>Ga0160454_100019_pt1 | contig 316613 bp, 302 predicted proteins | sample HID1971M_E6MG_FD_108218 | JGI IMG/M metagenome (GOLD analysis project Ga0160454, IMG submission 108218) | Enriched millipede-associated microbial communities from UW Madison campus, WI, USA - HID1971M_E6 MG | ecosystem: Host-associated > Arthropoda: Insects > Digestive system > Unclassified ...
ACATCGTAAAGGTAAACAACGAGGAGGAGACGAGAACGATCCGGCTGACGGATTTCAACGATCATTCCCAAGGCCGCTGGTGGTCGCCTGAACGTCCGAACCTGTACGACGTCCGTTACACGTTGCGGGACGGCGACGTTGCGATCGACGAAGCTTCCAGCTATTTCGGCATGCGCAAAGTATCCGTCGAGGACGGAAAGTTCTGCTTGAACAATCGGCCTTATTTTCAGAAGCTGGTGCTCGACCAAGGGTACTTTCCCGACGGCAATCTGACGCCGCCTAGCGACGAAGCGATCAAGCGGGACGTCGAGCTGACGAAGGAGATGGGCTTTAACGGGGCGCGCAAGCACCAGAAGCTGGAGGACCCGCGCTATCTATATTGGGCTGATAAGCTGGGGCTGCTCGTCTGGAGCGAGGCGGCTAACGCGTATCAATATTCGGAGAAATACGTGCGCCGTTTCGTGAACGAATGGCAGGAGTCGATGGAGCGCGATTACAACCATCCATCCATTGTTGCATGGGTGCCGCTTAACGAAAGCTGGGGCGTGCCGAACATTCAGATCGACAAACGTCAGCAGCAGCACGCGTTAACGATGTATCATCTGACGAAGTCGCTGGACCCGATGCGGCTTGTCGTCTCCAACGACGGCTGGGAGCTGGTCGCAACGGACTTGTTCAACATTCACGATTACGAGTGGCGTCGCGAAGTGCTTGAGGAGCGCTATAGCACTCCGGAGAAGGCGATAAGCACGATGCCGGCGAATCGCAGGCTGTCCGTCAGCGGGCATGATTACGCGGGTCAGCCGATTCTCGTTACCGAGTTCGGCGGAATCGGCTACAAGAAGAGCGAATGGGAGGGCTGGGGCTACTCCGGAGCCGAGAACGACGAGGACTACGCGGAGCGGCTTCGCGCTGTCATTCATCCGCTGTTGAAATCGGGCGTCGTGCAGGGCATCTGCTATACGCAGCTGACCGATGTGGAGCAGGAGATTAACGGGCTGTTGACGTACGATCGCGTGCCGAAAATCCCGGTCGAACTGATCAAGCAGATTAACGAAGGAAAATAATCATAGGCGCCCCCCAGAGGGGGGGGACGGCAAGTCGGAAGAGGCTGATTTACAAGCAGAGTTGCATGAAATACTTGTAGATCAGCCTCTTTCCCATTTCAGCGCTACGGCTTAGGTACTTGAACGCTAAGCATCGAGTGCATGCCCGAGAAGCGAGGGTCGAAAATACGGATTTCGTCGCCCGACTCTTGCGTCACTACGAACGGAGCGAATAAAAGCAAGCTTTTGGCGGACGGGTACTTCATTAAAGCTTCGACGTCCACCGGATCGATCCGGTGAGTGCGGACGGTCTCGCTTGCGCCGCCGATTTCGTGCCGACCTTCGACGACCTCGAGGTCTTTTTTCGCATAATACGATAGGCCTCCGGGATACCGATCCGCGCGAATGGCTACCCGATCGAAGCCTTCTTGCTTCAAATCCGCGTATACGTAGGCGGAATGGGCGATCTGAAATCCGGCATAAAGCGCGGCCATCCCCCAAAATAGACGAAACAGCCTCGTTCGCTGCTTCTCTCTGCGGAAAAACAGCAGGAAGGGGACGATCGCGGCCGCCATCACCCAGAACACATTCCCTTTGTTCGGAATAATGCCGATCGCATATCTGCGCGAGGTGAACGGCTCAAGCAATCCCGTCCCCCAGGCGTTCGTCCAATCGCTTATAATGTGCAGCAGCACTCCTGCGACAGCGGTCCAGAACAATCGTCGATCCTTCACGCGGAATATGGCCCAGGCCAGCAGAGAAAACATTCCCGCCCACACGGGGACCATGGCGAAGGAATGGGTAATTCCCCTGTGCGACATTAAGTAGTCCGCGCCGGCGCGCGCCCATTGAATATCGATGTCCGGGATGACGCTTGAGCCGACGGAAGCTCCGAAGAAAGCCCACTTCGTCTTGACATCCATATCCGTCTTTTTCAACGCTCCATAGATGGCGACTCCAAATAAAGTGTGAGTCATATAATCCACTTTGCCGGCCTCCTCGTTGCTTTGTTCTTCTTCTTATATTCGCGTATTTGCCGAACTTATTCAATCTTGTGCTTCAGCTTGAATTTTTTTGCAATTTTTCTATTGACACGCCTATTTCCTATGTCTATAATTTCATATGTAATTGAGAATAATTATCATCTAGTGTGAGAAAGTCACATTTGCATCAGGCAAGGAGGCAGTCGAGATGGCCAAATCCGGCCGTATGTCCGCCAGAACGTTGTTGGCGGCAGTAAGGGCGATCCTGCTGGTCGCGCCTTTATTCGGCGTGCTTTCTTTTGCAATCGGCGCGGAAGCGTTGGCCGAACAAGACGCTTCCGCAAAGCAGGCGGTCGCAAGCGTCGAAGAGATGATTTCCGGATTGGAGTCGGACGATTCGGAAGGGGCGGCCGACAGCTTCAGCCGCGTCAAGAAATGGTGGACCGCCAATAAGAAGACGGTGAAAGCAAGCTCTCTCGATCTGTCGCTGGAGATTGACCGGCAGATCGCTAATCTTTCCCTTGCTTTGCTGAACGGGGAGATGCAGAGAGCCGCCGACGAAGCCGGGGCGCTGCGGTTCTCGCTGCGCAACTACGAGGATGGGGCCTACACCGGCAACGACGGCAAAGGGCGCATGTCGTTAGGCGCATACGTGCTGAAGCTTCGCGGGGCCGCGGATTTAATGAAGGGGGAGCATTGGACGGAGGCGCAGGAGGAAGTGCGTCTGCTGCAGCGCCAGTGGCTGTCGGTCGAGGGCGATGTGGTCAGCCGTTCGCAAACCGTATACAACCATGCCGAGAGGGATCTCGTGCTTATGGACGCGTACTTGACGAATCCGTCCCAACGCGGGCAGGCATTTCCGGTCGCGCAGCGGATGATCGATTCGCTTAATCCGCTTGTCGACGCGAGCTACTCCTGGATTGATGCGGCTCTGATCCCGTTGAGGGAAGGGCTGGAGGCGCTGCTTGTTGTCGGAACGCTGCTGCTGTACGCGCGAAAATCGGAATCCGGCAGGGCGAAAAATTGGGTTGTAGGGGGCTCGGCCGCCGGCGTGTTGACAAGCATCGGAATCGGCTTGGCGGTGTCGCTTCTGTTGACCTCAGGGGCGTTTGGACGCAACAACTCGCTAATCAACGGTTGGACGGGCGTGCTTGCCAGCCTGCTGCTGCTCTATGTCAGCTATTGGCTGCATCGCAATTCCGACGCGAAACGCTGGGGGCAATTCCTGAAAAACGAGAGCGCGCGAGCGATGACAAACGGAAAAATGGCCTCCTTGGGGCTGCTTGCTTTTTTCGCCATCGTGCGCGAAGGGCTGGAAACCGTCATATTTCTTGTCGGGATGGTGGGTAAGTTGCCGGCGGGCGAGCTTCTCGGAGGAATTGCCGCAGGCTTTGGCGTTCTCGGCGTCTGCGCGCTGCTTATGATCCGGCTCGGGACGAAGCTTCCGATTCGGCCCGTCTTTCTCGTTTCCAGCGTCATTGTGTTTTATCTATGCTTCAAGTTTATGGGATCGGGCGTTCACAGCTTGCAGATGGCCGGCGCGCTGCCGGCGACCGTGCACGATTATTTGCCGGAATACGGCGAGATCGGACTGTTCCCGTCCTGGTACAGCACGCTGCCGCAATTGTTGTTTGTGCTGGCTGCCGTCTCCGTCCTTGTCTTCCGCCGTTTGATCGGCGCGAGCGGCAGGTCGGAACGCAAAGCCGAAATTATAAAGACGCCGATAGACGTCGAATAGTCGAAAATGGGGGAAACCGTACGATGAACAGAAACATCAAATTGACCGGCCTGCTGCTGGCTGCAGGATTAGCTTTAAGTGCATGCGGTAATTCAAACAACGAGGGCGAGCCGTCAAAGACGGCGCAGGCGACCGCTCCGGCGACTGCCTCCGCAACGTCTGCGGCTTCAGGCGAAGCCGCAGACAATGTGCTTACTCCGATTCAAGAAGAGACGATCAAGCTGCAGGAGGAAACGAAGAAGCTTCAGGAAGCGATCCAGAAGCAGGATACGGCTGAAGTGAAGAGCCTCGGCAAATCGATCAACGACATTTGGCTGGCATACGAGAACTCCGTTCGTCAGTCGTTCCCGCTCGAGTACACGGAAGTCGAGAAGTACGAGATGCCTATTTTCTCCGCGTCCGCCTATGATAAGATTGATTTTGCCGCGCTGGGAACGACGGCTGAGAAGCTGCAAACGGCGCTGGACAATCTGCTGAACGCCAAAGAAACGACAGGCAGTACGTCCGAACTGCTCACGAAGGCGGTAGCGAACTATAAGAAGTACGTCGAGGAACAGGCCGATCAACTGGTTATCCATACCAAAACGTTCGTCGAAGCGGTGAAGGCGGGTGACGCCGAGAAGGCGATGCTCGAATATCCGCAAGCCCGCGTCTTCTTCGAAAATATCGAGCCGATCGCCGAAAGCTTCGAAGACCTCGATCCGCGAATTGACGCGCGTCTCGCCGACGTCGAAGACGAGAACGAATGGACGGGGTTCCACCGGATCGAGAAGGCGCTGTGGCTGGACCGTTCCCTTGAAGGCATGGATGTCTATGCGGATCAGCTGGTTAAGGATACGGAGGAGCTGCAGGCCAAAGTTAGAACGCTTGAGCTGGAAGCTCCGGCAATGGTCGCCGGTGCGATGGAGCTGCTGAACGAAGCGGCCATCTCCAAAATTACGGGCGAAGAGGAAATTTACTCCCACACCGATCTGGTCGATTTTGCGGCTAACGTCGACGGTTCGAAAAACGTTTATCTGGCCATCATTCCGGCGCTTAACGAGAAAAATCCGGATTTGGCCAACCAACTGGACAAACAATTCCAATTGCTTGAACAGACGCTTCGAGGCCACCAGACTGACGGGATCTATGTTTCTTACGACAAGCTTACGACTGAACAGATTCGCGAGATCAGCGATCAGATCAGCCAGCTGTCCCAGCTGATGTCGCAGACGGCGAGCATTCTGTAAACGGGGGAGAAGCATGGAACGGGAGAAAGGAATGTCGAGGCGGGATTTTCTAAAAATATCCGCCTCTCTCGGCGCCGGACTCGCGATCGGCGCTTCCGGCATGGCGGCGATCGGCAAGGCGGTTCAACCCGCCGAGCCGGCTATCGCCGATAACGGAGGCTTGACGACGGAGGAACGGATTCCAATGTACGGGGAGCACCAGGCGGGTATCGTCACGCCTCAGCAAACCTATATGTATTTAGTAAGCTTTCGGATAACGGCCGCAGATCGTGCGGCCGTTATCCGGCTATTTCGCGACTGGACGAAGTTTGCCGACCTCGGCACCGCCGGAAGCTCGATGAAGTCGGGAAGCAATCCGCAGCTTCCTCCCAGCGATACGGGCGAGACGCTCGATCTTCCGGCCGCGAAGCTGACCGTAACGTTCGGTTTCGGGTCTTCGTTGTTTCTTCAAGACGGCAAGGACCGGTTCGGACTCGCAAGCAAGCTTCCTCTCTATTTGCAGGATATTCCGCGGATGCCTCGGGACAATCTCGATCCGTTGATGTCCGGAGGAGACGTCTGCATCCAAGTGTGCGCGGAAGATCAGCAGGTGGCCTTTCATGCGGCCCGCAATTTCATCCGACTGTCGACCGGCTCGGCGGCGGTTAATTGGCTGCAGGAGGGATTTATTAGCGGGGGCGGCGGGAAAACCCCGCGCAATCTGTTCGGTTTCAAGGATGGAACGGCCAATCGCTTGCATGATACGCCCGGAGGTTACGACAGCGTCGTATGGGCGGGGGACGGGGAGCCGGATTGGATGCGGGGCGGCAGTTATATGGCTTATCGCAAGGTGCGTATGCTGCTCGAGGTGTGGGACCGGTCGTCTCTCGCCGACCAGGAGGATACGTTCGGAAGATACAAGGAATCGGGCGCGGCATACGGGCGTAAAGAGGAGTTCGACGAGGTCGATCCGTCGCAGCTGCCGGATCGGTCTCATGTGCGGCTGGCGAAGGAAACGAAGCAGCTTATTCACCGCAGAGGCTATTCGTATACGGACGGAGTCGATCCTCGCACAGGCAATATCGACGCGGGGCTCCTGTTCGTCAGCTACCAGCGCAATCCGGAGGAGCAATTGCTGCCGATGCTTAAGCTGATGCAGAGTCGCGACGCCTTGAACGAATATGCGGTTCATGTGGCCAGCGGCATGTTCGCTTGCCCCGGCGGCTTGCGCGAAGGCGAATATATCGGCCAACGCTTGCTGGAATCCTAAAGAAGAAGCCCCTTGTTCATTCGCGTCGCAGAGTAAACACGGTCAGCTCTGGAGCGCAGAACAGTCGGATGGGGATGCGCGTCGTTCCGATTCCACGATTCACGTACAATCGGTAAGGTCGCTTGTCGCGGTGTCGACCGCCGATCCGGTACATGCCGCCGACGTATTTGCTTCCGAGCTTCGTACGCACGAGCGGACCGAGAAGCGGCAGGCGCACTTGCCCGCCGTGGCTATGTCCGGACAGCTGCAAGTCGATCGGATAACGAATCAGCCGATCCGCCATATCCGGCTCATGAACAAGAAGCACATGGAAACGATCGTCCTCCAAGCGGGCGATCGTTTTAGCTGCGTTAGGCTTGCCTAGCACGTAATCGTCCAGACCGGAGATCGTAATGTAATCCCCATCGGTATGCTCTATGCGCTGGGTCGAGTTAATCAATACGGAGAACCCTCCCCGGCTCAGGAACGCTCCTGAGGAGCGGAGCTTGCGTTCGTAGCCGAAATCGTGATTGCCGTAGACGGCGAACTTGCCCAGGCGCGCCTGAATTCGCGCAAGTAATGGCGACGGGTCGTATTTCGCGATGTTGTCGTTTCGCCGCGCATCGTGCAAATCCCCTGTGAATACGACCAGGTCGGCATGCAGCGAATTGACGGCCTCTACGAGCTTGCCCAGCCGTTTAAGAGAATACGCCGGACTGAGATGAATGTCGCTGAACTGCGCGATCGTGACTCCGTCGAAGCTTGGCGGGATGCGAGGAGAACGGATCGTATGTCTAACGATGCGCAATCGTCCCCGTTCTATGAAGAATCCGTATGCGCCTATGGCCGAAATAAGCAGTGACGCCGCGATGACTGCAATGATCATATCGCCTTCCTCCCTATCCTCTTAAACTTACCACTGATGCCGCTTCGATAAAAGCGGAAGACGACGGCTGGCAGCTGGAAGCGTTCTAGGCTAAAATGTGAAGTAAGTCACAGTATCCATGTCGAATGCATGCTTCAATGAAAGCATATTCAGGCCACGAGGAGGAAGCTCATGAAGTCGAAGTTCGGAATCGTCAAAAAAATGGTAATCGGAATTACCGCGGTATCGGCAGTTACATATGCAACCAGCGCTTTCTTTCTCTTAGTACTTAAGGATATGTTCGACTTTATGTCGGGATGGCTGTTTGTTCTTCTGACCCTGCTGCTCGGCATATTCTGGACGGGCCTGTTCGGCTTCTTCGCGGCGAAATGGCTGCTTAAGCCGCTTGTATCCCTGACCGATGCGGCGAGGGAAGCGGCGAAAGGGAACTTGCGAGCCAACGTATCGCCGCCCGCTTCGGGAGATGAAATGCAGGAGCTTGGCGAAGCGTTCGATAAAATGCTGGCGCAGCTGCGAGAGATGATCGACGGAATCAAGGAAAATACGCGGCTTACGGATTCTCACGTCAGGGAGCTGCAGGAAGCGGTCGGACAAGCAACCGGGCAGATCGAGCAGATGACGAACGAATCGGAAGCGATTACCTCCGGCACTCAGACTCAGGCCGAGTCTGCGGAACGGCTGCATCTCGACGCGGAGACGCTGTCGGCGGCCGCCGACCGGATGAGCGAAGAGGCGGCCGTCGCCCGCGAGCGCGTCACGCAGATGAACCGAGCGGCCGCGCAAAGCGAGGAAGTGTTCAAGTCGCTTATCGGCGGCATGCGGCAGCTGTCCGAGCTGAACAGGGAAGCGATGGACGTCGTCGAGAAGCTGAGCGATTACGCCAAGCAGATCGGCACGATCTCCGACGTCGTAGGGGATATTGCGGATCAGACGCATTTACTGGCGTTAAACGCCTCCATTGAAGCGGCAAGAGCGGGGGAAGAGGGACGCGGCTTTGAGGTCGTCGCTCAAGCGGTCAAATCGCTTGCGGACGAGAGCGCCGGATCGGTCAAAAACATCCGTACGTTGATTCGCCACATTCAGGAAGAAGTCGGTAGAGCGGTCGGCCATATCCGTTCCCAATACGAGCTGTCCGAACGCGAGGCGGAGGGCGGACAGAAGTTTGCGGCGGCCTTCCATGACGTGAACGAGGAGGCCCAGCAAGTGGTCGGCCTCGTCGAATCGATGGCGGCCGGCATTTCCCGTCAAGCCGAGCAGGCGACCATGCAGCTGAACGAAGCGCGTCGCGTCGCGACAGTGGCCGATCGTATACGGCTCGGGGCGCAGCAAGTATTCTCAGCGTCTCAGGAGCAGACGGCGGTTATGCAGGAAATTGCCGCTTCCACGGACTCGCTAAGGGCCAAATCCGCCGAGCTGAGAACAAAGACGGAATTTTTTCGTTCGTAGGGGATTTTGCTCATTGACAAATGCTTTATAAACGGTCATTATGATATTATCAAATTGATCATATCAAGAGAGGCAGGTGCGTTGCGTTGAACGCCGCTATCGAGGACGAGAATGCGTCCAACTATTCGACCGCACGCTACCGTACTCCGGACGGCGCGCCTGCCGACATCGTCATCTTTACGATCACTTCCTCCTCGCGCAATCAGACGAAGAAGTCGCTGCCTATCCGCGAGCTGCAGGTGCTGTTGATCCAGAGGAAGAAGTGGCCCTTCGAGGGATGCTGGGCATTGCCGGGGGGCTTCTGCAACGAGGACGAGTCGGTCTACGAATGTGCGAAGCGCGAGCTGGAAGAAGAGACGGGCGTAGGGGAGATACATCTCGAGTACTTTAATGTGTACAGCGAACCGGGCAGGGATCCGCGAGGGTGGATGATCTCTCACGCCTTCTTCGCTCTGGTGAACGAATCGCGGCTGATCAACCGTAAGGCGGCGGACGACGCGTCCGACGTTCGGCTATTCCCGGTATCCGAGGCGCTGAAGCTGCCGCTCGCGTTCGATCATCTGAAGATCTTGCAGGATGCCGTGGAGCGCGTGCGGGATCGGATGCTGACGACGACGATCGCCAAGCAATTTCTGCCGGAGGAGTTTACGATCAGCGAGCTTTATCAAGTAATCGAGACGGTCGTGCCGGATTTTGAGGAAAAAAACTTTATTCGCAAAATTACGTCGACGCAGAGCCGAAAAGGGATACTGGAAGAGGCGATAGACGGCAGCGGGGAACGAAAGATGTCCAATCGTTATTCTCAGCGATCCGCTCAATTGTACCGGTTTACGGACAGTCAGCCGAAGCTGTCCATCTATGGCTGAGGGCGCCGAACGGCGCCTCGGCCGACGGGCTACATGAGTTGAACAATGCGTCCTCTCTTTGGGGGTGCCGCAAGCAGCTTAATCTGCGTCTTTTTGCTTCCTTTGATATTGTCCATTTAATATTATCAAAATAGAACTTTAGGGGATGAGCCTATGAAAGCTTTGATCGTAATCGATTATACGGTAGATTTTGTCGTCGGCAAGCTTCCGGTTGGCGAGCCGGGGGTAGAGATTGAGATTCGGGTGTGCGAGCTTGCGCGGCGTTTTGCGGAGCAGGGGGATTGGGTCGTAATGGCGGTCGACCTGCACGAGGAAGGGGATGCGTTCCACCCCGAAACCCGACTGTTCCCTCCCCATAACCTTCGAGGAACGGACGGTCGACGGCTGTACGGCAAGCTGGACGAATGGTTTACCGAGGCGGAAGGCGCCGTCTACTGGATGGATAAGACGAGATACAGCGCCTTCTGCGGAACGGATCTGGAGCTGAGGCTGCGCGAGAGAGGCGTCGACGAAATTCATCTGATCGGCGTCTGCACCGACATTTGCGTGCTGCACACGGCCGTGGATGCTTACAACAAAGGCTTTCGCACCGTCGTCCATGCCGATGCGGTCGCCAGCTTTAACCCGCAAGGCCACGAGTGGGCGCTCGGACATTTTGAGAACGTGCTTGGCGCCGAAGTCGTGCGGGACTACTGACATCCAGGAATAATAAAGGAGCTGCAGCCATGAGCGAACCGAATTTGACGCTTCACACGGATAAATATCAGATCAATATGATGTACGCGCATTGGAAGCGAGGAACGCAGAACGACCGGGCCGTATTCGAGGTTTACTTCCGCAAGCTGCCGTTCGGCAATGGCTATGCGGTGTTCGCCGGACTGGAGCGAATGATCGGTTACTTGAGCAAGCTGTCTTTTGGCGAGGAGGAGCTTCGCTATTTGCAGACGCAGGAGGAAGGCTACGACGAGGCTTTCTTCGACGAGTTGCGCAGCTTCAAGTTTAACGGCAGCATCGACGCAGTTCCGGAAGGGACGCTCGTATTTCCGAACGTGCCGCTTGTGCGCATAGAGGCGCGGGTGTTCGAGGCCCAACTGATCGAGACGGCGCTGCTCAACTTCGTGAATTATCAGACGTTGATCGCCACGAAGGCGTCGCGGGTTAAGCAAGTAGCGCCGAACGAGCTGCTGCTCGAATTCGGCACGAGGCGGGCACAGGAGGCGGACGCCGCGATCTGGGGGGCGAGAGCCGCTTATATTGCCGGCTTCCATGCGACGTCGAACCTGCGCGCCGGAATGCGATTCGGCATTCCGACCGCAGGCACGCATGCGCACGCTTGGGTTCAAGGTCACGACAGCGAGGAGGCGGCATTCCGCGATTACGCCGAAGCTCTGCCCGATCATGTCACATTACTGGTCGATACTTACGATACGCTGAAGAGCGGAGTTCCCAACGCTATTCGTATCGCGCAAGAGCTGCAGCAGCGGGGCAAGCGTCTGAAAGGCATTCGTCTGGACAGCGGCGACTTGGCCTACTTGTCCAAGCGAGCGAGAGAGATGCTGGACGAGGCGGGCTTCCCGGACGTGAAGATCGTCGCGTCTAACGATCTGGACGAGAATCTGATCGCCGAGCTGAAAGCGCAAGGCGCGAGAATCGACAGCTGGGGAGTGGGAACGCAGCTCATTACCGCATTTGATCAGCCTGCATTGGGCGGAGTCTACAAGCTGGTGGCGAGAGAGCACGAGGGAGCCATGGAGCCGGTTATCAAAATCTCCGGAAACCCGGAAAAAATTTCGAATCCCGGCGTGAAAGAGGCTTATCGCATCGTGAACGCGGACAACGGCATGGCGGAAGCCGATTATGTGACGCTGCCCGGGGATAAGGAAATTGCCGAGGGAAGGCCGCTCCGGCTGATCGATCCGCTCCATCCTCACCGGATCAAGCGGGTTGATCGCTATCGGGCGATTCCGCTGCTGCAGCCCGTCTACGCGAAGGGCAAGCTGGTCTATGGCCTGCCAAAGCTGGACGACATTCGCGACGAACACGTCAAGCAGCTCGCATTATTTTGGCCCGAACACCTTCGCAAGCTGAATCCGGAACCGTACCGCGTCAACTACAGTCCGGCCGTGCTGGAGCTCAAAGCCGAGCTGATCCGCAAGCATTTATCGGAATAAGGTCGCGGAGCCGTCCCATTCGGACGGCAGCCTGCTCTTCATTGCTTCAACCTACTATAAAATGATAGACTACTTAAAAAGCTGCGGCCCAGTCCGCCATGAAAGCAGGAAGCGTATTGAGCAAAATCAAGATAGTTACGGACTCGACCGCCGATCTGTCCAGCAGCGATTTGCGCGAGCATGGGATCGAGGTCGTTCCGCTATCGATCAGCATCGGCGGCTCGACTTATTTGGATAGAGTGAATATCAGCCCGACAGAATTTATCGAGAAAATGCAGGCGTCCCCCGAGCTTCCGAAGAGCTCGCAGCCGCCTGCGGGAGCATTTCTGGAATTATACGACCGTCTTGGCAGCGACGGCAGCGAGATTTTGTCGATTCATATGACCGGGGAGATGAGCGGAACCGTCCGTTCGGCCGAGATGGGGGCGGACATGTCGGAGGCGAACGTCACTGTCGTCGATTCCCGCTACATTTCGAAAGCGCTCGGCTTTCAAGTCGTCGAAGCGGCCGAGATGGCCAAAGCCGGCAAAAGCGTGAGCGAGATCGTGGAACGGCTGGACCGGATCCGTCGCAACACGCGGCTGTTCGTCGTCGTGGACACGCTCGACAATCTGGTCAAGGGCGGTCGAATCGGCAAAGGAAAAGCGTGGATCGGGTCGCTGCTGAAGATCAAAATCATCGCCAGCCTGGATGGAGGCGAATATACGCCCGTCGCCAAAGTTCGAACCAAGGCGCAGATCGTCGAATACTTGGCGAAGCAGTTCGCCGACGATGTCAAGGGCAAGGTGATCCGGGGAGTCGGCCTCGTTCATGCCGCCGGGCACGAATTGGCTTCCAAGCTGAAAGAAACGATCGTCGAGATGACGGGCTACGACAAAATCGGCATTGAGGATACGACGCCGATTATCAGCACGCACACGGGCGTTGGCGCAATCGGATTTATGTATTACTGCGAGTAGCTCGGAATGCGCTTCGGCAATAATGGTTGCATTCCCCTGCTTCCCCGGGCTATAATTCCAAGTGATTGGTAGCTTGCGGCAATTGAATAGACTCTAAATCTTAAGGTGCCCGATGCGGAAATCGCAACGGGTTAAAAGGGAAGCCGGTGCAAGTCCGGCACGGTCCCGCCACTGTGAAATAGGGACGGCCTCGATATGCCACTGTCCAATGGGACGGGAAGGCGGGGCGCGTCGCGAACCTATAAGTCAGGAGACCTGCCTTAAGATGCAGCAGACGAAATCCTTCGCGGATAAGGATACGGCTCACTCGGGAATGCATCACGTTCTTATGCGTATCGATTTCCCTGTTTGCTGACCCTCTCTCCGGATTTATGCGCAGAGAGGGTTTTTCGTGTCAGTCGTTCAATCGGTCAAGCTCCTCTTAAATAGAAATCGGGGAGAGATGGATTGTAATGGAGAACAAACGGATATGGAGTAAAATGGGATTGTGGCTGGCGGCAGCCCTGCTGGTGCTGGGTCTTGCCGCATGCGGCAGCAACGAGGACAAGTCGAGTCCGTCGCCTTCCGCTACCGAATCGGCTTCGCCAAGCGCTTCGGCCTCGCCGGAGTCGTCGCCTTCCGCGTCGAGCTCCGAGGAAACAGCCGCTTCGTCCGAGACGGTATATCCGCTGACGCTGAAGGACAGCACGGGAACGGACGTCGTGTTCGAACAAGCGCCCGAGCGGGTCGTTACGCTCGCACCTTCCGAGACTGAAGTGATGTTCGCGATCGGAAGCGGAGCGAAGGTTGTCGCGGTAGACAACTACAGCGATTATCCGGAGGAAGCGCAGTCGCTCGAGAAGGTCGGCGACATCAACACGAATCTGGAAGCTTTGCTTGCCGCGAAGCCTGACGTTGTGCTGGCGCATAGCGGTATGCAGGCAAACGTAATCGAGGAATTGCGCAAGCTGAACGTCAAAGTGTTCGCGTCCGATCCGAAGACGCTGGAGCAGGTAATGGAGAAAATCGGCACGGTCGGGCAAATCATGAACGCTCAGGAAGGCGCGGCGCAAGTGGTCGCAACGATGAAGGACGAGCTGAAGCGGGTAACCGACGCTCTGCAAGGCGTTGCCGCCAAGAAAGTTTATATGGAATTTTCGCCCGGCTGGACAGTGGGCAGCGGCGAATATATGGATGAGATACTGACGCTTGCCGGCGGAGACAACGTGTCCAAGGAGAAGAGCGGCTGGTTCGAGGTCGATCCGGAAGCGGTCATCAAGTCGAATCCGGAAGTCATTCTTTACGCGCTTAACCCGAACTACGATCTCGGCATTCTGCAGGCGATCAAGGACCGTCCGGGCTTTGACGCAATCGACGCTGTGAAAAACAATCGGATGTTCGCTGTGGACGACAACTCGATCAGCCGCGTCGGCCCGCGTCTGACGAAGGTGCTGTACGATATGGCGAAAGCGATCCATCCCGACAAGGTGAAATAGGATGCGCGGCAAATTAACGATCTATATGGGAGGAGCCCTTGCGCTCCTCCTTTGTTCGATTATATTGAGTCTCTCCTTTGGCGGCGCGAGCGTGCCGATCGGCAAAGTATGGAGCATCCTGCTTCATCATATTCCGTACGCGAGCGAGCTGCTGGGGCTGTCTCCCGTCGCGGCGGGCGCGGCCGATCCGGACGAGACGATCATTATGAAGGTTCGCTTGTCGCGGGTCGTGCTGGCCGTGCTCGTCGGAGCGGCGCTCGCGCTGGCCGGGGCGGGCTTCCAGGGCGTGCTTCGCAATCCGCTGGCCGACCCGTATACGCTCGGCGTGGCGACGGGCTCTTCGGTAGGAGCGGCGCTGCTGATTTCGTTCGGCCTGCAGGTGTGGATCGGCCAATGGACGATTCCGGCGGTATCGTTTCTGACCGGCTTATGCACTTTATTTATCGTTTTGCGTCTGGCCTACCACAAAGGCAGAATGGAGCTGGAGACGCTGATTTTGTCCGGCGTCGTCGTACAGGCTTTTTTCGGATCAATGGTATCGTTCATGGTGTCGCTCTCGAAAAATACGGTTAACGAGATCGTCTTCTGGATGATGGGGAGCTTGTCGATGCGCGGCTGGAATCATTCCTTGATCGTTCTTCCCTACGTCATCCTCGGCGCTATCGTACTGATCTCGCTGAGCCGGGAGCTTAATCTGTTCGCGCTCGGAGAGAGGCAGGCCATGCATCTGGGCGTTAACGTGCAGCGGACAAAGCTGATTGTGCTGATCGTCTCTACGCTGATGACGGCGGCGGCGGTCTCGGTATCCGGCGTCATCGGCTTCGTCGGCTTGGTCGTGCCCCATCTCGTGCGGCTGGTCGTCGGGCCGGACAACCGGATCGTCGTCCCCCTGTCGGCGGTCATCGGCGGCGTTTACGTGCTCGGGTCGGATACGATCGCGCGGCTGGCGCTCAGCCCGAAGGAAATTCCGCTGGGCGTCGTGACGGCGTTTATCGGCGCTCCCTTTTTCGCTTATTTGCTGTGGAAAAGGAAAACGAAGGGCGGGGAGGCGAGAGCATGATTGAGGCCAAAGCGCTCGATTTTCGGATCGGCGGAACGGATATTTTGCGCGGGGTGGACATTTGCGTAAGCAAAGGACAATTTTTTGGCATTATCGGCCCGAACGGGAGCGGCAAATCGACGTTGCTTAAGCTGTTGTCGGGGATCGAGCGGCCGCTGGCGGGAACAGTCGAGTTTGCGGGACGAGATCTGAACGCTTATCCCCGCAAAGAGCTGGCCAGATTGCTGGCCGTTCTGCAGCAGGACGCGCTGCCGCCGCTCGGCTACACCGTTCGGGAGGTCGTCGAGATGGGGCGCTACCCGTATCAGAGCTGGCTCGGCGGCGAGAAGGAGGATCCGGCGCAGCTCATCGACAAGGTGATGGAGCAGCTCGATCTGAAGAGGCTGTCGTCGCGGCAGGTCGCCGAGCTGAGCGGGGGCGAGCGGCAGCGGGCGGCGCTGGCCAAGACGCTCGTTCAGGAGCCGGGTGTTCTAATGCTGGACGAGCCGACGACGTTCCTCGATATCGGTTTTCAGCTACAGATGATGGATTACGTTCGCGAGTGGCGGCGGGACAACGGGTTAACGGTCGTAGCGGTGCTGCACGATCTGAATTTGGCCGCGCAATATTGCGACAGGCTGCTCGTTCTCCACGGCGGCCGGGTGGCCGCCGTAGGCGCGCCTGCGGCGGTGCTCGTTCCGGAGCTGGTGGAAGAGGTGTACGGCACGAAGCCGATCGTGCTTCCGCACCCGGACAACGGCGTGCCGCAAATTTTGTTGAGAGGGAGATTGGACGGATGACGAACATGGCGAACGAAATCCGGGATATCGCGGAGCGCATTCTTCCGCTTGACGAAGAGGCGATGCGGGCGGCGCAGGCGCGATTGGACAGCCTGACGAAGCCTCCGGGCAGTCTGGGCAAGCTAGAGGCGGCGGCTGCGCAGGCGGCCGGCGTTACCGGCGAAGCGATGCCGGATCTGTCGCGCAAAGCCGTTATCGTGATGGCGGGCGACCATGGCGTCTGCGAGGAGGGCGTCAGCGCTTTCCCGGCGGAGGTGACGCCGCAGATGGTGCTGAATTTTCTGAGCGGCGGGGCCGCGGTGAACGTGCTGGCGCGTCACGCCGGAGCGGACGTCGTCTGCGTGGACGTGGGCGTGAACGCCGACTTGTCGCATCCCCGGCTCATATCCCGCAAAATTCGCCGAGGAACGGCGAATATGGCACGCGGGCCTGCGATGTCGCGGGAAGAGGCGATTGCGGCGATCCGCGTCGGGTACGACGTTGTCGTCGAGCTGGCCGAAGCCGGCACGCGGGTGTTCGCGACCGGAGAGATGGGAATCGGCAATACGACGCCAAGCGCGGCGATTCTAATCGCTCTCGGCGGCCTGACGCCGGAGCAAGCGGTCGGGCGCGGCACCGGCATCGACGACGAGCGACTGCTGCACAAGCAGCGCGTCGTCGAGCGGGCGCTGGCGGTCAACAGCGCCGATCCGGCCGATCCGCTCGACGTGCTCGCCAAGCTGGGCGGGCTCGAGATCGCGGGCCTCGTCGGCGTCATTCTGGGTGCGGCGGCCCATCGTTCGCTTGTCGTCGTCGACGGCTTTATCTCGTCGGCCGCCGCCTTAGTCGCCGCCAGACTCGCCCCGGCTTGTACGCCTTACATGCTTGCTTCGCATTTGTCCTTGGAACAGGGACATCGGAGCATGCTGGAGACGATTGGGCTGTCGCCGATGATTCATATGGATATGAGGCTGGGAGAGGGCACCGGCGCGGTGCTCGCTTTTCATTTCCTCGACGCCGCCGCGAATATTATGCGCGAGATGGCGACGTTCGAGAGTGCGGGAGTGTCGCAGGGATGACGAGCGGGAAGCAGAAGCGAGCCGGTGGGGGAGTCGAAAACGGGGGCCGGAATAAGAAGGCCGTCTCCCGGGTGCTGATGGTACAGGGAACGGCGTCGGACGTCGGCAAGAGCGTGCTGGCCGCGGCGCTATGCCGGATATTCGCCCAGGACGGCTGGAAGGTCGCGCCGTTCAAGTCGCAGAACATGAGCTTGAACAGCTATGTGACGCCGGACGGCAAGGAGATCGGCCGGGCGCAGGGCATGCAGGCCGACGCCTGCGGCATCGCGGCCACGACGGATATGAATCCGATTCTGCTCAAGCCTTCGTCGGATAGAACGTCGCAGGTCGTCGTTCACGGCAAGCCTTATCGGACGATGGACGCTTTCAGCTATCGCAGCGAATATTTGACGGAAGCGGGGGAGATCGCCCGCGCGGCTCTAGCCCGGCTGCGCGAGTGGTACGAGATCGTCGTCATGGAGGGCGCGGGCAGCCCTGCGGAGATTAATCTGAAAGATCGCGACATCGTCAACATGCGAATGGCCGCATGGGCGGACGCGCCGGTGCTGCTGGCGGCTGATATCGACCGGGGAGGCGTATTCGCCGCCATCGTCGGTACGCTGGAGCTGTTGGAGCCGGAGGAGCGAAACCGGGTAAAAGGCTTTGTCATCAACAAATTCCGCGGGGATGTCGAGCTGCTCAGGCCGGGGCTGGATTGGCTGGAGCAGCGCACCGGCAAGCCGGTCGTCGGCGTGATACCGTATATCCCGGAGCTGCGGCTGGAAGCCGAGGATTCGCTCTCTTTTCGCGCTCCTGCAACAGACGCCAGGAGGAACGGCGAGCAGCTCGATATTGTGGCGATCCGCTTGCCGCGCTGGTCGAACTTTACCGATGTCGATCCGCTGCTTGCCGAAGCGGACGTCTCCGTGCGCTTCGTAACCGGGAAGGAGCAGTTTGGGTCTCCCGATGCGGTTATCGTGCCGGGTAGCAAAAATACGGCGGAGGATCTGCTGTTTCTGAGGGAGACCGGTCTCGATCGGCTTATTGTGGAGCATGTGGAGCGAGGAGGCTGGTTGACCGGTATTTGCGGAGGCTATCAAATGCTGGGAGAACGGCTTAACGATCCGCACAGGATTGAATCGGCTCATATGTCGCTTCCGGGACTGGCGGTGTTTCCGCTGGAGACGACGTTCGGTCAGGACAAGGTTACCGAGCGCGTGAGCGGCCGGGCGCAAGGCTGGGGAGAAGTTACGGCAGGGTCCGGCGCTGAACGGCAGGCGACCTTCGAAATCGAAGGCTACGAGATTCATATGGGGCGGACCGTCTTCACCGGTCCTGTCGCTCACCCCTTCAGCTTGGTTTCCGCAGCAGCCGGAGATGGCGCCCCGTACCTGGAAGGAGCCCGTTCGCCGAACGGCAGAGCTTGGGGAACGTACGTGCACGGAATCTTGCATAATGACGAATTCAGGCGCGATTGGCTCAATGCGATCCGCCGCTCGAAGGGCTGGTCGCCGGTGGCTGGGGAGCTGATCTACAGCCGGCTGCGGGAGGACGAGTTCGATCGGCTGGCCGACCATGTGCGGCGGCATCTGGACGTCCGCAAGCTATACGAAATTATGAACGAAAGCATGAACGAAAGCATGAATGAAAGCATGGAGGGATCGCAATGAAGACGAGCGACGGCGTTTTGGAGGCCTACGGACACGGGGGAGACCTGTGGACCGCCTCGGCGAAGTTCGGCGTTCGCCCGGGCGATTGGCTAGATTACAGCGCTAACATCAACCCGCTCGGTCCGCCGCCGCAAGCTTTGGAAGCGCTGCGGAGCGGACTGGCCGCAATCGTCAATTATCCCGATCCCGGTCATCGCGAGCTAAAGAAGAAGCTTTCGGCGAAGCTCGGCGTCGAACAGGAGAACTTGCTGATCGGCAACGGGGCCGCCGAGTGCATTGCGCTTGCGCTGTCCGGGCTGGACATTCGCTCGGTCGGAGTCGTTGCGCCGTGCTTCTCGGAATACGGACAGCTTGCCGAAGCATACGGGGCGGAAGTGCGAACAATTATCGGACGGGAAGAGAACGGGTACAGGGCTGAGCCGGCCGAGCTGGAGCCGCTGCTCAAGCAGGTCGATTTGCTGTTCCTGGGCCATCCGAACAATCCGACCGGCCTAACCTATTCCTTGCCGCAGCTGCGGGAGATCGCCGAGCTGGCGGCAGAATGCGCGGCTTACGTTGTCATAGACGAGGCATTTATCGACTTCATCGCGCCCGAGGAGCGTCAGACGCTGCTGCCGGAGCTGCAAAGCCATCCGCATGTGCTGCTGCTGCACTCGATGACTAAGTTTTATGCGATTCCCGGCCTGCGGCTCGGCTATGCCATCGCCGCCCCCGAGCTGATTCGCAGAATGGCGCGCAAGCAGGTAACCTGGAGCGTCAACGGCCTTGCACTGCTTGCCGGACAAGCTTGCCTGCAGCCGGAAACCGCGGAGTACGACCGCAGGACGAGGGAGCTGGTTGCGGCCGAACGCATTTATTTGCGGAGTGAAATCGATGCCCGGCTCAGGTGGCGGACCTGGCCTGGCGAAGCGAATTTTCTGCTGCTTGAGCTGTGCGAGAGGTGGACGGCAGAGCGGCTGCAGGACGCACTGGGGCCGAAAGGTCTGCTCGTGCGAAGCTGCGCCAAGTACGACGGGCTGACGGAGAGGCATATCCGAATCGCCGTGCGCGACCGTGCGGATAACGATCGGCTGCTGGCGGCGTTGGCGGAGGTTCATAAGGAGGGGGGGCAGCGATGAACATCGTGATGGTCAGCGGAGGCGTTCGCTCGGGCAAAAGCGCCTATGCCGAGCGACTTGTGCTTGAGCGTTCGTCGGCAGTCCCCGCCAAAGTGCTGTACGTCGCCACAGGTCTGCGTTGGGACGGGGAGATGGACGAGCGCATCGACAAGCACCGGGCTCGTCGTCCGGCCGAGTGGGATACGCTGGAAGCTGCAAGCGATTTGTCCGTATCTCCTTATGAAGATTACGACTTTGTGCTCGTTGATACGCTGTCCGCCTGGATCGCCAACCGGCTGATGGAGATCCCGGAAGAGCGGCTTGGGGACAAGAGCCTGGCACAGCGTATTTTGACCCGAGTCGATGAGTATATCGAGGCACTCGGAGCATCACGTCTGCGCGAAGCGGTTATCGTCACCGACGAGGTCGGCTGGGGAGGCGTGGCGCTGTCACCGCTAGGACGCCGGTTTCAGGACATTGTCGGCGAGGCGAACCAGCGTCTCGCCGCTCGGGCGGACGAGGCGGTCGTCGTCGTAAGCGGGCTGCCGTGGAGGCTAAAGGGATGAGCGCGTTTTGGCAGGCGGTCGGATTTCTAACGCGTTTTCCGGTGCCCAAACGGGCGCAAACGCTTGAAGGCTGGGAAGGCAGTCCAAAGTTTTATCCGCTTGTCGGCCTGCTGCTGGGCGCTGCCATTTGGTTGGCAGGATGCCTGGGGGGCTGGCTGTTCGGACACGTTTCTCTGCCGCTTGTCGCAGTCGTTGTCGTCGCTTTCTGGGTATACGCGACCGGGGCGCTTCATCTGGACGGCTGGATGGATCTCGCTGACGGGCTGGGCAGTCAGCGCAGCCGCGAGCGGGCGCTGGAAATTATGAAGGACAGCCGCGTCGGGGCGATGGGCGTAGTGGCGGCGATTGTGCTCATACTGCTTAAAGTCGCCGCCGTTCAGCAGTTGGCCGCAGCGGGAGCGTTGGCCGCGATTGCGGTTATCCCGGCGATGGCGAGGGCGGCGCTGCTCGCGGCGATTCGCTTTTTTCCATATATTCAGCAGCAGGGGCTGGGCAGCGGATTGCGCGCTGGGGTTACTCCGGCCGTTCTGCTCGTCAACGGTTTGCTCGTCGTGGCGGCATCCTTCGGCTTTGCAGATTGGCGCGGCGTTGTCGTCTTCGTCTTTGCGTTGCTTGCGGTTTGGCTGTTCGGCAGCTATATTACGCGCAGGCTCGGCGGATTTACGGGCGACGTTTACGGTGCGCTGATCGAAGGCGCAGAGACGCTTGCGCTGCTTGCTTTACTCGCATTAATGACCGGGAGGCACTTATGACACAACCTTTTCGCGAAGGCGCCGCCTCTTACTTGTCCCCGTTATGGCCGGAATTGAAAATCCGGTTCGAACGGGACCATCTGTCTGTCGAATGCGGCCGCAGCTATCAGACGCTCAGCAACGCCCCCTTCAGAGGAGGGCCGGTTCACGGAGAGCGCTTCGTCAATTGGAAGGTTCCGCTGAACTACGATTGCACCGATCCGGCGGAAATGATGCGCCAGGCGCTGAACGGCTGGGGCTACGATCCACAGACGACGGTCGGGCTGCAGACGGCCGCGCATCTGACCCACGCTTCCTTCGCCGAGGAGGAGGGAGACGAATGTCGTTTGTTTGTCTGTGCCTCGGCCGGAACGGGCAATGCGGCAAGAGCGGGAGTGCTGCGCGAGACGTTCTCGGCTTATGAGCCGGGGACGGTAAACATTATTCTCCTGATCGACGGCCAAATGACGGAAAGCGCAATGGTCAACGCCATCATCAGCGCTACGGAAGCAAAAAGCGCCGCTTTCGCCGATCTGGATATTCGCGATCATAGTCACGGATGCACGGCGACGGGAACGTCGACCGATGCCGTGCTGGTCGCCGTCAGCCAGTCGGAGAGCTACGGGCGCGTTCACCGCTACGCCGGAGTCGCGACGACGATCGGCAACGCTATCGGCAGACTGGTCTACGCTGCCGTTCACGAAGCGGTCCGCACGCAAGGAGAGCGTTAAATGAACATTGAGATGGCCATCGTGTTTTGCGCGTTTATGATCGACTTGGCGATCGGAGACCCGCGAGCGCTGCCGCATCCCGTCGTCGGAATGGGCCGCGTTATTTCCAAGTTGGAGCGACCGCTGCGAGCGGCTGCGGCCAGCCCGCTGCTGCAAAGGCTTGTCCGTCCGTTCGGCGGCTCTTGCGAAGATAGAGCGCTGAAGCTGGCCGGCCTGATCTATCCGCTCGTTCTTGTCGGAGGCTCCTTCTGTCTCGGATGGGCGATTTTATACTTGCTGAGCTTGCTTCATCTCTGGCTTGCCTACGGAGCGGCCGCCTGGATGATCTCGACGACGATCGCGGCCAAAGGGCTGGGAGACGCCGGGATGGACATCTATCGATTGCTTAAACAGGGCAAGCTGCCGGAAGCCCGCTATGCATTGTCGATGATCGTGGGACGGGATACCGATGAACTCGACGAGAGCGAAATTACGCGCGGCGCAGTGGAGACGGTGGCGGAAAATATCGTGGACGCTATTATATCCCCGCTGTTCTATGCGTTCATTGGAGGGGCGCCGCTCGCCCTCGCTTACAGGGCCGCGAATACGCTCGATTCCATGGTCGGCTACAAAAATGAGAAGTATCGTTATCTCGGCTGGGCGTCCGCCCGGTTCGACGATGTCGCCAACTGGATTCCGGCCCGACTGACCGCGCTCGCCATTGCGGCGGCTGCGGCGATACTCAGGCTAAAGGCGGACGGAGCGCTTAGCACGGTTCGCCGCTATGCGCGTCTGCACCCGAGCCCGAACAGCGGCTTCCCGGAATCCGCCGTCGCCGGAGCTCTAGGCGTGCAGCTCGGCGGCTTGAACTATTACAAAGGCATTGCATCCGACCGCGCTAGAATGGGGGAGCCGCTGCATTCGCTGAAAGCCGAGCACATCCGTCTGACGGTGCGAATCATGTACGTCTCCTCGATTATTTTTGTTATCGTCGCTTCCGGAGCAGTCCTTGCTGTCGCTCGTCTATTTTCACATACATAATCTTCCTGCCGTAAGCCCATACTGAGAACGAATAAATTCTCGGAAATGGGCTGATGCACATGTGTAACCGATATTCGCTTACGGCGGAGCTTGCGGATTTAACGGAGCGATTTCGCATCGACAGAGTTCACGTGCCTTACTTGATGCGGTACAATATTGCTCCGACGCAGCAAATTCCGATCATTCAACAGATCGGAGAAGAACGCTGCCTCAATCAGCAGCGCTGGGGGTTAATGCCGTACTGGGGCAAAAATTCGATCAACGCCAACGTCGATACGCTGACCGACAGACGATATTTGCGCAATATGCTGACGAAGAAGCGGTGCGTCGTGCCATGCAGCGGGTTTTACATTTGGAAAATCGAAGGGAAGACGAAAAGCGCGTGGCGCGTCGTGCACCGGACGAAGCCGACATTCGCCATGCCCGGCATATTCGACGTCTGGCTCGATTCGGAGCGGAACGAGTATCCGATGTGTACGGTTATTACGCGCGGCAACGCCTTCGGCACGAATCACCCTCTGCCGCTCGTGTTGGACGAGGAGGCGATAGAGCTGTGGCTGAATCCGAAGGAGACCAGAACGGAAGTGCTGCAGGCGACGCTTTGCTCGCTGGAGGATGCCGATTTCCGAATCTACCCGGTGACGCCGTATGTCGAGAATAGGGCCTGGGAAACGCCGGACTGCATCGCAGAAGTGCCGCCATCGCTGGCGCTTACTAAAATATAAAAGGCTCGGGTTGCAGGGAGCTTCACTTGCGTCGGGTCGACTTATATAGCCTGCATAATCGATCGATCGCAGAGGCAATCCTAAGGGGAATTCGATTCCCGAAAGGAGATGATGGCTCTGTCAGACGTCAAATTAGCGGTGATCTACTATAGCTCGACCGGAACGAACTATCAGCTGTCGCAATGGGCCGTGGAAGGCGCGAAGCAGGCCGGGGCGGAGACGAAGCTGCTGAAGGTTCCCGAGCTTGCCCCCGAGGCGGCGATCAACGCGAACCCGGCATGGAAGGCTCATGTGGACGCGACCCGGGACGTTCCGACCGTCTCGACCGGCGATCTGGAATGGGCGGACGCTTATATTTTCTCGGTGCCGACCCGTTTCGGGAATATGGCTTCGCAAATGAAGCAGTTTTTCGATACGCTCGGCGGGCTGTGGTTTAACGGCAAACTGGCGAACAAGGTCGTCAGCGCCATGTCCAGCGCCAGCAATTATCATGGCGGACAGGAAGCGACGATTCTGTCGCTGTATACGTCGATTCACCATTGGGGAGGCATTATCGCCGCCCCGGGGTATACCGATCCGGTTATTTTCGCCTCCGGCGGCAATCCGTACGGCACGAGCGTCACGGTCGACCAGTCCGGCAAAATGCTCGAGGATGTACGTCCGGCGGCGATTCACCAAGGCAAGCGCACGGCGACGGTGGCCGGCTGGATGAAGAAGGGCATGCAGGGCTAGTGCAACGACGTTAAGGAGATATCGCAAGGGACGCTCACGACCATCAAGCGGATGGCGCGGGCAGTCCCTTGTTTTCATTTTCGCCGGAAGGGGAATTGCCGCTACTGTATCCGTGCTATCTGTTGTATAATGTTTGCTGTCTATAACTTGATTGCGGAGGTAGCGCATTGGCTCAGTTGTACTTCAAATACGGCACGATGAACAGCGGCAAGTCGTTCGAAATTATTAAGGTCGCGCACAATTATGAGGAGCAAGGCAAGCCGGTATTGATCTTTACGCCCGTCATCGATACGCGCAACGGGACCGACAAGGTCGGGACGAGAGCGGGTTTTACGCGCCCCGCCATTCCCGTACACGAGGACACGAATCTGTACGACGCCGTCAAGGCTCAGCTTGACGAATCGGGCCGCTATTACTGCGTGCTCGTCGACGAGGCGCAATGGCTGAACAAACGACATATTATCGAGCTGACCCGAATCGTCGACGAGTTGGACGTGCCGGTGATGGCTTTCGGATTAAAGAACGATTTTCAGAACCAACTGTTCGAAGGCAGCTACAATTTGCTCGTGTACGCCGACAAGATCGAGGAGATCAAGACGATCTGCTGGTACTGCGACCGCAAAGCGACGATGGTCATTCGCTTCAAGGACGGCATCCCGGTCAACGAGGGAGAGCAGATCCAAGTCGGAGGCAACGAGGACTACAAGCCGGTGTGCCGCCGGTGCTATAATGAAGCTTTTAAGCGGAAATGAAAAGAGCCGACGGCGAGGGGCAGAGCAGATGCCCGCTTGCCGTCGGCTTTTTGACGAATCGGGGAAGAGCCTAGGAAGCTAAGCGCCCGAGTCGAAGTTTGTTGTCCGGTCGAGTTGAGAAATCGCTTGACGATCCTGCTTGCAAGGCAGTCTTATCCTCACCTGAGTTCCTTCTCCTACCTTGCTTTTAATGGTCATGCTGCCGCCGTGGTTCTCGATGATCTTGAAGCTGATCATCATGCCCAGCCCGTTTCCTTTCTCTTTGGAGGTAAAAAAAAGCTGTCCGATCTTCTCCAATTGGTCGTCCGGAATTCCGTTCCCCCGATCGCTCACGACAAATTCAACCTCGTTTCCCAACAGCTGCAAATCGATGTGCACTTCTCCCCCTTCAGGCATGGAGTCGATCGCGTTTTTGACGAGATTGATCGTGACCTGCTTGATCTGGTTTTCGTCGCAGTCTATATAGATCGACGGCTGGGAACAGGTAAACCGGATGCGCACATTGCTCATGATCGACTGGGATTCCATCAGCGTCGTTACGTCCGTCAGCAGTTGTTTAAGATCCTTGGATTCCATTTTGGCTTCATGCGGTTTGGCCAGCACGAGCAGCTCGGTCAAGATCAGTTCAATGCGGTGGAATTCCGAGAAAACGATATCGTAATAATGATCCTTAACCCCGTCGGACCTCATTAATTGCAAAAAACCTTTGACAGCCGTTAACGGATTGCGGATTTCGTGGGCGACGCCGGCGGCCATCTGGCCGACCAACGATAGTTTGTCCGAATTGTGCAGCAGCAGCTCGGTCTTTTTTCTGTCCGTAATATCTTGAATTTGAGCTATGTAAAACAAGGTATTCGTCGTTTCGCTGATCACCTTCGATACATGCAGCGATACCCAAATCGCACGGCCGTCTTTATGGACATAACGTTTCTCCAGCTTAATAATATTTATTCTGCCTGCGGCCAGATTTCCGAAATATTCCTCGCTCAGCCCAAGATCTTCAGGAAATGTAATGTCGTAAAAGGTAAGCCTCATAAACTCGGTTTCCGAGTAGCCTAAAATCTCGCACAGCGATCGATTGACGCGCAGCCAGTGTCCGGAATCAGATACGAGCGCCATTCCAATTGGGGCATGGTTAAATGCTGTTGAAAAAAACAAGGTATCATTCGACTTCAACAATTAGGGCACCTCCAAGATGAATGTATGCTTTGTACTTATCTAGTTCTATAGTCCGATATAGAAACCTTCCTGAGAGAAAGTTAATTTCAACGGCGGATTTGCATCGATCCAAGGTCGAAAGCGAGCATTCGCGCAGCCGGAGACCTAAAAAAAACACAAGCGGTATTAAAGCGATTCCATTGTTGGATGAGGGCCGAAGCGACTAGGATGTGAGTATGTACATGTACAGCGCCATCGCACACCAAGGAGGGACGGCTCTTGCTCGGTTTCATGTGGAAATACCGGACGCTCTATCTGATCTCGATCCCGGGCATCTTGTTTTTTCTCGTCTTCAAGTATGTCCCGCTGCTCGGCTCGGTCATCGCATTCCAAAACTACAATTTGTTCGCCGGTTTCAAGGGGAGTCCGTGGGTCGGGCTGGAGCATTTCGAGCGGATGTTCCGGCATCACGACTTCCTCCGCATTCTGAAAAACACGCTGCTGCTCGGCGCCTACGACATCCTGTTCGCTTTCACCGCGCCGATCGTGCTCGCGCTGCTGCTGAACGAAGTCAGGCTCGCGCTGTACAAAAAAATCGTCCAAACGGTCATCTACGCGCCGCACTTTCTGTCGTGGGTCATCGTCAGCGGTATTTTCGTTGGCATGCTGTCTCCTTCATCGGGCATCGTCAACGTTATTCTCGGCTGGTTCGGCGCCGAACCGTTCTATTTTCTCGGAGAGGATTCCTTCATCCGGACGATCCTAGTCGGCTCGGGCCTGTGGCGGGACGTCGGCTGGGGAACAATCATTTACTTGGCGGCGCTAACCGGCATTAACCCCGAGCTGTACGAGGCGTCGCAGATCGACGGGGCGGGCCGCTGGAAGCAGACGCTGAGCATTACGGTTCCGGCGCTGCTGCCCGTCATTACGGTGCTGTTCCTGCTCAAAATCGGGGATTTCATGGATTATGGCTTTGAGCGCGTGTTCGTGTTTCAAAATCCGCTGAACATCCAGAACAGCGAAATTTTGGACACGTACATTTACAAGGCGGGGCTGAAGCAGCTTCAGTACAGCTATGCTACCGCAATCGGGCTGTTCAAATCGGTTGTCGGGCTGTTCCTGCTTGCGATTGCCAATACGCTCAGCCGCAAAGCGACCGGCGAGTCACTTTATTGATGGGAGGGATGGCTTTGATTGGAAGGGAGCATTGGAGCAGGAAGCTCTTCCTCATCTGCAACTATTTGTTTCTGACGGGTTTGTCCTTGTCGATGCTGCTGCCGTTTCTGAATGTCATCGCGCAGTCGTTCAGCGGAGCCGTCGCGATCGATCGCGGAGACGTGCTGTTCTGGCCGGTCGACTTCACGCTTAATTACTACCAGTACGTCTTCGACGATGCGTCGATCTGGCGTGCGTTCGGAATTACCGTGTACATTACCGCCGTCGGCACGCTTATCAACCTTGCGGCCACGTCGTCGCTGGCGTACCCGCTGTCGCGCACAGAATACGTCGGACGTAAGTACGTGCTGTTGTTCGTGCTGCTGACGATGATTTTCACCGCGCCGCTGATTCCCCAGTTCATCCTGATGCGCGAGCTCGATCTCGTCAACACACTGTGGGCGCTCATGCTGCCGACGGCAATCAGCGCCTTCAACTTGATCGTGCTGCGGTCGTTTTTCATGCAAATTCCGACGGAGCTGATCGACAGCGCCCGCATCGACGGCTGCGGGGAGCTGCGCATTCTGTGGAGCCTGATGCTCCCGTTATCCAAGCCGGCCTTGGCGACGATCGGCATTTTCTACTCGGTGACGAACTGGAACAAGTATATGGACGCATTGTATTATTTGAATGACCGCAAGCTGTATCCGCTTCAGGTCAAGCTGCGCGAGCTGCTGATCAACGACGACCTGGTCGATACGGGCAATCTGCCCTTCGACGTCTCGTCCCAATCGGTGCAAGGCGTGCAAATGGCCGTCATCCTTGTGGCGACCGTCCCGATCATTATGCTGTATCCGTTTCTTCAGAGGTATTTCATTAAGGGGATGATGATCGGGTCGATCAAATCGTGAGGATATAAAAAAACGACAAACGAAGCCAAACGCATTCCATTGTGGCGACCCGCCGCCGTTCCTATACTGAGGTTGAGTTTGAAAGCGCTGCAACGTCACTAATCCATGAGGAAAAGAGGGAGTCCATGAAAAAGTTATGGGTACTCGCACTAATCGCGTCATTGGCGGCAACGAGCTTGGCGGCCTGCTCGAAGAAGGAGACGCCTGCAGCCAGTCCATCCGCAAGCTCTCCGGCCAGCGCTTCGCCATCCGGAGAACAGCCGTCCGAATCGGCCGAGGCCGGGCCGACCGCGTTCTCGATCTCGATGCGGACGCTTAACGTCGCCTACGTCGAGCAGCATCCGGACATCAACAAGGACAAATACGTGCTTGAGCTGGAAAAAATGACGAACACCGATTTGGACGTCCGGCTCATTCCCCACAACGAGTATCAGGACAAAATGGTGCAGATGTTCGCGACGAACGACATTCCGGACGTCGTGCAGGCAAGCGGGGGCATTAGCGGCTCGGAGCTGGCGGGCTCGGTGGAAAGCGGCGTGTTCCTGCCGCTGAACGATCTGCTGCAGGAGCATGGACAGAACCTGCTGAAGTTCATTCCGCAGGACGCCTGGGACCGGATGACCGATTCGAAGACGGGCAACATCTACGGCATACCGGAAGTGCTCAGCAACCCGTCCAGAAGAGCGACATGGATTCGCTCCGACTTGCTGGAGAAAGCGGGCAAGCCGATTCCGACAACGGTAGAGGAGACGTTGGATGTACTGCGGGCGTTTAAGCAGCTCGGCGTCGAGCATCCGTACGCCGGGCGCAAAAACTTCAAATACGCCGACACGTTCTTCGGGTCTTACGACGTCTTCGGATATTTGAACCAGTTCAAGGAGTTCCCGGACGGCAAGGTCAAGCCAAGCTTCTTCGACGTCGAGCCGATGAAGAAGGCGATTCAAACCTACAAAACGATGTTCGACGAAGGGCTGATCAGCAAGGAGTTCGCGACGATCGAAGCGGCCGATTTCAAGAGCATCGTCACGAGCGGCAAGGCGGGCATGTGGTCGATGAACGCGAACGAGCTCCCGATCTGGGGGGCGCAGCTCGTTGCCAGCGTTCCCGATGCCAAGGTCGCGCTCATTCCGTCCCCGGTCGGCGACGACGGCAAAGGCGGGTATGCGCACTACAATCCGGTCACGAGATCTTATTTGATCAACGTCAAGGCGAAGGACAAGGCGGCTGGCATCGTCAAGTTTTTCGATTGGATGGTCGGCGAGCAAGCGGAGCTGTTTTTCAGCTACGGCCTCGAAGGCGAGGATTACCAGAACGAGGGCGGCACGATCAAATACGAGCAGCCGACGGATACGGAAGGCACGAACAAGCAGCGTTACTTGAACTACTGGCTGTGGATGGTGCAGGACACGACCTACAACAAGCGCATCTCCGAGCTGTCGGAATCGGGCAAGCAAATGGTCGATGCGTTCGACAATATGCTTGCAAAGGAAGGGCGCAGGGGCATCGAATTCGATCCGCGTCTGGACGCGCTCGTCAAGTATCCGGATTTGAGCCCGCTGTCCGACCAACTCCCGCCGCTTGTTCTCGAGCACGTGCTCAAAATGGTGTACGGCAAAGAGCCGATCGCTTCGTACGAGCAAGTGCTCGAAGAGTATTTGTCCAAGGGCGGCAGCGAAGTGATCGAGGAAGCGACAACGCGGTATGCCAACAAAGAAAACGCATTCAAATAACTGTCGCGGATGCCGCGCGCTTGTACTAGAATGACTGTATAACGGCAGGATGCCCTCCGCGCGGGGGCATCTTGCGCCCATTCCGGCTTGTCCCGAGCGCGAGGAGGACGCAACCATGTACCGCATTCTAGTCGTCGACGACGAACCGATGATCCGCAGAGGATTGCAGAAGCTGATTGGAGAAGCTCATCCGGCGATCGTTGCTTCCGATACGGCCGACAACGGCGTCGAAGCGTTGGAGAAAATCGCTTCCTGCCGTCCCGATCTGCTCTTCACCGATATCAAAATGCCGAAGATGGACGGCCTTGAGCTATGCCGCGAAGTGAGCGAGCGCTATCCCGACTTGCCGGTCGTCATCATCTCGGGCTACGGCGATTTCGAGTATGCCAGACAATGTGTCGCATACGGCGTCAAGGAATATATGCTGAAGCCGGTAACTAAGACGGCCGTAGGCCGGACGGTAATGAAGCTGATCGACGGTCTGGAAACGCGGCGGAACGCTTATATTCCTCTGTCTGCGACAGAGGAATGGCTGGACCGATTGCAGGATGCCGTCTGGCATCTGCAAACGGACGGCGTCGATCGGGTTGTGGAGCAGATGGAGGCGTTCTGCGCTTCCGCCAAAATCGAGCCGATCCGGGCGGAGGAGCTGATGCGGGAGCTTGGCAACAAACTCGTCGATAGGCTGAACGCCATGGATATATATCCGTTCGAGCTGCCGCAGGGAGATGAGGGCTCGGGCTCTCCGTTCGCGCGGTTGGGCGAGTCGACCCGCTCTATGCTGGAGCAGCTTCGCGCCAAGCGGAAGGGTAACCTGAAGGAACCGGTAGAGGAAGCGAAAGCCTACATCGAGCTTCACCTGAACCGGGAGCTATCGCTGGAGGAAGTCGCCGACAGGCTCGGCTTGAATGCTTCTTATTTCAGCCAATTGTTCAAGCAGATGACGAAGGAAACTTTTGTGCAATATCGAACTAAGCGGCGGATGGAACGGGCGAAGAAGCTGCTCTCGATGCCTCACCATAAAATTACGGACGTCTCCGCGGAAGTTGGCTATGCCGATCATCCTCACTTCACGAAGACGTTCAAGAAGGTGTGCGGCATGACGCCTTCCGAATATCGGGAATCGTTGGGGATTCGGGGATGAAGCTCAACCTGTCGCGCAAGCTGTTTTTGTATTTTTTTATCGTCATTCTGTTCTCTCTGTCGATGGTCGGCATTTTCAGCTATTTGGAGTCCTCGGACGCCATCGACAAACAGGTGGAGAAATACATGACGACGGTCATCAACAATGCGGGTATGCAGACCGACTTGCAGTTGGAAACGTTCGAGCGGGTCAGCAACTCGATTCTGTCGCAGGCTTCCGTCAAGAAATTTCTCGACATGGACCCGGCCGACAGCTATGAGTATTATCGCTTCACGAATGTGATTCGGATGGACGTCTTTCAGAAAATTTTCATCACTTATCCGACGCAAATTCATATGATGTACATTTTGGGCGATCACGGACGGTCCATTTTCGATCAAAATCAGAGCTTCTCCTCGCTCTCCGTCGATCCGACGGCCCGATACGAGGAGCTGAAAGCCAAGACGCCGGACAACGGCGAGATCGCCATACTGGGGACGGGGCTGACGAACAGCGAACGAGTCATTACGATCGCGCGCAAGATCAGAGGATACTCCTCTTATTCGGTCAAAGGCATTCTGGCGATTGAAATGAACGAGCGGCAGCTGTCCAATCTATGGAATCAGGTCGATCTCGGGGACAACGGCTTCTTCTTCATTCTCGACGCGCAAGGAGCGGTCGTCTATGCGCCCGACAGCGCCGTTCGGGAGGAACTGCTCGGCTCCGGCATCACGCAGCGCATGGAGGGCAGCAACGATTCCCGTTTTCCGTGGCGATTAAACGGAAAGGACATGATGATCGTCACGAAGCGTTCGGACTACTCGGGCTGGAGCTTGGGCATCGCCATGCCGCTTGACGAGCTGCGCGCACCGATCTCCGGCATTCGCTCGACGACGGTCACTGTCGGAGCGATTACGCTGGCGATCGCCCTCGTGCTCGCGCTGCGCTTCGGCAATTCGATTGTGCGCCCGATCCGGACGCTGAAGAACGGCATGCGCGAAACGGAGAAGGGCAATTGGAAAAGCATCGAGTCGAAGCCGCGCGACGACGAGATCGGCGGTCTCATTCACAGCTACAACCTAATGGTAAGCCGGCTGTCGGATATGATCGAACGCGTCTACGATACGGAGCTGTCCAGCCAGAAAACGAAGCTGCAGCTTCAGGAGATTGAGCTGGAGCGGCACAAGGCGGAATTCCAGGCGCTGCAGTTGCAGATCAACCCGCACTTTCTGTACAACACGCTGGAGACGATCAACTGCTACGCGATCGTACAGGATTCGGACGAAATCTCGGAAATGGTCGAGGCGATGGCGTTTATGCTGCGCTATTCGATCCAGACGAATTTGGAAGAAGTGACGCTCGCCAACGAGCTCAACCATGTGCGCAATTATATGATCATTCAGAAGCATCGCATCGGCCGCGATTTCGAGATTGAGGTGGCGACTCCGCCCGCGCTTCTGTTATCCCGAATGGTCAGGCTGACGCTGCAGCCGATCGTGGAAAACATTTTCCAGCATGCGTTTCCCGATGGAATCGAGCTGGAGCATTCCATTCGTATCGACACCTATGAGGACGGGGAGGAGCTGCTCGTTGTCGTTGAGGACAACGGCGTCGGCATGACGGAAGCAAGACGGGATGAACTGATACGCAGGCTGGGGAAAAACAGGCTGGCCGAGGAGCAGGCGGCGAATCGTCCGGGACGCAGGGGCGGAATCGGCCTTGTAAACGTGCATCGGCGCATTCAGATGGTGTACGGAGACGAATACGGACTTCGCGTGGACAGCACTCCTGGACAAGGAACTCGGATCGAGCTAAGAATGCCCAAGGAGGAGCGCGCGCGGCAAAAGCCACAATCGGAAACGGCGTAACGCTGCGGATATCACATACGGAGCAGGAGGAACATGGGATGAACATCGATCTAACGGGAAAAGTCGCGCTGGTGACGGGCGCAAGCGGAGGCATCGGCAGGGCGATCGCGATTCGGCTGGCGCTATCCGGCGCGAAGGTCGCGCTGAATTATTTGAACAGCCGGGAGGCGGCCGAAGAAGCCGTCGCCGCAATCCGGGCCGAGGGAGGAACGGCGGTTGCGATTCGCGCCGACGTCTCTCGGACCGAGGAGGCGGAGCGGCTTGTACGAGAGACGGAGCAGGCTTTCGGACATTCCGTCGATATGCTGATTAACAATGCGGGGCATCTTGTGCAGCGGCTTGCGAACGAGGAGATGACCGAGGAGCTGTACGGACGGATTATGGACGTGAACCTGAAAAGCGCCGTTTTCGTCGCGAAGGCGGTTATTCCGGGCATGAAGGCTGCTGGAGGCGGCGGGATCGTTAACTTGACCTCGGTTGCCGCGCACAATGGCGGAGGTCCGGGAGCTTCGATCTATGCGGCAAGCAAGGCGGCGGTGCTGACCTATACGAAAGGGCTGGCCAAGGAGCTGGCGGGACACGGCATTCGCGTTAACGCGATTTCTCCCGGCTTCATCGGAGGCACGGCTTTCCATGCGACGTTCACGCCGCAAGCGGCACGGGAAGCGACGATACAGACGATCCCGCTGCGCCGCGAGGGCACGCCGGAGGACGTGGCAGGCGTTGCCCTGTTCCTCGTCTCTGAGCTGGCCTCCTATCTCACCGGGGAGACGATCGAAGCGAACGGCGGCATGTACATGCGGTAACTTCTACAACACGGGAAGAAAAGAGGGAAAAGGCATGTCCAAGCTATTCGAGCCGGCCAGCGGTCTGTTGACCGTGCCGTACGAGCCGAACGAACGAAGCGAGCTGGCTGAAAATCCGCCAAGGTTTACGTGGATGTCGGCGAAGTCCGAGGAAGACCGTTACGCGCTTCAAGTGTCTTCTTCCGCCGCTTTCGAAGCGAACGAAACGGAGACTTTCGAGCCGATTCCATACAATTTTTATACGCCGGATCGCGTCTACGAACCGGGGACGTACTACTGGAGATACGCTTTGCTGGATGAGGAGGGGGCAGGCCGTTCAGACTGGAGCGTTGTCCGATCGTTCGTCGTGCAGGGAGGCGTTCCGGAGACGCCGCTGCCTTCCCGCGAACGGAGATACGGGCAGACGTCCGCGGTTCATCCTCGTCTATGGCTGCAGCCGGACGGGATGGCAGCATTCCGGCGGCGTGTTCGCGAAGAGCCTGCCTCGTGCGGCTGGGACGTTTTCTACGAGAAGTCCGTGCTGCCCTGGCTGGAGAAGGCGCCGATTCCCGAGCCGGAACGGTATCCGGACAACAAGCGGGTTGCCAAGCTGTGGCGCCGGATGTATATGAACTGTCAAGAAACGTTGTACGCCGTCCGACATCTCAGCGTAGCCGGCGTCATTCTGGAGGACGAAGCGATTCTCTCTGCGGCCAAAAGCTGGTTGCTGCACGTCGTCTCTTGGGACGTGAAGGGCACGACTTCCCGAGATTACAACGACGAAGCTGCGTTTCGCATTGTCGGGGCGGTAGCTTGGGGCTACGACTGGCTGCACGGTTATCTAGCCGAGGACGAGCGGGCAGCGGTTCGTGCCAATCTGCTTGAGCGGACGGAACAGGTCGCTTTTCATGTCATCGAACGTTCGCGTATTCATCGCGTTCCCTACGATAGCCACGCGGTGCGTTCTTTGTCCTCCGTGCTCGCTCCGGCCTGCCTTGCGATGCTGCACGAGGAACCTAAGGCGAGGGAATGGCTGGATTACGCGTTGGAGTATTTCTCCTGCTTGTACACCCCGTGGGGCGGCAAAGACGGAGGGTGGGCGGAAGGGCCGATGTATTGGACGACGGGATTGGCCTATTTAATAGATGCATTTAATCTGATTCGCAATTATACGGGGATCGATTTGTACCGCAGACCCTTTTTCGCCAAAACCGGGGATTTTCCGTTGTACTGCCATGCGCCCGGTACGATCAGGGCAAGCTTCGGCGATCAGTCGTCGCTCGGCGAGCCGCCCAGCTTGAAAACCGCTTTTAATATTCGGCAATTCGCCGGACTAACGGGCAACGGGTTATACCAATGGTATTTCGAACGGGTCAAGGAAGCGGATCGCGATGCCGACGATAAGTTTTACAACTACGGTTGGTGGGACTTTCGCTTCGACGACATGTTGTACCGGCACGACTATCCCGACGTGAAACCGGTGGCTCCCGTTCCGGGGGCGATCGAACCGGTCCGATGGTTCCGCGATATCGGCTGGGTAGCTATGCACCGGGGGATGGACGATCCTAAGGAACATATTCAGCTGCTCGTCAAGAGCAGCTCATACGGCTCGATTAGCCACAGCCATGGCGACCAGAACGGCTTTTTGCTGCACGCATACGGCGAGCCGCTGGCCATCGACAGCGGCTATTATGTCGCTTTCGGCAGCACGATGCACCGCAACTGGCGGCGTCAAACCATTTCCAAAAACACGCTGCTCATCGACGGGGGCGGGCAGTACGCGGACGGGGACAAGGTGCTGTGCAAGGAAGCGTATGGCGTCATCGAAGAAGTGCGCTCCGAGCCGGGCGTCGGTTACGTTCGAATGGACGCTTCCGCTGCTTATCAGGCCAAGGTTCCGTATTTGCGGAGATTCGTCCGCGAAGTATACTGGCTTGACGAATCGTATATCGTAATCGTCGATTCCGTCGATCTCGATCGCCCCGGCAAGGCGGAGTGGCTGCTGCATACGCTGAACCGGATGAGGCTGAAGGGACAGACGTTCCGCGCGATTGGAGAGAAGGCGGAGCTTGAGGGCCGGTTTGTCTACTGTTCGTCGGGCGAGCTGGAGCTAAGTCAGCACGATTGTTTTACTGGCGTAGACCCTTCGGAGCTGGAAGGATTGGCGAACCAATGGCATCTGACGGCGGAAACGGCTGCTGCGGCTGGCCATCGCATCGTTACGCTGCTCGTGCCGATGAAGAAGGGAGAGAACAAATTCGTCTCTTATTTTATAGACGACCAGGATCACGGCATTTATCTGTACTTCACGGACGAACGCGGCACAACGCGCAGGGTGGCGGTGAATAAAGCTTATTAGGTCCGAGTCGGGATCACAAGGCGGAACCGTCAAATCGTGGGAGTGAGCGCAAGCTTGTGATAAAAGGGGAGTGCGCAATGAGCAATATCGGAGTATGGGAACCGGCGGAGCCGGGCGTAAGGCGCAAAATTTTGCGCGCCGAAGGCGGCATGATGATGATGGAGGTTCATTTCGAGGGCGGCGCGGAAGGCTATGAGCACGAGCACCCGCACGAGCAGATGTCTTATTGTCTGCAGGGCGCGATGGAATTTACGATCGACGGCGTGCGTACGGTTGTCCGACAGGGAGAGGCGATCTACATTCCGAGTGGTGCGCGTCATGGAGCTTTGGCCTTGGAGCCGTCGGCTCTGCTGGACGCATTCACGCCGATCCGGGAGGATCTGGTTCGGCGATAAATGGGATATGGGCATGAGAGGAGAGGGGCTGACCCATAAGCGGAGTTGCTCGAGAAGATCGATAGGGGAGCGAATAGCATTGGAGGGAGGTACATCCCTCTGTCGCTTTTATGATCGATTATCTTTCTTGGCTACTCGAAACGCTTATGGGACAGCCCTTCTTTGACGATGTTGCAGAGTGATTTACCCGAGTAGGCAATGAAAGCGTTGTTGGATTGTCCGGGAGCCATTAGAATAAGAGAGAATAGAAGACAATCAGGGGGAACCGCGAATGAGTACGGAGAGAGAATGGATTCAATTATGGACCGAGAACGCTCCGGGAGCGCAGGGCGGCGGAGACGAGGACGTTCCGGCGCTTCAAGCCTATCCGGTGCAGGAGAAGGGAAGAGGGGCGGTTATCGTCGTTCCCGGAGGAGGATACGGCATGCGTGCCGACCATGAAGGGGAGCCGATCGCCCTGTGGTTGAACGATGTAGGGATTCCCGCATTCGTGCTGCGCTACCGGGTCGCGCCATACCGGCATCCGAGCCCGCTAACCGACGTGCAAAGGGCAATCCGCTATGTGCGACACCATGCCGAGCAATGGGGGATCAATCCGGCCAGAATCGCCGTGCTCGGATTTTCGGCGGGCGGTCATTTGACCGCATCGGCAGGGACGCTTTACGATAACGGCATTCCGGATGCGACCGATCCGATTGATCGCGAGAGCTGCAGACCGGATGCTTTCATCCCTTGTTATCCGGTCATTACGATGAAGCTTCCTCACGTACACGAGGGCTCCCGGCTGAATCTGCTCGGCGATAATCCCGATCAGGCTCTCGTGGAATCGCTTAGCTGCGAGACGCGGGTAACGCCGGACACGCCCCCCGCTTTCATCTGGCACACAGCGGACGATGAAGTCGTTCCGGTCGAAAATGCGCTGCTGCTTGCCGGAGCGCTGAGCCGGAATAAAGTGCCTTACGAGCTCCATGTCTATGAATCGGGAAGACACGGACTGGGGCTTTCCGAGGGAGACCCGCACGTGGCGACGTGGACGGATTTGTGCGGCACTTGGCTGACTAAGCGAGGCTGGTAACGGACGTTGTCAAGAGCTCGGCGACGCCGCAGCCAATCGCGATAAGATAGGAGCTTTGACATGTTATTCGTCTGGATCGCGTTATGGGCGGTTGCGCTGATTTTGCTGCTCGCAGATCCGCGTTCCGCCGTAAATCGCAGGCTGAGCGCGGTCGCCTTATGCGGAGGAGCGGGAGCTCTTGCGGCGACGCTCTCGGAAACTTTTATCCCGTATATTCACGAGAATCGTCCCCATGCCGGTCTGGAGAATGCGCTGTACTCTATGCAGGCGGCCGCTTCTTTGACCTCCTATTACGGTTTGCCGTATTTTTTTCTGTTGTTCGCTTTGGCCTATCGACCCGTCCGACTGCAGGGAGCATTGCGTTGGAGCATCCCGCTGCTTTTGCTGCTGCCTGTCGCGTATTGTCTCGCTTTCACGCCGCCATACAATGAAGTTCGACCGATCTCCCATTCGCTCGTCGTCTGGTGGGCCGTGCCTTATTTTCTGCTTGCAGCCGTGATCGTCCTGTTCAAAAAAACAGGGTATCGTTCGCTGTCCCACACGCATTGGACCATCTGTCTGGCGGTGCTGCCCACTGTGCTGATGTCGATGGTGATGAGCTACGTGCTTCCGAGTCTAGGCATGCTGCGGATGTGGCGATATAACGTGTGGTTCGTAGGGATTGGCGTCGCAGTGTTTCTGATCGGGCTGTTTACTTACGGCTTTCTCGGGATGAGGCTGCTCGTCGACAGGCGGCGGCTCGATTCCACGCTGCGGGCGGTTACCTCCGGGACGGCGATTCTTCACCATGCGATCAAGAACGATGTGGGGAAAATGCGGCTTTTTACCGAGAAAATGAAGAGCTACGCAGAGTCGACGAATCAGCCGGAATTAGTGGAGGATCTTGGGGTCGTGCAGGCGGCTTCGAGCCATATCCAAGAGATGATCTCCCGAGTGCATCGGCGTACGGAGGATCTGGAGATTCGGCCGCAGGACGTCAGGCTGGACGAGCTTGTTCGCGAGACGATTAAGCCGCTCGTTCCGCGTCTTGGGCAGGTTCAATTGGAGCTTGATCTGGCGGACGGCTGGAGTTGCCGAGTCGATCCGGCGCAGACGAGCGAGGCGCTTGGCAACGTCGTCTCCAATGCGCTGGAAGCGATGAACGGGCGAGGCGTGCTGGTTGTAGCGTTGAAGGAAGGCAAGCGGGAGCTGACGCTTGAGGTGCGCGACTCGGGGCCGGGGATGAGCAGAGCCCAGGCGGTGCGTGCGCTGGAGCCGTTTTATACGACGAAGGGCGGAATGGGCGGATTCGGGTTAGGATTGCCTTACGCCTATCATGTCGTGCGCAAGCACGGAGGAGCGCTTCATCTTCGCAGTAAGGCGGGTGAGGGAACGAGCGTGTATATGGTCTTTCCGAAGAAGCGCGTTCAGGCGGTTAAAGCTTCTGCTGCATCTTCGCTTTCGTCGTCTTCGTCGGTATCCCGTTCAATCAGGGAGTTTCGGGAGGAAGGCTAACCGCTCCGGGATGGGCTTAGCTATCCCTTACGCTCAGATGTAGTGCGGATGTAAGGATTGTAGGTTGAGAAAAAATGACGATGAGGAGGTGCGGGGGCATGGACGCGATTAAAGTGGGGATTGTGGAGGATGACAAGGATTGGCTTCGCGGTCTGCGTGCCTATCTGGAGAAACAATCCGACATCGAAGTCGTATTTGCCTCGGACGATAAGGAAGAGACGAGGGAGGCGCTTGCTTCCGGCCGGCTGGAAGTGGACGTTGTGCTGATGGACATTATGCTTCATGGGGAGCCGGAGGGCGTACAGTTGGCGGAGGAAGTGACTGCGGCTACCGGAGCGCGGGTCGTCATGCTCACCTCTATGGAAGAGAAGGAGCTGATTTTCCGCTCCTTCCAGGCGGGAGCGATCGACTATCAGATTAAGAGCGATTTTGAGGCGCTACCGAATGCCGTCCGCGCCGCTGCTCGGCGCGAAGCTCCCATCAGCCCGGCGGCTGCAGAACGGATGCGCGAGGAATTCCGCAGATTGAAGCAGCTTGAACGGGAATTCGAAAAGAAAAAGCTGCAGGACCTGATCACTCCCTCCGAGCTGGAATTGCTGAAGCTGATCGACAAGGGCTACACCCAAACCGAGATTGCCAACAGGCTCGTTCTGTCAATTCGAACGATCAAAAACCACGTCAACCACATCCTGAAAAAGCTCGGCTCCAAAGGATCAAAGGAGGCCGCTCGCGAGGCTAAGGAGAAGGGTTTGTTTTAACTCGCCCGCCCGTTCCTTCTCCTAGTAGCGCGTACGTGCTTGATGTCTCCAATCCGTTTGCTTCCCCCACAATAGAACCGCCACACGCGCTTAAAGCCACCATCATTTCCGTTTCCCACGCAATAGAACCGCCACACGTGCTTAATGCCGCCAGCCTACCCATTAGTTTGCGACAAGGTACCAAACAAAGTTGGTACTTTTTTTTGCGTGTGGATTTTCTAGAATGAAGTTGTAACAACTAACACACAATTTCCAAATAAACCCTTCGGAAATGAGGATGGCGAATATGGCTGCAATGGTTTTCGAACCTTACACGGCGGGGCACGCACTGGGGCTCGCGATGGCGGCGGCGATCATTGGCGGCATAATACTGTTCCGCAAACGGCTGAACACTCCCCGTGCGAACCGCGGCGCCAGATATGCTCTTGTCGCGATCCTGATTGGCTGCGAGCTGGCGCTGCAAGCATGGTACGGGGTTACGCACAATTGGGACCTACATTCCTTGCCCCTCCAGTTGTGCAGCGTCATGATGTGGCTGTCGGCGATCGTGCTGCTCACGCGAAGTCGCAAGCTGTACGAGGTGACGTTTTTTATCGGCATTCTCGGCGCGCTGCAAGCGCTGCTGACGCCCAATCTGGATGCAGGATATCCGGAGTTCCGCTTTTTTCATTTCTTCATCGCCCACGGCGCGATTATCGGAGCGAGCGTGTTCCTGACCGCGATTGAGGGTTATCGCCCGACAATAGTATCGGTATTCCGGGCGCTCGGCTGGCTTCACGTCATCGCGATTCCCGCCGCTATCGCCAACGCGCTGACGGGAGAAAACTTTATGTTTCTTGCCCGTAAGCCCAGCACGCCTTCTTTGCTCGATCTGCTCGCGCCATGGCCGTGGTACTTGCTGCAACTTGAACTCGTTGCGCTCGCATTATGTTTTCTCATGCTGGGCGTCGTAAGGCTTATCGATCGTTTGCTCCAAATCCGCGCCGACAAGGCGCCCCAATCCTAGGAGGCTGATGAAGATGGATATGCTCCTTCGCAAGCACTGGACTTCCCTGCTCGGCGTGCTGTTTGTATTGGCCGCATTCATAACGCTCTTCAAATATTCCATAGAGCAAGGCTGGATTACCGACGGCATGAAGATTGCCGCAGGCTTGCTCAGCGGCGCAGGTCTGTGCATCGCGGGACAGGCGATGACCGGACGCGGATCCAAATGGGCTTCGGGGGTACAGATCGCCATCGGCTTGGGCGCCTGTTTGCTCTATGCGACGTTCGCATTCGCCGGCGTTTACTATCGGCTATGGAACCCGATGACCGTTCTCATCGGGATGACCGCGGTCACGGCTGGCGTCTCGTTCTATGCCTACCGCTTCGATTCGCGGCTGTTGATGAACATCGCCCTGGCCGGCGGCCTGCTCTCTCCGCTGATGATGCAGCCGGCAACGGACCAGGTGTTTACCCTGTTTCTCTATTTGTTCGTATTGAACTCGGCCTTCTTCTTCCTGAGCATTGCCAAAGGGTGGAGCGAGCTGCGCATAGGCGCATTTGTCGGTACATGGATCATCTATGCGGCGTATTACGTACACTTCGATCCGCCTACAGACGGGCTGTGGAGCATGCCTCTTCGCTACGCAGTCGCCGCCTTCGTCTTTTACCTGGTTGGTTTGCTGGTCGCTTCGTGGCGGAACAATCGCTGCTTCGACGGCTGGAACCTGTATATGACTTTGGCTAACGGGGTATTGTTCGGTACATGGTCGATCTTCATTCTGAATGGGGAGCTTCATTACGCATACGTGTTGTCGCTGATCGGGTTATGCTATCTTGTCTCAGGCGCAATCGTGCTCCAGCTCACGCGGCGTTTCCAATCGGCATCCGCCAGTCAATTGATCGGAGGAGGGGCGCTGCTGCTGCTTGCATTCTCCAATCTCGGAAGCGGCATGGACGTTAAGCCGATTGTTAACGTGTTTTTCTGGGGCGGAATCGCGGCAGCGCTGGCAATGCTGGGACATCGTAAAAAATACGGAGTCGCGAGTTTGGCGGCAATCGCTGTCTGGACCGTCGTCGGCGTCTACTGGTTTCTCGTGACCTGGGATGCGCCAAGAGGAGACTGGTTCGGCACATTCATTCCTTTTCTGAACTGGGGAGCGCTATCCTGGGTGCTGCTTGCATTCGTCGGCTTCTACTTGTCCGTTACGGGAATTTGTTTCAGAATGACGAAGGAAACGACCTCGTTTCTGTCGAATTTGTTCGCAGTGCTCTCTCATCTCATCGTAGGCGGCCTGTTGACCGTGCAGATTGAAAACGTATTTCTCGTCTACGCCGAGGATGCTCCGAACCGGTTGGTGCAGCTGTCGCTGAGCGTATCTTGGGGCGTTTATGCGCTGTTGCTCACTTTATGGGGCACCGTCGCCCGCCAGCAGCTGTTCCGCATTTTCGGCGCCGTCGTATTGCTGCTCGTTGCCGGTAAGGCGATTTTCCTGGACCTGGAAGGGGAAGAGACGTTATACAAGTGCGCAGTGCTGCTTGTGCTGGGAGGCATCTCCTTCTTGATTACGTGGATTAACGGTAAGAAACGGGAGCAAAAAGGAGAGCCGGAATCCGTGCCTGCCGATCCGGAAATGTGAATCGTTTTACATTCCAAAGCGGCGAAAATATGGTATATTCTTTTTTATACGCAAGGCAACAGGAGGGAACATCTGTGGAAACAGAAGCGCTGCTCAAGGTAGAGCAATTGGCTCTCAAAAAATCCCGAGTCTACGAGCAGAGCCTGCTTCGTTACATCGCCCGTTCCATGCTGGCCAGTATGTTCATCGGTTTCGGCGTTATCGTCGCCTTTAAGACGGGGAGCTATTTTTACAACGTGGAATCCCCGTTTACCTACCCGATGGCGGCGATAACGTTCGGCTGCGCGATCATTCTGATTTCCTACGGCGGCGGCGATTTGTTTACGGGCAACACGTTTTACTACAGCTACGCGGCTCTGCGCCGCAAAATGACCTGGAAGAGGACGGTCAAGCTGTGGGGGCTCAGTTACTTTGGCAACATTCTCGGAGCGGCGGCGTTTGCATTGCTTATTTTTACGACAGGGCTGTTCGAGGAATCGTCGGTCAACGGATTTCTGCTCAGCGTCGTGGAGAAGAAGATGCACGCACCGGCAATGGAACTGTTTTTCCGCGCGATTCTGTGTAACTGGCTCGTCTGTCTGGCGTTTTTCGTGCCGATGTTCATGCAGTCTGACGGAGCGAAAATGTTCGCGATGATGCTGTTTGTCTTCTGCTTCTTCATCTCGGGCTACGAGCACAGCATCGCTAATATGTGTACATTCGCGATCGCGCTTGTGCTGAACCATCCGGGGACGATTTCCTGGTACGGGGTGGCGCACAACCTGATCCCGGTCACGCTAGGGAATATGATCGGCGGGGGATTGCTGCTGGGCTACATGTATTACTACGTTAACAAACCTTATTTGGACAAATAGAGAAAATCGGAGGCTACACACAGTATGGCTGAAAACGGTATGGCTAAAAAGACAAGAGTGGTTATTATCGGAGCGGGAGCGGTCGGTTCGACGACGGCGTACACGCTGCTGTTAAGAAATCGGATGGATGAGCTCGTGCTGATCGACGCCAATCATAAGAAAGCCGTGGGGGATGCGCTCGATATGAATCACGGCATGCCATTCCTCGGCGGAGCCAAGGTATGGGCAGGTACATATGAGGATTGCAGAGAAGCCGACGTTATTATCATTACAGCGGGAGCGGCGCAGCGCGAAGGAGAGACTCGCGTCGATCTGCTTAAGCGCAACGTCGCTATTTTCGATAGCATTGTTACGGAAGTGCTCAAGGTTAACTCTCACGGCATTTTGCTGATTGCATCGAATCCGGTCGATATTATGAGTTATTTCTCTTGGAAAAAATCGCAGTGGCCGGTGAATCGGGTTATCGGTTCGGGTACTCTGCTCGACAGCGCCCGGTTCCGCTATTTGATCGGTGACAAGCTCGACATCGACCCTCGCAGCGTGCATGCGCACATCATCGGCGAGCACGGCGATTCCGAGCTGCCGCTCTGGAGTCTCGCGAACGTTGCCGGGGCGGAAGTGAAATTGAACGACGCCGAGAGGGAAGAAGTGTTCGTTAATACGCGCGACGCGGCTTACCAGATCATTAGCGCCAAAGGGGCGACCTATTACGCGATCGCTCTCGCGCTTGATCGTATCTGTACCGCTATTTTGCGCGACGAAGGCGCCGTGCTGAACGTTTCGACGCTGTTGAACGACTATCACGGGGTATCCGACGTCTATCTGGGCGTTCCTTGCGTCGTGGATCGCTCCGGCGTGCGCGAAGTGATGGATATCCCGATTACCGCAGAAGAGAAAGAACTGCTTCACCGTTCAGCCGACAAGCTCAAAGGGCTGATCGAGTCGATCCAGTAAGGAGGACTAGCGGCGATGCAACTGCAAAAAGGACAGAAACTGCTGTTTATCGGAGATTCGATTACGGATTGCGAACGGGCCAGACCCGATGGGGAAGGGCTGTTCGGGGCGCTGGGCAAAGGTTATGTGTCCTTGGTCGACGCGTTCCTGCAGGCGGTATACCCGGAGCTTGGCATTCGCGTCGTCAATATGGGCTGCAGCGGGAACAACGTCGTCCATCTGGAGGAAAGATGGCAGGAGGACGTGCTGGATCGGAAGCCGGACTGGCTGTCGATCATGATCGGCACGAACGACGTTTGGCGGCAGTACGACATGCCGTTCATCAAGGAAAGCCACGTCTACCCGGATCGTTACAAAGCGACGCTGCGCGCTTTGGTAGAGCGGACGAAGCCGCACGTAAGCCAGCTTGTGCTGATGACGCCGTTTTATCTGGAGAGCAACAAGCAGGATGCGATGCGCAGCTCGATGGATCAGTACGGCGCGATCGTAAAGCAAGTGGCGGAGGAGACGGGCGCTCTGTTCGTTGACACGCAGCTTGCGTTCGACGCTGTACTGAAGGAGCTGTATGCGGCGACTCTGGCTTGGGATCGCGTTCATCCGACGCAAGCCGGTCATGTCGTGCTCGCCAGAGCGTTCCTGAACGCTGTTGGTTTTGATTGGAATAAGGGGTAAGAACATAAGTAATGGGCTGTCTTATAAGCAGAACTGCTTGAGATGGATCGATAGACAAAGTAAGGGGGATGTACCTTCTGTAGACTGCCTCATACGCTCCTGAAATCACCTTACCACGGGTTAGCCTATTCAGGTTTCAGGAGCGTATAGCATCGGAAGGAGGTACATCCCCCTTGCATCTTGTTCATCGATTATCTTTCACAGCAGTTTGAAGCGCTTATGGGACAGCCCATTTAAGGTTTATTCCTGATTCAGCCCGAATCGCTCCAGGTGAAGGAAGAGTTTTTCTTTAATCAGAATTTCCTTCTGCTTCGCGCCCAGCAAGTCGAAATGCGGGAACATCGACCGGGCGTGGATATACTTCGGGTTTAAGCCGTTGTCGCGGCACCACTTGGCCAGCCGCTCGTAATCGGCGTTGCCGACTTTAGTGACGGTACGAAATTGCGGGAACCTCGGATCGTACCAATAATGCGTTAGGAACGCGGTTTCCCCGCGGGAGACGGCGGCCTTCCACGCGTTCAATTCCGCCCTGTCGATGCCGAAAGCCACTTCACTTCATCTCCTGTCCGTGTTAGATTAGTTTAATCATACTTTATCAAGCTGCCAATGGGAATTGGCGGTTTGGCAGCATGGAAAGGCAGACTCGGCACAGTGGACATTTTATTGCACATTTTATGGAACAATGTACTTCCTTTGTCGCTTGTTATCGGTTTGGGGATTGTGCTGCACCGCATTTTTTCGCTCGATATCAGGACGCTGTCCAAATTGAACTTTTACTTGTTCTCGCCGGCGATCATGTTCGAGCTGCTGTACGGAACGGCCATCTCCATGCAGATGTTCGGACAGGTGCTGCTCTTCTTCGTGTTGTTCATGCTGCTGCAATACGCGGTGCTAGAGGTCGTCGTGAGAGTTCGCAAGTACAAGGGCGGCATGCGCGCAGCGATGAGAAACAGCGTGCTGTTCTACAACAGCGCCAATTACGGCATTCCGATCAATCAGCTTGCGTTTGCGGGCAATACGTACACGCTGTCGGTGCAGATTATCATCATGATGATGCAGTCGCTCATTCCGAACACGTACGGCATCTACAGCGTTAATGCGCACAAAGCGGATTGGCGCGCCATTCGCAAAGTGATTTTGTCGATGCCGGTCATCTACGTCATTCCGTTGGCGTTGTTGCTGAGAGGCTTGCAAGTTCCGCTTCCCGGATTTGTAGACATCTCGGTCGGTTACTTGTCGGATGCTTTCATCGGCATGGCGCTATTTACTTTGGGGGTTCAACTCGGCGATATGAAGGGTTTTCTGACCCGCAAGCTGGCGGCGGATGTCGGCATCGCCACAGGGCTGCGCCTGATCGCCGGACCGCTGTTGGCCTGGGGAGTCGTTACGATGATGGGGATCGACGAGATGATGGGCGCCGCGCTGATCGTCTCTTCGGCTGTCCCGACATCGCTGTCCAGCGTGCTGCTGGCCGTCGAGTTCGACAACGAGAAGGACTTTGCCTCGCAGAGCGTGCTCGTGTCCACGGCGCTCAGCATCGTTACGGTAACGGCGGTTATCTATTTGCTGCGGATATGAGATGTGCGGTTGCAATCCCTATTATGCCATATTTCGCTAATTATCTACTAGAGCGGCGCATGCCGCTCTTTTTTTGTCGTTTGCATGCCAAACAACCTGTCTGAACCCGGCAAAGCGATCCCATTCGAAATGCAATGGGCTTCACTTCATTCGTTTATCTAGTAGACTCACAGTTAAATTAGAAACCAATTTCAAGCCTAGGAGTGAAGTTCATTCACAGTCAACATGTTACAATGAACCAAGAAGGCGATTATAATCGGAATGGAGCGAATCTCTGTTGAGCACAGTGAGAATCGGTATAGTCGGTCTAGGGAACATGGGCAAGGGCCATGCGCAATATTTGATTGAAGGTCAAGTGAAAGGGGCGGTTCTAGCGGCGGTTAGCGATGTGCGCCCGGAAAGTCTGGAGCTGGCCAAGCAAACGTGGGGAGATCAGCTTCTAACGTATGCAAGCGCTTCAGAGATGTTCCGATCGGGAGAGATCGACGGCGTGCTGATCTGTACGCCGCATTACGACCACCCGAAAATGACGATCGAAGCGCTGGAGGCGGGACTGCACGTACTGGTGGAAAAGCCGGCAGGCGTCTACACGAAACAGGTACGGGAGATGAACGAGGTCGCGGCGAAGAGCGGCAAGGTGTTCGGCATTATGTACAATCAGCGCACCAATCCGCTGTATGCGAAGCTGAAGGAACTGATTTCGTCGGGTGAGCTGGGAGAGGTGCGCCGCACGAACTGGATTATTACGAACTGGTATCGTCCGCAAGCGTATTACAATTCCGGAGGCTGGCGAGCGACTTGGGCCGGCGAAGGCGGCGGCGTACTGATCAACCAGGACCCGCACCAGCTCGACCTGTGGCAGTGGACGACCGGACTGATGCCGAAGCGCATTCGCGCGTTCTGCGGCTTCGGCAAGCATCGGAGCATCGAGGTGGAGAACGACGTGACGGCTTACGTCGAGTACGAAAACGGAGCGACAGGCGTATTCGTCACTTCGACGTACGAATGCCCGGGCACGAACCGCTTCGAGATTTCCGGCGATCGCGGCAAAATCGTCATCGAGAACGACCGGATGACGTTCTGGCGTCTCAGACAGCTCGAATCCGAGTTTAATCGGACGAATACGGAATCGTTCGCGCAGCCGGAATGCTGGCAGTTCGACATTCCGATCACGCCGGGAGGAGCGCAGCATAAGGAGATTACTCAGGATTGGATAAATGCGATTTTGCACGGCAAGCCGTTGCTCGCTCCGGGCGAAGAAGGCATTAAAGGGCTCACGATCTCGAATGCGATGCTGCTGTCTACATGGATCGATGACTGGGTGGAGCTGCCTATTAACGAGGATCTGTTTTACGAGAAGCTGCAGGAGCGGATCGCGTTATCGACGGTCTCCTCCGTACAAGGAGAATCGCGATGAGCAACGCTAACGGAATGAATTATGCGCCGCAAGGCAAGCCGCGGCCAGTCGTCGCCGAAGGTGAGTTCGTCTTCGCGGCGATGGCGCTGAACCACGGCCACATCTACGGGATGTGCAACGGTCTGATCGAGGCGGGGGCGACGCTCAAATGGGTATACGATTCCGATCCGGACAAGGTCCGCCAATTCGTGGACACCTACCCGCAAGCGAAGGTCGCCGACTCCGAGCAGCAGATTTTGCAGGACCCGGAGGTGGGGCTGATTGCGGCCGCGGCCATCGCGTGCGACAGGGGACCGCTCGGCGTGAAAGCGATGGAGCACGGCAAAGATTATTTTACCGACAAAACGCCGTTCACGACGCTGGAGCAATTGGAGCTCGCGAAGCGGACGGCGACGGAGACGGGGCGGAAATACGCGGTGTACTACAGCGAACGGCTGCACGTGGAAAGCGCGGTGTTCGCGGGACAACTAATTGCGGATGGAGCGATCGGAAGGGTCGTGCAGGTGCTCGGGCTCGGACCGCACCGGCTGAACGCCGCCCAGAGGCCTGCATGGTTTTTTGAAAAAGCCAAGTACGGCGGTATTTTGTGCGATATCGGCAGCCATCAGATCGAGCAGTTTCTGCATTTTGCCGGCTGCACGAACGCCGAAGTGCTGCACAGCAAGGTGGCGAACTACAACTGCAAGGCGTACCCCGAGCTTGAGGATTACGGAGATGCGACGCTCGTCGGGGATAACGGGGCGACGAACTATTTTCGCGTAGACTGGCTCACGCCTGACGGGTTGTCGACCTGGGGAGACGGCCGTACGGTTATTCTCGGTACAAACGGGTATATCGAGCTGCGCAAATATGTCGATATCGCCCGCAGCAGCCAAGGGGATCATCTGTACCTGGTCAACGGAGAAGGCGAGGCGCACATGGAGCTGGCGGGAAAAGTCGGCTTTCCGTTTTTCGGAGAGCTCATTCTGGACTGCATCAACCGGACGGAAAAAGCGATGACGCAGGCCCACGCCTTCAAAGCGGCTGAGCTGTGTCTGCTAGCCCAGGCGAAAGCGGTTAAAATTGAGTAGTTAGCGATAGGAGGACGTACGAATGATGAAGCTTTCTGTATTCACGGTGGCGACGCCGGAGCTTGGTCCGGAGGAACTCGCCGCCGCGGCCAAAGAAGCGGGACTGCACGGCGTGGAGTGGCGATATACGGAAGTGCCGGAGGAGGTGCGGGAGCAAGCGCCGTCCTTCTGGGGAAATAACCGCTGCACGATCTCTCCCTCGAAAGGCTTGGCCGAGGTCGATAGATTCAAGCAGGCGGCGCTATCGCACGGCCTTGAGGTTGTGAGCGTCACGCCGTATTTGCGCGCGGGCGATTTGCAGGCGACAGAGCGCGTATTGGAGGCGGCGCGCCACGCCGGAGCTTCGATGATCCGGCTGGGCGTTGCCGGATACGACCGCAGCAGGCCGCTCGACGAGCTGCTGGAGGAAGGGCGGGCCTACTTGCAAGAGGCGCAGCAATTATGCCGCAAGTATGGCGTAAAGGGAGTCGTGGAAATTCATCACGGCACGATTGCGGCTTCGGCTTCGGGAGCAAGGCGGCTGGTCGAAGGGCTGGATCCGCAGTGGGTCGGGGTGCTGCTGGATCCGGGCAATATGATTCACGAGGGCGTTGAGGATTATCGCATGGCTGTAGAACTGCTCGGCCCTTATCTGGCGCACGTCCATGTCAAGAACGCCGGCTGGCGCCGCATCGAAACGAACGAAGCGGGAGAAGCGGTCTGGAAATGCGAGTGGGTCGGCTTGAAGGAAGGGGCCGTACCGTGGCGCCAAGTGCTGTCCGATCTGCTGGCGGCCGGTTATGACGGCTATTTGGGCGTCGAGGATTTCAGTGGACAGTTCGCCGAATCTCCGGCCATGCTCCGCCACTTCTCCGAATACATCGGAGGGCTGCTGCGGGAGCTGAGCCCGAATGTTTGATTTTTCTTACCGTTCGACAGGAGCGTTCGATCCGGTATTTCATTCGCATCCCTTTTACGAGGTGTATTACTTTCACGAAGGCAGATGCAATTACCTGATCGGAGACCGCATCTACAATCTGGCTCCCGGGGATCTCATTCTCATGTACGGAATGACGCTCCACTGTCCGAAAATCGATTCGTCCGTGCCTTACATTCGTTCTATCGTGCATTTCGACCCGGCGATCCTCCGGTTTTATACGGAGCTGCCTCAGGCGGTCCCGATCCTGCAGCCGTTCGAGCAGTTCAAGAATTATCGGCTGTGCTTGCGGGGAACGGACAAGGAGGAGGCGGAACGGATTCTGCTGCTCATGCGCGATCATCAAGCCCGGGGAGACCAGGTAGGCTCCAGCCGCCTGCTGCTGGCTTTCATCGATCTGCTGCACTTCGTCTATGATCGCTGCCAGACGCAGCTGAACGAGAAGAGAGAGCTGCCTTCCGACAAGGAAAAGACGGTGCAGGATATCGTAGCGTTGCTGGAGCGAAAGTATACGGACGACGAACTGGACATGGAGAGCCTGCAGCGGGAGCTTCATCTGAGCAAATCTTATTTGGCGAAAATATTCAAGGAAGTGACCGGAGCGACGATCTTCGAGTACGTGTACCGCAAGCGGATCAACGAAGCGAAAATTTTGTTTCTGCTGCAGCCGGAGCTGGCTGTGACGGAGGTCGGTTTTCGCCTCGGCTTTAAACATCTCGCGCACTTCAGCAGATTGTTTAAGCAGCAGGTCGGCGTGACGCCGGAGCGGTACAAGAGACAGCTTAAGGACGATCGTTCCGGGCTTCCGGCGACGGGGGTGCAGCATGAATCTGTTTGATTTAAGCGGCAAAACGGCGGTAGTCATCGGCGGCTCTTCCACTCTTGGAGGCGTGATGTCCGAAGCGCTGGCGGCATACGGCGCCAAGGTGGCGCTAACGGGGCGCAAGGCGGATAACGCGGAGCCAATTCGCGAGCGTATCGCGGCGGCCGGCGGTCAGGCGCGCTGCTACGGGGTCGAAGCGACCTCCCGCAGCGATCTGGAGAAGCTGCTTGCCGAGGTGGAGGCGTGGACCGGAGGAGCGGATATTTTGCTGAACTGCCCCGGCGTGAACAGCGCAACGCCGTTCTTCGACATTACGGAAGAGGAATGGGACCGCATAATCGATGTGAATGCCAAGAGCGTGATGATCGCCTGCCAGGTGTTCGGCAAGCATATGGTCGAACGGGGCCAAGGGGGCAGCATCATTAATTTGTCATCGGCTTCGTCCGTTACGCCGCTGTCACGAGTGTTCTCGTATTCGGCCTCGAAGGCTGCCGTCAACAATATGACGCAGTTTCTGGCGCGTGAATTCGCTCCTGCCGGCGTGCGAGTGAATGCGATCGTGCCGGGCTTCTTCCCGGCCGTGCAGAATCGGGCGATTTTGTCGGAGGAAAGGATCGCTTCGATTATGGGACATACGCCGATGAAGCGCTTTGGCGAGCCGGCGGAGCTGCAGGGGGCTGTTGTGTATTTGGCGTCGGAGCGCGCGTCCGGCTTTGTGACTGGCTCGCTGCTGCGCGTTGACGGCGGTTTTGGTGCGATGACGATCTAACGTAGATGAGAATGGAGAGGGGAATCGTAAGATGCAAATGACATTTCGCTGGTATGGCGACGACGATCCGGTGAAGTTGTGGCAAATCCGGCAGATTCCCGGTGTGTCCGGAATTGTAAGCGCCGTCTACGACATTCCGGTAGGCGAAGAATGGCCGCTGAAACTTATTTTGGAGCTGAAAAGAAAGATCGAAGCGGCGGGCCTGCAGCTGAGCGTTATCGAAAGCGTGCCCGTGCATGAGCATATCAAGCTGGGACTGCCCGGCAGGGACCGGCTGATCGAGAACTACAGACGCACATTGCGCAATCTCGGGCAAGCCGGCATCGGTATCGTTTGCTACAACTTCATGCCGGTGTTCGATTGGACGCGTTCGCAGCTCGACTACGAGCTTGAGGACGGCTCGACCGCCCTCATATACGAGGAAGAAGTCGTGCGGCGAATGAATCCTCTAACCGGCGAGCTGCAGCTTCCCGGCTGGGATAGCAGCTATCGCAAGGAGGATCTGCAGCTCCTGTTCGAGCAATATGCCTCGGTGGACGAGGAGAAGCTATGGGACAACCTTTCGTATTTCGTTAAGGCGATAATGCCTGCTGCCGAAGAAGCCGGAGTCCGCATGGCGATTCATCCGGACGATCCGCCATGGCCGATCTTCGGTTTGCCGCGTATCATTACGGACGAGGCGGCATTGGACAGATTTTTGCGGCTGTACGACAGCCCCGTCAACGGGCTCTGCCTGTGCAGCGGTTCGCTTGGGGCGAATCCGGCGAACGATTTTCCGGCTATGGTACGGCGGTTCGGTCGGGAAAGCCGCGTTAACTTCGTTCATGCGCGTAATGTCAAGATTACGGGGGAGCGTTCGTTCGAGGAGTCGGCGCATCTGTCCTCGGCCGGATCGCTTGACATGGCGGAAATTATTCGCGCACTGCGGGATATCGGCTACGCCGGGCCGATTCGTCCCGATCATGGCCGGATGATCTGGGGAGAGACGGGCAAACCGGGTTACGGTCTGTACGATCGGGCGCTTGGAGCGGTGTACTTGAACGGAATGTGGGAAGCGATCGGCAAGGAACGGGCGGCTGGACAGCAATAAAGAGCGGTTTCTTCGCGGCGGCGTCGGTGGTACAATAGGAAACGACAGTGACCACAACGACCGACAAAGGAGCTAGCCGAATGCCTTCTGAACTGTTAGGGCAATTGACCAGAGAGAAAATCGTCGCGATCGCTCGCGGCTTTACGCTTGAAGAGACGCTGTCGGCGGCGGAGGCGCTCGCCGACGGCGGTGTTGTGTTTCTTGAAGCGACTTTGAATACCGACGGCGCGCTGAACATCATCTCCAAGCTTCGCGAGCGATTCGGAGACCGGATGCGCATCGGCGCGGGAACGGTGCTCGACATCGGGCAGGCGAAGGAAGCGATCACCGCGGGAGCGCAGTATTTGATCTCGCCCAATGTGGACGAGGAAGTGATCTATCATGGCGTCGAGCAGGGGCTGGACGTCTGGCCGGGCGCGATGACCCCGACGGAAATCGTCAACGCGTATAAGGCGGGCGCTTCCGCAATCAAGCTGTTTCCGATGGGCACGCTGGGCATCGGCTACTTGAAGGAGATTCGAGCTCCGCTTAATCACATTCCGTTTATTGCGACGGGCGGCGTCAATCTGCAAAACATTACCGAAGTGCTCGATGCCGGGGCCGTCGCCGTCGGCATGGGCGGCAAGCTGCTCGACCCGACTTTCGTGAGAGCGGGCAAGTTTGACGAGCTTCGCGATTTGGCGAAAGCTTACGTCGATCGGGCTCACGGAGCCAGCTTGGCCTAAGCCGGGTCTGCCATTTATGGCGATATCAAAGCGCCGGCGCGCAAGGGAGTGAGCGAATCATCGAACTTACGGCCAGGCAAGTCGCGATTATCGATCTTGTCAAGAAGCATGCGCCCATTACGGGAGAGCAAATCGCGGAGAGCTTGGGCGTCAGCCGCCCGACTATCCGCTCGGATTTGTCCGTGCTCGTCATGCTCGGCTATATCGACGCCAAGCCGAAGGTCGGATACTTTCTGGGCAAAGTTATGACGACGGAAGGCCGGCAAAGCGAGAGAGCTTTGAGCCTCAAAATCAAGGACGTGATGAACCGTCCGGTGGTCATCGTCGAGACGGCGACCGTTAATGACGCCGTCATTGCGCTATTTGTGGAAAATACGGGGTTTCTGACCGTGACGGACGAGCAGGGGGCGCTTGTCGGAACCGTATCGCTTAAAGATTTGCTTAAAGTGACCTTGGGCAATCCGAATGCGGCGTCGATTCCGATCAGCATGGTGATGACCCGCGTAACCAGGCTCGTATACGTGACTCCGGAGGATTCGCTGTTGGACGCGGCCAGGAAGATGCTGGACCACCAGGTCGGCGGATTGCCGGTCGTGAGCGCAACGGGAGAACGCTCGAGGCTTGAGGTTGTCGGAAGGATTACGAAAACCAACATGACGCTGGCTTTGTTGGATTTAACCTCCGGGTATATCGCGGAGTAGGGGGAGCAGTTGATGTCGGAGGAACGGCAGAAAATCATATTCGTATGCTCGGACGCGGTAGGGGAAACCGCCGATGCGGTCGCACGGGCGACTTCCCGGCAGTTTGCCGCCGAACAGGTAAAGATTAAACGTTACGGCAACATCAAGCAAGAGGACGAGGTTAAAGCGATTATTACGGAAGCGGCGCAGGTCGGAGGGTTTATCGCTTATACGCTTGTTCAACCGGAGCTTCGCGATACGATGCGGGAAGAGACGATTCGGCTTGGAGTGCGCGCTGTTGACGTAATGGGGCCGATGATGCAGGCCTTTATCGATACGTTTAACGATTCGCCCAAGTACAAGCCGGGCCTGCTGCACGAGATGGACGAGAATTACTACCGAAAGATTGAAGCGATCGAATTCGCGGTCAAATACGACGACGGCAAAGACGCCCGAGGATTGCTTCAGGCTCAGGTCGTGCTGGTCGGGGTGTCCCGGACGTCGAAGACGCCGCTCAGCATCTATCTCGCGCACAAAGGGATCAAAACCGCGAACTATCCGCTTACGATCGAGGTCAAGCCTCCTCAGGAGCTGTTCGCGCCGTCGAACCGGCTGATCGTCGGCTTGACGATGCAGCCGGAGCGGCTGCTCAAAATCCGGACGGAACGGCTGAAGGCGCTGGGGCTGCCCAGTCAGGCCAACTATGCCTCTATGGAACGAATCGCTAAGGAGCTCCAATTCGCTTCCGATATTATGGAGCGCTTGAAATGTCCGGTCATCGACGTGTCCGAGAAGGCGATCGAAGAGACGGCCGGTCTGATTATAGAACTGCTCGTTCCTTGAAATCCCGAATGCAAGAGAAGACTCGCAAAAAAACAGCAAAGCCTGAGTCGTCCGGAGGAGGTTGCTCCTGCGGATCGCTCAGGCTTTGCTGTTCTCCTGATCTCGTCGCAATAAAGGATGTAGGTGGACTTAGCCGAGAAGCTGGCGAATCATCTGTTGCTTGCGTCCGGAGCAAGGCAGTCGCTTCGTGGTGTCCTCGAAGAAGAGATGGTGTTCCCCGATGTCGGAAATGTTTTTGATGTTGACGTAGCAATCGGAAGAAACGCGGAAGAACGTCGCGGAGTCCGCGATGAGGCGGTTTCTTTCATCGGCGGACAGTCTTTTTTTGATGTTGTAGTTCCGTCCGTGAAAGCTGATCAACCCGTGTGCCCCGACTTTGAAGAACAACGTGTCCTGACATGGTTCGAAATCCTCGTACACATTTTTCTCCTGAAGCGCTGCATTCATCGTTTCAATCCCCCTTAGAATGGCTTTGCTTTGGTAGCGCTTTCAGTATAACACACTTTTTTGAGTTTTGGGAGTCCCTCCTAAAAAAATTATGAAAAATGACAACCCGAAAAAGATAAGCCGCAGAAGACTGCCCGTCAAGTCAACTGAATGACTTGCGAGACATTCTCCGGCGGCTCTCTTGTCGGCTTGCCGAGCGGTTAGTCGCTAATGCGAACGCGAATGACGTTCCAGGAAGCTTTGCCTAGCGTTGCGGTTATTTTGGAGCCGTCGACGGACGCGTTTCCTCCATCGCGCGGCGCAACGCGGTTTGGGGAAGCGGCCGTATTGGCTGCCTTCAAATCCTCATGCTCCAACACGAGGTGGGCGATCAACTCGCAACGGCTGAAGCTTCTCAAGTCGACCGTCAGCGGCAGCGCATTATCGAGATCGCGATTGACGGCGAACAGGGTTACCTCGCCATGCTCCTCGTTATAGACGGCGATCGATTCCAGGTAAGGGATGTCCGTAATTTCCTTCGTATCGTATTTCGGCGATTGCACCAGCGGCACAAGCGCTTGTCCGCGGCCGTAAATCGAGGCGTGCAGATAAGGATAATAAATCGTTTGGGCCCACGCTGCACCGCCGTTAACCGTCATGATCGGGGCGATCACGTTGACGAGCTGGGCGAGACAAGCGATTCTAACGCGGTCGGAGTGCTTTAGCAGAGCTATCAGCAGACAGCCGACGACCAGCGCGTCCTCCATCGTATAGACGTCCTCCAGCTGCGGCGGGGCGACCTGCCACGGCTCGAGTTTCCGGTCGGCTTCATTGGAGTGGAACCAGACGTTCCATTCGTCGAACGAGAGCATCATCGTTCTTTTGCTTCTTTTTTTGGCCTTGATGTAATCGCATGTCGCGGTTACGCTGCGGATAAAATCCTCCATCTCAAGAGAGCGGCCCAAGAAGGTGGGCGTATCGTTCTCGGCGTTGCCGTAGTAGGTATGCAGCGAGAGATAATCGGCATGCTCGTAGGTGTGGTTGAGAACGGTTGCTTCCCACTCGGGATAGGTCGGCATGCCTCTGCCGGAGCTGCCGCAGGCGACAAGCTCGATGGACGGATCGACCCATTTCATCACCTTCGCAGATTCGGCGGCGATTCGCCCGTATTCTACGGCTGTCTTGGCGCCGATCTGCCAGGGGCCGTCCATCTCGTTGCCCAGACACCAGGTTTTAATGCCGTGCGGCTGTTTGTAGCCGTGGCTGATCCGCAGATCGCTCCAATAAGATCCGGAAGGGTGGTTGGCGTATTCGACGATATTGCGCGCTTCGTCCGCTCCGTGCGTGCCGAGATTGATTGCCCACATGACGTCGGAACCGGCGGCGCGCGACCAGTCCGCGAATTCGTTTAAGCCGAACAAATTCGGCTCGACGGTGCGCCAGGCCAGCTCCAGCTTGCGCGGACGCAGCTCCTTCGGCCCGATGCCGTCCTTCCAATCGTAGCCGGAGACGAAGTTGCCGCCGGGATAGCGAATAATCGGAACGCGAAGCCCGCGAACGAGCGCAAGGACGTCTTGTCTGAAGCCTTGATCGTCCGCCTGCGGATGGCCCGGCTCGTAAATGCCTCCGTATACGGCCCGGCCCAGATGTTCGATGAACGAGCCGTAGAGGCGGTCGTCAATCCGGGAGATAACGAAGTCTTTATCGACGATCATGGAAGCTTGTCGTGCGGTCATGCGGATCATCCCTTCTCATTAAATTAATAATATAATTAATCGATAAATAAAAATAGTACTTCAATTAGTATTTAACAGGAGAGAAGCTAAAAATGCAAGCTAGAATTAAGGATTTGATTTGCATTTTTATGAATTTATATTTATATTAATTGAAGCGATGAAATGGGGGAGGACTGCGTCGATGATTAAAGCGAGTACGGATCGCAAATGGCTTCCTCTCTACGAGGCGCTTGCGAGCGACGTCCGCTTGATGATAATGGAGCTGCTTGCCGAGAATCCGATGAATGTGAAGGAGCTTGCCGAACGGCTTGAGCTAAGCAGCGCAATCGTAACGATGCACGTGCGCAAGCTTGAGCAAGGCGGCCTGATCGCGACGAAGATGGTCCGCAAGCAAGGCGGCACCCATAAGATGTGCTCGTTGGCCGAATCGGCGATCGAGATCGTGCTGCCGAACGCAAGCGCGGAAGAGAGGGAGTATTACGAGCAATCGATTCGCGTCGGCCATTATACCTCCTTCGAGGTTTTTCCGACATGCGGACTAGCTACCCGGGAGAGGCAAATCGGCCAATTCGACGATCCGCGCTATTTTCTCGATCCCGAGCGGGTGAACGCGGCGATTCTTTGGTTCGGTCGGGGGTACGTGGAGTACAAGACGCCCAATTACATTTTGCCGAGCCAGCGGCTTGAGGAGCTGGAAATTTCCTTCGAGATCGCGTCGGAAGCGCCGGGGGCGAACGATCATTGGCCCTCGGACATCCGTTTTTACTTAAATGGTACTTATCTTGGAGAGTGGACGAGTCCCGGCGACTACGGCGCGAACGCGCGAGGCAGATTTACGCCTGAGTGGTGGGGGATTCAGCTTAACCAGTACGGGCTGCGTAAAATCATTCGCGTGAACGGCGAAGGCAGCTTTATGGACGGCCAGCGCATTTCCGACACGACGCTTGACGAGCTTCGGGCGGACGAGCCGTTTTGGACGCTGCGTTTTGCCGTCGAGGAGAATGCGCGGCATATCGGGGGACTGACTTTGTACGGCGCCGGCTTCGGCAACTATAATCAAGATATTGAATTTCGCGCGTATTACAGCCAGAGGAGAGAGACGACTCGATGATCAACCGTACCATCAAGGCTGCCGAGAGCGGCAAGAGGCTGCACCGATTTTTGCGAACGCTGATGCCTAACCTGCCGCTCGGCCAGATTTACAAGATGATCGACAATGGCAAAGTAAAAGTGAACGGCAAACGTAAAAATCAAAACTATGAGCTGGCGGCGGGAGACGAACTGGTCCTCTATGTGGAGGAGGATGCGTATAAGGAAGCGAGCATCGGTCAGAAGAAAGCCAAGTATGTCGGCGTTAACGCCAATGTGGACGTGCTCTACGAGGACGCCGAGCTGATGGTCGTCAACAAGCCGGTCGGCATGCTGACGCATCCGGATCAGGCGGATCAGAAGGACACGCTCATCAATCGCGTGCATGCTTATATGTACCGCAAGGGAGAACTGGACAGCCCGCTGTTCATGCCGGCGACGGCGAACCGGTTAGACCGCAATACGAGCGGCATCGTGCTGGTCGGCAAGACGGCGGGCATGCTGCACCAGCTCAATCAATGGATCCAGAAGCACGAAATGCAAAAGTATTATTTGACGATTGTGGAAGGACGACTGACCGGCGAGGGGGAAGTGACGGGCGAGCTTGTCCGGGACGAGAAGAGCAATCGGACGAAAGTGGCGGCTGCGGGCACTGAGCAGGCCAAATCGGCCGAAACCCGGTACAGGACCGTGCAGACCGGAAACTCCTATTCGCTCGTGGAGATCGAGCTGATCAGCGGTCGTACGCATCAGATTCGCAGCCATTTCCAGCATATCGGCCATTCTCTGCTCGGCGATATTAAATACGGGGGCAAACGGTTCGGCGACGTCAACCATCAACTGCTGCACGCTTGGCGAATCGTGCTGCCGGACGGACGCGAGTTCAAGGCGCCGCTGCCGGCGCGTATGCGCGAGGTTGCGGTAAGGCTCGATTTAGGCACAAGCTTATAAAATCGAAGACGTTGCGAGGGTGGATCGTTATGGAAGATTACACGGCCGAGCTGGCAGCGTGGTTTCGCAGCCATGCGGCCCCGGAGAAGGCGGCCCCGATGGCCGCTTACATGCGCGACAAGTTTCCATTTCTGGGCATCAAATCGCCTGAACGCAAACAGTTGACCAAGGAGTTCTGGGCCAACCACGGGATTCCGACCGGGGATGAGCTGCTGGAAGTGGTCAGACGGCTGTGGGAGCTGCCGGAGCGCGAATTTCAGAACGTAGCGATGTCCTTTCTCGACAAGCATGGCAAACGGGCCAAGGTGGAAGACATCGATACGTTCGAGCATCTGATCGTCACGAAATCCTGGTGGGATACGGTCGATTATTTGGCAGCCCACTCGATGGGCGATCATCTGGCGAAATATCCGGAGCTGATCCCGGTCTATGCCGATCGTTGGATCGTCTCGGACGATTACTGGCTGCGCCGCACTGCCATTCTTTATCAGCTTCGCTACAAAGGGCGGACGGATGTCGACAGAATGTTTGCGTACATTGAGCGCTGCAAGGACGAAAGCGAGTTTTTCATTCGCAAGGCGATCGGCTGGGCGCTTCGCGAATATTCGAAAACGGACGAGGACGCCGTACGCCGGTTTGTGGAGCGAACGCCGCTCTCGCCTTTAAGCGTCAAAGAAGCGCTCAAGCACGTGTCTACTTAAAAACGGACACAGGATGGACATGGTTTTCCTCGCGAACGGTTGGTAAGATGGAATAAACATAGACCTATGCGGAGGTAACCTGCTCGATGCTCAAAACCCCCCTCGGAAGATTGCGGGCGATCGGGACGGTAGAGGCGATCTCGTTTCTTGTGCTGCTTCTTATCGCGATGCCGCTGAAGTATTTCGCGGACATTCCCGAACCGGTCACGATTGTCGGCATGGCTCATGGCGCATTGTTTGCCTTGTATTTGTTAGCCATCGTCAATGCTTTTGCGGCGCGCAAGCTGAGCTGGCTCATGTCCTTGCTTGCCGTTATCGCGGCCTTCGTTCCGTTCGGCCCCTTTCTTATCGATCGTAAAATTCGTTAATTCGTCCAACCATCGCCCCCGGCGAACGCGACCTCAAGGTCCGTCCGCCGGGGGTGATTTATTTTGGCGCGAGCCGGAAACGGAAATCTACGAGCCGTTCTTTGCTATTGCACTAAGTGTATTAAGTGATATAATACACTCATAACAATTTCGGAGGAGGAAGTCGCTTGGAGGAAGTGCGGGTCGGCGGGATGCGTTTCGCGTTGGATCTCAGTCAGCCTCTATACGAACAGGTGCTGGACCAAGTCCGCAGCTCCATTGCGAAAGGCGAGATCGCCTTGGGTGACAAAATCCCTTCCGTCAGGGAGCTGGCGCAGGCTTTGAAAATCAATCCCAATACGGTCATGAGGGCGTACCAGGAGCTGGAACGGGATCGGCTTACGGAAACCCGGCGAGGACAAGGAACTTACATCACGACGGACATGGGAGTTGTCGAAGGCATTCGCAGTCGGCTCGCGGAGCAGGCAATCGACGAATTTTTGACGAAAATGAGCAGCCTTGGCTTTGATGACGGCGAGATCGATCAATTACTGCGGAAGAAAAGAGGCATGGACGATGAACGTAACGGCTAACATGGCGATTCGTGCGGATCGTCTGAGCAAGAGCTACGGAAAGAAACTGGCGATCGAATGCCTTAGCATGACTGTTCCGGAGCATTCGATCACCGCCGTTCTCGGCCCGAACGGGGCGGGGAAGTCGACCTTGATGCGCATGATTGCCGGCCAGGGAGCGCCGGGTGAAGGGATTCTGACGGTGCTAGGGCGGACGCCCGACCGGGAAGCAGGCCGCAGGGTGGCGTATTTGCCTGACCGTGCGCGATGGTATCCGCATCATACGGTAGAACAGGCAGCGGAATGGTTTGGCAAGCTGCAGGAAGGCTTTGATCGGGAGCGGGCTTGGGGGCTGTTCGATTCGTTCGGTCTGGAAGCCGAGATGAAGGTATCGGGGATGTCGCGAGGACAGGAAGCCCGCCTGATGCTCGCTCTCTGTCTTGCGCGCGATGTACCGCTGCTCGTGCTGGACGAACCGTTCTCGGGCATCGATATGATTTCCAGGGAGAAGATCGTAGGAGCGCTCATCGATTCATTCGCGGAACGGATGCAGACAGTGCTGATCAGCACGCATGAGATCGCCGAGACGGAGAGCCTGTTCGATCGAGCGATCTTTATGGACCGCGGAACGGTCGTGCTGGAAGGGGAGGCCGAACGGCTTCGCGCCGAGCGGGGCTCGCTACAGCAAGTGTACCGGCAATTATTCGGTTAGGAGGACGAAGGATGCCTCAGGGAACTTTTTTCTTCCTGGTCAAGCATGAACTTTCCTCTAGGGGCAGTAAGCTTCGACTGGGCAAGTGGCTATGGATTTACGGCGGATTGCTTCTCCTGCTTGCCGCTGTCGCGGTTGCGATCTGGGGAAATAACGCCGATTACGATCCCTCTTATTTTATGTTCACGGCATACGTTTTTCCGTTTATGATCTTCGGGTTCGCAGTAGAAGCGCTGAAACGGGAATGGGCCGAAGGGACGATCGGATGGTGGCTGTCGCTGCCCCACTCGCGGGTGCAGTTGTTAGGCGCCAAGGCGATCGCTGCGTGGATTCGTTTTACGAGTTACGTTCTGCTATATTTCGCGGTCGTGCTATTGCTGGATGTGTATTCTGTCGCCATGTACGGCGATCGGGTCACTTCCGTTAAGGGAATGCTCGTGCTGGAGGCCCAGCTATTCGGCATTCTGGTCGGCATATCTCCGGTGATGCTGGCAATCGGCCTGCTGTTCGTCGCTGTCAGAAGGTCAGGGTTGAAGCCGCTGCTTCCGCTGCTGTGGCTGTTAATGGGAATCGGAGGCAATGTGTTCGGCTGGATGACCGGGGGAGGTCAACTGACCGTGTACGGATCGGACGAAAATTTGGGGCCGCTCGTCTACCCGATTTGGATCTGGCTGTGGCTGATTCCGATCTGGGCGATCGCCGCGCTATTGTTCGCAGCGACCATTAAAGTATGCGACAAGCATCTAGAGCGTTAACAGGAAAGAAAACAAGGGAGAGAGTCGGATGAAAGCCGCAATTGCAGTAAACGAACTATTCAAACAATACGGCAGCAAGACGGCGCTGGACGGAATTACATTCGACGTGTCGGCCGGCGGCTGCTTCGGGCTGCTTGGCCCGAACGGAGCAGGCAAATCGACAACGATGAAAATCCTATCCGGGCTGCTGGAGCCCGATCGGGGGAGTGTCGCTATTTTCGGCAAAGCCGCGGGAAAGGAACGGGATTCGATCAAGGAGCTGATCGGATATGTCCCCCAATCGATTACGTTGTACGAGAAGCTGTCGGCAAGAGACAATTTGCGATTTTTCGGCGATATGTACAAGGTGCCTAAGCGCGAGCTGACTTCCCGGATCGGAGAGGTGCTCGAACAAGTCGGCTTGGCCGACAGAGCGAAGGACGCGGTGTCGACGTTCTCGGGCGGGATGAAGAGGCGCGTTAATATCGCGGCCGCTCTGCTGCATCGGCCTAAGCTCATCATTATGGACGAACCGACCGTCGGCATCGATCCGCAGTCTCGCAATCATATTTTCGAAATGATCCGCTCCCTCAAGCAGGGAGGAGTGACCGTGCTTTACTCCACGCACTATATGGAAGAAGTGGAGGCGTTGTGCGAGGATCTCGCCATCGTGGATCATGGCCGGGTCATTGCGAGCGGTTCCTTGGACGACGTTCTTGAGAAGCACGGTACGCAAGCGGTGTATCTGGAGCTTCAGGACGGCTCGCGGCCTCCGATACCGAACGGCTTCGGCGCTCCCGTTCCAAAAGGGCGCGGCTGGACGGTCGAAACCTCGTCTCCGTTGGACGCGCTGGCCTCGTGGGCGCAAGCTTGCCGCTCCGCTTCGCTGGGCGTAAAGCAGCTCGAAATCGTTCGACCTTCATTGGAAGCCGTATTCTTAAGCTTGACGGGGACGACGCTCAGAGACAATTAACCGCGAATGAGTCCGTTTAAAGGGGAAATCGAAAATGGTATGGAAGATCGCAAAAAACGAATGGAAGCTGCTGCTGAAGGAAAAAGGCACTTTTTTCTGGCTGCTCGGGATGCCGATCCTGTTCATCGTGTTGTTTGGATCCGTGCTCGGCAGCGTCGGGAAGACGGATGTTACCGTTCCCTATGTGGACAACGACCGGTCCGAGGCTTCAAAGGCGTTCTTGGCTACAGTTGAGGAAAAAAGCGGATACGTGCTTGAGGAGAAGCAGCCTGCCGATATGGAGGAGCAGCTCGATAAAATCCGCGACGGCAAAGGCACCGGGCTGTTGGTTGTGCCTCAAGGTTTCGGTCAAAGCCTGAACGGAGCGGGAGGAGCGACGTCCGCCGTCGAGCTTTACCGGGAAGCAACGAACGAATCTGTCGTCGCGCCGCTGCGCGCCGTGCTGGAAAACTTGGCGAACGGCTACAGGGAGACGAAAATCGCTTCTGCGCTCGCGGCTGCCGGCTTGTCCGACAAGGAACGCGAGAACGCGCTCTCCGCAGCGTTCTCGATTGACGACCGGCTGGAGAACGGCACCGGCTATAATGTGATCACGCAGATCGTGCCGGGTTACACGGTTATGTTCGTTTTCTTCGTCATTATTTCAATGCTTAAGCGGTTCTTGGGCGACAAAGAGTCCGGTATGACGGCTCGTCTGCGCAGCACCCGGATGAGTCCTCTAAGCTACTTGCTTGGCATGTGGCTTGCCTTTTTGGTTGTGGCTCTTGTGCAATGCTGCGCGCTGCTTGCCTTCGGGCATTTCGCCTACGGCCTTCAGCTCGGCGATCCGCTCGCCGTTGCCGCGCTCGTCGTGCTGCTGTGCGCTTGCGGTACGGGCATTGGCCTTGCGGTCTGCATGATCGCCAAAAGCGAAAACCAAGGCATGGCGTTCACGCAGCTGTTAACGATGGGCGGAGCCGTGCTCGGGGGCCTGTGGTTCCCGATCGATCTAATGCCGGAAGCCGTCCAGACGATCAGCCGCTTTACTCCCCAGTATTGGGCTCAGAAAGGCTTCCAGGATATCATGCTGCGCGGTGCGCACGCGAGCGGTATCGGCTATTCGCTTCTTGTGCTTGCCCTGGTTGCCAGTGCAGGATTAATCATTGCGTTGCTGCGTTACCGCCGGTTTATCCGGACTGCGCTCGGATAACGCATAGAGGCAAGTGTTGCATCGAAACATAAAGATGGCCAATTAGGGCGTGTCTGAAAACCCACTCAGGGGCATCTATCACCGCCTTTTCGCCCCCTGCTTCGTCACTTTTGCTTGACGTACCCCGGTACGCCTTCACAAAAGTTCCTTGCATGGAACGAAAATTCGGCAATATCTGCTGCACTCGGAGTATTCAGACACGCCCTAGCCGTCTTTATGTTTTTTTGCACCGATTGCGCGTTCCAATTGTCTTTCGTTCATATTGAGTTCATAATGTCGTCATATGATCTTTTTTACATAGGTTGAGGTTAACATTTATTTCATCATGAACGGAGTTGATGACAAATGCTAAAGTTGTTTCGCTTCCTGCAGCCGTATCGCTGGCAGGTGGCGACCGTAATGCTGCTCATTCTCATTCAGTCGCTCAGCGAGCTGTATTTGCCGACGCTGATGGCGGACATCGTGAACGATGGCGTTGTCCAAGGGGACATCCCTTACATTTGGAAGATCGGCGGCTTGATGCTTGCGGTGACGGCAGCCGGAACGCTCGTCTCGATTGCGGCCAGCTATTTATCGTCGCGCATCGCGGCCGGCTTCGGCAAAGACGTGCGCAGCAAGACATTCCGCCAAGTCGAAAACTTCTCCTTGCTGGACTTCGACAAAATCGGAACGGCGTCGCTCATTACCCGTACGACGAACGATATTACGCAAGTGCAGACGGTGCTGATCATGATCATGCGGATGATGGTCGCTGCGCCGATGATGTGTATCGGCGGTTTGATTATGGCAATCTCGAAGGATGCGCATCTGTCGCTCGTATTCGTCGGCGCGATTCCGGTACTGGCTCTGACCATTTACTTAATCGCTAGCAAAGGCATTCCTTATTTTAAGGCGATGCAGAAAAAAGTAGACAAATTGAATCTGGTTCTGCGCGAAGGCTTGACCGGTATTCGGGTCATCCGTTCCTTCAACAGGTTCGATCATGAGACGAAGAGATTCGATGAAGCGAACCGGGATCTGACGCAAACCGCGATCAAGGTCAATCAGATTATGGCGTTTATGATGCCGATGATGATGCTGATTCTGAACTTCTCATCGCTGGCGATCATCTGGTTTGGCGGCATTCGGGTCAGCGAGGGGCATATGCAGGTCGGCGACCTGATGGCGTTCTTGCAATATGCGATGCAAATTATGTTTTCGCTGTTGATGGTATCGATGATGTTCGTAATGGTGCCGCGCGCTTCCGCGTCCGCCGTTCGGATTAATGAGGTGCTGAACCTGAAGCCGGCGGCAAGCGAAACGAAACGCAGCGGCGGAGCGGCCGGAAGTATGCCGGCGAAGCGGCAAGCGGCTACGGGACCAAGCGGCCGCCTCGAATTCGAGAACGTCTCGTTCCGTTATCCGGGAGCGGAAAATGCCGCTATCTCGGGGATCAGCTTTAATGCTTCTCCGGGAGAGGTGACGGCGATTATCGGCGGCACAGGCTCGGGCAAGTCGACGTTGATCAGCATGATTCCGCGTTTCTACGACGCCGAGGAAGGCGTTGTCCGCATTGACGGGACCGACGTACGCGAGCTGTCGGTCGAACGGCTTCGTTCGATGATCGGGCTCGTTCCGCAGCAGGCTCAGCTGTTTACCGGGACTGTGGAGGACAATATCCGCTATGGCAAAGACGACGCAACCGATGAAGAAATTCGCCGTGCGGCGGAAACGGCTCAAGCCGGGGACTTCATCTCGGAGCTTGCGAACGGCTATTCGGCGGAAGTGTCGCAGGGCGGCTCGAACCTTTCGGGCGGCCAGAAGCAGCGGCTGTCCATCGCGCGTGCGCTGGTGAGAAAGCCGTCGATCTACGTGTTCGACGATAGCTTCTCCGCGCTGGACTTCAAGACGGACGCAAAGCTGAGAGCCGCATTGAAAGGCGAAACGACGGACGCGACCGTGATTATTGTCGCGCAGCGCGTCAGTACCGTTATGGACGCCGACCGGATCATCGTTCTGGATGAAGGTAAAATAGTCGGCAGCGGCACGCATCAAGAGCTGATGAAGAATAACGAAGTGTATCGAGAAATCGTGTCTTCGCAGCTGTCCGAGGAGGAGATTGCATGAGCGAGCAACGAGGAAGCGGCAAAATGCCCGGCCGCGGCGGCGGGCCCGGAATGGGCGGTCCTGGCGGCATGGGCGGTATGGGCATGCCCGTTCAGAAAGCAAAAAACTTCAAAGGCACGCTTCGTCGATTGGTCGGCTATTTGCGGCCTCAACGCTTTAAGCTGCTGGCCGTCTTTTTTACAGCGATTCTAAGCACGGCTTTCGCCATCTATAGTCCGAAGGTGCTCGGAGAAGCGACAACCAAGCTGTTCGAGGGCATGATGGGTAAAATCAACGGAGACCCGAACGCGCACTTCGATCTGGCCGGCATCTGGCAGATTGTGCTCTTCTTGGCATCCCTGTACATCATAAGTTCGCTTTTCAGCTATATTCAGCAGTTTCTGATGGCCGGCGTCGCGCAGAAAACCGTATACGGACTGCGCAACGAAGTGAACGCCAAGCTGGGTCGGCTGCCGCTAAAATATTTCGACGGGCGGACGAACGGAGAGATTCTCAGTCGCGCGGTTAACGACGTAGACAACATCAGCAATACGCTGCAGCAGAGCTTGACCCAGCTAATTACATCCGTGATTACGATCATCGGCGTCATTATTATGATGCTGACGATCAGTCCGTGGCTCACCTTGATTTTGCTGCTGACTTTGCCGCTGTCCATGATCGTCATTCGAGGCGCGGCCAGCAAATCGCAAAAGTACTTCAAGACCCAACAGATGGAGCTTGGACAGCTGAACGGCCACGTTGAAGAAATGTATTCCGGCCATAAAATTGTGAAAGCTTACGGACGCGAAGAGCAATCGGTCGCCAAGTTTGATAGCATCAACGAGCGGCTGTACGAATCCGGCTGGAAGGCGCAGTTTGTATCCGGGAACATTATGCCGCTCATGAGCATGGTCAGCAACATCGGCTACGTGTTCATCAGTGTCGTTGGCGGCATTATGGTGACAAAGGGTTCGATTACGATCGGGAACATCCAGGCGTTCATTCAATATGCGCGCCAATTCTCCATGCCGCTGGTGCAGACGGCAAACATCGCCAACGTGATCCAGTCGACGATCGCTTCGGCGGAACGGGTATTCGAGCTGTTGGACGAGGAGGAAGAAATTCCGGAAGTTGCGGACAAAGCTGCGGTTACGCTCATTGAACCGCGCGGAGACGTGGCGATGCACGGCGTCAGCTTCGGCTACAAGGAAGACGCGCTGCTCATCGAGAACATGGATATCGACGTTAAGAGCGGTCAGATGGTCGCGATCGTCGGGCCGACCGGTGCGGGCAAAACAACGCTCGTTAATCTGCTTATGCGCTTCTACGAGTTAAACGCCGGACATATTACTATCGATGGCCAGGACATCACTCGGATGAAACGAGGCCATTTGCGCAATCTATACGGCATGGTGCTTCAGGATACCTGGCTGTTCAACGGGACGATTCGCGACAATATCGCGTATGGTCGGATCGGAGCGACAGAGGACGAAATCGTCGAAGCGGCGAAAGCGGCTCATGCCGATCATTTTATCCGAACGCTGCCGGAAGGCTATGAAACGGTGCTCAATGAAGAAGCGTCCAACTTGTCGCAAGGACAGAAACAGCTGCTGACCATCGCGCGGGCGATACTCGCCGACCCTTCGATCCTCATTCTAGACGAGGCGACGAGCAGCGTCGATACACGGACGGAAATCCACATTCAAAGGGCGATGCACGAGCTGATGAAGGACAGAACAAGCTTCGTCATCGCGCACCGGCTGTCCACGATTCGGGACGCGGATTTGATCCTCGTCATGAATCACGGCAGCATTATCGAAAAAGGAACGCATACCGAGCTGCTGGCTCAAGGAGGCTTTTACGCCGACTTGTATTACAGTCAGTTTACCGGCGGCGTCGCAAAGGCAAGCGCGGGGTAAGCCCTCGCGATTCCTTTGTCGGTATCCCGTCGGTTCAGGGGGAGCGGAGAGGTCGCAGCAAGATGCGATTTCCGCTCCTTTTGTCGGTATCCCGTCGGTTCAGGCGAATGGATGAGCGGAGAGAATGTGCGACTTCCGCATCTTTTGTCGGTATCCCGTCGGTTCAGGCGAATGGGTGAGCGCAGAGAATGTGCGACTTCCGCACCTTTTGTCGGTATCCCGTCGGCTCAGAAGTATGGTATGATTTTGGATAGGTTGTCGGTTAGTTGGAGATTTGAGGGGAGCAGTGAGATAGCATATGGCAAGTTTTGATGAAGTGGTGCGTGGCAGACGCAGTATCGGTAAAGTGAAGGACGAGCCCGTGTCGCGGGAACTGGTGGAGAAGCTGATCGAGGCGGCTGTCTGGGCGCCTAATCATTTTAGGACCGAGCCTTGGCGGTTTATTGTCATGACAGGAGGAGGCAGACGCGTACTCGGCGAAGCGTACGTAGCCATAGCCTCGCAAGGCTGGACGGAGCTGACGGAGGAGGAACGCGTCAAGAAATACGATGCGGAGATCGCGAAGGCGCTTCGTTCTCCGGTTGTCATTGCCGCCGTTTGTTCGCCTTCCGATGACGCGCGCGCGGTGCCGCAGGAAGAATTGGCCGCGGCGCATGCAGCAGTGCAAAACCTGCTGCTGGCCGCACACGACAACGGGCTCGGCGCCGTATGGCGCACAGGAGCTCCGACCTATCATCCGAAGATGAAGCAGGCGTTTCAACTTGGTGAGCGTGAAGAACTGGTCGGCTTCATTTACGTCGGTTATCCCGATATGCCGCAGCCGGCAGCTACGCGGACTCCAGGCACAGAGAAGACGACCTGGCTGGAAGGCTAAGCGAACACCAACAAAGGATCGGTGATCAACATGGATTTCGATGCGGTCATGCAGCAGCTGGAAGCTCTCGGCAAGGAGCGGACGAAGAAGATTTACATGTCTAACGGCGCTCACGAGCCGCTGTTCGGAGTTGCAACGGGCGAGATGAAGCCGATGTCCAAAATCATCAAGATAAATCAACCGTTGGCCGAGCAGCTCTATGCTACCGGTAATTACGACGCGATGTATTTTGCGGGTGTGATCGCCGATCCGAAAGCGATGACAGAGGCGGATTTCGATCGTTGGATGGAAACCGCGTATTTCTATATGATATCGGACTTTATCGTGGCAGTGACGCTTGCGGAAACCGACATTGCGCAACAGGTGTCGGACAAATGGATCGCCAGCGGAGACGAGCTGAAAATGTCGGCGGGCTGGAGCTGCTACTGCTGGCTGCTGGGCAATCGTCCGGACCATGAATTTTCCGAGGACAAGCTGAGAGGGATGCTGGAACACGCGAAAAGCGCAATCCACGATAGTCCCGAACGGACCAAATACTCGATGAGCAACTTTATTTATACAGTCGGCGTATCCTTCCTGCCGCTTCACGATCAAGCGCTGGAGACTGCCAAGGCGGTCGGCCAGGTCGAGGTCAAGAAGAAATTCCTGAACGCTTTGGGGAACATCGAAAAGGCGGCGGCCAAAGGACAGATTGGGTTTAAGCGTAAGCATGTCAGGTGCTGAACAGGTCTTGCGAGTATCCGGATGGTTGCTTAAGAAGGCGACAATAGGAGATTAAGCTATAAAATGGCGGCGGCACAGGGAGGGCAACCCCGTGCACCGTCTTTTTTTTCTATAAGAATGGTCAAGCTATTTAATAATTTCTTAAGATATACCCCTCCGGATTTTTAAAGAGTCCCCTTTATTCTTGAGGAAGATTAAAGGAGGATGCGCAGCATGAAGAAACTGTTGTTCGGAATCGCGATTTTGCTGCTGCTCGGATACGGGTGGAATGAGTTGAAGTCTGCAGGGTCGGAGGAAAATAAGGTCGTTGTGCGGGAAGGTACGGCAGCGGCTTGGGAAGGTGCGGAGTCCGAAAAGCCGGGAGCGGGACGGCAGACGATGTTGGAAATCGATCCCGGTGAGATCTACAAGGGAGATTTGCTGCTCATCAATTCTCGCCACCCCGTGCCGAAGGGAGCGAAGCTGCCCGACGTGGTCAATTTGTTCGAGCGGCCGGAGCTGGCGGAGGGGATCGGCATTTTGGACGACAGCGTCGAGCTGCCGCCGGAGCTGCTGAGTCGGTTCGTGGAGATGATCAAGGCGGCCGAGACCGACGGCGTCGATCGTTTTCTGATTACTAGCGGATACAGAAGCGTGGAGAAACAAGCCGAGCTATATGATAAAATGGGAGCGGACTATGCCAACCCGCCGGGCTATAGCGAACATAACCTCGGGCTAGCGCTTGACGTCGGGTCTGCGCTTGGATTGATGAAGGAGGCTCCGGAAGGCAAGTGGCTGGAACGTAACGCTTGGAAGTACGGCTTTGTGCTGCGCTATCCGGAGAACAAGACGGAGATTACGGGCGTTAAGCATGAGCCTTGGCATTTTCGCTACGTCGGACTGCCTCACAGCGCGATTATGCAGAAGATGGACTTTGTGCTGGAAGAGTACGTAGATTACTTAAAGGAACAAGGGCAGATTCAGGCCAAAGTGGACGGTACAGCGTACGTTGTGTCCTACTATGCCGTGAAGGGCAAGCGCTCGCTTTCGATTCCGATCGCAGGCAGCTACTTTCTGTCAGGAAACAATATGGACGGAGTGATCGTCACGACCTGGGGCTCGGATGCATCGGGCGCGAAGGAGGCGGGTCCATTATGAAGCGATCAATAACCAAGCGGCCGCTTATTAACGGACAAACCGTCCTGCTGTGCGCAGTGCTTGCTGTCTACTTATATGCTTTGGTGAAGATCATTCTGTTCAAGGGCCATTTCGCAGAGCCAGCCTATCTGATTCGGCAGCTGCAGGCCAGCCTTCAAGATCCGGCGCTTATTCTAACGAGAATGAAGCAAGGAAATCTGATTCCTTTGCATGAAATTACGAGCGCGCTGAAAGCGGCCACGAGTCACAGTCAGGTGAATGTATACGGCAATATTGCTATTTTTGTGCCGTTTGGTCTGCTGCTTGGGTGGCTTGGGGCACGAAAAGGAAAAGGAGCAATCGGCGTTGTGGCACTGGCTTTTGCGCTCAGCTTGTCGCTGGAAACGGCCGAGGCGCTCTTCTCCATCGGGAGATTCGACGTAGACGATCTCATTTTGAACACAACCGGAGGATTTGCCGGATACCTATTGTCCGCTCTGTTCTTCAAATTCGGGAGGGAAAAGATCAGTGGAACGGATTACGATACTGATAGCGGACGACGAAGCGGAAATCGCCGACCTCGTCGAACTGCACCTGATCAAACAGGGCTATCATTGCATCAAGGCGAAGGACGGGCAGGAGGCGTTGGACGCGATTCTGAAGCATCCGATTCAGCTAGCCATTCTCGATATTATGATGCCGAAGCTCGACGGCTACGAGCTGACCCGACAAATCCGGGACAAACACCATATGCCGATCATCTTTTTGAGTGCGAAGAGCTCCGACCTCGATAAAATTACCGGCCTCGTTCAAGGAGCCGACGACTATATGACCAAGCCGTTTAATCCGATGGAATTGGTCGCGCGAGTGAACGCCCAACTGAGGCGTTCGTTGCAGTTCAACCGTCCGGTCGAGGCGGACAAGCCGGCGGTCGTCGAGGTCGGAGGCGTCGTGATTCATCCGGAGGAACGGATGGTTATCGTCGACGGTTTGCCCGTGAACCTGACTCCTAAGGAGTTCGATATTTTGCATCTGCTCGCCTCGCATCCGAAGAAGGTATTCAGCACGGAAAATATTTTCCAGCAAATATGGGGCGAAGCGTACTACACGGGCAACAATACGGTGATGGTGCATATTCGTACGCTGCGCAAGAAGCTTGGCGAAGATTGGAACAAAAACAAACGGATCAAAACCGTATGGGGAGTAGGGTATTCCTTCGATGGCTAAACCAACCCGCAGCTTCAGGTTTAATATGGTCGCCTTGTTTGGACTTAGCATGCTGCTTGCCGCTGCGGTCACGTTCGGTATCTATAAAGCTGCCCAGATGTATTACTATACGACCAAGCTGGAAGATCCGTCAACGCAGGTTCGCATTTTGATTAGACAGATCGGCGACGTCAACTTTTTTCTCATTTTCTTCGTCCCGCTAGCCATCTGGTTTTTCTTCCTGCTCACCAAGCGGTATGCTCGATATTTTCGCGATATTTCCGACGGGATTAATCAGCTTGCCTCCGGTAATTTCGACGCGCGGCTGGATATTCCATCCAATGACGAATTCGGCGATATTGCCCGCGATATCAATCTGGCCGGGGAGAAGCTGCGTCAGGCGCTGGAAAGAGGCGATTTTGCCGAGAACAGCAAGGAACAGTTGGTGTTAAATCTGGCGCACGATCTGCGCACGCCGTTGACTTCGGTTATCGGCTATTTGGATTTTATACTGAAGAACGATCAGTTGCCTTCGGAGCAGGTCAAGCATTATACGACGATAGCCTATACGAAGTCGCAGCGTCTGGAACGGCTGATCGACGAATTGTTCGAAGTGACCCGCATGAATTACGGCAAGCTGAAAATCGATCGCAATCCGATCGATCTGAGCGAACTGCTGCTTCAACTGAACGAAGAATTGTATCCGATGCTGGAAAACCATCATCTGACCTCGCGACTGCATATCACTCTGGCGGTGACGGTGAGGGGCGATGGCGAACTGCTGGCCCGCGTGTTCGAGAACTTGCTCAGCAATGCGGCGCGTTACGGGAGAGAAGGGGAGTACATCGATATTCATTGTTTGCCCGAAGGAGGCGAGGCGGTCATTCGAATCGTCAATTACGGCGATAGTATCTCTCCCGTGGACCTGCCGCATATCTTCGATATGTTCTATACAAGCGACAAAGCCCGCACCTACCATGAAGGCAGTACGGGACTCGGTCTATTTATCGCTAAAAATATTGTAGAACAGCATCAGGGCGTCATCTCGGCGGAAAGCAGCGTAGTCCGCACGATTTTCGAGGTTCGTTTGCCTCGAGAAGTGCCTCCTGAGCATACGGGATAGGGATAAGACGGGCGACGGCTGATTTAAGCCGTAGACTGGAAGCTTTACATCGTAGAATTGAGGTGGTTATATGCCAACGAGCATGGCCGAGAGACTTCGACGCATTCAGGAAAATAACGATTTCTCGGGAACGATTTTGGTTAAAGAAGAATCGAATTCTTTGGCGGAGTTAAGCTTCGGATATGCGAATCGATCCGAGCAAATAGAGAATCAAACAGGGACCCGATTTGGAATTGCTTCAGGATGCAAGGTTTTCACTGCGGTCGCCATTTGTCAGCTTGTAGACAGCGGGAGGCTTTCCTTCGATTCCAGGCTCAAAGACTGCGTTGATTTTGACTTTCCGAATTTCGATCAAGAAATAACCGTCCATCATCTTCTAACGCACACTTCAGGAATACCGGACTACTTTGATGAAGAGATAATGAATGACTACGAAGAACTGTGGCGCTCGAAGCCGATGTACCATATTAGAAAACTCAAAGATTTTTTACCGCTGTTTCAGGACAGACCTATGAAATCTGGAAGTGGGACGCGATTTAGCTATAACAATGCAGGCTATATTTTGTTGGGCTTGATCGTTGAAGCAGCGAGCGGTCAAAGCTTTTCCGAGTTTGTTCAGAATCGTATTTTCAACAAGGTTGGGATGAGCGGGTCGGGTTATTTCGAGTTTGACCGACTTCCAGCGCAGACAGCGCAAGGATATATTGACTTCCAGGACGGAACGTGGAAAACAAATATTTACTCTTTGCCTGCCAAGGGCGGTTCCGACGGCGGAGCATTTGTAACTGTCCATGACATGGTCAAGTTCTGGGAAGCGCTTATGACATATGAGTTATTAAGCCCTTCAACCACAGAGAGAATGATTGCCGCTCATGCAAAGGTGGATAACGGTGACAATTATTACGGATATGGTGTCTGGATCGCGAAAAATAAAAATGACGAAATCGTAAAGTATCACGTGATGGGCTACGATCCTGGCGTAAACTTCCACTCTTCCTATTATCCGCGTAAATCGATTAAAGCCGTTGTATGTTCAAACCGGTCGTCTGGTGTGTATGACATGATGAAGTGTATAGAAGAAGAGTTTTTATAGGTCGCCGAAAGGGGAGGGGGGCAGACGTATCAGATAAGTCCTTCCCAGGTACCTATTAGCGTGGCACCCGCTCGGACGTATCAGATAAGTCCTTCCCAGGTACCTATTAGCGTGGAACCCGCTCGGACGTATCAGATAAGTCCTTCCCAGGTACCTATTAGCGTGGAACCCGCTCGGACGTATCAGATAAGTCCTTCCCAGGCACCTATTAGCGTGGCACCCGCTCGGACGTATCGGATAAGTCCTTCCCAGGTACCTATTAGCGTGGCACCCGCTCGGACGTATCGGATAAGTCCTTCCCAGGTACCTATTAGCGTGGCACCCGCTCAGACGTATCAGATAAGTCCTTCCCAGGTACCTATTAGCGTGGCACCCGCTCAGACGTATCAGATAAGTCCTTCCCAGGTACCTATTAGCGTGGCATCCGCTCAGACGAATTGAATAAGCCCTCCCCAGATACCTATTCACGTTGCATCTACTCAGACGGACCGTTAGGATACAATGGAGACAATTCAATGCCAACTTTATCGGCGATCAGAGTATAAAACTCTGGAAATCGTCGATCCGCGGGGCTGGGAATTTCTTCGAATGCACGTATAAATAACCCCGCTGCCCCAATGGGAGTAAGGATGTCGCCGACAGTCCAGCTTCGCACCAACACCTTTCCCAAATCAGAGCGCTCCTCCTCAGGCAGCAATTTAGCAAAAGCGACTTCTCCTTCTCTGATCTCATCGTCAAAGTAATTCCCGGTTGGTTGTTTTAAGTTATTCGTGTTTAGCCAAGCACGGGCGAAAGGATGAAAGTCAGTCAGGATAAACCGGCCGTTGTCCCGTAATCTGCGACGAACTACAGAAAAGAGCGAGTTAAGCTCCGTAAAATAATGTAAAATTCCGAATTCCATCAACACGATATCGTATTTGCCCAAGCTCTCTTCGTCCGGGATGGACAAGACGTCCGAGCAAATATAGTGGAGTTCAACACCGGCGGCAGCGGCTGTCTGGGTGGCATATAGTCGGTTTTCTACGGAGATGTCGACTACGGTAACCTCGGCGCCCAGCAATGCGAGAGAAATGGCCTTTCGCCCGTGCGAGCCCAGCAGGTTAATCACTCTTTTGCCTTTCGGATCGCCGATGTACTTTAGCCAATATCGAAGATGATGCCGGTGTTCCCGCTTCAGCTCGATCGCGAGTTCATCGGGCGTTCCATACTGTTGAACCCAAGCCCGATAAGCTTTTGTTTCCCATGCGGCTTTGTTCGCAAGTGCCAATTTATCTTGCATTCGTATTCCTCCCCCGATTCGTTTTTCGTCCTTGGACGGTACATATTACCATTTGCGAATCGAATTGTCCACGATGCGCTTCCTAGTTGTTAGCTAAATGAGACGAGCCGCTAGCGGTGTTCCTTGCTTGGCTTTCTTTCCTATTTTCTACAAGCGCACGATAAAATGGCGGAGAGCAGCCTATTTCTTTCGACTAAAAACAAAAAGAAAATACAAACGAAACAATAAAGAAACAAATTGACAAGTAAATAGGAATGAAATAGAATGAAATCACAACATCAAAGAAATTTGAACAACTGGAAAGCGAGGTGGAATTATTGAATTCCGTTAAAATGTCTTTATCTCAATTGCTAGGAAATCAATATATGACTGCCGTAATCTCTGCGGCGACATCGCTGTTAGAGCTGGACAACGAAGAAGCCGAACGTCTTGCAGCAGATGAAATCGAGTTTTTGCCGGAGGCATACGTAAGCAAAATGAACGGTTTGCTGGAAAACGTAGGCAAGCCATTTGTTCCGGAGATGAAGAAGGCGCTTGCCGGAGCTCCGACGGATGCTTTCAAAAACGCAAGCAATACGAAAGCCAGTCCGATCGGCGGATTCGGTTTCTTTCGATTAGGCGAAGACGGCAGGCTTTACTTGGCGGCGAAGAGCGAGCACTATCATACGCCGCTCGGACATAATTTCCCCGGCTATACGCTGATTGATCGCGCAAGAGCTCTCGGAATAACGAATGCATCCCACAACAATACGCGCGGCTATATTACCCGCTTGCTTGAGAGAGAGCTCATCAGGTTAATCAACGGGCTAAGTCTGGCGGATACGGACAGTCTGGACTCCATATTGGCCTCGCGCGAGGCGCAAGTGCTGAATCGCGTCATCAACCTGGAGACCGGGTCATTGGCCTGCGAGGCCGGCATCAAAATGATGCTCGCGCGGTTTTATCAACTTGACGGGACGTTTCCGCAATCGAAGTACGCAGATCGGACACCGGTATTTTTCGTCATGGGGGATCATGACGGCGGCGCGAAAGCGAACTATCACGGAACGACGATTTTTGCTCAATTGATGCGCGACATGTGGCCCGGTATTTACGAAAAGATGGAAGCAGCGGGGATCTTGAAGGTTTGCCCGGTGAAAATTAATGATTGGGAGGATTTCCGGGAGAAATTCGAGCGCTACAATAAGCCGCCGTTCAAGGTTGCCGGATTTATGCACGAGATTATATTGATGAATTACGGGGGCATCAAGCTCGATCGAGACTACTTGCACAAGGTATACGCATTGTGCCATAACAACGATGTCCCGATCATGTGCGACGAAATTCAATCCTGCATGTGGTATCCTACGATCTATTTGTTCCGCGAGTATGGACTGAATCCCGATTTCGTCGTGATCGGGAAGGGCTTCCCGGGCGGCCAATATCCGGCTTCCCGCATCATTACGACCGCCGAGATGGACAACTTGAATCAGTTCGGGGCATTGGTTACGAACGGTCAGGAAGAGCTGGCGGCATTGGCTTATTTGATTACGATGAAGTTTACCGAAGAGAACGAATCCTTTATTCGCAGCATGGGCGAATACTACGAACATAATCTTCGAGAGCTGGCGTCCCGTTATCCCGCTCTTATTGAAAGGACAGAAGGAATGGGCCATCTTACAACCCTATTCTTTTATGAGGCACAGACAGTCTCGCGATTTACGGGTATGCTTAATGATGCGTGCATCGACGTGAGCGCTCAAACGTACAAAGCCAGCTGTCCTCCCGCCGCGCTTACGAAGCCGCCGATCATTGCAACCAAAGAAATGATAGATTACGTGTTGAAGATCATGGGGGAAGCGCTGCAGACGATTGAAGCGCAAGAGTCGGGCTGATTGTCGGATCGCATTAGCGAATTTGGAGGGATGATGATGTACGAACCCGTCGGCGGAGATATAGACATCGAAGAGAGAAGAAAACGAATATTGGACTTGCTTCAGAGGGACGGCAAAGTCAAGGTGACGGATTTAAGCAAGCTGTTCGGCACTTCGGAAGTGACGATTCGCGGAGATCTGGACGGACTTGAAGGGCAAGGGCTGCTGCAGCGCGTTCATGGCGGCGCGATCAGCAACTACAAAAACTATTACAATATGACATTCCATGATCGAACGGAAACGAACGAAGAAGAGAAGAGAAGCATAGCGACTGAAGCGGCTTCGATGATCTCGGACGGAGACACGGTGATTATCGGTTCCGGGACGACTCCTCTCTATGTCATGAGGGAATTGAAAAATCATAAAAACCTGATTGTGATTACCAACTCCCTGCCCGTAGCCCATGAAGCCGGCTTCAATCGCAACTTGAACGTCGTGATTATGCTCGGAGGCACGATCAATTTGCAGTACGGTTTTGTTTCCGGGGACGATGCCATCAACCAGTTGAACAGATATAAGGCGGATAAGCTTATTCTCTCGTCGGACGGCGTAAGCTCCGAGTTCGGGGTAACGACCTATCATCACCTGGAAGCGGAACTGTATCGTAGAATGATCGCTCTTGCGGACCAAAGAATTCTCGTGGCCGACTATACGAAAATCGGGCGAGCCAATTTCGCTCGAATCGAAGATATCGATAAAATCGACTGTCTCGTCTCCAATCACAACGCGAACAAGGACGAGCTCGAAGCAATTAAGGAAAAAGGCGTTGAAGTAAGAACAGTCTAACGGTGAAATCGGGCCAAGCCTGCTACCGAGAAAGGGGATCGCGATGTCAGGCGGAACGAACCGAGAGCAGGCCTATCTGATCGGACTTGACATTGGAACGTCTGCTGTAAAAGGAGTATTGATGTCGGTTGAGGGTTCGATTATATCTCGGGAAAAAAGCGAGACGGCCTATCAAAGGATGGATGACGGCGGGATTCAATTTGACGTTCGTCAGTTGTACCGTTTGACGGTTGACGTCATCCGCAGACTGGCTGACGCTTTGCCTCAGGGAAGCTCCATTGCCGGGCTCAGCATCGCTTCGGCCAGCGGGAACACCGTGCTGGTGAACGAGCGGGGCGAGCCGATGATTCCGGCGTTTAGCTGGATGGATCAGCGCGTAAACGACGAGATGAACGCGGTGTTCGGGAAGCTGGATGCCGACGAAGTACACGATACGGTTGGCTGGCCGCTGCTTGATACTTTCCCGCTCGCGCATCTCGCCTGGCTGAGATGTCATGAACCGAAGCTGTTGGATGCATCGTCCGTCATCTGCATGAGCACGGATTATCTTCATTTCAGATTGACGGGCAACTGGAGTATCGATCGCTCGACCGCCACCACTTTTTATTTGCAGGATCAGAAAACGGCGCAGTGGCATTCGCCCTATTTGCAACAATTGGGCATACCGGAGAGTAAGCTGCCGCCGATTCGTTCCACAGGGGACGTCATCGGCTATATCACTTCAGAGGCTGCGGACGAGACTGGTTTAGTACAAGGAACGCCCGTCGTGCTTGGCTCTTTCGACCATCCTTCCGCGGCAAGAGGAACCGGAATTCTCGAGGAGGGGCAGCTGCTCATTTCCTGCGGTACTTCCTGGGTTGGGTTTTGGCCGGTAAAAGACAGACGCCAATCCGTGTCGCTGCGAATGCTGACGGATCCTTTTCTTCAACCTGCGGGACCGTGGGGCGCGATGTTTTCGCTTCCCGCGATCGCAACTTCAATAGACGACTACATCCGTAAGTATATTGCCGACGGACCGGATCGTTATCGCGAATTCGACCGTCTGGCCGAATCCGTCAGTGCCGGGGCGGGCGGACTTCTCGTCAATCCGAGTGCGGAGGAGATTCCCGGCGATCTTGTGCAGGCCGGGAAAGCACAAATCGCAAGAGCGCTTATGGAAGGCACCGCATTCCTCTTGAAGGCGCAAATCGACAAGCTCGAAGCGAACGGCACAAGGTTTGCCGCCGCGACAATGGTAGGGGGGCCGTCCGAGACGTTTCCATGGCCGCAAATCGTGGCCGACGTGCTTGGCATGGATATTCGCACGGTCAACGGTTCCTGCGCGGGAGCTGCCGGAGCCGCGATGATAGCGGGGATAGGCGCGGGGCTGTATTCCGATGAGCGGGATGCGCTAAAGCAATTGTCTTTCCCCGAGCTTGTTCGGAAGCCGGACCCCGGTACGACCGCGATCTATCAGGCGCAGTACAGGCAATTTATGAACAAGTATATGAATCTCGGGAGCGATGCAAAGTGAAAACGTTGTTTGAAGTGAAGGACGTCGACCAAAAGTTCTACGAGCAGAAACTGAGAGATTTTTTGCCGGATAAAATTATAGATATCCATACGCATGTATGGTTGGACAGCATTCGAAAGCCCTCCTCTTCCGTGCCTGTGAGAGCGGTAACATGGCCGACGCTGGTCGCCAAGGACAATTCCATCGAGGACCTGTTCGAGACTTATCGGCTGATGTTTCCGGGCAAGGAAGTGACGCCGCTTCTCTTCTCTCAAGTCAGCATGGACTATGACATTGCCGCAGGAAACGAATATGTCAAGAGCTGCGCGGAACGGCATCGTTTGCCGTCCTTGATGGTCGCGAGACCGCAGCAGAGCGCCGCGGAATTCGAAGAGGGGATAGAGCGCGGCGGTTTTCTAGGCTGCAAGGTGTACTTGAATTTTGCCGATCCCTACATCCCGGAGAAGGAGATCCGGATTTTCGATTTTCTGCCGCACCATCAGCTGGAAGTGCTGAATCGGCATGGCTGGATGGCGATGCTGCATATCCCCCGGGACGGCCGACTGAAGGACCCGGTCAATTTGGCGCAGATGCTGGAAATCGAACGCAACTATCCGTCGATAAAGCTCATTATTGCCCACGTAGGAAGAGCATACTGTCCGGAGGATGTAGGCGATGCCTTTGATATTTTAGCAGAAACGCGAAACATGGTATTCGACTTCAGCGCGAACACGAATACCGAAGTGTTCCGCCAGTTGATTCGCGCGGTCGGACCGAAGCGAATTTTGTTCGGCAGCGACTTTCCGATCTTGCGAATGCGTACGAGACGGATTTGCGAAAACGGCAATTATGTGAATTTGGTTGCGAAAGGGATGTACGGGGATGTGTCGGGAGATTCCCACATGCGCGAAGTCGAAGGAGCCGAGGCGGATTCCCTGACGTTCTTTATGTACGAGGAGATTGAAGCTTTTCGCGCAGCTGCGACAGCGGAAGGATTAAGCAAATCCGACATCGAGAATATTTTCTACGGTAACGCCCGATCCCTCATCGATAGCATAGAGAAGGAGCAACGCAAATGAACAATCTGAAAATCGGACTGCTGCCTTTATATGTCAAGCTCTATGACGATATCTGGCCGGAAGCAAGAGAACGGGTTGATGCATTTTGTCTTACGATTGTCTCCGAAATGGAAAAAAGAGGATTGGAAGTCGAACAAGCGAACGCGTGCAGAATCAAGCCGGAATTCGAAGCGGCGGTTCGAGCGTTCGAGCAAGCCGAAGTGGACGCTATCGTAACCTTGCATTTGGCCTATTCGCCTTCTCTTGAATCCGCCGACGTCTTGGCGGCTACCGAGCTTCCTTTGATTGTGTTGGATACGACGCCAACCTACGATTTCGGTCCTTCGCAGCACCCGGACGAAATTTTGTACAACCATGGCATTCATGGCGTTCAAGATATGTGCAACCTGCTCATCCGCAAGGGCAAGAGCTTTCGGATCGAAGCCGGCCATTGGGCGGATTCCGACGTCCTGGATCGGGTCGCAGACAACGCGAAAGCCGCGAAAATCGCTAAAAAGCTTAGAAAAGCCAAAGTCGGCTCGATCGGCAAACCGTTTGACGGTATGGGGGATTTTCGGGTGCCGACGGACGAGTTGCGCAGCGGGATCGGGATCGAAGCGATTTTCGTAGATCCTCTTGATTCCGGTAACGCGTTCGACTCGATCTCGGAGGAACGTATAGACCAGGAGATGGAATTGAACGCGGTTCGTTTTCACTCCGGTACGCTTGACCGGGAAACCCATCGGCAATCGACAAAGGCGGATCTTGCGGTCAGAGATTGGATCGAACGGAATGAACTGACGGCATTCACCGCCAACTTCCTGGAAGTGACCCGTGCGTCGGCGCTGCCTTGCATGCCGTTTCTAGAAGCGAGCAAAGCGATGGAACGAGGCATCGGCTATGCAGGAGAGGGCGACGTGTTGACCGCCGCGCTAGTGGGCGCGCTGCTGTCCGTCTACCCGGACACTTCATTCGCGGAAATGTTCTGCCCGGATTGGCACAACAACCTGATTTTTCTGAGCCACATGGGCGAAATGAATTTGCGAATCGCTGCGGGAAAGCCCGATCTTATGGAAAAAAGCTTTCCGTTTACGGATGCCGGCAACCCCGTCGTCGCATACGGCAAATTCCGCGGCGGTCAAGCGGTCTACGTCAATTTGGCTCCGGGACGAAACAACTCCTATTCGTTGCTTCTGTCGCCAGTGGAGATGGTGGAAGGAGATGGCGAGGACAGAATGAGAGATGTCATTCGCGGATGGTTCCAACCCGTCATTCCGGTCGCCGATTTCCTAACCGCATATAGCGAGCATGGAGGGACGCATCACGGCGTAGTCGTGTATGGCGACACGATCCGAGTTTTGGAACGGTTTGGAAAGATAATGGGCTGGAATACCGTCATTATTAAGTAATAACGAGTTCCGAGCAATGAAGTGAATCGGTCTGATTAAAGGATAGAGGAGACCTAGCGACATGATGGAATGCGTGAGATTGGCAGTTGTAGGCGGAGGAAGAGGTTCGGCTTTTAGCGAAGCGCTGAAAGCGTTGACAGATAAAGTACGACTAGTCGCCGTATGCGATACGAACGAAGCGGTATTGAATAAGTGGAAGGGCGAATATCCAGGTGTTAAAGCGTATCTCGACTACGAGAAGCTCCTAGAGGACGCTTCAGTAGACGCCGTATTTCTGGCAACGCCTCTGTTTTACCATGCCCGGCAGGCGATAGCGGCGCTGCGTGCCGGCAAGCATGTTATTAGCGAGGTGATCGCTTCCACGTCCATCGAGGACAGCTGGGAGCTGGTCGAGACGGTACGGCAAACGGGTCTCACGTACATGATGGCCGAAAACTACTGCTTTATGCGGCCGAACATGATGGTTGGCCATATGGCGGAACACGGCGTGTTCGGGGAGATTACGTATGCGGAGTGCGGCTACATCCACGACGTTCGCGAATTGCTTCATGCCTCCGACGGCAGCTTGACTTGGCGCGGGAATCTGTTCCGCGATTATAATGGCTGCACTTATCCGACACATTCTCTCGGACCGGTAGCGAAGTGGTTGGCAATCGGCCGAGAGGGCGGGGATGAACTGGAGAGTTTATCTACATTCGTGTCCAAGAGCCGTGCGTCGGCCAAGTATTTCCATGAGCATTTCGGCGATGAGCACCCCGGCTCCAAGCCGGAATATTGGGGGCTGGGCGATTCGACCGTCACGATGCTGCGTACAAAGAAAGGCGCGCTGATTACCTTGAAATACGACGTTCAGTCCGCGCGCCCTCACAACATGACGCATTATTCGCTGCAAGGAACTTCAGGAGCTTATTTATCGGGAAGGCACGATCAGGATGAGCCGTTGATTTGGCTGGAAGGCGCATCCGAAGCCGCTCATCCGGAGTGGGAGTCGTTGTGGCTGCATAAGGACCGGTGGGAGCATCCGGTATGGCGGCGTTGGAGAGAAGAGGCGGAGAGAACCGGCCACGGAGGCGGCGATTTCCTGGTGCTGGAGGAATTCGCGACGGCGATTCTGGATGGGAGAAAACCCGCCATTGATGTGTATGACGCGGTGGTGTGGAGCTCGGTGTTCCCGCTGTCGGTTGAGTCCGTCGCCGGAGGCGGCAAAACCGTTCCGTTCGTCGATTTCAAGAAGACGAGGAACGAAGGTAGATCATAAACTGTTCGGGATCGATCCGCAAGTTTACGAAACGTTCTGAAGCTGCCTGAAGGAAATTGCGGCGTGATTCAGGGAGCTGTCAGTTGGCCGGATTGAGAAAATGGAATAGAGCTGCTGGCGCGAGCCGGCAGCTTTTTCACGTTTATGGGGTATGGATCGAAGCTACCGATCGACGAACGATCATGTCGGCGGGGAGTACGATTTTTTTCCATGGAAGGCCGGTGACGTCGCGCTCCTGAATGCGGTCGATGAGCATTTGCGTGCCGAGATAACCGAATTGGTACGCCTGCTGGGCAATGACGGTCAGGAACGGGTCGATCTCGGAGTAGGGACCGAGATCGTCGAAGCAGACGACCGATACTTGCTCGGGAACCCCGAGCCCTCGCGCATGCAGCGTTCGGATGACTTCGACGGCAAGCACGTTGTTGCCTGCCACGATAGCGGTCGGAGGGGCAGGCATGCGGTCGAGCCAGCCTTCGATCTCGCTTAGGTCGCTGCGGGGCTCGAATGCGGTTTCCAGCACATAATTCTGATCGAAGGGGATATCGTTCAACTTCAGCGCCTCGCGATAGCCCTCAAGTCGCAGCCGCGCGCTGGAAATCAGCGGCGAGCCGTTGATCAAAGCAATTCGTCGATGTCCACGGGACGTTAGATGGTCGACGAGCTTGCGCGCGCCTTCCTTGCTGTCCCCGAGCACGACGTCGCTGTCCATGCCCGGCACTTCGCGATCGAGCAGCACGAACGGGACGCGATGCAGCCGCAGCGTCTCCAAGTGCGGCAGCGATAGATCGCTGGCCGGGGCGACGAGCACGCCGTCCGCTCTTGTCGCAAGAATGGTGTCGATATAATCCTTTTCCTTCTCGACGCTCTCGTCCGAATTGCCGAATAGCAGGCGGTAGCCGTGTTTCTTGGCTGCATCTTCCGCGCCTCTGGCAAGCGTCGTATAGAAAGGGTTCGTAATGTCCGTAATGAGCAGGAACAGCACGTTGCTCTGCTGAAGCACGAGACTGCGCGCCATCTGGTTGGGCACGTAGTTCAGCTCCTCCATCACGCGGCGCACCTTGTTGCGAGTTTTGTCGCTGATTTTGCCGGTGTTATTGATAACCCTGGAGACGGTCATCGCCGACACTCCGGCTTTGGCGGCGATATCGTAGATCGTAACCATGGAATTAAGCTCCTTGTCGTCATACTGTTCTTTTATCTTACAAAATTAAAGAATTGACAGCAAGCGTTTTCCTTGGTAACTTGAGGTTATCGATAACATTTTTTATTTCATTGGAGGCTGATCACATGGCAGACCAACAGTTCAGGTGGAAAGGCGAATTCCCGAAAATCGGCATTCGTCCAACGATTGACGGCCGACGCAGAGGCGTCCGCGAGTCACTGGAAGAGCAAACAATGAACATGGCTAAAGGGGTTGCCAAGCTTCTTTCCGATCACCTTCGCTATCCGGACGGTACGCCCGTCGAGTGCGTGATTGCCGATTCGACGATCGGCGGCGTGGCGGAATCCGCGGCTGCGGCAAGCAAGTTCGCTAAGGAAAATGTAGGCGTTTCAATTACGGTTACGCCTTGCTGGTGCTACGGCACGGAGACGATGGACATGGACCCGGCGATTCCGAAGGCGGTATGGGGCTTTAACGGTACCGAGCGTCCGGGCGCTGTATACTTGGCCGCCGTATTGTCCGCTTATGCGCAAAAAGGGCTGCCGGCATTCGGTATCTACGGCAACGACGTACAGGACGCGGGCACGACGGACATTCCCGAGGACGTCAAGGGCAAGCTGCTCGGCTTTGCAAGAGCGGGACTGGCCGTTGCGCTGATGAAGGGCAAGTCGTACCTGTCGATGGGTTCGGTCTCGATGGGCATCGCGGGTTCGATCGTTAACGACGCGTTCTTCCAGGAGTATCTCGGACTGCGCACGGAATACATCGATATGAGCGAATTCGTTCGCCGTTTCGACGAGCTGATTTACGATCCGGTAGAGTATGAGAAAGCGCTTGCCTGGGTGAAGGAAAACTGCATCGAAGGCCCGGACAACAACCCGCCGCATCTGCAAACTTCTCGCGAGCAGAAGGACAAGGATTGGGAGACGGTCGTCAAAATGACGATAATCGCCCGCGATCTGATGATCGGCAATCCGCGTCTGGCCGAGCTAGGCTTTGGAGAAGAGGCGCAAGGCCATAACGCGATCGTCGGTGGCTTCCAAGGACAGCGTCAATGGACCGATCACTTCCCGAACGGCGACTTCATGGAGACGATTCTGAACTCCTCGTTCGACTGGAACGGTATCCGCGCTCCTTATATGGTAGCGACCGAGAACGACAGCCTGAACGGCGCGGTCATGCTGTTCGGCAACCTGCTAACGAATACGGCGCAAATTTTCGCGGACGTTCGCACTTACTGGAGTCCCGATTCGGTTGAGCGCGTAACGGGCCACAAGCTGTCCGGCGCGGCTGCTGGCGGCATTCTGCATCTCATCAACTCCGGTTCGGCAACGATGGATGGCACGGGCGAGCAGACGAAAGACGGCCAGCCGGCAATGAAGCCATTCTGGGAAATTACAGAAGAGGAAGCGCAGAAGTGTCTCGACACGACCTCCTGGCGTCCGGCGTCGGTCGAATATTTCCGTGGGGGCGGCTACTCCTCCGACTTCCTGACTCGCGGCGGCATGCCGATGACGATGTCCCGTTTGAATATGGTCAAGGGTATCGGACCGGTGCTGCAAATCGCGGAAGGCTATTCCGTCGACCTGCCTTCGGAAGTGCATGACGCGCTCGACAAGCGGACGGATCCGACTTGGCCGACGACCTGGTTCGCTCCGACTCTGACGGGCAAGGGCGCATTCAAGAACGTATACGACGTCATGGATAACTGGGGCGCGAATCACGGCTCGATCAGCTACGGCCATATCGGCGCGGACCTGATCACGCTCGCTTCGATGCTGCGCATCCCGGTCAGCATGCACAACGTGCCGGATGAGCAGGTTTTCCGTCCGCGGGCATGGGGACTGTTCGGCACCGACAATCCGGAAAGCGCGGACTATCGCGCATGCAACAACTTCGGACCGCTGTACAAATAATAAATCAGACAAAGCTGTCGCAAGGGCGTGTCTGAATACTCCGAGGCAATCGGGTGTTCAGACACGCCCTAGCTCCCTGCCGGGAGGGCGGCAGTCGTTTGTCCATAGAATGGAGTCAAGCGAATATGAGCAGCCAGGAAATTCGTCAGGAATTGTGCAAGTACGCGCAGAAAACAGTCGCCAACAAGCTGGTCGTCGGACCGGGCGGCAACCTTAGCGCGCGCCACGAAGGCAAAATGTATTTATCCCCAAGCGGCTTCGCGCTGGATGAAATCCAGCCGGAGCAATGGGTAGAAGTCGACATCGAGACCGGCGAGATTACCGATATCGGACTGCGTCCGTCCTCGGAAGTGCTGATGCACTTATATGCGTATCGCCAAAATCCGAACATCGGCGCGATGGTGCATACGCATCCGCCATATTGCATCGCTTTTACGCTGGTGGAGAAAGACCTGCCGATCATGTTCCCGGATCAGGCCGCGCTCGTCGGGAAAACCGTATACGTAGATTACGTGCTGCCGACGACCGACAGATTGGCCGACGCGGTTGTGGAGAAAATCGAGCATTCGTCGATTTTGCTCGGCAACCACGGCCTCGTAACGACCGGACGCAACCTGCGCGAAGCATATTATCGGACGGAAGTCGTAGAGGAAAGCGCGAAAATTTTCCTGATCGCCAAAGCGATCAAGGAGCCTAAAGTGTTGACGAAGGAAGAGTTCGAGGAGATCGCGTCGCTGGAGAGCGAGGCTTATCGGATACAACTGCTGCAGAAAATGAAATAAAACGGACGCCGCGAGGAGAGAAGGAGGAACCGCGATGACACAAGGAGCCGCCGTACTGGCCTTTGATATGGGCGCCAGCAGCGGCCGCGCGCTTGTCGGCCGACTGACCGAAGGGGATACCGGCAAAAGCAGCCTGGAAGTAACGGAAATCCACCGTTTTCCCAATCACGCGATCCAGGTCGGCAAGCATCTGCACTGGGATACGCTCCGGCTGCTGCACGAGATGAAGAAGAGCATCCGCTTCGCGTTCCAGAAGGGCTTCGAGCCGGCGACGTTCGGCATCGATACGTGGGGCGTCGATTTCGGGCTGCTTGACGCAAACGGCGAGCTGCTCGGCAGCCCGTACCATTACCGCGACCCTCAGACGGAAGGGTTGATCGAAGAGGTAAGCGGCTTGATCGGACAGCGCGCGCTGTTCGAGCAAAGCGGCTTGCAATTTATGCCGTTTAATACGCTGTATCAGCTCTACGCAATGGTTAAGGCCGCTTCTCCGAAGCTAGAAGTCGCCAAGACGCTGCTGCTGACGCCCGATCTGTTGGCATACTTGCTGACCGGAGTCAAGTCGTGCGAATTCACGATGGCGACAACGACGCAACTGTTCGATCCGGCCCGACAGGCGTGGAATACGGAGCTGATGGAACGGCTTGGCATTCCGTCGCATCTCTTCCTTGAACCGGTGCAGCCAGGGACGATAGTCGGCCCGCTCTCTCCGGAAGTGCAGGAGGAACTGGGAGTGCCGGCGATTCGAGCGGTAGCGGTCGGCACGCACGATACCGAGTCGGCGATTGCCGCCGTACCGGCCGGCGACGAGCCGTTCGCCTTCCTCGTATGCGGAACGTGGTCGCTGCTTGGAACGGAGATGGACGGTCCGCTGCTGAGTCCCGAGACGATGGAGCTGGAGTTTTCCAACGAAGGCGGCGTCGGCGGCACGTATCAGCTGCTGAAAAACATCATGGGCCTGTGGCTGCTGCAGGAATGCAAGCGGGAGTGGGACGAGCAGGGCAAGGAGCTTGGGTTCCCGGAATTGGTCCGTTTGGCGGAACAAGCCGCGCCGTTTCGCAGCCTTATTCATCCCGACGATCCGCGGTTTTTCTCGCCCGGCGGCATGGCCGACAAGATCCGCTCGTTCTGTGCGGAGACGAAGCAGCCGATTCCGCAAAGCGAAGGCGAGATCGTCCGCTGCATCCTCGAAAGCTTGGCGCTGAGGTACCGTCAGGCGCTGGAACAGGCGGAGAAGCTGACCGAACGCGTATACGGCGGCTTGCACATGGTCGGAGGCGGTATTCAGAACGAGCTGCTGTGCGGGTTTACCGCTAACGCGATCGGCAAACCGGTGTGGGCCGGACCGGTCGAAGCGAGCGCGATCGGCAACATGCTGATGCAACTCGTCGCGCTTGGAGAGTGCAAGGACTTGAAGGAGGCGCGCAAGCTTGTCGCTGCCTCGTTCCCTGTTGATATCTACGAGCCGGAGTCCGATTCCGGATGGGCGGAAGCCTACGAGAAGTTTCTGGGCTTCGGACGGGTATGATCCGGATATGATCGATTCGAAAGGAGTTGGCGGCGGATGCTAAAAGGAATATCAAGCCTGATTTCGCCCGAATTGCTGAAAATACTGATGGAGATGGGCCACAGCGACGAAATTGTGCTGGCGGACGGCAATTTTCCGGCGGCCAGTCACGCGCGGCGGCTTATTCGCGCCGACGGACACGGCGCTCCCGAGCTGTTGGATGCAATACTGGAGCTGTTTCCGCTGGACCAATACGTGGACAAACCGGTCGCGCTGATGCAGGTTATGCCGGGAGACACGGTCGAGACGCCGATCTGGAACGCTTACGGGGAGATTATCGAAGCTCGTACCGGTCTGACAGCGCCGTTCGAGGAGGTCGAACGGTTCGCTTTCTACGAGCGCGCGAAGAATGCGTATGCGATCGTCGCCACTGGTGAGGGAGCTCTGTACGCCAACCTCATATTGAAGAAGGGCGTTATTGCGGACTGATACGAACTGAATTCAGTTGAAGCGTTCCGCGCCTCCTGCAAGGCTGCTGAAGTCGAACGGGTTAGGCAGGAACGGGACCGAAATTGCAACGGGAAGCATTACAGTTTGCAATTTCGGTTTTTTTACGTTAGAATACTGAATAAACGTTCAGTATAAATGGCGGTGACAGTATCGGAATGAATAAAAAGAAGCTGCAAAGCGAGCAGACGAAAAAAAAGGTGGCCGATGCGGCGAAGGCGTTGTTTGCGCTCAAAGGGTACAAAGCGACTTCGATCGAGGACATCGTAAGCGCCACCGGCTGCAGCGCTGGAAATATTTATTATCATTTCAAGAGCAAGGAAGGGCTCTTCCTCCACTTGCTGCAAGAGTGGGATCGGGAGTGGGAAAGCGGCTGGACGGAGAAGGAGCGGCTGTATCCGACATCGAAGGATAAGCTGATCGGCATGGCGGAGCAGCTCTTTACCGACAATTTAAACCATCCGCTGACGAAGGCTTCGGACGAATTTTTCAACAATTCGGAAAAAGCGAACGACGTCGAAGAGCGAATTGCCGAGATGATTGCTGGGTATGTTAGCTTTAACCGCAAACTGCTTCAGGAAGGCATCGACAACGGAGAATTTAAGCCGTTCGACACGGAGAAGATGGCTGTGATTTTGGACAGCGTCATTTACGGACTGAGTCAGCATTCGCGCAAATTAAACCGCCAAGAAGCGCTCTCTCTGTATCGCACTGCGATGGAGACGTTTCTGTACGGAATTGCCAAGCGAGAAGGGTGAAGCTAACGCCGTATCCCTTTTTTTATACCCTCATTTAGAATGAATATTCAGTATTATTTTGGAGGATTTTCATCATGGAACTGCTTCTTAGAAAAAGAGGGGCGATCTTGCTCCTTATGCTCAACATTTTTCTTATTTTTATGGGGATAGGGCTCGTTATTCCGGTTATGCCCAAATTCATGACGCTGCTCGATATCAGCGGCTTCATTGTCGGTTTGCTGGTAGGGGCATTCTCGCTGACTCAGCTGTTGTTCTCGCCCTTTGCGGGTCGATTGTCGGACTCGTTGGGACGGAAAAAGATTATTATCGCGGGCATGCTCGTCTTCGCTTTGTCGGAGTGGATGTTCGGGATCGCGCATTCGTCCGTCTTGCTCTTCGCGGCTCGTTTTCTCGGCGGACTCGGCGCAGCGCTGATCATGCCTGCGGTTATGGCCTACACGGCGGACATGACATCGAACGAGGAACGGGCGAAAGGCATGGGGTTGATTAACGCGGCGATCACGACCGGGTTCATTATCGGACCGGGCATCGGGGGATACTTGGCGGAATTCGGCATACGCGTGCCATTCTATGCCGCTGCGATTGCCGGTCTCGGAGCTGCGGTTTTGACCGCCTTTATTTTGCCGGAATCGCTCGTGCCTGCTAAATCCGCAATCAAGGAGGCAGCTCCCGAGGAGCGGGAAAGCTTGTGGAGCATGCTGCGGAATTCGTACAAACAGCCTTATTTTCTCAGTCTCATTCTCGTGTTCGTTATTTCCTTCGGCCTGGCCAACTACGAGACGATCTTCGGTCTGTTCGTCGATCACAAATTCGGATTTACGCCGAAGGACATCGCCTTTATTTTGACGTTTGGCTCCATTTCGGGGGCTGTCGTGCAGTTGACTGCTTTCGGCTGGATTATGAACCGGTTCGGGGAGCGGAATGTGATTACGTTTTGCCTGCTTTCATGCGGCTTGTTTATTTTGCTTACGATTTTCGTCAGCGGCTTCTGGATGGTGTTCGCGGTTACGTTTATCGTCTTCCTGTCGATCGATATTTTGCGTCCGGCGATCGGAACGCAAATGTCGAAGATGGCGGAGGAACGGCAGGGCTACGTTGCGGGTCTCAACTCGGCGTTTACGAGCCTCGGCAACATCGCCGGTCCGGTTATCGCCGGATTTCTGTTCGACGCGGATGTCAACTACCCTTACGTGCTGGCTGCAGTCGTTCTGATTATCAGCTTCATTATGGCTGCCAGGGCGGGCGCTCGGGCAACAAAAGCTGCGGTCGCGAGGTAATTTGAATAACGCGGAAATTTACGCAACCCTGACAGACAGTTGTCAGGGTTGTTAGGATATAGTGGAGTTATCGCGACGGAGGTGAAGAAGTTTTGAATGGAAAGATAGATTACAAAAAGGATTTCAAAACGCTCTATATGCCGAAAACGGCGCCGGAAATTGTAGATGTGCCGAGTATTCCGTTTTTTACGCTCAGCGGTTCCGGAGACCCGAATAGAGAGGCATTTGCCGAAGAGACCGCAGCATTGTACAGTTTGAGCTATGCGGTGAAAATGTCGTACAAAAGCGATAATGTACCGGCGGGTTACTACGAATATACGGTTTTCCCGCTTGAAGGCGTATGGGATTTGCTGGATCGCTCCAAGCCTGCGACGGATAAAAGCAATTTGAAATACAAGATTATGATCCGTCAGCCCGATTTTTTGACCGAGCCGATGTTTGAGCGCTTCCTGGAACAGACGAAGAAGAAAAAGCCGAATCCGTTTCTTGGACAGGTCCGGTTCGAGCGCATTTCGGACGGGCTTAGTTGTCAGATGATGCACTTGGGCAGCTTTGACGACGAGCCGCAAAGCTTTGCGCGTATGGAGACGTTTTGCGAAGAGCAGGGCTTTATTCGTACAAGTCTGCTCCATCGGGAAATTTATTTGTCGGATCCCCGCAGGGTTGAGCCGGCCAAGATGAAGACGGTGCTGAGATTTCCTGTGAGGAAAAGCTGAATCGGCAAAACTTTAACCAAGGAGCGAATGAGAAATGAATAGCGGAGCGGGAGACAAAATGGTTAGTTTGGATTCGTTTAAACTGATCGGAATCGATGTGCGCACGACCAATCAAGCGGAAGTGAGCGGGCAGGGGAAAATCGGCGAGCTGTGGGGGCGATTTTGGAGCGCTGACGTACAGGGAGCGCTGGCTAAAGCTGCGCAAGAAGGAGACGCGCGCGTCTACGGCTGCTATACGGATTACGAGAACGGCGCAGCCGGAGAGTATACAATTTTGATCGGCCGCATGGCGGGACAAGCCGAAGACGTTTCCGAAGGGCTGACGACGGTCCACGTTCCCGCGGCGAAATACGCGGTCTTTACGACAAGGCGCGGTCCGTTCGGAGAAGTCGTTCACGAAGCTTGGCAGCGCATCTGGGAATGGGCGTCGTCTTCGTCCGAATGGGAGCGAACGTATACTGGCGATTTTGAGCTGTATGACGAGCGCAGCGCCGATCCGGAGAACGCCGTAGTCGATATCTATATTGCCGTAAAATAGTTTGGCACGGGAGGGACTGTTGATCGACGGTTCCTTTTTCGCTTGAAAGGCAGTTCTCCGCTTTTTTTGACGATGTAAGCGTTGTTAGGTAGGTATTTCCAAACGGATGTCGAAATAACAGGGGTGAACCTATCCTCAGGAGGAATACGATGGAAAACCAACCGATCTACAAAGACAACAACTTCACGATCACAAGAGAACTGTTCGTCAGCGGCAATGCCCGGTTTGCCATCCAACACCTGTGCTCGATTCGGCTCGTCAAGTCAAGAAGGCAGATTCCGTATGCGCTGCTCGTTCTCGAGCTGATTTTGATCGCAACCGGTTTGATCTTGGACTTCCGGTTTCATGAGTATGTATCGCTGCTCGGCGGCGCGGGACTGATCGCCAACATCCTCGTCTATATTTTTGTTAAACCCGTCCATAAGCTGACGCTTGTGTTCTCCTCGGGAGAGAAGGAGATTATCGGCGTCACCGATTATATGTATCTGGAAGGGCTTGCGAATGCGTTCAGCCGCTCGATCACGGAAACCCGGCACAAAAATTTAATGGTGGGTTAGACCGTTAAACACAACATCGAGGGATGAAGATGTGGGCGTCTATCTCTTTAGCATGCTATACGATCCTGAAAGTTGAACGCTAAACCCGTGATAGGGTACTTTCAGGATCGTATGGTGAGTTTGCGCTGGGAAGCTAGGTGGAAAATCGTACAACGCAGCTCGAATCAGGCCTAAACGGCGGACGTTTGTTCGAGAAATCGTACAATGCTGTCCTGTTCAGGCTCAAACGACGAACATTTGTAGGGAAAACCGTACAAATAGACCGCAATCAGGGATGTCCCTAGAGTGTCTGCGAATTATTTGGATTCGCCTTGCAAGTAGTTATAGAACGGACCGTCGACCCAAAAGTTGTAACTGACGACTTTCGCGGACGGATCAAGCTTCTTGAAGCCTTCGGTTACGGAAGCGGATTGATCTTTCAGCGAGAAGGACTGCGCATAGTACTTGCCCGCGGAAATTTTGTTGTTGGCAATTTCTTTATAGCCGCCCAGCTCGGTCAACGAATAGTAGAGCGGCTGCCACCACGAGCCATAGATCAGACCGGGTTGATCGTCTTCGTTTTTCTTCGCGTACGACAGGATAATTCGGTCGAAGCGCTCCTTATCGTAAGTCGATTCGAATTCGAAAGCCAGATCGTACTCTTTGGCATACTCAATGTAATTGCCGTTCTCGATCTGGACGACCTCGAACAGATCGGACTGCCCCGGATCCCCCCACTCCTTCAAATAAATAAAGGCGGAAGTTTTCGGCTCGAACTGAACCTTTGCTTTGATTTTCTCGCTGCGCAGCAGACCGACAAGCTGGAGCGCGTGCTTGAAGTCCGAATGTCCGTACACGACCGACAGGGAATCGAGGAAATTGGCGTCGAAGCGGCTGTCCTTCAGGTTGTACCCGGTGACGAGATTTTGCTTCAGCGCCTTGTCGACGATTTGGCGAAGCTCGGGAGCCTGAATAATGTCCGAGGTCCGGTAAGCGTCGCCTAGCTTCACGAGAATGTCGGCGTCCGTCGTAGTGCCGAGATAGCGCTTGTATAGCCCTTTCGCTTCAAGCGCCTTGCCGAGCAGGACGGCAGCCAGCGAAGAAGGGGCGACGGCATCGTTGCGGATTTCCGGGTAGTAACTGGAGACGAGAAGGCCCGTGTTGACGGCTGCGGCCAAAATTTTGGCCTTGTCGGCAGCGTATTCCTCGGATGTCCAGCCGAGCTTGACCCAGGCCAGAGAGACTTTGGCTTTGTTCGCCGAGTATGTATAGGCGAGCTCTTCGAGATCGGCCGCCTTAAGCGCAAGCGATACGGCTTCGATCGCCGTCAATGGCTCCGATGTATTGCCGGTCAGAACGATCGCTTTCTCCGTTCCCGGCGACACGACGGCGTTCAGAGCGTCTGCGAATTGTCCGCGAGTCCATGAAGCTGCGACGGCGATGCCGTATTTCTCTTGCAAGTAGTCGGCATATTCCTGCGCTTGCGGCGACAGTACGGAGTCGGCAAACGTCGCGATTTCTGCCGCAGCGGCGCGCTGCGGCAGAAAGGCGGCCGGAGTGGTCCAGACTAGAGCCGCGGCCAGAGAGAGCGCGACGATCGATTTCGAACGGTGTTTTACCATTATAAATCCCCCTATGCAGATCGGATATTAAGAAATAATAAAACCGATCATATCACCAGGTTTAATGGCTGTCAATCCATGGCTTGCTGTCGGTCTGACATAAGCTTTAGCCTTGAAGCTCTCGGCCGACCTCAGCGACCAGCTCGTAGGAGCGAAGGCGCGCGTCGTGATCGTAGATTTGCGAGGCGATGATTAGCTCGTCGGCCCCGGTCGACTCGATTATGCCCTTGAGCCGCGCTCGAACCTGCTCCTTGTCGCCGACGACGGCGAAGCCAAACTGCCGGGTCAGCGCCGCCTCCTCATACGGGGTCCACAGGCCGTCCATACTGTCGACCGGTGGCGGGAGCTGGGCGAAGCGCCCGCGGATCATATTCAGGAACGCTTGCTGCTGCGAGGTAGCAAGCTTTTTTGCTTCCTGCTCGGTATCGGCGGCTGTGACGTTGACTCCGATCATTGCGCATGGCTTATCCAGCACCGCCGAGGGACGGAAGTTCTCTCGGTACAGTTCAAGCGCAGGCATCAGATAGTCCGGCGCGAAATGGCTGGCGAACGCGAACGGAAGGCCGAGCTGCGCGGCGAGCTGCGCGCTGAAGCCGCTGGAACCGAGCAGCCATATCGGCACGTTCAGTCCTTCGCCGGGGATGGCGCGCACGATTCCGTTGCTCGGCGCGTCGTCCGGCTGAAAATAGGCGCGCAGTTCCGCGAGCATGGCCGGGAAATCCTCTCCGGCGCCGCCGTGCTCCCGCCGCAGCACCCGAGATACGGCCTGATCGGAGCCCGGAGCGCGGCCCAGTCCAAGATCGATGCGTCCCGGATAGAGCGATTCGAGCGTGCCGAATTGCTCGGCGATCACGAGCGGGGCGTGATTGGGCAGCATGATGCCGCCCGAGCCTACGCGAATCGTGGATGTGCCTCCGGCGACGTGGCCGATCAGCACGGAAGTGGCCGAGCTGGCGATGCCGGGCATGCCGTGGTGCTCGGCCATCCAGAAGCGGCGGTACCCCCATTTCTCGGCTTGACGGGCAAGATCGAGCGTATGGCGGAAGGAAACGGAGGCCGAGCCTCCCTGTGTAATCGATGCAAGATCGAGGACGGAGAAGTTAAGGGTATTCGAATGTGTCATGATAAGTTATTCCTCCTTAATATTGTTAAGTTTGGTCAATAAATGCGAAGCCCATCGGGGGTACGTCAAGCAAAAGTGACGCAGCAGGGGGCGAAAAGGCGGTGATAGATGCCCCAGAGCGGGTTTTCAGACACACCCTAATTGCCTTGCATTTCGTCAGGGTCACAGACCGGCGCGAGGGCCGCGAAACTGCTCCGGGCTTATGCCTTCTATTTTCTTGAACACGCAGCTGAAATAGCTCGGACTGTCGAAGCCGGCTCTCAGCGCCACTTCCCTGAGCTTAAGCTGGGGCTCCTGCAGCATCAGCTTCTTGCTCCGGTTGATCCGTTCCCGATTGACGTATTCCATCGGCCGCAGTTGGAAGGCGTGGCGGAACAATTGGCACAAATATTGGGAGCTGACGTCGATCTGCGCCGCCAGCTCGTCGATCGATACGACTCGATGGCAGTTGTCCTCGATGAAGCGGATAACCGGTTGCAGCTTCAAGCAAAGATGAGGAGCGGCAGCAGCGTTTGTCCTTACGTTCCGGGACAAGTCCAGAAGCAGGCCGTACAGCAGCTTGGAGCACTCCGCCCCGAGAAAAGGGCTGCCGGTAAGCGACGTCGCATAGATCGCCTTCATCTGTCCGATCAGACTGTCGGAGTCGGACAATGCGTACACGCCGGAGCGGCGAATGCCCGACATGCTCATCCACAACGGCATCAGACTGCCGTTAAAAGCGATCCAATGAAGCCCCCAAGGCTCGACAGTCGGATAATAATCGTGCGCCTCATTAGGAAGCAGGAGGAAGCCCTGGCCGGGCTTAACCTGCCAGCGCGTTCCGTCAACCTCCAGTTCGCCGAGGCCCGTTGCCGACTGCAGCCATTGGTAATCCGGGAAGCCGTCGGGCCGCCTTGTACGTTCTTGAAATTCCCAGTGGCCGATGCTCGTCAAATAGAGCGGAAGACGCGAATCGGATTCGGTCACAATCGGAAAAGAAGGCTGAACCACCGGTGATACTCCTTTCATATTTTGATAGAAAGATGAAAATGTTGAGATAGGAATAGGGAAGGAACGAATTTATAATACGAATATAGTGATATTATAACCGAAAAAACCGCCGACGGCACGCCGGGCGAAGAGGAGAGACGGGAAGAATGGGAATCCGCTATCGCGAACAAGAAAGGGCCTTTCATTTGCAAGGACCCCATACGAGCTACATCATTCAGTTGAATCAAAAAGGAGTTCCGATGCATGCGTACTGGGGTCGCAAAATCCGCGAAGAGAATTTACAGGGGTTGCTCGTCTATACGGAGCGTTCGCCGTTCATGTGAACGTGCTTGCCGAACCTAACGGACCTCTTGAATGGTTGAAGCTTCAAGGTCTCGATCCGGCAGCTCGCTACCGCGTCGAAGGCAGCGGAGAAGTCTACGGCGGAGATCAGCTCATGTATGTCGGCCTGCCGATCCCGCGCGCGCATGTCGATTACAAGAGCCACGCGTGGAGACTCGTTCGTCTGTAAGCCCGGTCGGTGTCTGCATAATTTTCCCACAGCTGCGGACACTATGTATCGGAGGTGGTCTTATGGAACAACAAGACGGCAAACCGCACGTCACGGCCGTCCGTAAAAACGGAGACGGAGACATCGTCGAGCTTCAGTTGTCTTCCGGACAAGTCGTCGGCTACAAGGAAGCGCAGCAGATGGCCAAGAGCGATCAAATCGCCAACGTCAACGTGTTTAAGGGGCGCGACGGAGACGAACATCTTCGTTCCGATCCCGACGGCCTCGAGGACAACAATTTGGACAACCTGCCGACTTTCTAAGCCTGACACCCGCGCCGAGCGCAGCCCGACCCGAATTTATCGGGAAGGGCTGCGCTTTTTGATATCCCGATCGGCTGTCGGAAACCCACTTGTGCCGGAACCGTGGACGATAGGATCTTTTCCTCTGCCTCCGCCACTGCGTATCTATAAGGTGCCGTACCTATCGCGCAACTCCGCGCGAAGCGTCTCCATTCTACAGCTGTGGGAATTAGCCGCGCATCGCAAATTGCCCGGTCAAAGAAACAGTTGTATTCTTCATACAGTTCCCCTACAATAAACGAGTAAACATGTACGTACAAGTTATCATCTATTCTTATTCCTGGCAGGAGGATTGTGCAATGTTAAAGCTACATCCTTATGAATTTTGGTTTGTTACCGGCAGTCAGCACTTGTACGGACCGGATACGCTGGAAGAGGTGGCCGGCCACTCGCGGGAAATGGCGGAGGCGCTGACTGCGGATTCCGCCGTTTCTTATCCGATCGTATTCAAGCCGGTTGTGAAAACGCCGGAAGAAATTCGCCAGCTGTGCGCGGACGCAAACGCGAGCGCTGCTTGCGCGGGCATTATTACGTGGATGCACACGTTCTCGCCGGCGAAAATGTGGATCGCAGGCTTGTCCGAGCTGCGCAAGCCGCTGCTTCATCTGCATACGCAATACAATCGCGATATTCCTTGGGACACGATCGATATGGATTTTATGAACACGAACCAGGCCGCTCACGGGGATCGCGAGTTTGGTTTTATCGGAGCTCGGCTGGGCATTTCCCGCAAGGTCGTCGTCGGTCATTGGCAGGACCCGCAAGTTCGGCGGCGGATTGCCGGCTGGGAGCGGACGGCGGTGGCAAGCGTCGAGAGCCGCAAGCTCAAGATTGCCCGCTTCGGAGACAATATGAGGGAGGTCGCCGTGACGGAAGGCGACAAGGTCGAAGCGCAGATCCGTTTCGGATGGTCGGTGAACGGCTACGGCGTTGGCGATCTCGTCCAACGGGTAAACGCGGTAACGAAGGAACAGGTCGAACAACTGCTGGCGGAATATGACGCGGCCTACGAGATCGTCGAGGAGGGACGTCGCCCTGGCGCTGTCAGGGACGCGATCGCTTACCAGGCGAAGCTCGAACTCGCGCTGAAGTCGTTTCTGGAGGAAGGCGGATTTACCGCGTTCACGACGACGTTCGAGGATTTGCACGGGCTGGAGCAGCTTCCCGGGCTTGCCGTGCAGAGGCTGATGGAGCAGGGCTACGGATTTGCCGGAGAAGGGGATTGGAAGACGGCAGCCCTAACCAGGATCGTGAAAATTGTCGCAGGCGGCGTCGATACGTCTTTCATGGAAGATTACACTTATCATTTCGAACCCGGCAACGAGCTCGTGCTCGGCGCGCATATGCTGGAGGTATGCCCTACGCTTGCGGCCGCGAAGCCGCGCATCGAGGTGCATCCGCTCGGGATTGGCGGCAAGGCCGATCCGGCGCGCATCGTATTCGACGGAAAGGGCGGGTCGGCGCTCAACGTGTCCGTCGTCGATATGGGCAGCCGCTTCCGCATGATCGTCAATGAGGTGGAGGGCGTCGCCGTGAACAAGGCGATGCCGAAGCTTCCCGTGGCGCGAGTGCTGTGGAAGCCCCAACCTTCGCTGCAGATCGGCGCGGAAGCGTGGATTTTAGCCGGAGGAGCGCACCATACTGTCTATTCGTTCGCGGCGACGACCGAGCAAATGCTTGATCTCGCCGATCTTTTCGGCATCGAATGCGTTGTGATCGACGAGCATACGAGCCCCGTGCGGCTGCGCAACGAGCTGCGCTGGAGTCAGGCCGCCTGGAAATAAATATTAACTTTCGCGAAGAGAGGCTGTCCCTAGGCAGAGTTGGTCCGGATTATCGATAGATGAAGAAAGGGGGACATCCCTCTTGTTCATCGATAATCTCCGGAGCAACTTGAAGCGCTTAGGGCAGCCTCTCTTCGGCGTCCAACAATTCGTCGCCGCCCGGGATAATTGCAGATCTCCGGCAGGAAACGAACGGTCGGAATGCGAATTATTGAAAGAGCATAGATATAGTTCCACGCAGGGGAGGGACGACTTCTATTAAGGGGGGGACAAAAGGTCCGATTTTGATTGCGAAATCCGTGTATGGAGCGGAATCGACGTCGCGCTTTTTGAATGCTCGTTCCCGGTAAATTAGGGTGATTAATTGTGAGGTTTTCGTTATAATGGATGTAACCTATATGTAAGTTGTCAGCGAAGTTGACAGAAAATTCTCGAAATTTGTCGACAACTTACAGGATAAGGGTTTGAAAGCCTTTGGGGAGGTGACGTTGCATGCAGGAAACGCCGGCATTTGTGTCATCCGACGACCTGTACCTGTTTAATACTGGGCAGCTATTTCGAGCTTACCTTACCTTTGGCGCACATGTGATGGAAGTTGAAGGGGAGCCTGGCGTACGCTTTGTTCTCTGGGCGCCTAATGCGCGCGCCGTATTCGTCATCGGTGATTTCTGCGATTGGAGCAGCTCCGATCGATCCCGGGCAATCGAGCTGGAGCGGATCGGAACGACCGGCGTATGGGCCGGCTTCGGCCGCGGGCTGGGCGACGGCAGCCGCTACAAGTACGAGCTGATCGACGCCGAAGGCGAGCGCCGGTTGAAGAGCGATCCGTTCGGATTCCGCTCCGAGCTGCGACCGAATACGGCCTCCGTCGTGGCGCCGCTCGCTCGCTACGACTGGCAGGACGGCGAATGGATGCAGCTTAAACGGCAGCGCCTCCCGTACGACAAGCCGATGCTCATCTACGAGGTGCATCTCGGCGCCTGGCGAATGGACGCGCCGGAGCAATTCCGGAGCTACGCGCAGCTGGCGCGGGAGCTTGTCGATTACGTCGTCGACATGGGCTATACGCACATCGAGGTGCTGCCGCTGGCCGAGCATCCGCTGGATCGCTCGTGGGGCTACCAGACGACCGGCTATTATGCCGCCACCAGCCGTTACGGACCGCCGGAGGGCTTAATGGAGCTTGTCGACTGCGCCCATCGGCGCGGGGTTGGCGTTCTGCTCGATTGGGTCAGCGGCCATTTCTGCAAAGACGAACACGGACTGAGGCTGTTCGACGGAACGCCGCTCTATGAGCCCGCCGATTATCGCCGTGCCGAGAAGCCGCTGTGGGGCACGCTGGCCTTCGATTTCGGCAAGCCCCAGGTGCAGAGCTTCCTGATCTCCAACGCGCTGTTTTGGTTGGATATGTACCATATCGACGGACTGCGCGTCGACGCGGTGGCGAGCATGATCGACCTCAATTTCGATAAACCCGACTCGATGCGCACGACGAACCGCTACGGCGGAACGGAGGACATCGAAGCGCTCGCTTTTTTGCGCAAGCTGAATGAAACCGTCTTTCGCTATTACCCCGAGAGCCTCATGATGGCCGAAGATTCTTCTTCCTACCCGGCCGTCACTTCGCCTACCTATCTCGGAGGCCTCGGGTTCAATTACAAATGGAATATGGGCTGGATGAACGATATGCTTCGCTATATGGAGACGGACCCCGTCCGTAGATCCGACCGCCATTCTCTGATCACGTTTTCCATGCATTACGCCTATTCCGAAAATTACGTGCTGCCGCTGTCGCACGACGAGGTCGTGCACGGCAAGCGTTCGATGCTGAACAAGATGCCGGGAAGCTACGAGGAGAAATTTGCGAATCTCAGACTGTTTTACGGCTACTGGATAAGTCATCCCGGCAAAAAGCTGCTTTTCATGGGCGGCGAATTCGGCCAATTCGACGAATGGAAGGACGACGCGGGACTCGATTGGAGCCTGCTGCGTTATCCGCTGCACGACAGCATGCGCAGTTACGTTCGCGATTTGAACCGCATCTATCTGGACCGGCCCGCTCTCTGGGAGAACGATCATGCGCCCGCCGGTTTCGAGTGGATCGACGTCAACAATGCCGACCAATGTATGCTGTCGTTCCAGCGCCGGGACAAATCCGGACAGCGCTCCGTCGTTGTCGCCTGCAACTTCTCTCTACGAAGCTATGACGTCTATCGCATCGGAGTAAGCCAATCGGGTACATATCGGCTTCTGCTCAGCAGCGACCTCGCCAATTACGGAGGTTCGGGGGCGCCGATGCCCGAACGGGTCCAAGCGACCGACATCCCTATGCACGGCAAAGCGTACAGCATCGAAATTCCCGTCCCCGCTCTCACCGTCTTAATGTGGGAGACTGAGGAGCTCGCTTCGCGTTTCTCTAACTCATCTGAGGAGGTTTGATGTGCATGCGCAAAAACGAATGCATCGCCATGCTGCTCGCCGGAGGCGAAGGCCGCCGTCTGGGCGTTCTCACGAAGGATCTGGCCAAACCGGCCGTGCCGTTCGGAGGCAAGTACCGGATTATCGATTTTACGCTCAGCAACTGCGTGCATTCCGGCATCGAGACGGTCGGGGTGCTGACGCAGTACCAGCCGCTCATGCTGACCCGCCATTTGGGAATCGGTTCTCCTTGGGGGCTCGACCGGCGCGAGGGAGGCATGCACGTCCTGCCGCCTTACGTTCGCCAGAAGGGCGGCACGTGGTATAAGGGCACGGCCAATGCTATCTATCAAAATCTCGGTTTCCTCGAAAGCTACGATCCCGAATACGTGCTGATCATTTCGGGAGATCACATTTATAAAATGGATTACGATCTGCTGCTCGAGGCGCACAAAAAAAACAACGCGGACGCGACGATCGCCGTCATCAGCGTGCCGTGGGCGGACGCCAGCCGCTTCGGCATCATGAAGGTGAACGAGGAGGGGCGTATCGTCGAATTCGCGGAGAAGCCGAAAAAACCGACCAGCAACCTGGCCTCGATGGGCGTCTATATGTTCAACTGGTCGGTGCTGAAGGAATCGCTTATCCGCGACGAGGCGAACGCGCAATCGTCCAACGACTTCGGCAAGGACATTATTCCGACGCTGCTGGCGGAGGATGCGCGGCTATTCTCCTATCAATTCAACGATTACTGGAAGGACGTCGGCACGATCGACAGTTTGTGGGAAGCGAACATGGATTTGCTGGAGGAGCGTCCGTCGCTGCAGCTGAACGATCGCTCGTGGCGCATTTTCACCGCCAATCCGAACCAGCCGGCGCATTATGTGGCGCCGTCCGCCAAAGTGCAAAGCTCGCTGATCAACGAAGGGTGCGTCGTCGAAGGCGCGATCAACCGCTCGGTGCTGTTTAACGGCGCGCGCGTCGGAGAGGGCAGCCTCGTCGAGGATTCGATTCTGCTGCCGGGCGCGGTCGTCGGCCGCAACGCGAAAATCATTCGCGCGATCGTCGGCGAAGGCGCGGTTGTCGGAGACGGCTGCCAGGTCGGCAGCTTCGATTCGGAGGATATTGCGGTTGTCGGAAGCGGAGAAACGATCGCTTTGACGACGGAAGACAAGGAGGCTGAAACGGTATGAAGCTGCCAATGATGGGCGTAATCAATCTGATTCACGAAGCGGACGAGATGGAGGCGCTGACGGGCAACCGCTGTCTGGCATCGGTGCCGTTCGGCGGCAGATACCGGCTGATCGACTTCGCACTGTCTTCCATGGTCAACTCCGGCATCCCCAATGTCGCCGTATTCGCGCACCGGAAATTCCGGTCGCTGATGGACCACCTCGGCTCCGGGTCGAACTGGGATTTGCACCGCAAGATGAGCGGATTGTTCCTGCTGCCTCCGTCGATGGAGGATCAGACCGATTTCGGCAAGGGCGACCTGTATCACTTCTACCGTCATCGCGATTACTTTACCCGCACGCCGCTGGAATACGTCGTTATTTCGCGCAGCCATATGGTGTGCAACGTCGACTTCGCGAAGGTGCTGGACCAGCACCGGGAGTCCGGGGCGGAAGTTACCGTCGTCTGCAAGCGGACGCCGGAGGGCACGCCCGGTCTTGCCCGCAAAGCGAAGCTGGACGACAGCGGAAGAATCGTGGAAATGCAGGATCATTTCGGCCGTCTGGACAGCGATATCGTGTCGATGGAGATGTACGTGCTCAGCAAGGAGCTGCTGCTGGATCTGGTGGAGACGTCGCTGGCCCAGGGGCGCGATCATTTCGTCAGGCATGCGATTCTGACGCGGCTGCATCAGTTGAACGTTCGCGCCTATATGCACGAAGGGGTGCTGGGCGTCGTCAACAACATCGCCGCTTATTATCAGCACAGCATGGAGCTGCTGCGGCCGGAGGTATGGCGGGAGCTGTTCTTCAAGCCGGGCTCGATCTATACGAAAGTCAAGGACGAACCGCCTACGCATTACAGAAGCGGAGCGGACGTGTCGAATTCGCTGATCGCCAACGGCTGCGACATCGAAGGCGCGGTGACGGGCAGCATTTTGTTCCGCGGGGTCAAGGTCGCCAAGGGCGCGGTCGTGCGCAACAGCATCGTCATGCAGAACGGCATCATCGGAGAGAACGGCGTGCTGGAAAACTGCATTCTCGACAAAGAGGTGGAAATCCGGCCGCAGGTGCAGCTCAGAGGCTCGTCGGAAGTGCCGTTTATCGCGCTGAAGCGCAAAGTGATTTAAGCCGTCGGGAGTCAACGGGCATGTCGATCGAAGCAAACAATGGAGGTAGACGAATGAGAGTGATGTTCGCGGCGTCGGAGGCGATGCCGCTCGTCAAAACCGGAGGGCTGGCCGACGTCGTCGGCGCCCTCCCCAAGGCGCTCGCCAAGCTGGGGGCGGAGGTGACGGTCGTTCTGCCCAAGTACGAGGCGATTCCGCAAGAGATCGCGGAGGCCGCCAAGACGATCGCCGTCACGGAGGTGCAGCTTGGGTGGCGTAGACAGTATTGCGGCATTCAGGAAGTAGTCGTCGACGGAGTTCGCTTCCTTCTAATCGACAACGAATTTTACTTTAAGCGGGGACAGCTGTACGGCTACGGCGACGAGGCGGAGCGGTTCGTCTTCTTCAGCGTCGCCGTGCTGGAAATGCTGGACAAGCTGGGACGGATGCCCGACATTCTGCACTGCCACGACTGGCAGACAGGGCTGATTCCGTTCCTGCTGAAAACAAGATACGCGAATCGTCCGGGATATCGGAACATTCGAACCGTATATACGATTCATAATCTGCAGTATCAGGGCGTGTTTTCCCGCGAGCTGCTGCAGGAGCTGCTGACGACCGGCGACGATTCTTTTACGGAGGACAGCCTGGAGTTTTACGGCGCGGCGAGCTGCATGAAGGGGGGGCTGCGCTTTGCGGACAAGCTGTCTACGGTGAGCTTCACGTACGCCCGGGAGATTCAGTCCGAAGAGTACGGAGAGAAGCTGGACGGCGTCATTCGCCAGCGCTCGCACGACCTCTGGGGCATTCTGAACGGCATCGACACGGAAGTATACAATCCGATGACCGATCCTAATCTGGCGGTCAATTACCGCGACTCGCTCGAGAAGAAGCGCCGGAACAAGCTCGCGCTGCAGCGCGAGCTGGGTTTGCCGGAGGACGCCGGCGTGCCGCTGATCGGGATCGTCTCGCGATTAACGCAGCAGAAGGGCTTCGATCTGATCGCAGAGGCGCTGTCGGAGCTGCTTAAGGAGCGCATCCAGCTCGTCGTCCTCGGCTCGGGAGAGCCGGGCATCGAGGACATGCTGCGCGGCGCGCTGCTCGCCAACCGGGACAAGATGGCGATCTGGTTCGGCTTCAACGAAGGCTTGGCGAGACGGATTTATGCGGCTTCGGACTTGTATCTGATGCCTTCGCGCTTTGAGCCGTGCGGTCTCAGCCAACTGATCGCCTTGCGTTATCGGTCGGTGCCGATCGTGCGCGAGACGGGCGGGCTGAAAGACACGGTTGCGCCGTATAACGAATATACCGGTACGGGAAACGGTTTTACGTTTGGCCCGCCGACGGCGCACGATATGCTGTACACGATTCGCCGCGCGCTGTCGTTCTACGGCGACGCCGAGCATTGGGAACGAATCGTGGCTAACGGCGCCAAGAACGATTACGGATGGGCGTCATCTGCTGAACTTTATTGCAAATTATATCGCGAGCTTGTCAGCTAAGAGGGAGAGGATAGCATGGCACGTCATCTGGTCATCGGAAATGGAAAAATGCTCGTTAATCTGGATAATCGCTGCTTCATTCGGGACGTTTATTTTCCGTATGTGGGACAGCTTAATCACGTCGGCGGACACGCCTGCCGGTTTGGCGTATGGTGCGACGGCCTGTTCGCCTGGCTGGACGATCCGGAGTGGAGCATCGAGCTCGGCTACGTCGAAGACTCGCTTGTCACGAACGTCACGGCCCGCCACGAGCGGCTGGGACTGGAGCTGCAGCTTAACGACGGCATACACCAAAGAGAGAGCATTTACTTAAAACGCGTCGTTGTGCGGAATTTGCGGGAGTACGAACGGGATGTCCGGGTGTTTTTCCACCATGACCTGATGATCGACGGCAACGAGGTCGGGGATACCGCCGCGTTTTATCCGAGCAACCGCACCGTTTTTCACTATAAGAGATCGTCGTACTTCATGTTTAACGGCCGTTCGGATCAGGACGGCATCTACCAGTTTTCCACCGGCATCAAAAGGTTTCACTCCGCAGAGGGAACGTGGAGGGACGCCGAGGACGGAGAGCTGATGGGCAACGCGATCGCGCAGGGATCGGTCGACAGTACGATCAGCTTCCGCACGTCGCTTCCGGTCGGCAGCGAGCGCACGATCTATTATTGGATGTCTGTGGGCGAGAGCATGGAGGAGGTCAAGCGGCTGGATCAATACGTGCAGGACAGCCATCCGGAGAAGCTGCTCAGCCGCATCGTCATCTACTGGAATCAATGGCTGTCGCGGGCCGGCGGCAGCTTTGGCGATTTGCCGACGGCCGTCGTCCGCCAATTCAAGCACAGCCTGCTGATCGTCAAGACGCAGACCGACGAGCGCGGCGCCATCATCGCGGCGAACGACACGGACATCCTGCAATACAACCGCGACCACTACAGTTATATGTGGCCGAGGGACGGGGCGTTGATCGCGGACGCGATGTCGCTAGCGGGTTACCACAGGACGATTGCTCCGTTCTTCCAGTTCTGCGGGCGCAACCTGTCTCCGGAAGGCTATCTTCAGCATAAGTACAACCCGGACGGCACGGTCGGCTCAAGCTGGCACCCTTATGTCGTGAACGGAGTTCCGCGACTGCCGATTCAAGAGGACGAGACGGGACTTGTGCTGTACGCGCTCTGGAAGGATTACGCGCGACACGGTGAGATCGAGCTCGCGCAGTCGTTGTACAGCACGTTAATCCGCAAAGCCTCCGCCTTTCTGTGCGACTACATGGAGCCGGAGCTGGATTTGCCGAAGCCGAGCTACGATCTGTGGGAGGAGCGCTACGGCATCTGGACGTATACGGTTGCTTCGGTATACGGAGGCCTGATGGCGGCCGCTTATTTCGCCGACCTGTTCGGGGACTACGACCGCAGCGATCAATATCGCGAGGTTGCCGAGCGCATCAAGCGCGGCATCGAAGAGCGGCTGTGGGACGAAGAGGCGGGACGGTACGCGCGAGGGCTTGTACAGCAGGACGGCCATTGGGTGAAGGATATGACGGTGGAGAGCAGCCTGTTCGGCCTGTTCGAGTTCGGCGTATTCCCGGCGGACAACGACCGGGTCGCCAAGACGATGCAGGCGATCTCGGAGAAGCTGCGGATCAACACCTCCATCGGCGGTATCGCCCGCTACACGAACGACTATTACTTCCGCCAATCGGACGACATCGAGCGGATTCCGGGAAACCCGTGGATCATCTGTACACTGTGGGTCGCGAACTTCCAGATCGAGACGGCCCAAGACCCTGCAGCGCTGGAGGAGCCGCGCCGCACGCTGGAGAAGGTCGCAGGCTTCGCGCTCGCTGGCGGCAATCTGCCGGAGCAGCTTCATCCGGAGACGGGCGAGCCGTTGTCGGTCGCTCCGCTCACCTGGTCGCACGCCACCTATGTGGCGACTGTGTGTAAATACGTACGTAAGCTGGAGCGGCTGAACGCGGCCGCTACAGGCGGATAAAACGCAAGCGAAGGAATATGTATTACGAAAAGAAGCCGATCCTTGGTAGAATGGAAGGCGTGAGCCGCCGTTCGCCTTAGGTATCGGTTTTTTCGCGATTCAGTGAGGGGAGGTAGGCTGATCTTATCGAAGCGTCTACGGAGGAACCATGATTCCATTTTTATACGAACTGATCGAAGCACAGCTTGTGACGGGATATGATTATCCCCTTCGCGCTATTTCGAATTCGCTAGCTCTGCTTATTCCGACCGACGACGTGCAGGTGAAGTTGGGCGATCGAACATACGATCTTCGCCGCCAACAGATGATGATGCTGCGCGATTCCGATTGCGAATTTCGTCTGCTTCCGACGGAGCCGGGGGAGCTTGGAGAGGTGTATGCCCTCGTTTTTAGGTGCTATCGCTTGTCTGCCAAAGATGACGATCAACTGCGTTATTCGGCGGACGGAGAGCACCTGCCCGAACACGGACGCGTTATCGATTTAACCCGCCATACGAACGACTTGTTGCAAACCGCGCTTCATTCCGCCAATCAAGACGCTCATCATTCGAGCTCCCGCAAAAAGCATGAAGATTTGCGCAGCTTAATGGAGGCGCTGACGGCCAACGATTTGTACGGCGCGGCTTTTCCCCAGCGCGATCGCGCGATCCGCCAAGCGGCGGAGTACATTGAAAGCAACTACGACAAGCCGCTTTCCCGCTCGACGGTCGCCCGGTTGACAGGCTTTAACGAAAGCTATTTCTCATCCCTGTTCCGCAAGGAAACGGGGTGGAGCTTTGGGGACTATGTCAGCCGGGTGCGAATCGACGAAGCGAAGCGTCAATTGCTTAGCTCGTCGGAAATCGCGGGAGACATCGCGTTTAAGGTCGGGTTTTCGGACAGCTCGTATTTCGGGAAGGCGTTCAAGAAGTGCGCGGGGATGTCGCCCTCCCGATTCAGGACGCTGCGAGGCGCGACGCGGATAGCGGCCATGCAATTTTACGGGGCCCTGCTGGCGCTGGATATCGTTCCTTTGGCGGGAACGAGAGAGGTGCTTCGCTCCAGTCTCCTGTTGCGCGAACAATTGACGAAGATGACGGTAATGGAAGAGATCGGTCAAACTGAACTGCTGATGGCTCTGAAGCCGGAGCTCATTCTCGTTCCCTCTTACTACTACAACATCCCCGACGTTCTTCATGCGCTGGAAGCCGTTGCGCCCGTCGTTTCTTTTCCATGGGGCAGGCTGAATAAGCTTGAGGAAATAGACGAGCTTGGAAAGCTGCTGGGCAGAGAGGTTCAGGCAAAGCGGTGGATCGATGTCTATCGACGACAAGAGAAAATTGCGAAGGAGAGAGTCAGGGAGCTTCTTTCCGCGAACGAGACAGTCGGTTTATACGAGCTATGGAACGGAAATCAATGGATGCTTCCGCATTGGCCCGTTCGCTCGGCGTACAACGTCTATTCGTCGCTTGGGCTAAGCCCGCAGGCTCGCATCGAGGAAGAGGTGCTGGGACCGAACGAGCCGAGTCACATTCGGGAAGACGAGCTTGCGGACTATGCCGCCGATCATATGTTTCTCATTGTTCCTTCGGACGAGCCGGAAAGCTATCGGGAGCGGCTTATGCAGCGCGAAATCTGGCGAGAGCTGGTCAACCGCCGCGGCTGCCGTTTATACCTGCTAAGCTTGAACGAATTTTGGCTGGACGACGGAGCAGCGCTGCTAAAACAGCTGGTTATTCTTGTCTCGCTGATAGAAAAAGAGGTCGAAATCCAACGATTTTACCATAAGGATATCCAATAGAAATACATCGACTTTCCTGAAGACCAACCGTTACAATGAAATTCATTCGAGAATGATTATCATTATTAATGGAGGGTCAAGAGTTGAAACATTCTTTGGTATGGAAAACGATGATAGGTTTGATGTTGGTTGCGTTATTCGTCACGGCATGCGGCACTTCGACGCCGGCTTCGGAGCAAGCGACGCCGGTTGCGTCCTCTGCGGCTCCAAGCGAGAGTGCAGCAGCCGAAGCGACTACGAAGAAAGTGGCCGCGCCTCTGGGGGAGATCGAAATTCCGACGCATCCCGTAAAAATTGTGACCGACGGCTATTTGCCGGAATTGCTCGTTCTTGGCGTGAAGCCGGTAGGAGCTACGCAATGGGAGCTGGAGAATAAAGTCATTCAGGACCAAATTGCCGGAATCGCCAACACGGGAGAGCGCTCCTTGGAAGCCATATTGGCGTTGGAGCCGGATTTGATTGTCACGTGGGTGTCCGATAAGGCGATTTTGGAGCAATACGAGAAGATCGCCCCGACGCTAGCGATTCCCTACGGTCATTTCTCAAGCATTCACGAGACGTTGAACTTCCTTGGCGACGCCTTGGGCAAGCAGGAGGAAGCGAAGACGTGGTTGGCGGACCTGGATCAGACTGCAGCGGATGTGCGGGCCAAGCTGGAAAAGGTGATCGATCCCGCTGCGACGTTCTCCTTAATGGGCGTGTTCGTTGTAGATAAGGGGTTTTACGTATACGGCGACGGCGGGTACCGCGGCGGCGAAGCGATCTACACCCATTTGCAGCTGACGCCTCCTGCAAAGCAGAAAGAGGAGATGATCGGCAAAGAGGCATACAGACAAATCTCCTACGAGGTGGTCGACGATTACGCTGGCGATTATATTTTCCTGGATCAGGGTCAGATGATATCCGAGGTTTGGGGAAGCGATGAAAAGCTGTGGAAATCGTTGGATGCGGTGAAAAACGATCGCGTATTTCAACTGGACCCCGAGTTGTTCTGGGGGAACGATCCGATTTCCCTCAAGTTGCAAATCAATGAAATCGCCCGAATGCTGCTAGAGAAAGCCGGTTCGTAAAAGAGAAAGGCTTAACGCCATTTTGGCATTCGCTGCGACAACTCGATCGAATTGCGGGCTTGAAGTGAGAATCATTATCGATTACAATAACCCCAATTCCGAAACGGCAGGGCGAGGTGCAGGCATTGAATTGGGACGAGCAGAGGCTGCTGTGGGAAGGGCACTCTCCTATCTGCTTCCCGCGAACATCTTTTTGTTTGCGGTCAGCGGCAGCGCCTATGTGCAGATCGACGACCGCAAATACTACTTGAAGAAGCACCATCTGCTGCACGCCGGTAAAGGAATGGGGATGGACATTATGCCGGCCAAGCATGAGTTTTCGTTTTATCTCATTTACTATAAGGCGACTCTGCCTGCAGTAGCTGTTGGCTCCGCCGTTAATAGATTGCTTGCGGAATTGCGGGCATTTGACAAAGTCTATCCTATTATTTTGCCAGAGCCCGGTTCTGTGCACAGTCTAATTCGTCGAATGTACGAGAAATGGCGGCAGTCCGGCGTATTGGTGCAAATTCGGATGAAATCGATGCTGTACGAAATGATCTATGAGCAACAACGCCAATTCGACGAGCGAAGGCAGCTCCGCGCCAGCGGCGGCCAGCGCTGTCAATTCCGCTTCCGCTACCGCCAGTCAGAGTTCCGAGTCATCCTCCGAAACTCGAGTGTACAAGCATAAGCACGGAGAGACGGAAATTCCGACAAATCCGAAGCGCGTCGTCACCGCGTACCATCTTGGACATATGCTGGCTTTGGGGGTGCGCCCGCTCGGCGCCGCGACCTATATTTTGCAATATTCCGAGAAGGCTATGGAAACGACGGGCGTCATCGACCTGGGCGCTCCGCTGAATCTGGAGGTCATTGCCGGCTTGGAGCCGGATTTGATCATTCTGATCGAAGCCAATCAGGACCCGGTGAAGGATATTCGGCTGGTTGGAGATTTGCTGAACAAGAAGGATGAGGCCGAGCAATGGATTAAAGCAGTATGAGGATAAAATCGCGCAAACGAAGGAGCGCGCGCTGCAAAAGTTCGGTCCTTGCGAAACGTTTACGATTCTGAACGTACGGAGCGAGAAGCTGCAGATGATCTACCGGGATCGCAATATGGGAGGCAATATTATCTATTCCTACTGGGGCTTAAAGCCGCAAGAGAAAGTTCTCACAGACCTCATTAACGGCATTGACGACGAATCATCATTTTGGCTTCCGATGCCAGCGCAGAGGATGCCGTTGGCCAACTGCTGGACAGCGGGCTGTGGAAATCCCTCGACGCCGTTAAAAACAATCGTGTCTATCGAATCGACTTCGATCAATTTTTGTTTAACGATCCGATCTTCGCGATGAAGCAGGTGGATCTATTGGCAGACGTTCTAACCCGCAAACAATAGAGCGGTTCTCATCCAAACCTTGAGGGACTTGAATCCTTCAAGGTTTTTTAGTGTAATTATGAAGAAAGCGAATCGAGGGATTCGGCAAGGAGGAGCAAAGTGGAGAAAACGAGAAAAACGAGAGTCGCTCCGGAGATCGTCGAACCGCTGTTTTACGCGTTGGCGGCGACGTCGGTCTTATGCGCGGTGTTAATCGCCATTAGGACGCTTCGTATGGAGGATGTGCAGTACCGGTTTCTGCTGTGGAATTTGTTTCTGGCCTGGCTTCCGTTGATCGTATCGATGACCGCCTTGACGTTCGTTCGCGTCGCCCGGGGAGCGATGCTGGGAGCCGGACTGATCGTGCTCGGCGTCGCCTGGCTGCTCCTGTATCCGAATGCGCCCTACTTGACGACCGATTTTATTCATTTGATCTTCGATACCTACTACATTCGCTACGATAAGGACGGCTTGCTGCTGTGGTACGATCTCGTTTTGTTTTTTCTGTTTTCCTGGTGCGGGCTGTTGCTTGGCTATTTGTCGATGCGGCACTTCCATGAGCTTGTCAATCATTACTTCGGGCTGCTGACAGGATGGATATTCATTCTGACGGTATCCTTCCTGGGCGGCTTTGGCGTCTATCTGGGCAGAATCGTCCGACTGAACAGCTGGGACGTGCTGTTCAGCCCGTTCCGGTTGCTTGAAGGCGTATTAGAGGGGATCAACAGGCAGGCGGTCGGATTTACGCTGTTGTTCGGGACGCTGATTCTGATCGTCTACGTATCGTTATTTCTCGGATGGAGCCGGAGAGTCTCCTCTTCGTCCGCAACGACAGGAGAAGGGCCGTGAAGCCTGCGATACTGCTCGGGCGTCAGCCCCTCCTTCTGCCTGAAAGTAGCGACAAAATGGCTCGGATCGCGAAAGCCGACCGCCTCGCCGATCCGGCGCACGCTCCAATCGGGGCGGGAGGGCAGCCATTCCTTCGCTTTGCGCAGGCGGAGCTGGATGAGGTAGGCGTAAGCGGTCTGGCCGAACGATTGGCGGAACCTCTCATTCAGCTGCCGCTCGCCGATGCCCAATCTCTCCGCCATAGCCGCCAACCCCAAGTCGGGGTTGGCGTATTCTTTTTCCAGCCACTGCAGCAGGTCCTGTACGCGCTCCAACCGTTGATTCAACGAAGGGAGATGGTTGCTTCTGCCATTTGTTCGCAGCAGCGTCAGAAATCGATACAGCTCCGCCGAGCTCTGCCAGCCCGACGCGTCGACACCCGATTCCGCCAGCCTTAGCATGCTGTCCACTTGTTCCGTGATCGCGTTGTCGTCGCCATCCCATTGGATTTTGCCGGGAAGCGCTCCAATCAGTTCGGCGACAAGTCCGTCGGCCAGCGTTCCCGTGAATGTGACGTAAGACGTTTTCCATAGAGGGCTTTTGGCGGAATAGAAATGGCGTCTCCCCGGCGGCAGCAAAATGCCGGACCGTTCGGGAAGCTTAAAGCTCCGTCCTTCGGCCCGCAGCTCCCCTTCTCCTTCGAGCGTAAGCAGCCAGTGGTAGCAGGGATAACCGCGGGGCCGTTGAATCGGCTCCTGCTCGGGGTTGATGCCGATCGTTTCCATCTGCAGCGGCAGCGCATCCGTCGGTACGGGCGGGACGACTCGTCGTATCACTCTGAGACAACCTCCATATTCTTATATGCCTAAACCATTTTATTATATAGGATAAGGATAAATATTGCTTATATAATTTAATGATAAACGACATTTTACAATATGATGAGGTGCTTTCCATGATCAACGAACGGAAGCCGAAAATATGGTACGGAGGAGATTACAACCCGGATCAATGGGAGAAGCCGGTCTGGGACGAGGATCTGAGAATGTTTAAGCTGGCCGGCATCGACGTTGCGACGCTTAACGTGTTCGCATGGGCGCGCAATCAGCCCGACGAGGATGCGTACGAGTTCGGCTGGCTGGACGAGATGATGGACAAGCTGCACGCGGACGGCGTCGGCGTCTGTCTGGCGACGAGCACGGCGGCTCATCCGGCCTGGATGGCCAGAAAATATCCCGACGTGCTAAGAGTCGATTTCGACGGGCGCAAGCGCAAATTCGGCGGCCGCCACAATTCCTGTCCGAACAGTCCGACCTACCGGAAATACTCGGTGCGGATGGCGGATAAGCTGGCAGAGCGCTACAAGGATCATCCGGGATTGCTAATTTGGCACATTTCCAATGAATATGGCGGATACTGCTACTGCGACAATTGCGCGGCGGCTTTTCGCGAGTGGCTGCGCAAGCGGTACGGGTCGCTGGAGAGAGTCAACCGGGCGTGGAACACGGCTTTCTGGGGTCATCAATTTTACGATTGGGAGGACATTGTTCCGCCAAGCTCTCTCAGCGAGGAATGGCGCGGCCCGAACGGGCGGACGGCGACCAGCTTCCAGGGGATTTCCCTGGATTATTGCCGCTTCCAGTCGGACAGTCTGCTGGAATGCTATAAGCTGGAATACGACGCAGTCAAAAAGCATACGCCCGACATTCCGGCGACGACGAATTTAATGGGCGCCTTTAAGGAGCTGGATTACCACAAGTGGGCGAAGGAGCTGGACGTTGTCTCGTGGGACAACTATCCGGGCCTCGATACGCCGCACAGCTATACGGCGATGATGCACGACCTGATGCGCGGGCTGAAGGACGGCCAGCCGTTTATGCTGATGGAGCAGACGCCGAGCCAGCAGAACTGGCAGCCTTACAATTCGCTCAAGCGTCCCGGCGTCATGCGGCTGTGGAGCTACCAAGCGGTGGCCCGCGGCGCGGACACGGTCATGTTCTTCCAGCTGCGGCGCTCGATCGGCGCGTGCGAGAAGTATCATGGCGCGGTCATCGAGCACGTCGGCCACGAGCATACACGGGTGTTCAAGGAGTGCGCGGAGCTTGGGCGGGAGCTGTTCGAGCTGGGAGACGCTTTGCTGGACGCGCGCGTGAAGGCGAAGGTGGCGATTCTGTTCGACTGGGACAACTGGTGGGCCGTCGAGCTGTCCAGCGGTCCAACCGTCGCGTTAAAGTATGTCGAAGAGCTGCATAAAGCGTACGACGCGCTGTACAAAGCGAACATTGCGGCCGATGTCGTCTCGTTGGAGGCCGACTTGAGCGGATACGACCTCGTTATCGCACCGGTGCTGTATATGATCAAGCCGGGAATTGCGCAGAAGCTTGAGGAGTATGTGTCGGCCGGAGGGACCTTCGTCACGACATTCTTCAGCGGTATCGTGAACGAGAGCGATTTGGTCACGCTCGGGGGGTATCCGGGAGAGCTGCGCAAGCTGCTGGGCATCTGGGCCGAGGAAATTGACGCGCTGCTGCCGAGCCAGAGCAATACGATCGTCGTCCGAAATCCGGGGGATGGCCTCCAGCCCTCGTATGCTTGCGGAATGCTCTGCGATCTTATTCATTCGGAGGGGGCCGAGGTTGTCGCCGAGTATGGGGAAGATTTCTACGCGGGCATGCCGGCGTTGACAGTCAACCGTTTCGGAAACGGGGAAGCCTGGTATTTGGCTACAAGTCCGGAGGCGGCGTTCCTGCAGGATTGGCTGCCTAAGCTGTGCGCCTCTCGCGGTATCGCGCCGCTTGTCGCCTCCGCTCCGGAGGGCGTCGAGACGACGGTTCGCGAGAAAGACGGAACGAGTTATCTGTTCGTCCTGAACCATAATGCCGAGGCTGTATCGGTAGCCTTGGGAGTACAGTCGGGTGTGGACATGTTGAGCGGACGCAATCTGAGCGAAGCTGCGGAGCTGGCCGGCCGGGATTTATGGATTGTGAAGCTGGACCGATAAACCTGATCGCGGGCTATGGGAGCATGCGCATTTTCTCGCCGTAAGGCGGGGGAGAGCCATGCTTCTTTGTCATTGATCGGCGCGGTTGCGGCATAGGTTTGAATAAGTGCGCGGAACCCTGTAAAATTGTCGAAGTATGAGATAAAATAATGAAATGAGCTACTTCATTACATGGGTTTCAACTTATGCAAGGCATAGGGAGGAGAGATTGGGATGAGCTTTTTCAAAAAAATTACGGATTCGGTCAGCAAAGGGGTTACGACGGCAACGGAGAAGGCGCAGCAGACCGTGGAAATCACCAAGCTGAACAATCAAATTTCCGGCAAGCGCAAGGATATCGATAAATTGTACGCTGCTATCGGCGAAGTTGTATACGACGCTTACTTGGCGAACGATGTGTCCGTTTCCGAGGAGCAAGTTAAGCCGAAGTGCGAGGAGATTTCCGCAATTCGCGAGGAGATCGCGGGGCTAGATGCCAGAATCAAGGAGATTCGCAACGAGAAGGACTGTCCGTCCTGCGGCAAGCGGGTGTCCGATGAAACGAAATTTTGCCCTTCCTGCGGCCACGCTTTTCCTCCGCCGGTCATTGATAAAGAGCCGATCCAGGTCGATCTCCACGTACCGGATGAGTCGGAAACGTCTGTAGAGACGGATGAGCCGAATGCGGCGTTAGAGGGAGACGCTGAGTCGCCGCGTGCAGACCAACGGCAGATTTGCCATAGCTGCGGTACTCCGCTTTACGCGGATAGTCATTTTTGCCCGGCATGCGGGCAGTCGACCCGCGCGTAAATCGCGCAGCGCTTCTTAAGACGGAGGGCGTCCTTAAGTCGTTACAAGACGACTTGGGGGCGCCTTATTTTTATTTCTGGAGCGCTCATCGTTAGGGGAGAGATTGGTCATCAAGTATTTGATGTTAAGTAACGTTACTTTAAATAAGCGGAGATCGCAAAATAATGGACGATTTTAGCTGTGATCATTAGATTTTTAACAATTTTAAGTGAAAATGCTTCTGTTTATGTGTTATTATATATGACATAATAAGGTGTTGGGTCTGTTTTGAATGTGAGATAAGTTGTTTGTGTCATCTTAATTGGCATTTTGTTGAGGGAGGCTGGTTCATGACCATCATGCCGTGCAATGAAATGGATATCGGTCGCATGGGAGGGAGAATCGCCGTTCACGGTAGCGGAATTGCTGACACAGCCGATCATGAGGGTAAGGAGACCGATTGGGAACAAAGGGTCGAAGCGTACGAATGCTTCGTTCCGAACGAGTTGGCGTTCGTCGCCGTGCTGGTCGAATTGCCCTCGGATGGCTGTATGGCGTGCTGGATTCGGGAGGTTCGCCGCGTTCTTCGCTCGGAGCAGGAATGCGAGCCCGGAATGCTCGTCTGTACCGTCGGCAAAGATCTAGCCTTCATCCTGCCGGTTGCTCAAGGGCAGCCGACCGAGGCGGAGCGCGAGTCCGCTCTGCTGTCCGAGTTATACCGACTGAAGGAAAAGCTGAAAGATCGGCTCGATACATTCGGGTTAAGGCTATATGCGGGAAAGGCCGTTTCCCGCCCGGAAAGTCTGCAGGGCAGTTGGGCGCAGGCGAAACATGCGCGACAGGTTGCGAAAGTATGCGGATTGACGGCAGAAGTCGTCGCTTATGATAAGCTAGGCGTTTATTCGCTTCTCTATTTGATTCCTTCGGGAGAAGAGCGGGAGCAATTTATCCGGCGGTATTGGATGCCGCTGCAGTTGGCGGACCGCAAAGGAAGCGGAAGGCTGGCTGAGACGCTGGAAATGTTTTTCCGCTGCAACGGGAACGTTAAGTTGACTTCCGAGAGGTTGCTCGCCCACTATAATACGATTGTCTATCGGTTGGAGAGAGTTCAGGCGATTTTGGGCGTTTCCCTCGATGATCCCGAAGATCGGCTGCAGCTTCAATTAGCGTTAAAGCTAGGCCGGATTTCGCCTGCTTCAGCATCAATGTGAGCGACATGCCCGCTGGGGCGGTCTTGTGAGTCGCTGGCAATTTGGAGCGGTCCTAAAAGTTGGTCCAAGGTACAGCGAATGTGCAAAGAAACCGCTCCTTTCTTAGATGGGTTACGACTCCCATTTACTAAAGGGCGGTTTCTTTTGTTTTATTCGTAGTCTCGATAAAAAGAGGGGGGATACCCCCCAGCTAAAAACCTTATCGAGTAAATAAATCAAGGCTGCTCATAAGTCACTTATGAGACAGCCCCCTGAGGTAGAGACGATCCGTTTCACGCGAACGCTTCTGGAACGAATCTGCTATTCGGCGCTTGATTAAAATCCTGCGCGGAGGATGATGACCAACAGAATGAACAGAACCAGGGCGAATGTAGCCGTTCCGAATTGGCCGCCGTGAGTCGGCCCGCAACCGCAGCCTGCTGCACCTGCTACCGGATAACTCATTGTTAAACCCTCCCGTACTCATAGGTTTGTGATGGCGAATCACAATGTCAGCATATGACGGGGGACATACGGAATCTTGGACGTTTGTACCGTCAGGACGAATATTCTCTATATTTCCGGCTCTTGCCCGGGTTGATTAAAATTCCGAATGTGCTTGATCCGGGAAATTCCTTGAACCGGGCCGCTGCAGCCGACGCGGAGCGTGGAGGAGCTGGATACGCCGAGTGAGTAAATGCAGCCGACGCGAAGGACGGGGAAAGGCGAGTCGCTCGTAAAGCGCACGGGAACTTGGGCTCCCGGAACAAGCTTCGGCAAATAAAAAAGAGGGTAGGACTCAAAGAAAAACTCGTCCTTCTGAACGTTCGCGACGGCTCGCTGCACGGCAAGCGCCTGCGAAGTCATATCGGTGTTGTCTCCGTCCCCGAGCTGTACGATTCCCGACGAACTGACGGTGTTCACGAAGAGAGAGAACAGAACTGTACTTCTGCAGTCATGATTCATTTTCTCCCTCCTCTTCTTCGGGCAGCGGAAGCGGCGCTAACGGCGAGACGATCACCGACTCCGGCGGCGTATCGAAGTAGGAGTACAGCGTAATCGACTCGGTATCGCCGAGCAGCAGCGCCGACGAGCTGGATACTCCGACAAGATTAATGCACCCGACGGATACGGGGCCGTTGGTAACATGAAGAGACAGCGGCGACGACAAGCTTTCTCACCTCCTTGTATCGGATTGCTGAAGCTGCTGTTGCTTGGTCAAGTACGCGGTAAAAGCGCCCTGGACGTCTCGCATCGTTTTCTCTTTGACGGTATCCCGCCATTTTCGTTTCTCTTCTTCCGTTCCAGAGGCCGGGTATGCTTCGGAGCGGACATAATAGTGCACGCGTTCGTCCAACTGCCGCTTGACGTCCGCGACAATTCTCCTGCGATGCTCCTCGTTCAGGGGGACTCCAAGCTGTCGCTCCAGCTCGGTCAGGTCGACGTATGCTTCCCTGTCCATGTACGCCGCGACCTCCTGCTGAAGCTGCCGCATCGGTTGAAGCGCCTCGTCGGCGCTTCCTTCCGCGGCCTTCCACCCGACGAAGTTGGGTGTCTCCAGAGATTCGAGGCCGGGGATGCCCTGCGGGGAAATTCCAACGTTCAGCGTTCCTTCCAGACGGTTGACTTTTAATTGGTCGAAATGATACTCGACGTGCAGAGGGGGTTTGCTCTTTATTTCATCCAGTTGTTTCTGCATCGAAGCGATTTGCTCCGTCATCTGTTTGAGCGAGAGTTCGGCCTGGTACAAGCGCTGGGCTAAGCTGGAACAGAAATTCGAAGCCGCCCCCGCCGCCTGCGAGACATTCGGGTAAGGCGCGGGCTGCGCCGATTGATAGACGCCGTCCCAAACATTCGGTCGCTGCTGCTGCATCGTCACTGCCCCTCTCTTATGTCGGATTCGGCAAAGGTACCAGCGATAAGGCGTTGAGCTCCTCGCCCAGCTCCGGAGCGGCCTCGGTAAAGCCGCCGGTATTATAGAGCTGCGAAAGAGCTTGAATGCTCCCCGCGCTTCCGATCTGCAGGACGGAGGAGTTGGTAATGCCATCTATTCGGAGCTGGCCGATCGTTATCGTCTGTTGCACGTTCCAGGTCATGTCAGACAACCCCCGAGTTTCCGATGTTGTTTTCGCTGGAATCTTGCACGTCGGGATCGTTCGTATTCGTGGCGCTGATGGCATTGTTGGAGCGCGATAAATCTCCTGTCAGAAACGAGCCGGCGCCGGCATAAGATTTGTTCGTGCTTGAAGGAGAGATTTGAATCGCGTCGCCGAATTGCACGACGCCGCTGCTGCCGATGCTCAGGATTTTGACATTGCCGACGATGCAGGGCATGGGCATAACGCCTCCTTCGCTGTAGGCTCTTAAACAGTGTATGAAGGCAGTAGCCCAGAGGTTCTCCCAAGACGGGAGGGAACGAGCGAGACTTCGCTCTCATATGCTGAAGGAAGGTGTCTGGGCGCTGGCCCGGTTATCGGACTATCGGGCGGGGAGGAGAAGGCGTTGAAATCTTTTTTCGATAGCGGACCGCTTCCGGATTGGCAGGAGCTTAGGAAGTGGCTCGGCAAGGATATTCCTTGGAAGCTGGCGGAAAACTGGGATCGGACAGGGGACGACGATTGGATGAACAACTATGTCAAGCAGATTTTGCAGAACGCCAAATCCGGAGCGAACGCTCCGGATCGCTCAGCGGTACGGACGGAAATCAAGCAGGACGGGAAATATGTCAGAGTCGCGATTCGACTGGCGCCGGAGGTCGATCTTCGCGCGTTGCAACTGATGGCGACTTCCGATCGGCTGAAAATCAACGGACTGCCGGGAGACAAGAAACGTGTGATCCGCTTTCCGGGGCTCGTCTACCCGCGCACCGGCAAAGCCGTAATGAAAGCGGATCGTCAGATTCTCATTCGTTTCAAGCGGAGGCCTCCGGAAAAGTCCGAATATGAATTGTTTATCCAGACGTAAAACGTTATAATTCTAAAGGAAGCTAGCATTGGAAGTTTCGGATCAGTTCGTTACGAGGGGGCAAGGAAGTGGAAATTACAGACGTGTCGGGAGTATCGCCCGGCTTGTTTATTGCGGGAGTCATTTTCATTACGATGATCGGTTCGTTCTTGAGCATGGGGGTGCTGCGCTTTTTTCAATTGAAAAAGCGTCAGGGAGGCATTTACTTTGGATTGTCTGCGGTTTCTTTCGTGACGATGGTGCTTGTGGTCAATACGTGGTTTTCTTCTTAAACGGGGAAGTACGAGCCGCTCGCGCCGGATGAAATGCGGGGCGGCTTCTTTGGCATGGGGATTTGTGCGGAGCTTTGCGATAATTCCGGGCTGTCCGAGCGACTGTCCGGATAGAAGGAGCCCGCCCGACCGCGGAGGCGGCGATCGGGGAGGCCGGCGATCAGGGCAGGTTTAGCGGCGTTTATTTCTCCAGTTGGACGTAGTGGCGCTGCCTTCGCGGCCGTTACCGCCTTCGAAGTCACCGCAATATACGTCTTTTACGGATACGCTGGTCTTATGATGATAGCACGGGACGCAGTGATGGCGTCTAATGACTTGGATTTGATGAATAACGTCGACATGCTGCGGATGGTAGTAATCTTCGTACACCGTTTGCGGAGGATCGAAGACGGCTTTGCTATTGCATTTCGGATGATCGGACACTTAGATCATCTCCTTCCTTGGGATGTTGTACATTATACGGCAACCATCGCGCGTTGCCTGTTCAAAGGCCTAAGGGCTCGCCCACATCTTGTGCGGTTTGACGAGAGCCCAGGTTTCCTGCATAGTAAGAGTAGGTGTTCGATTATAAGAAAAAGCTTTGCGGGAGGTTATCTCGTGAGTACGACTGAGCACATTATGCAGAGAATGTCCCGGAACGGTCTTCGCATCACCGAACAGCGCAAAACGATGGTTCGCCTGTTCGACGGAGCCTCCGGCTACTTGACGCCTAAAGAAGTGTACGAGCATATGCAGAGGGTATACCCGGGGCTCAGCTTCGATACGGTCTACCGAAATTTGCGGCTGCTGCTGGATATGGACGTTGTGGAACAGGTTGTGTTCGAGGACGGTGTCAAATTCAAGCTGAGCTGCGAGGAGCAGCACCATCATCATCATATGATTTGTTTGCAATGCGAGAAGACGCTTCCGATACGCTTCTGTCCGATGTCGGAGACGGACGTGCCGGGAGACTTCAAGGTCGTCAAGCACAAATTCGAAGTGTTCGGCTATTGCGGCGAATGCCAGGAGGCGGCTTCGGGCGCCGCGCCGGAAGCGCGATGAACGTCGCTCGGCGGGTGCTGCAGGCGCCGATCCATGTGTACCGCAAATTCATCTCTCCGCTAAAGCCTCCGACCTGCCGTTTCCTGCCGACTTGCTCGGCGTATGCGCTGGAGGCGATCGAGGTGCACGGCGCGGCTAAAGGTTCGTATCTCGCCGCCAAAAGGATCTGCAAATGTCATCCGTTCCATCCCGGCGGCTTCGACCCCGTGCCGGAACGTAAAGCTGAGAAATAGCTTGCAGAGGCATTCAAGGGGGACAGGCCGTGAAGAAGACAGTGATGGCGCTATGTCTCGTGTTTCTGTTGACCGCGTGCGCTGTCGGCAGCGGGAAGAGCGCCGAAGCGGAGTATATCCGGGAGGATAAGTACGCGGGAGATGAACTGGACATCGTCCGGTTGATCAATCAAAGAATAAAATATTTGCAAGAAGAAAACGAAAGCGAATACATGAAGCTGTTTTATACCGACAGTCCGATCAACGGAATGTCGAAGTTTAAGTTGAAGGCCGTCAGGCTGACTGAGAACATTAGCATTCAGCAGCAAAAGCAAGCGGTTGTTGCCTTGGCGCGGGCTGAAGATGTCGTATCGACGGGAGAGACATTCAACAGCCAATACGTTTTTATTAAGTCGAAACGTACCCATGACGAATGGAAGATCCTCGATATTGACTAACTAGAGGACGACTGCGGGAGCGGCACCTGACATGAAAACGGCGCTCGACTTGACACGAACCGTTCGTTCGGCTATATTGCGGAAAGAAGATCATATTGTTTCCAATGAAGGGATAAGTACAAGGAATCGCGATCTATCGCAGAGAGCCGGAGAAGCTGCGAACCGGCATAGGGCGACCTTGGAAGATGGTTCTGGAGGAATTGCTTTCGAGCATGGCGCGGCACTCAGCCGCATCGGTAAGAGGGCGACGCGGAGATCAGCGTTAAAGATCGGCTTAATGAGCTTTCGCGGGGGATTTTTTTCGCGGGAGGAATTTGGGTGGTACCGCGTGAGCGCAGCTCTCGTCCCATACGGACGGGAGCTTTATGTTTTTAAACGTAAAGGAGATGAGCAGGATGACGGAAAAAGCAAAATCGTTTTACATTACGACGCCGATTTATTATCCGAGCGACAAGCTGCATATCGGGCATGCGTATACGACGGTAGCGGGCGATGCGATGGCTCGCTACAAAAGGCTGCGCGGCTACGACGTTCGCTATTTGACCGGAACCGACGAGCACGGGCAGAAGATCGAAAGGAAAGCGCAGGAAGCGGGCAAAACGCCGCAGCAATTCGTCGACGATATCGTCGTGGGCATCCAGGATTTGTGGAGAAAGCTGGAAATTTCCAACGACGATTTCATTCGCACGACGGAGCCTCGTCATACGAAGGTCGTACAGGATATTTTTGCGAAGCTGCTGGAGCAGGGGGATATCTATAAGGGCGAGTACGAAGGCTGGTACAGCATTCCGGACGAAACGTATTATACGGAATCGCAACTGGTCGACGTGGAGAGAAATGCCGACGGCGTTGTCGTAGGCGGCAAAAGCCCCGACAGCGGCCATCCGGTGGAGCTGGTCAAGGAAGAGAGCTACTTCTTCCGGATGAGCAAATACGCCGACCGCCTGCTTCAACATTACGAGGATCACCCGGACTTCATCCAGCCGGAGTCGCGGAAGACGGAGATGATCAACAACTTCATCAAGCCCGGGTTGGAAGATTTGGCCGTGTCGCGGACGACGTTTAACTGGGGCATCCCTGTTCCTGGAGATTCGAAGCATGTCATTTACGTCTGGATCGACGCGCTGTCCAATTATATTACCGCGCTCGGCTACGGGACGGATACGGATGAGGCTTACAGGAAGTATTGGCCGGCCGACGTTCACTTGGTGGGCAAGGAAATCGTTCGATTCCATACGATTTATTGGCCGATTATGCTGATGGCGCTTGGCGTGCCGCTGCCGAAGAAGGTGTTTGCCCACGGCTGGCTGCTTATGAAGGACGGCAAAATGTCCAAATCTAAGGGCAACGTCGTCGACCCGGTGAAGCTGATCGATCATTTCGGTTTGGATGCCGTGCGTTACTACTTGCTGCGGGAAGTGCCTTTCGGAGCGGATGGAGCGTTTACGCCGGAAAATTTCGTGGAGCGGATCAACTACGATCTCGCCAACGATTTGGGCAACCTGCTTAATCGAACAGTGGCGATGATCGACAAGTATTTTGGCGGCGAGGTTCCGCAATTCGAGCTTGGCGTAACGGAATTTGATGGAGATTTGGAGCGCACGGTGCTGTCTGCAGTGGAAAAGGTAGAGGCGGCGATGGAGAACATGGAGTTCTCGGTAGCGCTGTCCGCGATCTGGACGTTGGTCGGGCGGACGAACAAGTACATCGACGAGACGAAGCCTTGGACGCTGGCGAAAGAGGAGGCCGATCGGGCGGCGCTCGCTTCTGTCATGGGGCATTTGGCGGAAAGCCTGCGGGTCGTGTCGATTTTGATTCAGCCGTTCCTGACGAATACGCCTCGTCTCATCTGGCAACAGCTCGGTTTGACGGAAGGCGGGCTGACCGAATGGGAGAGCATTCGCAAGTTCGGGGCACAGCTGGCCGGCACGAAGATCAGCAAAGGCGATCCGATATTCCCGCGTCTGGATCTGGCGGAGGAGGTTGCATGGATTTCCGGCTCAATGGGCGGAGCTGCGGCTGCAGTGAGCGCGGACGAAAACGCGGAGGCTGCAGTTCCCGCGAAGGCGGAAACGGAGGAGGCTCCGGAGCTTGCGCCGGAAATTACGATCGACGATTTTATGAAAGTCGAGCTGCGGGTCGCGCAGGTGGTCGCCTGCGAACCGGTTCCGAAGGCCGACAAACTGCTTAAGCTGCAGCTAGACTTAGGTTTCGAGCGGCGCCAGGTCGTATCCGGCATCGCCAAGTTCTACAAGCCGGAAGAGCTTATCGGCCGCAAAGTGATCTGCGTAACCAACCTGAAGCCCGTTAAGCTGAGAGGCGAGATGTCCCAGGGCATGATCCTCGCCGCGTCGAAGGACGATCAACTGACGCTGGCGACGGTGCCGGACGGCATGCCGAACGGCGCGATCGTTAAGTAGGACTCGAAACGAGTCGTCTTTCGAGTCGTCTGATGGGCGCTTGAGACGAATAGGGCAGTTCAGAAAGAAGCATCGAACCCTTCTCCGCTCCTGGAGCGAGCTTCAGAGAAGGGGCGATGCTTTTTTTCCAGGTTCAGCGTAAAATTGGCGATCCTGTTCTGAAAGACGCTGCCCAATTTGAATCCACTTGTACGATTGATCATACAATGTCGCTAACTTGTGGGGGCGCGTCTATTTTGTAGGATTGCCCATACAAAAAACGGTGGTGGAGAGGTCGAGGTGGCAAATTTGTACGATGAATCGTACAAGTCGGCTTCAAATAAACGAAGAGGGATGAAATTTGTACGAAATTCCACCTGAAATTGGCGTGTGACGACGAACCGCCCCCACACGACCCAACTCACACCACACCACTCAACCCAACCCACCTATCCCAGCCACCGGCCCTCCTAATAACAAGGACGATCAGACACTTTTTCTTTTCGAACGCAATATACTTTATCCGGAAAACGCCGTAAGGCGTTTTCTTATTCGATGAGCGGCGTTTCGCTTGAGCAAGAGTGGGCATTGGGGCTGGCGAGCCGGGAGAGAAGTCGACAAGCGGTCAAGCAATTAGAGAGGGGGAGTGGGGGCGCTATACGAGAAATATAAAGTTGACAGAGGGCGGATAGCGGCCTATAATCGGATCTGTTAATAAAAACGATTACGATTAAGGGGTCTATCATGAAGAAATTATCTTTTCAGCTAACTTTGATCATAGCGTTGAGCGTTTCCGTAGCGCTTTTGGCCGGGTGCGGCAAGGACGATACCTATGCGCAGGAGGAAGGCAAGGTCAATGTGGTTACGAGCTTTTACCCGCTGTATTTCTTTGCGAAGGAGATTGGCGGAGAGCACGCCCACGTCGTGAATCTAATCGCAGCAGGAGTCGAGCCGCATGAATGGACGCCGAAGAGTCGCGATCTGGACGCCGCCTCTAAGGCGCAGCTATTTCTTTATAACGGTGCAGGCCTGGAAGGCTGGGTCGACGGTTTTCTGAAGGGGCTCGGATCGGGCAGCCAGGTGCTGACGGTGGAGGCGAGTCAAGGAATCGAGCTGATCCAGGGCAACCCGGAGCACGTGCATAAGCACGAAGGCGAGCAAACGGATGCAACGGGTACGGAGGCCGAACACAGTCACGAGGGAAAAGAAACGGACCACGATCATGAGGGAGCAGCGGAGGACGATCACGATCATGAGGGCGAGGATGCCGAGCACAGCCACTCCGATCTGGACGTCGATCCGCACACATGGACCAGCCCTCGCTCGGCGCTGGTGATGGCAGCCAACATTCGCGACGCGTTTGTGAAGGTGGATCCGGAGAACGGAGCGGCGTATGAGAGCAACTATTCCAATCTGGAGAAACAGCTGCGCGAGCTGGACGATAAATTCACTCAGGAGTTGGCCGGATACAAGCGTCGCGACATCGTCGTCTCGCACCAAGCATTCGGATATCTGTGCCGGGATTACCAGCTGAACCAGATCGCCATTATGGGGCTGTCCCCGGAGGCGGAGCCAAGAGCGCAGGATTTGCTGGAAATCGCCAAGTTCGTGAAGGATAACAGCATTCCGTACATTTTCTTTGAGGAGCTTGTATCCGAACAGCTTGCCGATACGTTGGCCAGAGAGGCGAAGGTGGATACGCTTGTGCTTAATCCGCTGGAGGGTCTCACCCCGGAGCAGGAAAAAGCGGGAGACAATTACTTTACGCTGATGGAGCGCAATCTGAAAAACTTGCAGAAGGCGCTGCAGTAAACTAACATAAAGAGACGGATACAAGCAGGAAGGAGGGGCTGCGCATGGAAGCAGCGGCAAGCATGGCGCAAACTGGTTGTCACCGCGAGATCGTCAATCTAAGCGGGGTATCGTTCTCGTACGACAACCAGCCGATTTTGCAGGATGTGAACTTCCGCATTATGGAGCGCGATTTTGTCGGGCTGATCGGCTCCAACGGAGCGGGCAAAACAACGCTGCTAAGGATGATCGTCGGCCTGACCCGTCCGCATAAGGGCGCAGTCTCGCTGTTCGGAACGCCTGCGGCTCGATTTAAGGACTGGAACCTGATCGGCTACGTTCCCCAACGAAGTCATTTTAACCCGTTGTTTCCCGCTACGGTTAAGGAAGTCGTGTTGTCCGGACTTTACGGTAGGAAGAAGCTATTCCGCCGCGTAACCAAGGAGGACGTCGCCCGCTGCGAGGATGCGTTGAGAGCGATGAAGATCGAGGAGCTCGGCAACAAGCGGATCGGCGCGTTATCGGGCGGACAGCAGCAGAGGGTGTTTCTGGCGCGTGCGCTGATCAACAATCCGAAGCTGCTTATTTTGGACGAGCCGCTTACCGGCATCGATGTCGAGACGCAGCAGAACTTTTTCCAGATGATCAAGCATATGCACCAAAGACACAATATTACGTTCCTGATGGTGTCGCACGATATGGACATGGTTCGCTCCTATTTGGGCGAGGAACCGAAGGAAAGAAGCGGCAAGCTCAGCTTCTACGTGCGTCACTCCCATGACCTGGAAGATTGCCAGGGGACGGATTTGCTGCACTCGTTGCGGAAAGAAGGGTAATCGGGATTGGAACTTTTATCGGCTGAATTTTTCCAGAGGGCTTTGATCGGAGGCGCCTTGATCGCGATAACCGCTCCGCTGATGGGGCTGTTTCTCGTGCTCAGGCGCTTGGCCATGATCGGGGACACGCTGGCCCATGTTAGCATTGCGGGTGTCGCGCTCGGCTTCTTGATAAACGTATACCCGGTCGCGGTAGGGCTGCTGTTTGCGATTGCCGCCTCGTTCGGGATCGAAATGCTGCGCAAGATGTACCGGACTTATGCGGAACTGTCGATCGCCATCATTATGTCGGGAGGAATCGCGCTCGCCTCGCTGCTGTTTACGATGGGGAAAGGGTTTAACCTTAGCGTAACCTCCTATTTATTCGGAAGTATCTACACGCTTGATTATACGGACATTTATGTCATTATGGGCGTGACGGTTATCGTGCTATCGATGGTGCTCATTCATAAGAAAGAGTTGTTCCTGCTGACTTTCGACGAAGACGCAGCGGCGGTGAGCGGTTTGCCTATGAAGTATTTTAATATTATGCTAAGTATATTAACCGCTCTCGTCATCAGCGCGGCAATCAAGATTGTCGGCGCACTGCTCGTGTCCGCCCTGCTCACAATACCGGCCGCGTGCAGCCTGGCGCTGTCGCGCAGCTTTAAGCAAGCCGTCATTCTTGTCGTAATCATCGGTGAAGCGGCGGTGCTTGCCGGGCTGTGGATCGCCGGCGTCGCCAACCTTGCTCCGGGAGGAACGATCGTGCTGCTGCTTATCGGCATTCTGGCGGTGTCGGTGGCTTCAACGAAGTTAATTAGAACCTAGGTTCAGGAGGGGATATACGCAATGGCGGACTTAAACGTCGGAATCGCCTTCGCCGCCGGCTTGGCCTCATTTATCTCGCCGTGCTGCCTGCCGCTCTATCCGGCGTATCTATCTTACATAACCGGCGTATCCGTCAATCAGATTAAGACGGATACGAGCCGGAGCATGCGAATGAAGACGATGACCCATACGTTTTTTTTCATCCTTGGCTTTTCCGTCGTGTTCTTCGCGCTGGCATACGGCGCCAACGCGTTTACCGATGCTTTCCGGGATTATCAGGATACGATTCGTAAAGTTTCAGCCATCTTCATTGTGCTGATGGGCTTATTTCTTATGGGGATTTTTCAGCCGCAGCTGCTGATGAAGGAGCGGAAGCTGAATATGAAATGGAAGCCCGGCGGCTACTTGGGCTCGTTCGTCTTCGGAATCGGCTTCTCCGCCGGCTGGTCGCCCTGCGTCGGTCCGATTCTCGGCTCGATCTTGCTGCTGGCCGCCAGCAATCCCGGAACCTGGGTCGGACTGACGACGGCGTATTCTCTTGGTTTCGCCCTGCCGTTTTTCGTTCTGGCTTTCTTCCTCGGCACGGCCAGATGGATTCTGAAATATTCGAACATGCTTATGAAAATCGGCGGCGTGCTGATGATCGTGATGGGCGTATTGCTGTTCACCGACAAAATGACGCAAATTACGATTTGGCTGCAGAGCATTACCCCGAAATGGCTGTTCGATATTATGTGAAGTATTCGATCCGAGCTTGGGGGAAATGCTCGAAGATGCGCTCCGTGATCCATTCGCGGAGCGCTTCGGCTTGTTCGTCGGGGTACACATATTTGTGTTGTCCCCAGCGTCCCCACTTCTTTTTGCGCTTCGCCTCGTCCATCTCCAGCTTGGACTTCGGGTATCTCTTCTCGATGACCGTCTTGGCCGTTTTGGTGAAGCGGTGCTGAATGAGCTCGAAAGTCAAGTCTTTCGTCGCTTCGGCCGGCAGCTCCTTCGCAAGCTTATTGAACAGCTCGGCGTAGCCCTCGGGCCAGCCCTCGTACCAAATAATCGGCGCGACGATAAAGCCGAGCGGATAACCCGCCTTGCCGATCCGGCCGGCGGCCTCAATCCGTTCGTGAAAACGGGAGGTTCCCGGCTCAAAGTTGCGGATGACGTAATCCGCGTTGACGCTGAAGCGGATGCGCGTATGGCCGTTATGCCGCAAGGGAAGCAGCGAATCGATATGGTGATATTTGGTTACGAAACGGAGTCTGCCTAACGGCTGATCGGCCATGAATTCGATCGTTTCCGCCAGCGAGCCGGTCAGATGCTCCAACCCGACGGGATCTGACGTGCAAGCAGCCTCGAATCGGGTGAGCTCGGGGGCGCGCTCGTCAATGTACGTTTTGGCGGCCGCGAAGATGTCCTCCGTATTCACGTAAACCCGAATATAGGGCTTGGCTCCCAGCGTCGTCTGCAAATAGCAATAATGGCAGTGTCCCATACACCCCGTCGCCAAGGGCAGGGCGTATTCGGCAGACGGCTTGGACGTGTCGAATTTGAGCGTTTTGCGGAGACCGACGACGAGCGTACGCTTGGCCGTTTTGTACTGCTCCAGCTCCGTGTCGCCGGGCAGGTTCGTGATCCGGTTGTGGGACGCCGTCGTGCGGTAGGGCAATCCGCGCTCCTTGACCCAGTCGAGAATGCGTTGTCCTTTCGGGTATTCGAGCGCCGCCGGCTCGAAGTAGACGAGCTCGGGCACGAACAGGGCGGTTTCTTTGGCACGGCGGGAAGGGGTATCGGTTGAGGGCATCTTATAACCTCCGTTTCTGTCGGAACGATTCGATCGGTTTATTATGCAATGCGCAAGGCAGCTTAATACTTTCCCTGCCGGGAAACGAGTTCGGACTTGCTCGGTTTGCGTCAAACGGTGTATGATATGGAAGGAAAGGGGGACTAGCGTTGCCTACCCCAAGTATGGAAGATTATTTGGAGAAGATTTACCGCTTGATCGACGAGAAGGGCTACGCCCGCGTCTCCGATATTGCCGAAGGCTTGGAAGTGCATCCATCCTCGGTGACGAAGATGATTCAGAAGCTGGATAAGGACAATTATTTGATTTACGAGAAATACAGGGGACTTGTGTTGACCAACAAGGGTAAGAAGATCGGCAAGAGACTCGTCGACCGCCATCACCTTCTGGAGACGTTCCTGTCGATTATCGGGGTCCAGGAGGATAAAATTTACGCCGACGTGGAAGGGATTGAGCACCATTTGAGCTGGGATTCCATTACATGCATCGAGTCGCTTGTGGAATTTTTTAACCGCGATCCGTCCCGAGTGGAGGATCTGGTCAAGATTAGGTCCGAGATGGACAGCGAGTAAGCGAAAGTTACGAAGATTCAGCCAAGCAGCCATGCCCGTACGAGGCTCGGCTGCTTTTTGAATGCGCGGAAGTCGGCGTGTTGCTGTATTAGGGAGGTCTCCGAACGCATAGGAATGAAAGCGAGGGCTGGAAGGTAAGGCCGAACAGGCGCGAAGTCCGCGAGGAGGCGGGGCAGTTGGAGACGACCCGAGTAAATGCGGTATTCGAAGGCGGAGGCGTAAGAGGAATATCTTTAGTAGGCGCGGTTTGCGCGGCGGAGCGGCACAACGTCGTTTTTAATCGGGTCGCAGGCGCGTCGTCGGGAAGCATCGTCGCCGCGCTGCTGGCTGCCGGTTATACGGCCGCCGAAATGAAGGCGGCGATCGAACGCACGCCTATTAGCTCTCTTCTGAAGAAAAGCGTCTTCCCCGCAGTCCGTCTCTTCCTACGCAAAGGACTCTATTCCGGCAAGTGGCTGGAGCTCTGGATCGCGGAGCTGCTCGAGGCCAAAGGCGTTCGGACGTTCAGCGACCTGCCGGACGGCAAGCTGCGGATTATCGCTTCGGATATTACGAACGGCAGACTTCTCGTTCTTCCCGGCGACATTGCGCAGTACGGCGTCGCGCCGGAGCTATTCTCCGTCGCCAGAGCGGTGCGGATGAGCACGAGCATTCCGTATTTTTTCGATCCGGTTATTTTGCGTCAACCGTTTAAGGAGCGTCAAAAACAGGCGGCGCTTTCGAAGTTTTCCTATGTCGTCGACGGAGGCTTATTAAGCAATTTTCCACTGTGGTTGTTTCAGCACGACACTTCGTCCGATCCGGCCGTTCCGGTGATCGGCTTCCAAATGGTCGGGCGCTCCGATGCGCATCCTCATCGAATCAACGGTCCGGTTTCGATGTTTCAGGCGATATTCGAAACGATGCTCAGCGCACACGATGAAAGATATATTGAGAAGAACAAAGCGATCCGCACGATTAAAATTCCCACCCTGGGCGTCGGAGGTACGCAGTTCAATTTGTCTCCGGAGAAAAGCGAGGCGTTGTACCGTTCAGGACTGGAGGCGGGGGAAAAGTTTTTTCAAAGCTGGGATCGCAAGCTGGGAATGCTGAAGGTGACGATATCCAAAACGAAGTAAGTTGCGCGTCAGAGTTTGTTAGATAGGTTGGAGGGTAAGACAAAGGGGCTGCTCGATCGGCATTGGATCCCGCACGGGTTCCGGCCGATCGAACAGCCCCTTTATCTGTTTAGTGATAGCGCGGAGGTTCGTCATCCCGGTTTTTTCGGCCTTCGATGACGGTGAACGGAGAGGCGCGTCTTCGTTCCGACTTAGAGGCGGCGCTGCGAAAATCCGGACGCGGTCTCTTGGAGGGCGGTTGTTTCTTCTGAAACAGCTTCCTCCATCTATCCGGCGGAAACTTGTACAGCAGAAACACGATTGCCGCGAGTCCCAGCGGAATTGCCCACGAATCGACGGAGCCCTGCAGCAAAGTCGTGATCACTCCGATCGCCATAAATGCGAGCACGACGGCAAACCAGGGTTGAATTCGATTTCTCATGCGCATCCTCCTCAGGATACCTCAATGATCTTGACTGGCGAACAGCAGAATCAAGCTTGCTTCGCAAGCGCAACGCGAGGGGTGGAAATCTCTGCGTCGAGCTCTCTCATCCGGTTGAACGAAGCGATGGAGACAGCTACCTGCTCGTCGTTAGGCTCCTTGGTCGTCAGAAGCTGCAGCCACAAACCGGGGGCTCCCAGCCACTTCAAAACCGGAATGTCCCGAAGCGCATTCGTCCATCTTAGTACTTCGTAAGAGACGCCAAGCACGAGCGGAAGCAGCAGGATGCGTTGGATAATGCGTTCGGCCATCGTGTCCCACGTAAAGAAGGAATAAATAATGACGCCGACGATGACGGTGAAAATGATGAAGCTGCTGCCGCATCTGTAGTGAAGCCGGCTGAACTTCTGAACTTTCTCGACCGTAAGTTCCGATCCCGCCTCGTAAGCGCTGATGACCTTGTGCTCGGCGCCGTGATATTGGAACAGTCGCTTGATCATTGGAGTTTGCGAAATGAACCATAGATAGGCGAGCAACAGGATGATTTTAATGACGCCTTCAAGCAGGTTATGCATAATTTTATTCTCAAAAGCTTGGCTGAAGATCAGTCCTTCCACGAAAGCCGGAACGACAGTGAAGATGAGCTTGCCGACGACGAAGGACAGGATGCCGACAACGGCAACGCCCAGAATCATCGTCAAGTTCCAACGCTGATCTTTCTCTTTTTCCTTCTGCTTGGCCGCTTCTTCCGGCCCGGTCTCGTCTTCTGCGTAGGCTTCGGCGGAATAGGTCAAATGCTGAGAGCCTTTGGCCGCCGATTCGACAATGCCGACGATGCCGCGCACGAACGGAATTTTCTTAATCTTGTTGAGGAATGGCGTGGGCTTCTTGGGCACCTCGAGAAAGGTAATTTGCTGATCCTTGCGGCGAACCGCAGTCACATGGACATGCTTGCCGGCGAACATGACGCCTTCTATGACGGCCTGTCCTCCATAGATCGAGGTAGATGGTTTTGACATGACGGGTCACCTGCTTTGCGAATAACTCTGGAAGCGTACGAAGCTGCGCCCCAAGTAATTCTATTTTACAGGATCGGGGAATAGAAAGCCACTGGGAATGGGGAAAGCTCGTCCCGGCACGGAGTAGCGGGAAGTAGACGGGGCTATACTAGGGCGTGTCTGGATACTCCGAAGGCAGCAGATGTTGCCGAATTTTCGTTCCATGCAAGGAACTTTTGTGAAGGCGTACCGGGGGTACGTCAAGCAAAAGTGACGAAGCAGGGGGCGAAAAGACGGTGATAGATGCCCCTGAGCGGGTTTTCTGACACGCCCTAACCGGGAATCCGCAATATGACGTGAAGGATGGGATCGCATGACGGGTAGGAATGACCCGGCTCCGACAAGGCCGGTCTTGTACAGTCTGAAGATCGGTTTTTTCGCCGGACTGATCTGGGGATTGCTCCGCTGGTTGGCAACGGGACTCCATTTTACGAAAGTATCGCAGGCTTTTTTGCTTGATCCGTTCGTTCCGCGCGCTTGGCTTGGCGGGTTTTATTGGCAGTTGGGCGGACTTGGCGCGTTTATCGCGATGTCGATACTGGCGGCGGTCCTCTACGTAGCGCTGCTGGGCAAGCTGACGGGGCCTTGGCCGGGACTTGCTTTCGGAGCGGTCTGGTGGGCGCTCGTATACGCATGGGCCGGGCCCTTGGTCGGAGCTCTGCCGCCGCTTAACCTAATCGGCTGGGATAGCATTGCAACCGATTTCTGCCTGTTCCTGCTTTGGGGCTTGTTTATTGGATACAGCATCTCTTTCGAGCTTCATGACGAAGCCGCGCGGGAGCCGTCTCCCAAGAAGACGCAAGGCTCTCCGCAGCCGTCCTCCTGACCAGAAAAGTCGGAAAAAACTGTAATCCCCCGTTTTCTTGGAAGCCGCAGATATGTTACAATGTCTGATGTACTTGGCCCGTCGGCCCCGGCCGATCCGGTCAACCGGTTGGACGGCGACGGCTGCGAGCGGGAGGAGCGGGACAATGGTAAGCATATTGGTACTGAACGGTCCGAACTTGAACATGCTCGGCATTCGCGAGCCGGACATCTACGGCGCCGTAACGCTGGCGGAGATCGAGAAGCGGCTGCGAAAGCTGGGCGAATCTCTGGGCGTGGAGTTAAGCTTCTTTCAGTCGAATCACGAAGGGGCTCTGCTGGACGAAATTCATGCCGCCTACGGCAAGCACGACGGTATTCTGATCAATCCGGGCGCGCTGACGCATACGAGCTATGCGCTAAGGGACGGGCTCTCATCCGTCGGGCTTCCCGCCATCGAGGTTCATCTCTCGAACATTCATAAACGCGAAGCCTTCCGCCATACTTCGGTGACGGCTGCTGCGGCGCTCGGCCAGATCGCCGGATTCGGAGCGGACAGCTACGAGCTGGGACTTCAAGCGTTATGCCGTCACATCCGGGGAGGGATAACGAATGCCTAATCAGAGGGTCGCCCGTTTGCGCGAAGCAATCGCCCGAACGGAAGCCCAGGTGATTCTCATCACCAATCGCTACAACGTTCGCTATTTGACCGGCTTTACCGGGACATCCGGAGCGGCGATCATTTCGACCGACAAGGCCGCGTTTATCACCGATTTCCGCTACACCGAACAGGCGGCGGAGCAGGCGCAAGGCTTCGATATCGTGAAGCACGGCGCCGACATGAACGCGACGATCGCCGGGCTGCTGAAGGATTGGAATACGGAGAAGCTGCTGATCGAGGAGCAAGACGTTACGTATTCGGCTTATCTGAAAATGGAAGAGGCTTTCCGACCGGCGAAGCTGCTGCAGTCGAATGGCATCGCAGAGAAGCTGAGGATGACGAAAGACGAGGCCGAGCTGGCTATCCTGCAAGAAGCGGCCGATTTGGCGGACCGGACCTTCGATCATATTCTCGCTTATTTGAAGCCTGGCGTCGCCGAGCGGTCGATCGCCCTGGAGATGGAAATGTTCATACGATCTCAAGGCGCGGCAAGCTCGTCCTTCGAGACGATCGTCGCTTCCGGCGAACGTTCGGCTCTGCCGCACGGAGTGGCCAGCGACAAGATCATCGGGACGGGAGAATTCGTTACGCTCGACTTCGGCGCGTATTATAAGGGCTACTGCTCGGATCTTACGCGTACGGTTGTCGTCGGCAAAGCGAGCGATAAGCACAAAGAGATTTATGCGATCGTACGGGAAGCGCAGCAGCACGCGCTCGATCACCTGCGTCCGGGGATGACCGGAAAAGAAGCCGACGCCTTGACGAGAGATATCATCGCAAGTTATGGTTATGGGGAATATTTCGGTCATAGTACGGGACACGGAATCGGATTGGAGATTCACGAATGGCCTAGGCTGTCGCTTACCGGCGATGTCGTGCTGACTCCCGGAATGGTCGTGACGGTCGAGCCGGGCATCTATCTTCCCGGCTTCGGCGGGGTTCGGATCGAGGACGACGTCGTGATGACCGAACGCGGAATTCGCGTTCTGACAAGCTCGCCCAAGCAGTTGATCGAGTTGGACTAATCAAGAGCAGTGTCTCTACAGGAGGAGTATCGAAGTGATTTCTGTCAACGATTTTAAAACAGGCTTGACCATCGAACTGGACGGGGCTCCGTGCACCGTCGTTGACTTCCAGCACGTTAAACCGGGCAAAGGCGCCGCGTTCGTGCGCTCCAAGCTCAAAAACCTCCGCAACGGCAACGTCGTAGAGAAGACGTTCCGCGCAGGCGAAAGCGTCGTTCGCGCCCATGTTGAAAACCGTGCGGTGCAATATTTGTACAACTCGGGCAACGAGTACACATTCATGGACAACGAGACGTTCGATCAGTTCGAGCTGTCCAAGTCGCAGCTGGAGTGGGAGATCAACTTCCTGCTCGAGAACATGACCGTTAACATCTCCAGCTACCAAGGCGAGCTGATCGGCATTTCCATTCCGAACAGCGTCGATCTTAAAGTTGTGGAAACAGAGCCCGGCATTAAGGGCAACACTGCGACGGGCGCTACGAAGAACGCGAAGCTGGAAACCGGCTTTAACGTCCAGGTTCCGCTGTTCATCAACGAAGGCGACGTGCTGACGATCGATACGCGCGAAGGTAGATACGTTTCCCGCGCATAAGTCGCAGAATGTACCGAATTCCCGATTACGCCTCGCCGGCGGGTCGGGGATTTTTTTTCTTTTTGGGCCAATCGACTTATGCTATAATATAATGCTGTATGCAGAGGTTCTTCAATAGCTTGGAAAGTTAACTGGGGGAGTGACTACCGGTGTCATTGATAGTGATGAAATTCGGCGGAAGTTCCGTAGGCACGACGGAGCGGATGAGCCGTGTCGCGCAGCGGATCGTGGACAAAAAGCTGCAGGGCGACCGGGTTGTCGTGGTCGTGTCGGCGATGGGAGATACAACGGACGATTTAATCGACAAAGCAAGCGAAATTAACGCCAATCCGCCTGCGCGCGAGATGGATATGCTGCTGACGACGGGCGAGCAGATTTCCGTAGCTTTGCTGTCCATGGCTATTCATAAGCTGGGGCATGACGCGAAATCTTATACAGGCTGGCAGGCCGGAATCGTTACGGAGGCGACCCACGGCAAGGCGAAAATCAGCGACATTTCGCCGGAGCGGATTTTCGCTGCGCTTGACGACGGCAACATCGTCATTGTCGCCGGCTTCCAAGGGATGAGCGAGGCGGGAGAGATTACGACGCTTGGCCGGGGCGGCTCGGATACGACGGCGGTTGCGCTGGCGGCGGCTCTGAAGGCGGACATGTGCGAAATCTATACGGATGTCGACGGCATCTATTCCACCGATCCCCGCATTGTCAAATGCGCGAGAAAGCTGGATGAAATTTCGTATGACGAAATGCTGGAACTGGCTCATCTGGGAGCTGCGGTGCTGCATCCCCGTGCGGTCGAATACGCGAAGCACAATAAGGTGAATCTGGTCGTACGCTCGAGCTTTACGAATAACGAAGGCACGCTCGTGAGGGAGGAAGCGGAAATGGAACAAGGAATCGTCGTAAGAGGAATCGCTGCGGATAAAAATGTGGCCCGCATCAGCGTGCTAGGTGTCGAAGACACTCCCGGCGTATTGGCCGATATGTTCGGGGCGCTGGCTCGTAACGACATCAATGTGGACATCATCGTACAAAGCGGCGTACAAGACGGAGGAGCGGACTTCTCGTTTACGGTGTCGGTGGCCGACCGCCAGAAGGCGCTCGACGTTCTTGCCAGCATCAAGTCGGAAGTGCCTTATCGCGAAGCGACGTTCGAGGAAGGTCTCGTCAAGGTGTCGATCGTAGGCGCAGGCATGGTGTCGAATCCCGGGGTAGCCGCGCAAATGTTCGAGGCGATTTCCGACGTTGGCGTTAATATCAAAATGGTGAGCACTTCCGAAATCAAAGTTTCCTGCGTGATCGCTGCCGAGCCGCTGCAGGACGTGATTCGCGCGCTTCATACCGCGTTCGGGCTCGATACGGCGGACACCGCGTTCGTCGGCGGACCGTCCGAGCGTCGCTAACGGACAGTAGGGAATTGCATAGATAGCAGAGTTGTGCGAATTGATTATCGATGAGTTAGCGTTGTGTGCATCTATCTCTCTCCGATCGCTCCGGGAGCTAGATGCACTTTCGCTTTTTTGATAATCATGTACGACTCTGCTTTTTTTCTTACAGTCTCGTTTATTTTCCCGCAAGCAGCTGGACCAGCTTCACAAGGACGGCGGTAATGCCTGCCGCCATCAGCGGACCGACGGGGATGCCTCGCAGCAGCACTACGCCGACGATCGAGCCGATGACGATGCCGACGATCAGCTGCGGGTCCGATTTGAGCGTGTCCAATCCTCGGCTGTTCAGAAAAGCGCCGATCGCTCCTCCAAGCAGGGCGACCCAGCCGACCCAGCCGGAGAAGGCGTCGATAATGTCCTTGGGCTGAATGCGCCCGGCGGCGAAGGGAACAAGCACGGCCAGCGTCAGGAAAAGCAGACCGAGCTCGATGCCTCTTCTTTCGATGACCGGCAGGTAACGATCGAGGTGGGTAAGCTTAACGATTAGAAGGAGGCATGCGGCGGTCGTGATGATCGACGATCTGCCGACCAATCCGATAACGATCAGCGCAACAAGCACGATTTCTCCATATAACACCCGCGTCACACTCCCGATGAACTCCAGATGGTACACGATATGGAACAAGCCTCGCGTTTAGAACGCGAGGCTTGTTCCGGCTGGCGCGACCGAGCGCCTTCAAATCATGTAATCGCTATATGGAGCGCGCTGTAGCTCGAACGTATCCGACCGCAGCCCTCGGCGCATAGCCTCGAGCGCAAGAACGTCCTGGAACGGGACGTTGCCCAGATTGACCTCCGAGCCGAGCGCCTTCAACAGTGCGACCTGCTGGTCCTTCAACGGCGCTTCCCAGAGAATGCGCTCTAGGTTCGGCAATGTTTTCCGAATGTAATGAAGGTCTTCCTCCCGACAATCTCCCTTCTCGTCGAACAGGCCGACCCCAAGGCCGGATTCTCGCGCCTCCACCGTTACCAAGTCCGCTCCGCAGGCCAGATCTTGCTCGGCGACGCCTGCGAAGTCGGCGAAGTCGATGCGCGAACCGGGCTGCTTTTTGCCATATTCGGTGAACACTTGCAAGCCGTAGCTTTTCGCTTCCCTGATCAGCTCGCTGCGCTGGCCCCGTTCGAGATGAATCGTGCCGTCGGACACTTCGATTCCGTTAAACCGCAGCGCCAGCACCTGGCGGAAGAAACCCGGAACGACATCGAGCTTAACCGCCGCTTCCAGCAGCGTGCCTCCGGGAATAACAACGATTCCGCGTGCGGCGGCGAGCTCGATTTTTTGCCGGATCACGGGAAGCGGGTAGAGCGGCGATGTGCCGAAGCCGAGTTTAACGATATCGATATAATCTCCGGACAAGCTTAGCAGATCCTCAAAGGCGTTCAAGCCCAAGCCTTTGTCCAGCACCATCGTCAGCCCGGTCTGGCGGGGCTTGGCGGCCCTTCGTCCGCTAGGATCGGCCAGCCCGGCGGGCCACTCCGGTTGCAGGGTCGTATTCCGCATGCTCAACTCTCCTCGTTCGCACCAAAGTTGGATAATACCCGAGCAATATATGCGTTAGCCCAGTAAATGGTGCTCCCCTCTTATTCTCGCAAATCAAGAGACAAGTTATGATGCGAGTCGGCATAGAGTAGAGTAGCGCGAAGAGACCTGGCAATCGATAAGGAGGAATGTTCTGTGGATAAAGCGGCATTCAGCATGGCGATGCTGCGGGTGTTGTCCGGCAGCATCGAATTGATCGCCGCGATTGTCATGCTGCGGCTTAACGACGTTCAGAAGGCGCTGGCGGTCAATTCGATGCTCGCCCTGGTCGGTCCGCTTGTGCTGATTTCTACGACGACGATCGGACTGGTGGGTTTGGCGGACAAGCTGTCGCCTTCCAAGTTCGTCTGGATTCTCGCAGGGGTCGGCTGTCTGATGATAGGAATATTAAGGAAATGAGATTTTCCCGGCGAGGCGGCCAAGCAGGCATAATCCCGCTGTCCAAGCATACATTTGAACAAGCAATGATCCACTGCCGGCGAGAGGGGGAGTCATGTTGCCGCAATTGATCATGGAGCTGTTTCCGGCCTCCTTGCGCTCGATTCTGGAGCGAATGCCGGAGGCGGTCAAGATGTCTCTGGAAGAGATTCGCATTCGCGAGAATCGCCCGCTGGAAATCGGATACGCAAGCCGCTACTCGTTCGCGCGCGAGGACGGCTCGCTAACGGAGCGCAGCGAGGAAGCCTATGCTCCCGGACGCGACCAGTGCCGAGCGCTGCTCGAGAGGATCACCAATCACTCCATCTATGCGGCGGAGGAGGAGCTTCGCAGAGGTTATATTACGGTAGCCGGAGGGCACCGCATCGGGCTTGCCGGCCGAGCGGTGCTGGACGGAGGCGCCGTCTCCCACTTGAAGGATATTGCGGGCTTTAATGTTCGGATTGCGAGGGCTCGCGCCGGATTCGGCGCACAAGTGCTGCCGGGACTGCTGGACGTCCCGGCCAGGACGATCCGTCATACGCTGATCGTTTCCCCGCCGCAGCAGGGCAAAACGACGCTGATTCGAGATTTGGCCCGCTGCATCAGCTACGGCAGCTGGCATCATCCTGCGGCGAAGGGCTGGGGCAGTCGCAAGGTCGGCATCGTGGACGAGCGTTCGGAAATCGCCGCCAGCGAGCGTGGAGTTCCGACCTTCGATCTGGGCCCGCGCTGCGACGTGCTGGACGCCTGCCCTAAGGCGGAGGGCATGATGATGATGCTTCGCTCGATGTCCCCCGAGGTGCTCGTCGTAGACGAGATCGGTCGGCCGGAGGATGCCGAGGCGATTCGCGAAGCGATTCACGCCGGCGTGCGCGTGCTGGCGACCGCCCATGCCGCCGATATGGCCGACGTCCTGGCTCGGCCGACGCTTGGCAGGCTGGCGGCGGAAGGCGCGTTTGGCGCTTACGTGCTGCTGAACAAATCGGGCGGCGGCGTGGCGCATCGGATCGTCGCCGCGGAGGATGCGGAGCGCGAGGCCGCACGAAGCCGACCGCGAGCGGCGGCGGCCATGCCGAGAGACGCTCCCGGATTCGCGGACGCGGAAGCGCTTCGGCCCGATGGAACGGTTGCGCCTGGCACGGCGGCGTTGGGAACGGCCGCACGGGTGACGGTCAAATCCCGCCCGATGCCGGTCATCCGTTCGCCGAACGGCTTGAAGGGAGGGGGCGGCAATGCTTAAGTTCGTTGGCGTGCTGCTCGTGCTGTTCGCCGGAACGATGATCGGGCTGGTGCAATCGGCGCGTTATGCCGCCAGGCCAAGGCAAATTCGCGAGCTGCTCCACGCTTTCCAGCGGCTGGAGACGGAGATCGGCTATGGCCGAACCCCCCTGCCCGAAGCGCTGGCCCGCATCGCGGAGGCCATTCCCAAGCCGTTGTCGGCGATGTTCGCTAGCGTGTCCGCATCGCTTGCGGGAGAAGAGGCGCGTTCGGGGGAAACGGTGAGCGAGTGCTGGGAAAGGGCGGTTCGCGATTTCTGGCCGGCGACGGCGATGAAGCAGCCGGAGCGGGAGGCGGCGCTCAGACTTGGCGGGACGCTCGGCGGAAGCGGCCGAGAGGATCAGTTGAAGCATCTGAAGCTGGCGTTCCATCAGCTTCAGGCCGAAGAGGCGACCGCCCGCGAGGAACAGCGCAAATACGAGAAGCTGAGCCGCAGCTTGGGCATGCTGGGAGCGGCGCTGATCGTCATTCTGATGATTTAGCGGGAACGGACGGTTGCGGCGTGGCGCACTTCGTTGTCGCGGGACAATTTAGGAGGCCATAGCGATGAACATCGATATCAGCACCATTTTCCAAATCGCCGGCATCGGCATTATCGTGGCGATGATCCATACGGTGTTGAAGCAGATGGGCAAGGAAGATATGGCGCACTGGGTTACGCTGATCGGATTCGTGGTCGTGCTGTTCATGGTCGTGCGTATGCTTAACGACTTGTTCCAGGAAATCAAGACCATTTTCCTGTTCCAGTAGGTGGGTTGGGATGGACATACTGCAAATCGTCGGAATCGGGTTTCTCGCCACGGTGCTCATTCTCGTCATCCGGGAGCAGAAGCCGATGTTCGCTTATCTGCTCGCCGCCTTCGTCGGGGTAGGAATTTTCCTTGCTTTCGTGGGCAAGATCGGCGACGTCATCTCCGTATTGGAGGAGCTTGCGGATCGTTCGGGCATTCCTTCGGTTTATTTGAAGACAATGTTGAAAATTATCGGGATCGCCTACATCGCGGAATTCGGGGCGCAGATCGTCCGGGACGCGGGACTGGAAAGCATTGCGACGAAAATCGAATTTGCCGGAAAAATGCTCATTCTCGTCATGGCGGTGCCCATCATCAGCGTGATCGTCGAAACGGTGCTGAATCTGCTGCCGGCTTGACGGGCGCGAAGACGGGAGGAACGGGATGAGGCGAACGGGGAACGCATTCGGGCTGTTGCTGCTGGCATTGTTCGCCTTCCTGTTCGCGGATGCTTCGGTCGCGCTGGCGAATCCGGTCGGGGAAGGGGCACGGTCGTCGATTGAAGGGCAGGAACGCCTGTCCGACGATATGGCTCGCAAGCAGAGCGAGGAGCTTGAGCTGGGACGCATCCAGCAATACTGGAGCAACTTGAAGTCGGAGTACGGCGGGTACTTTCCCGAGGGCAAGCTGCCCGAGCTGCGCCAGTTGATGTTTCCCGACGGGGAGAGCTGGAACATCGGTCAGGTGCTGTCCGGTATGGCGAAGTTTTTCCTGCATGAGGTGCTGTACAGCGGCAAGCTGCTCGTCACGATCGTGTTGCTGACCATCTTCACGATGCTGCTGGAAACGATGCAGAGCGCGTTCGAGCGGGGCTCGGTCAGTAAAGTCGCTTACGGCATCGCTTATCTCGTCGTCATCATCCTGGCGGTGAACAGCTTCCGCACGGCGACCGCTTACGCGGCGGACGCAATCGGCAGCATGGTGCAGTTTATGCTGGCGATGGTGCCGCTCCTGCTGACGCTGCTGGCTGGAACGGGAGGCGTGACGTCGGTTGCGGTTCTTCATCCGCTCATCGTGTTCATGATCCATACGATCGGAACGCTCGTCCATTTGGTCGTGTTTCCGCTGCTGTTCTTTTCCGCGGTGCTGCATCTGGTCAGCGCTATGACCGAAAGGTACAAAGCGACGCAACTGGCCAACCTGCTTCGCAACGTCGGCATCGGCTTGCTGGGCATTATGTTGACCGTTTTCCTCGGCGTGCTGTCCGTGCAAGGGGCGACGGGAGCGGTGACGGACGGGGTGGCGCTGCGGACGGCGAAGTTCGTTACCGGCAATTTCGTGCCGGTCGTCGGTAAAATGTTCTCAGACGCGACGGATACGGTCCTATCCGCCAGTCTGCTCGTCAAAAATGCGGTCGGTTTGGCCGGGGTTATCGTCCTGATCTTCTTGTGCGCCTTTCCGGCCTTGAAAATATTGACGCTCGCGCTGATCTACAACGTGGCGGGGGCGGTCATGCAGCCGCTGGGAGATACGCCGATCGTGCACTGCCTGCAGACGATCGGCAAGACGCTGATCTACGTCTTCGCCGCCCTTGCCTCGGTCGGGCTAATGTTTTTCTTGGCGGTGACAATCATTCTGACGGCGGGCAATGCCGCCCTTATGATTCGATGAAGGGGAGGCGATCGCCGGTTGGACATCATGAACGGATTGTCGGTCTGGCTGAGACAGGTGATCGCGGTTCTTCTGCTCGCCTCGCTCATCGATCTGCTGCTGCCGAACAAGACGATGCAGCGTTATGTACGACTGGTTGCCGGGCTGTTTATTTTACTCACGGTGGCGTCGCCGATTATTCAGTGGGTCAAGGGGGATTTCGGAAGTCAGTTGGCTCAGGGGCTACAGTCGGTCGAGCAGTCTCCCGAAGGGGCGGGCAGGCAGCTGGCGATGATTAAGGCCGATGGCGCAAAGCTGCGCGACCGCAAAGCGGCGCAGGCGGCCGAACTGGCGGCGGCGAGGCTGGAATCCGAAATCGGAAAAGAAGTAGAGCAGGCCGAAGGCCGCTCGGTTCGACGCGTGAGCGTCGGTCTGGAAAAGGTGTCGGACGGCTCGCTGGCGGTGGTGCAAGTGATGATCGAACTTGAGCCGGAAGCCGCCGGTCGGCCGAGCGGCAGAGGCGGCGGCGCGCATGCGGAGGAGATCCGGGAAGTGGAAGCGGTGGCCGATGTCGAAATCGAGGTCGGGGTTGGGGGCGAAAAAGCCTCTACAGAAGAAGGCGATCGGGCGGTTATCGCCAATGAAGCCGGTGCGGAGCGGGAACTCGACAAGGGCGTCCGGACAAAAGTAATCGCGCTCGTAGCGAACCGCTTCGGTATCGCTCCGGGGATCGTCGAAGTCAAGCTGCCGGACGAAGAGCGAGCCGTTAGGCGAGATTAGGGAGAGATGTGTCATGGCGAATTGGCTGGAGCGGCTCGAATCTTACATCGGCGGGGGGGCAGGGGGACAGCGCAGGGTAAAAGCGTTTCGATGGCTCGTGCTAATCGGCTTGCTCGGCGCGGCGCTGCTGCTCGCGGCTTCTCTGTTCAACGTCAAGACGATCGATCCTTCCAAGTCTCCGGACTTCTCGCCGCCCCGAGATCAGGATCCGCAGCAAGAGGTGTTTCTTGGAGGCGGTGAAGACAAAGGCGTCTCGACATTCGCCGATATCGAATCGGAATTCGAAAGCCGGCTTAAGGGGATGTTGGAGAAAATCGTCGGAGTCGGAACCGTCGACGTTCTCGTTACCGTCGACTCTACGGAAGAGACGGTCGTGCAGTTGAACGAGAAGCAGATGCAGACCATTACGGACGAGACGGATCGCAACGGAGCCAAGCGGCACATCACCGACATTTCCAAGGACGGTCAGGTCGTGCTGTACGAAGTTTCTTCGGGCACGCAGTCTCCGATCGTCGTCAAGAAGATCAAGCCGAGAATTCGCGGGGTGATGATCGTCGCCAAAGGCGCGGAGAGCGCCGCCGTCAAGAAGCTGATCGCGGAAGCCGTATCGGGAGGGCTCGACGTACCGATTCATCGCATCTCCGTCGTGCCCCGCAAGACGTAGGGAGTTCCATAAAAGATTTAACATCTAACATACCGGGAGGAATAGAACAATGAACAACAAACGCCAAACGATCTGGCTCGTATCCATGCTTAGCTTAATGGTCATCTTATCCGCTTATTATTTGTTCAGCGAGGACGCTCCGTCGACGAACAAAGCCGCCGGAGGGGCGAATCAGGCGATCGAGGAGGCCGGCAAGGTGTCGGCGACCAATCCCGACGGCGTCACCGTTCAGCAGGTCGATCGAATGACCGACGAGCTGCCGGACGCCGAGACGGGGGCGACGGGAACGGGCGAGGAGATGTCGCCGGAGGATCAGGAAGTGCTTAAAGGAATCGCCAATGCGGCGGGCAACGATCGTCTGGAGCAGATCGCCTACGACAGAATGAACAAAGTGAGCAAGCGGTCGGAAGAGCTGAGCGCGACGATTGGCAATGCGAAAGCGACCCAGGAGGAAGCGACGGCCGCGGCCGAAGAGCTGGATCGTCTGGAAGATCTCGACTTACGGATTACAAGCTTGCAGGAGAAGCTGCTCCAGGAGTTCGACAACGCGGTCGTGGACGAGGTCGATTCGAAGTTTAAGGTTATTGTGCTTAGCGACAAGCTCGAAAAGAAACAGGCGATCGGCATCATCGACCTGGCGACCAAAGAGCTTAACGTTGGCCCCGAACGGGTCAGCGTCCAGTACGTGGATTGATCGGGAATCGGAGCGGCTAGTGCAATAAACGGAGGCGAGGCTGCCTCGGAAGCGGATCTCGCGATCCGTCTCCGGGCAGCCTTCTTTGCGCTTGCAGCTTAGAGCTAATCTTTGGGAGAATACCTAACGAGCCTTATAACCCTTTCCATTTCGAGCGTTTATGGTATAATAATCCCGTTGTGGGTTCGAACAAGCCTTCTCTTCGAACATGCTTTCTTCAGACGGGTGAATCCCGAATCAAGGAGTGACCGAGATGTTTAAGTTGAGCGAAATTAAAGAATTGATCAAATTGGTGGACCAGACGAGCGTGCACGAATTGGAAATCGAAAACGAGGGCGCGCGGCTGTCGATCCGCAAGCCGGGCCGCACCGAGGTTGTCAATGTGCAAGCGCCTTCCTTCCCTACTACATATCTTCCCGCGGCTCCGGTCGCGCACGCTTCGCCCGTAGGGGCTCACGCTGTGCCGGCAGAAGAGGCGAAAGCCGCTCCTGCAGCCGATACTTCCCATCTGCACCGGATCGTCTCGCCGATGGTCGGAACGTTTTATCGTTCGCCGTCTCCGGACGCAGCGCCGTTTGTCAACATCGGCGATCGTGTAACGGATAAGACGGTTGTGTGCATCCTGGAAGCGATGAAGCTGATGAATCCTCTGGAGGCGGAAGTTAAAGGAGAAATCGTGGACATTCTCGTGGAGAACGGACAGCTCGTCGAGTTCGGCCAACCGCTATTCCTAGTCAAGCCGGAATAATCCCGAGGAGGACTTCGCTTTGAAATTCAATAAAATATTGATCGCCAACCGAGGCGAGATCGCGGTCCGGATTATTCGCGCATGCCGCGAGCTGGGCATTACGGCTGTTGCGGTGTACTCCGAAGCCGACAGGGAATCGCTGCACGTGCGCCTGGCCGACGAAGCTTATTGCATCGGGCCGACCGCATCGAAGGACAGTTACCTGAATTTGACCAATATTATGAGCGTCGCCACTCTGACCGATTGCGATGCGATTCACCCCGGCTACGGCTTTCTTTCGGAAAACGCCGACTTCGCGGAAATCTGCGAATCGTGCAATATAACGTTTATCGGACCTTCGTCCGAAGCGATCAGCCGTATGGGCGACAAATCCGTCGCCAAGCAGACGATGAAGGAGGCGGACGTTCCCGTTATCCCGGGTTCCGACGGCCTGCTTGAAGATCTCGACGACGCGGTGCGCGTCGCTCGCGAGATCGGCTATCCGGTCATCATCAAGGCGACGGCCGGAGGCGGCGGACGCGGCATTCGCATCGCGGAGAACGAGGAGATGCTGATCCGGGAAATTACGACCGCTCAGCAGGAAGCGGAGAAGGCGTTCGGCAATGCCGGCGTGTATCTGGAGAAATTTTTGACGGGAATGAAGCATGTCGAGATTCAGATCATCGCCGACAAGCACGGCAATGTGGCGCATCTCGGCGAACGGGACTGCTCAGTGCAGCGCCGCCGCCAGAAGCTGGTCGAGGAAGCGCCTTGTCCGATCATGACGCCGGAGCTCCGCGAGCGCATGGGCCAAGCGTCGGTTCGCGCCGCCCGCGCCGTGAACTATTCCGGTGCCGGCACGATCGAATATTTGCTCGGGCCGGACGGCAGCTTTTACTTTATGGAGATGAATACCCGCATTCAGGTCGAGCACCCGGTAACCGAGATGATTACCGGAATCGATCTGATCAAGGAAATGGTCTTCATCGCTCAGGGCGAACCGCTTTCCTTCAAGCAAGAGGACGTCAAGTTTGACGGATGGGCGATCGAATGCCGCATTAACGCGGAGGATCCGGAGCGCAACTTCATGCCTTCCGCCGGACGCATCGGCTTCTATTTGCCTCCGGGAGGGCCGGGGGTGCGGGTGGACAGCGCGGCTTATCCGCAGTATGTCATTTCGCCGCATTACGATTCCATGGTGGCCAAGCTGATCGTCTGGGCGCCGACTCGCGAGGAAGCGATCGCAAGAGCCCGTCGGGCGCTTAGCGAATTTATCGTGGAAGGCGTCAAGACGACGATTCCGTTCCACATAAAGCTGATGAACCATCCGATTTTCAATAAAGGCACGTTCGATATCAAGTTTCTCGAGGAGCACGACGTCGGTCTCGAAGGCTGACGCCGGCGTCGTTTGCCGGTTCGGGGAACAAAAAAATCGGCCAAGCGTTTGTCATAATAATCCGGGAATGCTATATTTATAAGTAGTGAAGGCGGACGCTCGGACTTACGCGAATAGGTCCGGGATATGGAGGTGGAACTGCGAAATGGAAATGTTAGCACCGGATTTCGAAAGAACGGATCTCGGTACGATCGAGATCGCCCCGGAGGTCATCGAGGTGATCGCCGGCCTGGCAACCGTCGAAGTGGACGGCGTCGCCGGGATGAGCGGGGGCCTGTCGTCCGGCATCGCCGAATTGCTCGGACGCAAGAACCTGTCCAAGGGAGTCAAGGTAGAGGTAGGCCAGAGAGAAGCTGCCGTTGATGTTTCGATTATCGTGCATTACGGTCGCAAAATTCCGGAAATTTCAACCGAGATTCAACGCAACGTCAAGCGCTCGATCGAATCGATGACGGGATTAAACGTCGTGGAAGTCAACGTACATATTCATGACGTTCACTTCAAGACGAACGAGAAACCCGAGGAAGAAGAATCCCATACACGCGTACGATAATGACGAGCCATACCCGGCTTCCGCAGCGTCGGCAATAGCTTCGGTCTGCGGATGACCGCCCTCTGACGAGAGTTTCCCGCGGGAGACTCTCGTAGAGGCCTTTTTCGCGATCATAAGCGCATCATCGTACCTGGAAACAGGGGACAGGGAGGGCTCATTCGTTGATTAAAGTGTTGGACAGGCTGCTTCTGTTGCTATACAGCTTAGTAATTGCAATTGCCTCGATCGTGGCGATTGTAGCTGCGAGCGGAGGTTTCTCCGTAGAGTGGCTGCAGGAGGTTGTATCTGATTTTACGGGCGACGTGCGCGTCGTGCAGGCTTCGGTAATCGGAGTATCGATCGTGCTGCTGCTCGTCAGCGTTCGATTCTTGTTCGTCTCCCTGCGTAGAGACGGCAATCGGGCTCCTTCGATTAACCAGCGAACGGAGCACGGAGATATTCGCATCTCGGTTGAGACGGTCGAGAATCTCGCGCTGAAGGCTGCATCCCGCACGCGGGGCATCAAAGATTTGCGCGCTCGAGTCAGAGTATCCGAGGCCGGCCTCGGTATTCTCATCCGGGCGTTCGTAGACGGTGAAAGCTCCATTCCGACATTGTCGGAGGAAATGCAGCGCGCGGTCGCGCAGCAGGTGGAGGAAGCGACGGGCATTCCGGTAGCCGAGGTTTCGGTGTTTATCGCGAATGTGACCCAAGCGCCCGCCACTTTTAAGAGCCGCGTGGAATAGGAGGGCGGACCGCCTATGTGGAAAGCTTGGTTGGAAGCCTACGGCGGCAGAATCGCAGGAATTGCGGCGGGTCTCTTATTCGGCGTCATCTACTTGATCAGCGGATTTTGGGATATGCTTTTTTGCGCATTGCTCATTGGCATAGGTTATTGGATTGGCAAACAGAAGGACGAACGGCGCGGTCCGATCTTTCCGCTGGAAAGATTGACGGACTGGGTGTCTGACCGTTGGCCCTGGTCGCGATAATCCCTGCGAATGCATGGGATTTTTTGCGCGTTTATGGAAAAAAATGCAAAGAAACGGGCATCGACGACACGAAACATTCGGGAGGACTCATGAAGCGCAGACTTGCAAGGGAAATTGTGGTGCAGAGCTTGTACCAGATCGAAATGAACGGGGTGACGGGGCTTGAGGCCGTCAATACGGTAATGGACGAGGCTCGTCAAGATAACGAGGTCGGCGCCGACGTGGCGGAGCTCGCGAGCATCGACGCTTTTACAAGAGAATTGGTGCAGGGTGTGCTGGACAAGCAGCAGGAGATCGATCAGCACCTTGTCGTCTATTTGACGGGGTGGCAGGTAGACCGGCTATCGCGGGTTGATCGGCAAGTTTTGCGTTTGGCCGTTTATGAGATGTTGTATCGGCAGGACGTGCCTCCCAAAGTTGTCATCAACGAAGCGATCGAGCTGGCCAAGCATTTCGGCCGGGACGAGAACGGCAAGTTCGTGAACGGCGTTTTGGGCCGGATGATGAAAGAGAGAGAAGAGAACCAACCCGAGGAGAGTGACCGGAAGTGAGCGCACAACTGATCGAAGGCAAAAAAATATCCGATTCTATCCGCAAAGAGATTAAGCTTGAAGCGGATCGATTGAAGAGCGAGGGCGTAACTCCGGGCCTTGTCGTCATCTTGGTCGGCGAAGATCCGGCTTCGCAGGTTTACGTTCGCAACAAGGCGAAAGCATGCGAGCAGCTTGGCTACTATTCCGAGGTCGTTCGTCTGCCAGCCGAGACGAGCCAGCAACAACTGCTGAGCCTGATCGACCGATACAATAGCGACGATAAAGTGAATGGCATTCTGGTGCAGCTCCCGCTGCCTAAGCATATCGAAGAGAAGGCGATCATCGACGCGATTGCGGTGGAGAAGGATGTCGACGGCTTTCATCCGGAGAGCGTCGGCAATCTGATGATCGGGGACGACACGTTGCTGCCGTGTACGCCGGCCGGCGTCATCGAACTGCTCAAGCGGACCGGCAACGATCCTGCGGGCAAACATGCCGTCGTCATCGGACGCAGCAACATCGTCGGCAAGCCGGTCGCGATGCTGCTGCTTCGCGAGCATGCGACGGTGACGATCTGTCACTCGCGCACGCCGAATTTGCCGGAAATCGCCAAGCAAGCCGACATTCTGGTTGCCGCCGTCGGCGTGCCGAAGCTGGTGAAGAAGGAATGGGTCAAACCGGGCGCGGTCGTCATCGACGTAGGCGTTAACCGTCTTCCGGACGGCAAGCTGTGCGGCGATGTCGATTTCGACGATGTCGTGGATACGGCGGGGTGGATTACGCCGGTGCCGGGCGGAGTCGGACCGATGACGATTACGATGCTGATGGCCAACACGCTGAAGGCGGCCAAGCGTTCCCGCGGTTAGGGCTCAGACGATGAGAGGAGAACCGGCGCGCGCGTTGACGATTCGCGAGCTTACCCGGCTCATCAAGGGTAAGCTGGAAGGCGACCCGGGCCTTCAGGATATATGGCTGAGGGGCGAGATTTCGAATTTTACGCTGCATTCGAGCGGACATATGTATTTTACGCTGAAGGACGATGCCTCCAGATTAAAATGCATCATGTTCGCTTCCTACAATCAACGTTTGCCTTTCGTCCCGAAGAACGGAACAAAGGTATTGGCGCGGGGAGGCGTCTCGGTATACGAGAGGGACGGCCAATACCAGTTTTATGCAACGGCGATGCAGCCCGACGGAATCGGCAGCCTGTATCTTGCCTTCGAGCAGCTTAAGCGCAAGCTTGAGGAGGAGGGGATGTTCCGTCCGGAGACGAAGCGGGCGTTGCCGCTTTATCCGCGCACGGTCGGGGTAATTACCTCGCCGACGGGAGCCGCCGTTAGAGATATTCTGATTACGCTTGAACGGCGCAACCCTGGCGTGCATGTCCTGCTCTACCCTGTAACCGTGCAAGGCACAGGCGCCGCTCCCTCCATCGTTAAAGCGATCCGCGAGATGAACGAGCTAGGCGCGGCGGACGTGCTGATCGTCGGACGGGGCGGAGGCTCGCTTGAAGAACTGTGGGCGTTTAACGAGGAGCCGGTCGCTCGGGCGATTCGGGCTTCCGCGATTCCGATCATCTCTGCCGTCGGGCACGAGACGGATTTTACGATTGCGGATTTCGTCTCAGATATGCGCGCCGCGACGCCGACGGCCGCTGCCGAAATCGCCGTCCGGCATATCGGGGAGCTGAGGCAGGAGCTGACGTATCTGGAGCGGAGAATGGCCGGTGCGCTTGGACGCGGCCTGGCCAAGGCGAAGGAGCGGTGGCAGCATGCGGCGCGCTCGCCGTATTTTACGCAGCCTAAGCGCAGCTTATTGGCGCAGGCCGAGCGACTGGACCGGCTTAAGGATACGCTTCGCTACCGGATCGGCGCCGAGCAAAGCCGAGCGCAGGAGCGGGCGACGAGGCTGGCCGGCAGGCTGCAGGCGGTTAACCCGCAGCAGCAGGTTATCCACGCCCGGCAGCGCGCGACGGCGGCCGCCAAAAGGCTGGAGCTGGCAATGGGTGCGATCATGCGCGAACGGACAAGCCGTTTCGGTTCGATCGTTAAACAGCTCGATGCGCTGAGTCCGCTCAAGGTTATGGCTCGCGGCTATAGCTTGGCTTACGACGAGCAGGAGAAGAAGCTGATTCGTTCGATCAACGAAGTTCAGCCGGGAGATCTCCTTCATCTTCGGCTTACGGACGGCAAGCTGGTCTGTCAAATATGGGGGATTCACGGGGAGGAACAAGCGAATGGCTAACAACCGCACAGGAAAAGCCGAGGCGGCTGCCGCAGAGGAGAACGGAGTCGCGGAGGTGTCGTTCGAGCTGGCGATGGAGAAGCTCGAGACGATCGTCGCGAAGCTGGAGAGCGGCGACGTGCCGCTGGAGACGGCGATCGAGCTGTTCCAGGAAGGGATGACGCTGTCGCGACTGTGCGGGCAGAAGCTGGAGCAGGTGGAGCGCCGCATCGAGATGCTGGTGGAAGGCGATGGCGGATTGCAGCGCAAACCGTTCTCCGCCGGGAAGGAAGAGTAATTTTCCCGCGTTATTCGGCATACATAGGTTTTGAAGAGCAGAGGGGTAATAACGTGAAGACTTCGGTAGCATTGCACACTTATTTGCAAGAGCAGCGGGCGCGAGTGGAAGCAGCGCTGCAGAACGTTTTTCCGGTGGATTGGGCGATTCCTGAGCGGCTGCGGGAAGCGATGGATTATTCCTTGCTGGCCGGAGGCAAGCGGCTGCGTCCGATTTTGGCGCTCGCTGCAGCCGAGGCGGTAACAGGCAAGGAGGAGACGTCGGACAGGGCACTCGCTTTCGCCTGCGCGGTCGAGATGATCCATACCTATTCGCTTGTACACGATGATTTGCCTGCCATGGACAATGACGACTATCGCCGAGGCAGACCGACGAATCACAAAGTGTTTGGCGATGCGATGGCGATTCTCGCCGGCGACGGTCTGCTAACGCATGCCTTCCACGTCGCTTCGCGGGCAACCGATGACGGCGTACCGGCGGAACGCGCGCTTGCCGTCATTCGGGAGCTGAGCTGTTACGCAGGCTTGCCTGGCATGGTCGGCGGGCAAGTATCCGATATGCTCGGAGAGCAGGGAATCACTTCGCTGGAGCAGCTGGAGCATATTCATCTGCACAAAACGAGCGATTTGATCGCTTTTTCGCTGCGAGCCGGCGGCCATGCGGCGGAGGCGGACGAGCGACAGGTCGAGGCGTTGGGACGTTTCGGGCGCAACATAGGTCTGGCTTTCCAAATCCAGGACGATATTCTCGACTTGACGGGCTCGGCGGATAAGCTGGGCAAGCCGGTTAAGAGCGACGAGCGTCAGCACAAGGTGACCTATCCTTATTTGCTAGGGCTCGACGAGAGCCGCAGACGCGTCTCGGAGCTGACGCGCGAAGCGACCGATGCCTTGCTGCAGGTCGGGCTAGCGAAGCCGGAGCGCCTGCTCGAGATCGCGGATTATTTGCTGAATCGGGATCACTAAGCAATTGCGTACTCGGAAGCCCCGCAAGGGAAGGGCGGCGCGTTAGGCGACGGTTGTCCCTTTGCGGGGCTTTTTGGTGCTGAATTTGGGCATTGAATCGGGGATATGGTATAATAGGTCTAATATTGATGTGGGGAAAGCGGGGAACATGACTTGCTGCTCGAGCAAATCGACAGTCCGGATGACCTGAAGAAACTAACGCTGTCCGAGCTTCCTCAACTGGCGGAAGATATTCGACATTTTCTTATTCGGAAACTGAGCGTGACCGGGGGGCATTTGGCGCCCAATCTCGGCGTAGTGGAGCTGACGCTTGCGCTCCATTACCATTACAACAGCCCGAAGGATAAATTTATTTTTGATGTAGGTCACCAGGCGTACGTACACAAAATGCTGACGGGACGGCAAGATCGTTTCGACACTTTGCGTCAGAAGGATGGCCTCTGCGGCTTTGTAAAGCGCAACGAAAGCGAACACGACGTATGGGAAGCCGGCCATAGCAGCACCTCTTTGTCCGCGGCGATGGGGATGGCTTTGGCGCGCGATTTGAAGGGCGAGTCGAACCGTGTGATCGCCATCATTGGCGACGGCGCGCTTACCGGAGGGATGGCGCTTGAAGCGCTCAACCATATCGGGCATGAGAAGCGCAAGCTGATGGTCGTGCTCAACGATAACGAGATGTCCATCGCACCCAATGTCGGAGCGATTCACAACTATTTGGGCAAGGTCAGAACGGAGAAAATTTACCGTAAGACGAAGGATGAGTTGGACTGGTTGCTGCGCAAAGTTCCGGCGATCGGCGGCAAGCTGGCTCGTACGGCAGATCGCGTTAAGGACAGCTTGAAGTATTTGATTGCGCCTGAAGGCGTCCTGTTCGAGGAATTCGGCTTGAAGTATTTTGGCCCAGTAGACGGTCATGACATAAACAAGCTGATGGAGACTTTTAAGCAGGCCGATCAAGTCGATGGACCTGTGTTGGTGCACGTCTTGACGACAAAAGGAAAGGGCTACTCCCCGGCCGAAGCCGATTCTCATAAATGGCACGGCGTATCCGGAGCCTACAAGATCGAGTCCGGACAAGTGGTTAAGCCCGTTGGCCCTCCGATGTATACGGAGGTGTTCGGCAACGCCCTGATCGAGCTTGCGGAGCAGGATTCCCGTATCGTCGCCGTTACTCCTGCAATGCCGGGCGGCTCGGGCTTGCTGAAGTTTGCGGAGAGATTTCCGGATCGGATGTACGATGTCGGCATCGCGGAGCAGCATGCTGGGACGATGTCCGCCGCGTTGGCTATGGAAGGCATGAAGCCTGTATTCGCAGTGTATTCGACGTTTTTGCAGCGTGCGTACGATCAGGTCGTTCACGATATTTGCCGGCAAAACCTGAACGTTATTTTCGCGATCGACCGGGCGGGCTTCGTCGGAGCCGACGGCGAGACGCATCAAGGCGTATACGATATCGCCTTCCTGAGACATATACCGAATATGGTCGTCATGATGCCCAAAGATGAGAATGAGCTTAGAAACATGCTTCGTACGGCGGTCGATTACGACGGCGGCCCGATAGCGGTGCGGTATCCGCGTATCGAAGGCGTCGGAGTCGCTTACGACGAGCGGATGACGCCGATCGAGATCGGCACGTGGGAGACGGTTCGCGAAGGCGACTATGCTGCCGTGCTGGCGATTGGGCCGATGATTCAGGTCGCCGAGGAAGCGGCCGACCTGCTGAAGCGAGAAGGCATCAATGTGCGTGTCGTGAATGCCAGATTCGTCAAGCCGCTGGACAGTCAAATGCTGCTGTCGCTAGCGAAGGAAAGGCTGCCGATCATGGTCGTCGAAGAAGGCTCCGTTCAAGGCGGCCTGGGCAGTGCGATCTTGGAGTTTTACGCTTTGCAAGGCGTGCAGCCCGCATCCGTTCATCTGGCCGGCGTTCCCGACGTGTTCGTGGAACATGCGACGGTGAAGGAGCAGCGCGAGGAAGTCGGTCTATCGGCCGAGCACATCGCTCAGCGTCTTGCCTCGCTCTCCGTGCGCAAACGGCAAAGGGCTACCTGATGGAGAAGACGCAGGCGACTAAAGAGCGGCTTGATCTGCTCCTGCTGGAGCAGGGCTATTTCGAAAGCCGCGAGAAGGCGAAAGCCGCCATTATGGCCGGTCTGGTGCTTGTCGGGACAGAGCGCGTCGACAAGGCGGGAACGAAGATTCCTCGCGATGCGGCGATAACGGTCAAAGGTTCCGTACATCCGTACGTAAGCCGCGGGGGCTTGAAGCTGGAAAAGGCGATTAAACATTTCGGCCTTAACCTGCAGGATGCGGTTATGCTGGATATCGGCGCATCCACGGGCGGTTTCACGGACTGCGCCCTACAGAATGGAGCTGCGCGGGTATATGCGGTAGACGTAGGCTATAATCAGCTCGACTGGTCCTTGCGGCAGGACTCGCGGGTACAGGTGTTGGAACGGACGAATTTTCGGCATATGACGGGAGATCAGCTCGACGGTCCGTTGCCGCTGTTTGCGACGATTGACGTTTCGTTTATTTCCCTTAGGCTGATATTGCCGGTGCTGGCCGAACTGCTGCAAAAAAACGGACACACCGTTGCGCTGATCAAGCCGCAGTTCGAAGCGGGGCGGGAGCATGTGGGCAAGTCGGGCGTCATTCGCGACCCGGCCGTTCATACGCAAGTGCTTCGAGGCGTTTTGAACGCGGCAGCCGACATCGGTTTTGAGCTGCAGGGACTGACGTATTCCCCGATAACCGGGGGCGAAGGGAACATTGAGTTTCTCGCCTATTGGCGTCTCGGCTCGGCGGTTGTCCCGAATTCGGCCGAGTCGGATGCTTCGACCGTTTCGGCTGCGGCGGATGATAAACGGTATGAAGAACTAATTGCGAATACGGTAGAAGAAGCAAATCGGGCGTTTCGCCGCAATCCTTCATAAAACAAGATCCTTCGCCCGGAGCACCCGGAGCTGCCGAACAACGGTCCGAGCATTTTGCCGCGGGCTGGCGCGCATCTCCGGGTTTTTCCTTGATATTGGAGGAAAATGGCTTCCGATCGCGAAAAGATAATGCAACGGATACAACTAGTCCAGGCAGCGCGGCTCTCCGTAACGGAAGTCGGGAGGCGGTTATGGATAGCGTCGGAGATTGGGTGATCATGCTTGTCGCTGCCATCGTTATGGGATGGTGGATCGTTAGAAGGTTGGATCGCTGGCTTCACGAGCCTCCGGATGCTCGCTTGCGCAAGCTTGCCACCAAAGGGGGCGTCGAAGAGGATGAATACGTCCTCTTGCTGAAGGAGCACGGTTTTCAAGTGTTGTCCGGCAAACACCGTATTCCGCTTGGAGTGGCCGTGGACAACGGGTCGGTTATGCCGACCCGCCTATATTTTGATTATTTGGCCGAGAAAGACAACAAGTATTACCTTGTGAAGCTCGACCGGCCAAGGCAGCCGATGGAATGGACGGCCAGCGCGCTGCGTGAAAGACTGCTCGTGTATGCGCTGCTGTTTCCGGATTGCCACGGCATTGTTATCGTGCTTCCGCAGGGGCGTCAAATCAAAACAGTGCGATTTAAAGTGGAGGCTGGCGAGAAATGAAAGGACAACGTCAACGCAAAATCCGTGAGTTGATCGGTTCTAGAGAGATCGAAACCCAAGAGGAACTCGTGGAAGCGCTAAGCTTGGAAGGAATGCAGGTAACCCAAGCGACGGTGTCGCGCGACATTAAGGAAATGCAGCTGATTAAAGTCCCGCTGGAGGACGGCCGATACAAATATTCGATGCCGCAAGACCAACGCTACAATCCGGCGCAGAAGCTGAAGCGAGCGCTGCTCGATCATTATTTGGGAGCGGAGTCCGCCGAAAATCTCGTCGTGCTGAAGTGCTTGCCGGGAACGGCGGGAACGATCTCTGCGCTGATTGACGGCATGGATTGGCCGGAAATTATCGGCACGATCGGCGGAGACGACACGACGCTGATTATCACCAAAACGAAAAGCCATGGCGAAGATGTGTTAGAGCGAATTAACGATATGATGAAGTGACCAATAACACGCATTCATCCCCGACTTGATTAATTCGGAGATGGATGCGTGTTAGATTATCTTGAATGCTCTTGTTTTGTCTGGTCTTCTTTCCGGATATGTGCTATGATTTGGATGAGTAATGAGAACGTATGATCGCAATAAGGTCGCGAGCCCCCTGTTTCAAACGAGGCAATGGGGGATTGAGACTGTCGAGTCCAAAGGGGGCTTATTATGCTGCGAGAATTAACCATCCACAATTTGGCCGTTATTGAGAATGTATCTGCTTCTTTTCATGACGGCTTTCATGTGCTTACCGGAGAGACCGGAGCAGGGAAATCGATCGTGATCGACGCTTTGACATTGGCGGCGGGAGGCCGAGGCTCTGCAGAAATGATTCGCCATGGCTGCGATAAGGCGGATATCGAAGCGGTATTCGATCTGCCCTCAGATCATCCCGTGTGGGAGACGCTCGGTCGTTTGGGCATCGAGGCCAACCGGGAAGAAACGCTGCTCATTCGCCGGGAGTTGCTGTCTCATGGCAAGTCCACGGCAAGAATCAACGGTCAAAGCGTTACATTGACGATGCTGAAAGAAGCTGGCGAGCACCTCGTCAACATACACGGTCAGCATGAGCATCAGTCGCTTCTCAAGACAGAGAAGCATCTGGAGTGGCTTGACCTGTTTGCGGGAGAGGAGATCCGCGAGGAGAAGGCGGCTTATCGACAATTGTATCAACAATATATTGGTGTGTGCAGAGAAAGGCGCGAGCTTGAGGAAAGATCCCGACAAGGCATGCAGATGGTCGATTTATACAGATTTCAGCTGGAGGAAATCTCCGCAGCCAGGTTAAAACCGGGCGAGGATGAATCCCTTGCCGACGAACGGCGCAAACTAGCTCATGCGGAGAAGCTTGCTGAATCGGCAACGGAGGCCTACGATCTGCTTTACGGAACTAAAGGGCTAGTGGCTCTTTCTCGTTCATTGAGCCGGTTGCAGGATATCGTGAAGTTCGATTCCGGAGTGCTCCAACCGTTGCTGGAGCAGCTTCAGAGCGCTTATTACAGCGCGGAGGACGCAGCTTTTCAGCTTCGCGATTATAAGGAAAGCATCGAATTCAATCCTGAGCGCTTGGCGAAGATTGAGCAGAGGCTGGACGTTATTCATGGGTTAAAAAGGAAATATGGCGAGACGATTGAGGATATTTTGAACTATCGGGCGAAAATCCAGGCCGAAGCCGATCAGCTTGACAATAGCGAGGAATTGCTCGAGAAGCTGACCGAGCGGGAAGCACAACTGGCCGCCGAACTGTATGAGCGCGCGGAGAAGCTGTCGCTGGCGCGCCGAAACGCCGCGAGAGTGCTTGCCAAGCAGATCGAGCAGGAATTGGCGGAGTTGCAGATGGAACGCTCCGTATTCGAAGTGAAGCTTGGCGCAACGGAGCTGTCGGCCACGGGAACGGATACCGCGGAGTTCATCCTGTCGACGAATCCTGGCGAGCCGCCCAAACCACTAGCTAAGATTGCATCTGGCGGCGAAATGTCGCGCGTGATGCTGGCGCTCAAGGCGATTTTCGCTCGAATCGATGAAATTCCCGTACTCGTTTTTGACGAAGTGGATACTGGAGTCAGCGGAAGAGCTGCGCAAGCCATTGCAGAGAAGCTCAGCTTGCTGTCGAGTCACTGTCAGGTGTTTGCGATCACTCATCTGCCGCAGGTGGCATGTATGGCCGATCGCCAATATGAAATCCGCAAGCAAGTGAACGAGCAATCGCGGACGCGAACATCGGTGACGCAGCTGTCGCCGGAGCAAAGGATTGAAGAACTGGCGCGGATGCTTGGAGGAGTGGAAGTTACGGAAAAAACCCGTCATCATGCACAAGAAATGCTTAGTCTGGCTGATATCCGAAAAAACGCGTAACGACGCGAAAAATCAATTGGCAAGGAAGCTTTTTGAGAACATAAAAGAAGCAAGCCACGGTTACCTTATAGGTACGTTATCGGCGACATACCAGAGAAGCCGATTCAGACTGTAAGGGAGCGTGAGATCTTGTACCAGCAGCACTTCAGGAAACGCCGCCGTATCGGTCTTGTCGTCGTTTTCATGTTGATCATTGCTGTCTGCTCGGCGCCGTTTCAGCATTTCGCGGAATTTCCGAGCCGTGTCAGACTTTTTCAAGGACAGTCGGTCTCGCTGCACTATGCCATTCCCGTTCATGCGCAGATTAGCTTGAACCCGAAAGTCGCCGCTGTGAATGGCAGCGAGCATGCATCGGTTCAAGTCGATCTCAGACAGCCTTTATCCATTCAACCGAAGTCCAGCGGCGTCACTCAGTTGCAAATGAAGCTGTTCGGCAAAATTCCTTTTAAGACGGTACGGCTTCAAGTGATTCCCGATTTGCGGGTTATTCCCGGAGGGCAAACGATCGGCGTCAAAGTAAAATCGGCAGGGATTATGGTCGTTGGCCACCATCTGGTCAGTACTAACGATAATTCCCGAGTATCCCCTGGGGAAGCGGCCAAGCTAAGATTAGGCGATCTGATCGTCGAAATCAACGGACAGCCGTGCAACGACATTTCCAAAATTGCGGCATATTCGGAAGAAGCCGGTCGCAGCGGCGAATCATTGAAGCTTCTCGTCCAGAGAGGCAAAGAGCGGTTTAGAACATCGATTACTCCAGCGTACGATGAAGAGGACAAAGCTTGGCGCCTCGGATTGTACATTCGAGATTCGGCTGCGGGCGTCGGGACGTTGACATTCTACGCACCGGATCAAGGAGTATATGGCGCGCTTGGTCATGTCATTACCGATATGGATACGCAAACCCCAATCGTCGTCGGCAGTGGTGAAATTTTGCAGTCAAGCGTCTCATCAATTAACAAAAGCCAAAGCGGCGAACCCGGGGAGAAGAGGGCGCATTTCCTGAAGGAAGGACGCACACTGGGCAGCGTGGAGCGCAATACCCCATTCGGCATTTTCGGCAAAATGAAACAACTGCCAGAGCATTCCTATAATCCAGAACCGATTTCGGTCGCCTTCGCGGAGGAAGTAAAGGAAGGGCCTGCGCAAATCTTAACCGTCGTGGATAAGCAAAAGGTCGAAAAATTCGATATTCAAATCGTTCATGTGTCCAAGCAATCGTCCCCGGCGACGAAGGGAATGGTCATCAAAATAACCGACCCTAAGCTGCTGGAGAGAACTGGCGGTATCGTGCAAGGGATGAGCGGTAGCCCGATTATTCAAAACGGAAAGCTCGTCGGTGCGGTTACTCACGTATTCGTCAACGATCCTTCCTCCGGCTATGGCTGCTTTATCGAATGGATGCTGCAGGATGCGGGAATTATGCTGAATCCCGAACAAACGATGTCTAAGGCGGTTTGACGCCTTAGATTTTGTTTTATGCGCTAAATCCGAACGTTTGTCGAAAATGTACGAAACGAATCATGATTTGACGTGTTGTGGCGCAAATTATTAATTATATTCGATTTCAAATAATAAATAAAGAAAAATTTTTTAATCGAGAAGGAATCTGCCGAGGTCGTGTCGAAAACGGATTATTAGAGAAACGGTGAGCGTTTTTCGACATTCTATATTCTCGCATGGAGAAAGGGAGGACCAGACATTGCCACGTATTGAAGTGTTCTTAGCAGACGACAACCGAGAATTTACGAATTTGTTATCAGAGTACATCCAGGAGCAGGATGATATGACGGTCATCGGTGTGGCGTACAACGGAGAAGAGGTCATCCGTCAGCTGGAAGAAACACGAAGAGTACCGGATGTCATGATCCTTGATATCATTATGCCGCATCTGGACGGACTTGGCGTTCTGGAGAAGCTGCGGGATATGAATTTATCTCCTATGCCCAAGATTATTATGCTCACGGCTTTCGGACAAGAGAACATTACGCAGCGTGCGGTGCAGCTTGGCGCTTCTTACTACATACTTAAACCGTTCGACATGGATGTTCTGGCAAATCGGATTCGCCAACTCGCAGGCAATCCTTCAATTTCATCAATGACGACCTCGTCGCTGCAAAGCAGCGTCATGACGCGCTCCAATGTGGTACAAATGGGCAAGCCGAAGAACCTTGATGCCAACATTACGAGTATCATTCATGAAATCGGCGTTCCCGCGCATATTAAAGGCTATCAATATTTGCGCGAAGCGATCACGATGGTGTACAACAACATTGAAATTCTTGGCGCGATTACGAAGACGCTGTACCCAGCCATCGCCGAGAAATTCAAAACGACGCCATCTCGCGTCGAACGGGCCATCCGCCACGCGATCGAAGTCGCCTGGACTCGTGGCAACATCGACAGCATCAGCCATCTGTTTGGTTATACGATTAATATCGCGAAATCCAAACCAACGAACTCGGAATTCATCGTGATGGTCGCCGACAAGCTGCGGATCGAGCATAAGGTGAGCTAATAAAGCAAGCTACTGCTAAAAAACACCGCCTCATAAACGGTTTTTCTAACCGTCAAATGAGAGCGGTGTTTCTTTTGTGATTAAGGGAGCAGCATCTCTACGAGCTTGTCCATCTGATCACATTCAGCAGTTTGGAATTTTACGAAAGCACAATTCGAAGGAACGATACGGAATCACTTGGCATGATTTGAATGCCTTGCTTTGTTGACTCCGGAAGTCCGCCTTCAACGGAGTCGACTGCGGAAATTCCTCGTAAGACGAGACTCCAGTCTTTTGCCGTCCCCTTCGTTGTAATCTCAATTTGATTTTTTCGGCGGCTGGCCATGACAGAGAAGCAGGTCTCCCCAAGCAAATTGGGTATGACGGCAGAGGCTGTCTCTCCGTCTTGAAGCGCAAACAGATGCAACGTTACGCTATCCGTATAATCATAGTCCGGATGTGTATCTTCATTTCCAAGCGGAATTAGACTATTTTCGCGCGCATATAGAGGGAGACTAAAATAGTCGTAGATTTCGTTCCTCCAGCTGCCGCCCTGAACCTGTTCCCCACTCAGAAAATGAGTCCACGTTCCTCTCGGGAGATAGTAAACGGCTTCTCCTTCCGGGTTCAAGATCGGTGCGATAAGTAAATTGTTCCCCAACATGTACTGGCGGTCAAGGTAATCGCAGGCCGGATCATCTCCAAAATCGAGCACCATCGCCCTCATAAGAGGAACGCCGTTGGAGGAGGTCGATACCGACTGACCGAACAGGTATGGCATCAGCCGCAGCTTCAGCTTCGTAAAGAAACGAAGTACGTTAACGGCTTCTTCGTCATAAATCCACGGTACGCGATACGAGGTGCTTCCGTGCAGTCGGCTGTGGCTGGACAAAAGTCCGAACTGTACCCAGCGTTTGTACAAATCCGGAGGCGAGCTGTGTTCGAAACCGCCAATATCGTGGCTCCAGTAGCCGAAACCGGACAGCCCAAGCGACAAGCCACCGCGCAGGCTTTCGGCCATTGATTCGTAAGTTGCTTCGCAATCCCCGCCCCAATGCACGGGAAAGCGTTGCCCACCCGCCGTCGCCGACCGAGCAAACAGGACTGCTTCTCCTTTACTGCGTTTTTCTTCGAGCAATTCAAAAACGGTTTGATTATAGATCTGAGTGTAGTAGTTGTGCATTTGCTGCGGATCGGAGCCATCGTAGTAGACGACATCAGTGGGTATACGCTCGCCGAAATCCGTTTTGAAGCTATCAACGCCCATATCGAGCAGTGCCCCGAGCTTCGTTTTGTACCAGTGGGATGCCGCTGGATTCGTAAAGTCAACAATACCCATCCCGTATTGCCATAGATCCCACTGCCATACGCTTCCATCGGGACGTTTCAACAAATAGCCATTGGCCATGCCCTCGTCAAACAATGGGGAGCGCTGCGCGATGTAAGGATTGATCCAGACGCAAATGTGCAGTCCGCGGGCCTTAAGCCGTTGCAGCATTCCGGCCGGATCGGGAAAAACACGCTCGTCCCATTCGAAATTGCACCACTCATATTCCTTCATCCAGAAGCAGTCGAAATGGAAGACGGCAAGCGGCAGATCTCGACTTTCCATGCCTTTGACAAAACTAGTCACTGTGGCTTCATCATAGTTGGTCGTGAACGAAGTCGAAAGCCACAAACCATACGACCAGGCAGGCGGGAGCGCAGGTTTGCCTGTCAGCGAAGTATAGTTGCCAAGTACATCTTTAAGCGTATCCCCGCCGATCAGATAATACTCAAGTTGTTCTCCCGGCACGCTGAATTGGGCTTTAGATCCGGTCTCCGAGCCGATCTCGAACGAGACGAGCTCGGGATGATTGATGAATACTCCGTAGCCACGATTCGTTACGTAGAAAGGAATATTTTTGTAGGCTTGCTCGGATGAGGTTCCTCCGTCTTCGTTCCAGATGTCAACTGTCTGGCCGTTTTTTACGAATGGCGTAAATCTTTCACCCAACCCGTACACCGTTTCGCCAACGCCCAAGGAAAGCTGCTCGCGGAAGTAATGAATCCCATCGTCAGCTTTGACATAAGCGGTGGAACGTGCCCCGCTTCCCGTTAGCCTTCTGTTTCGGAAAGTGTACGTGATTTGGACGGGATGACGCTTAGTTACGGTCACAGTCGTATCCCCGCTCGTCAGTCTGATGAAGCTTTCGTTATTTTCAATGTTTACCGTCGCATTGCCTGTGTGCTGAAGATCAAAGGTAGAGGGGCTTTGACGGACTTTTCCTTTATGATGGTAAAACTTCACGCGGATGACGTTAGGTATCGGCGAAGAGAACTCCATCGTCATCAGCGGTTCGTTTAACGTATTGCCGCGATGCTCGAGCGGTCTGTGAGTGGCGTAAGCGGTAATCGTGTCTTTTCCGATTTTTACGTCGTGAATTTCATAAGGGCTGAACAGGCGATAGCCTTGCTTAGTCATCCAATAGCCATCCGTAAACTTCATTATTTCATCTCCTTGAACGATTAATGAATTCTCTTGATAACATTTTAATGATATGATGAACAAAATTCTTGCATTTATATGCTATAAAATAACAATATTATGATATTTGGAGGTGGGGTATGGATTTGAGGCTGCTCAAAGAGGATCGGAGGCATGGGACCCCACAATTTCCGTTCGCCGTTTATGCTATGGATTGCCAAGCAGGTGTAGTTTTGGACAATCATTGGCACGATGAGGTCGAGTTTCTGTGCGTGGTTGAGGGGGAAGCGACATTCCAGATTGGCATGGCAGATTATGAGCTTAAAGCGGGTGAGGCTATATTCGTACCGGGCGGAGAGGTTCATGGCGGCTTCTCAAGCGATGGCTCGGCATGCTCGTATAGAGCTATGGTATTTCATCTTGATTGGCTTGGGGATGGTCGGGATAACATCTCCTCCCTGTTTATCGAACCGTTAAAAAACGGAGAAGCGGAAATTCCGCTTTACTATGACGGATCGACAATGTGGGGAAGACGGGTTTTGGTCCGGCTGGCCCGAATGCTTCGTATATACGAGTCGGAAGCTTTGGCGAGAGAACTACGAATTAAGGCCGAACTTTATTCCTTAATAGGCGATTTGATCGAAAACGGACAGTGGCGGCATGCGGTTTCCAATAGCTCGATGAGTTCGTACACGATAGCTCGCTTGAAGGCCGCTGTTACTTACATGGAAAAGAATTTTTCCCAGCCCTTGACCGTGCCTGATCTAGCTGAAGTTGCGGGCATGAGTGTCGGTCATTTTAGTCGAGTATTTAAGACGGTTATGCGAAAGTCGCCCATGGATTACCTAAATCGTTATCGGATAAAGCAAGCCGCTCAATTGCTGAAAAATACGGATTGTTCCATTGCGGATGTGGCGATGGAGACAGGTTTGACGAATTTCAGCTATTTCAGCAAAAAATTTAGCGGAATTCATGCGTGCACCCCTTCGCAATTTCGCAAAAAATTTAGGAGCCTTTAAGGTTTATTTATGAAAATCTGGTATAGTGAATGAATGGCTGTCCATAACAAAGAGGGGGAAATGTTGAAATGAGCGACAACAACGAGAAAAACTTACAAGATAATGAACAACAACCGACGAACGAAGCGATTGAGAATGAACTAGAGGAAACGGTCGAGCCCAAATCTTCGCTTGATCTTGGCAAAGCGGACCCGGGAATCGTAACAAGTGTAGTGCCTGCGGCGGCAGGAGCTGCAGCACCTGCTCGCAGCTCCTCTGCTGTGATTGTACCTTGGGTAATTGCTGTCATTGCCATAGCTGCGCTTGTATTTGTACTGATTCGGAATACATCGGGAGGAACAAGCAACGAAGCAATCGGACAACTTGACGGCTATACGATTAATAAGACGGACTTTTACGATGAGATGAAAGACAGAGTGGGAGAAGATCAGATTTCGGCTTTAGTCGACGAAATCGCACAGACCAAAATCATTGAGCTGGAATCCGAGAAAGCCGGAATTAAGATTAATGATGAAGATATGAAGAACGAGATTGAGAACTTTAAGAAGGCATACGGCTTTGAGACCGACGAGGATATGTCCGCTGCATTGACGCAGGCCGGGTTCACGTTGGAGGATTTCAAGGAGAAGCAAATAATGCCGACTCTGAAAATTAAGCTGTTGTTCGAGAACAAGCACCCGGTAACCGAAGAAGAGCTTAAGACTTATTTCGAAGATAAAAAGGATTCCACGTTTGCGACAACGCCAAAAGAAATTAAGGCATCGCACATTTTGGTGAACACAAAGGAAGAGGCCGAAGCTGTGCTGGCCGAACTGAAGGGCGGCAAAGATTTTGCCAGTTTGGCGAAGGAAAAGTCGCAAGATCCAGGTTCCAAGGCAGAGGGAGGAGATCTCGGATTTTTCGGTCGCGGCGTTATGAATCAACGCTTCGAGACCGCTGCATTTGCTCTTGCTAAAGGTGAGACGAGCGAAGTCGTGGAGGCGGACAACGGGTTCCACATCATCAAGATCACCGATATTAAAGAGGCTGTCGTTCCCGAGTATGATACAGTGAAAGCTGATGTCAAAAAAGCTTATTACGAAGAGAAAATGGGCACGGAAGCAACCACTTGGCTAGAAACGTTGAAGAAAGATCGGAATTATAAAAACCTAGTCGCGAAGGAACCAGAAGCCGCTTCGCCGACCGCTTCGGCAACGGCAAGTCCTCAAGCTTCTCCGTCGGCCCAGTAAGCGAAGATGCTGAAAATAATTAAGGCTCTGTCACCTTGATAGGAGACAGAGCCTTATTTGCACGTCATGAGCTATGACTGATCGGAAATATGGTTTTCCTTAGCGCTGTTGTCCTCGGTTTGCGGCGGCTTTGGTGGACGGGGCGGGCGAGGCGTTTTCGGACGGAAACGCGATGACAAGTAATTATGTTTGCGGTCCCGAAAGAAAATCCAACCTCCAATAAAGCCTATGCCCAGCAGAAAAAGAATGGCTCCGCCGATGAACATCCCCCAAGCGAAGTCCGGAGAGGTAACGTTTATATCGCCGATTTTCACGAAATAGTCGTATATCGCATCTTTCATGAGCAAAAAGCCGTAAGCGGCCGCAATACCGGGAATAACAAGCAGTAGTATAGCTATGAGCCGCTGAATAAGCAGTTTCATAGGATGATGAAGTCCTCCTTCCCATCTCCTAATCATACCTACTTTTCAGGCAAATGTCTATGAATGCGCCTCCATTTCTCGATATCCCGTTCAGTCAGTAATAGTATCCCTATTGAATGTGTCGGATTTTCTCTTCTTTTGTCGCTATCCCCTCCGGTCAGTTGTGAAGTCGCCCTCATGAAATGCATTAGATTTTCGCATCTTTTGTCGGTATCCCGGTGGCTCAGGAAAGGGATCCTCCGATATTTACTGAAGAGGGTATCCCCTTTAGTCAGTAGTTAGTTCTCCCGTACATATAAAGGCTCTTGGTTATCCCCTTCGATCAGTAAAGATTGCTTTGTCTGGGACTCCCTTCTGTAATAATTAAGGGGATGACTGGAATAGAAACATGCCTATGCTATGCAAGTTTGATGGAATGTTGTCGAGGAGTACGAGTTAATCGGTTAGAACGGGAGCGGCTGTCTGATTTGGTGAGCTCGTTGTAGGTTATTCTGGAAGAGTTAATACAATCTGCGAGAAGCTGAACATAGAGGGTGGAGCGGCTGCGGTTGTAGTAGTAACAAAATTGATCAAGATACGCTTGTAAATGCTTAGGACCAATGCCGAGAAACGTTCTGCCGATCCACCACGTCACATTGTATCCCATCCAAGCCAACTCTTTGTTCATATTACGGCCGTACCTTCGGGTCACAATTGTATTTTCTGCATCATCAGGGTGGATATGCTCGCGAATAAACGGAGCCGTATCCGGACAATCGTACTTATCCTTTAACGAAGCTTTTGATTGAAGCTTAATCACAATCGGACCAAGAGTGCCGTTACCGTCATCTGAAGCACCGACAAGCAATGGTTGTTCCTGCTTATGCCAATCGAAAGAGGGAGTTAGGCGCTTGCTGTATATAGAATCCGAAACGCGAACAATCCCTGACAATAATCGGGTTGATTCTCTTGAAGTCATCGCATGACGGATTTTGTGGCAGATGAGCCAGGCCGTTTTGTAAGTGACATGGATAGCCTCGGAGAGTTGCCTAGCGTTAATGCAGCGGGGTTGGGCATGCAGAAAAATCGCCTGAAACCAACGATGAATAGGCGTGCGGCTTCCCTCCATAATGGTACCGGCAATCAAGGAAGATTGCGCATGGCAGGAACGGCATTCGTAGAGTGGAATACGCCTAGTGGAAATGAGATAAAAATGAGAATGGCTGCAACGCGGGCAGCGAAAGCCGTCGGGCCACTTGAGCTCGAACAGGATGGGGAAACAATCTGCTTCGTTCTTAAAAACGGAACAAAACTTTTGAAACTTATCTGCCGCCGCTTTAAGACTCATACAAAACTTCCTCCCTCAAATGGATGGAACGTACGTTCCCTTTACTTCATTTTACCAAACATACGTTCTTATTTAAAGCTTTTTTCTGTGTTTCAACTAAATTTTCAGAGCTACTTTGATCGACTAACTGACTCAAAGGGATACCGACAAAAGGAGATGAAGGGTTCGATTTCTGAAATGAGCGGAGAAGATCGGGAGGTTATCAGTTTACGGCCAATTTACGGTCAAAAATTTAAAGACTGAGAAACTGACAGAAAGGGATACCGGAAAATGAGCAGAAAATGAGAGAGAGGCGAGAGGCGAGAGGCGAGAGGAGAGAGGAGAGAGGAGAGAGGAGAGAGGAGCGGAGCGGGGAGCAGAGCAGAGGAACTGACGGAAGGGGATACCGGAAAAAGAACAAGGACGATGGAGGACGAAGAAGGATCCGACTTTGTTCAGCTCGCAAAAAAAAGGTACAATGGGAAAGTGAGTTTACATACGGAGGGGAAACTATGCCAATCGAAGTCGATGTCGCTGTATTGGGCGGAGGGCCGGGAGGCTATACGGCAGCGGTGAAGGCGGCGCAAGCCGGGCTTAGCGTCGTTGTAATTGAGAAGGACAAGCTGGGCGGGACTTGTCTGCACAGGGGATGCATCCCAAGCAAGGCTTTGCTAAGAAGTGCGGAGGTATACGCAACGATCGGGGATTCTGCTTCATACGGTATTCGATTGCCGGAAGGAGCTGCTTCGGTAGATTGGGGAGCGGTGTTAAAACGGAAGGACAGTATCGTAGAGCAGCTCTACAAAGGGCTTCAGGCACTCATGAAGCAGCATAAAATCGAGGTTATTCAAGGCGGCGGACGCATTATTGGCCCTTCGATTTTTTCGCCTAGAAGCGGGGCGATTGCGGTAGAACTGGCGGACGGGGAAGCGGAGACAATTGTGCCCAAGAACGTCGTAATTGCGACGGGATCGCGTCCGCGCAAGCTGGAAGGCCTTAGCTATGACGGCGAGCTCATCGCGACTAGTGACGAGGCGTTAGGATGGACGAGCCGCCCATCTTCCGTTCTGATCGTCGGAGGCGGGGTGATTGGCGTCGAATGGGCGTCGATGCTCAGCGATTTCGGCACGCAGGTTACGATTGTCGAAGCCGCGGAACGAATACTGCCCTCGGAGGACAAAGATATAGGCGCAGAAATGGCAAAGGCACTCAGAAAAAGAGGCGTTGTCATTCATACTGGAGCTACTTTGCAGACCGATAGCTGCATCACGTCGGACAAAGGTGTCGAGATACTTGCAATGACTGGAGGCGGCGACACGCTGACGCTGAGTGCGAATCGGATGCTCGTGTCTGTAGGCAGGATTGGCAACGTGGAAGCGTTAGGACTGGAAAATACAGATGTTAAGACGGAAAAGGGTTTTGTTAAAGTAAATCCCGCGACGCTTCAAACGGGGGAATCTCATATTTACGCGATCGGAGATTGTATAGGCGGCGTTCAGTTGGCGCATGCAGCTATGCACGAAGCGACGATGGCGATCGAGCATTTGACCGGGAGCAAGCCGTCGAGGGCCGCGGATCGGGATATTCCGCGCTGCGTCTACTCGCGGCCGGAGGCGGCGGCCATCGGCTGGACGGAAGAGAATGCCAAGGCGGAAGGCTACCAGGTGCGCACGGCAAAGCTGCCTTTGCGCATTCTGGGCAAAGCGCTTGTGCACGGCAAAAGCGATGGCTTCGCCAAAGTGGTCGCGGATGCGGCAACGGGAGATCTGCTCGGCGTTCACTTGGTAGGAGTGCATGCAACGGAGCTGATTGCCGAAGCTGCGCTAGCGAAGCTGGTGGATGCGATTCCTTGGGAAATCGGCCGGACGATTCACCCCCATCCGACGCTCTCGGAAGTAATGCAGGAGACGATGCTGGCGCTGGAAGGCGCAGCGGGACACGCTTGATCCGATCGGCATCAGCAGGCTCAACCCGGAGGATTGCCATCCTTCCAGCGCCGAGAAGTGGTTCCCTAAAGGAATTTGCTCGGCGCGTCGGGTTGGGCGTTTCTTTTTGCTTGCGAGGGGAGTATAATAGGACTTAACCCCAAGTATTAAGACCAGGTTATAAAACTAAACCAAAGCAGGAGGACGCGCCCATGATGCATACAGGTTCCGTCCAGCGAGCGCTTCGTCATACCGAGCTTGGCCTTACGGACGAACGCGCAGTCGACATGTACAAGATGATGATGTTGGCCCGCCGCTTCGATGAACGCGGGCAGTTGCTGCAACGCGCCGGCAAAGTCAATTTTCATATTTCGGGAATTACCCAAGAGCCTTCTCAGGTCGCAATGGGATTTGCGATGGATCGGGAGCGTGATTGGTTTCTTCCGTATTACCGAGATTACGGGTTCGTGCTCTCGATCGGCATGACGGTTAAGGATTTGATGCTGTCGCTGTATGCCAAAGGAGAAGACCCGAATAGCGCGGGGCGGCAGATGCCCGGGCATTTTGGCAGCAAACGACTGCGCATTGTAACGGGATCCAGCCCGGTAACGACGCAGGTGCCTCATGCGGCAGGATTCGCTCTCGCGGCCAAGATGCGGAAAGAGCCTTCCGTAGCTATCGTCACGTTCGGCGACGGCTCTAGCAACCAGGGCGATTTTCACGAGGGTTGCAATTTTGCCGGAGTTCATCAGCTTCCGGTCATTTTCGTATGCGAGAACAATCAGTATGCGATCTCAATGTCGCTTGAAAAGCAAACTCGGGGACGCATATGCGATCGGGCGCTTGGTTACGGATTTCCAGGAGTACGAGTAGACGGCAACGATCCGCTGGAAGTATATCGCGTGTTCAAGGAAGCCCGCGAGCGCGCAGTGTCCGGCGAAGGACCGACTTTAATCGAGATTATGACTTATCGTGTAACGGCGCATTCGACTTCGGACAACGACATGGCCTACCGTACCAAGGAAGAAGTGGACGAGCAAAAGGCCAAGGACGGGATGCCGGTATATAAGCAATATTTAGTGGATGCCGGATTGTGGTCGGAGGAGAAGGAAGCGACTCTGCAAGCAGAAATCCGCGCGACGATCGACGAAGCGAACGATTATGCGGAGAAGGCTCCGTTCCAACCCGTAGAGGACGCATTCCGCTACGTATACGCCGAGGAGAACGGGGAGGGTTAAATATGCCGGTTATCGAATATATCGAAGCGATCAGACTCGCGATGAAGGAAGAAATGGAACGAGACAACGACGTATTCGTTCTGGGAGAGGACGTTGGCCTTAAAGGCGGGGTGTTCGGAACGACTAAAGGGCTGCAGCAGCAGTTTGGCGAGCTTCGGGCACTGGACGCGCCCCTTGCGGAATCTGCAATTGCCGGCGTCGCGATCGGCGCGGCCATGGCCGGAATGAAACCGATCGCCGAAATGCAGTATTCGGATTTTATGTTCCCTGCGACCAATCAGATTATTAGCGAAGCTGCTAAAATCCGTTACCGCTCCAACAACGATTGGGATTGTCCCGTTGTGATTCGCGCACCGATCGGGGGAGGCGTGTTCGGAGGGCTGTACCATTCGCAATGCCCGGAGTCGGTCTTCTTCGGAACGCCCGGACTCAAGATCGTCGCTCCGGCTACAGCGTACGATGCGAAAGGGCTGCTGAAGGCGGCGATTCGGGATCCGGACCCGGTTATTTTCTTCGAAAACAAGAAGTGCTATCGATTGATCTCCGACGAAGTGCCGGAGGAAGATTATGTCGTCCCGATCGGTAAATCCAAGGTGATGCGCGAAGGAACCGATCTTACGGTTATTGGCTACAGCATGCCATTGCACTTTGCGATGCAAGCGGCGGAAGAGCTGTCTAAGGAGCATGGCATCGAAGCTCACATTCTGGATTTACGTACGATTCAGCCGTTGGACCGTGAAGGCATTCTCGAAGCGGCAGCTAAAACAGGCAAGGTGCTGATTGTTCACGAGGACAATAAAACAGGCGGCGTGGGAGCCGAGGTCGGAACGATAATCGCCGAGGAACTGCTCTACGAGCTTGACGCCCCGATTCGTCGATTGTGTGCCCCGGACGTGCCGGCGATGCCGATCAACCCTCCGGGAGAGAAGCACTATCTGCTGAACAAGGAGAAGCTGAAGAAGGCGATGCTGGAGCTAGCGCGCTACTAGGCCTATCGCCGGATTTGGAGAGGGGAACTGTATCATATGGCTAAAAAGATAGTGGAAATTACGATGCCCCAGCTTGCGGAGTCTCTCGTATCTGCGACGGTGGACCATTGGCTCAAGCAGCCGGGAGATATGCTGGATATGTACGAGCCGATTTGCGAACTTATTACCGATAAAGTCAATGCCGAGCTTCCTTCTACGGTTAGGGGCAAGCTTGTTAAGCATCTGATCGGCGCGGGCGAGACGGTGGAAGTCGGCGCGGCGATCTGCCTTGTGGAAGTGGAAGCCGATGCGGAGGCTGATACCGAGCCGTCTGCGGGAGCACAGGAGCCTGTTTCTCCTGCCGCGCCGGCTGGGGGCCTGGGGACAACTGACACGGCTTCAGGAGCCCTCGGCTCTTCTGGGACAAGGGGGGGCGAACCGGCCTCGCGCCCAGCTGCGGCCATTGCACCCGCTTCTGGGATTGACGCCAACGCTCCGATGCGCCATCGCTATTCTCCGGCTGTTCAGCGGCTGGCGGCGGAACATGCCATCGATCTGAATCGAGTTAGCGGAACTGGAGAGGGCGGACGTATTACTCGTAAAGACGTTCAGGTGGCCATCGCTTCGGGGAACGCGTCGATCGGGACAGCCTCGGCGGTTAACCCGGCAACTGCAGCGACCGCTCCAATTGCGTCCTCGGCTCCAAGCGACTCGTCGCTAGCTCCGATGGATCCGAAAATTCCGGTGCGCTCCACAGGAATCCATTTGTCCGAATCTCCGCGCATTCCGTCAATCGAAATCGAAGGTCAAGAAGTACCTGGCCGCGGCGAATATTTTATCGATGTAACGCCCGTCCGCAATACGATCGCGACTAGAATGCGCCAGAGCGTTAGCGAAATTCCGCATGGCTGGATGATGATCGAGGTCGACGTGACCAATCTCGTCTTGCTGCGCAACAAGCTCAAGGACGATTTCCGCAAACGCGAGGGCATCAACTTGACCTATATGCCATTTATGATCAAGGCGGTCGTCAACGCGATCAAGGATTACCCGATCATGAATTCGGTGTGGGCGGTCGATAAGATTATCGTGAAACGCGATATCAACATCTCTCTGTCTGTCGGAACGGAGGATTCGGTCGTTACGCCGGTCATTCGCCATGCGGATCAGAAAAACATATCCGGTCTCGCCCACGAAATTGACGATCTCGCAAGACGTACGCGGGAGAAAAAGCTCAAACTGGATGACGTTAACGGCGGCACTTTCACGGTGAACAATACGGGCTCTTTCGGCTCGATTCTGACCCAGCCGATCATCAACTATCCTCAAGCCGCGATCATCACGTTCGAATCGATCGTCAAACGCCCCGTCGTTATTAACGACATGATCGGCGTTCGTTCGATGGTAAATCTGTGTCTGTCGCTCGACCATCGGATTTTGGACGGAGTCATCTGCGGACGGTTCCTGCAGCGGGTGAAGGAAAATTTGGAAGGCTATAATTTGGACACGAAGGTGTATTAGGTTCGGCGAACTAAATTCATTGAACCTGGTACAGCGGACTTGCCCGGCTCAGTCGCGTTTCGAGCGCGACGCGCCGGGTTTTCTTGATCGCATAGATAAGCTACAATAGGGAAGTAACTCGCATAGGGATTCAAGCAGAAGTTCGAGCAGGAGGGTTCAAGGCATGAAGGAACTGAACGTCGAATGGTTGTCCAGGCGGAAATACGGCGAAGCTTGGGAGCTGCAGAAGCAGCTCGTGAAGGAGATCGACCGCCAGGAACGGAACGATTCCTTGCTGCTCCTTGAGCATTCGCCGACCTATACGATCGGCTCGGATCGCCATCCCGAGCATCTGCTGTACGGAAGCGAGGAGTTGGCTCGTCGCGGCATCGAAGTGTACGAGATCGATCGCGGCGGCGATATTACGTATCACGGTCCGGGTCAGCTTGTTGGTTATCCGTTGCTTTATTTGGATGCCGAAGGGCTTGATCTTCATCAGTACTTAAGAAATCTCGAGGAAGCGATTATCAAGCTGCTAGCTGAATTCGGCATTCAAGGCGGCAGGAAGCCGGAATATACCGGGGTATGGGTAGGCGATCGAAAAATCGCCGCAATCGGGGTCAAGTTCAACAAGGCCCGGACAAGGCGAGGCTTCGTGACGAGCCACGGCTTTGCGCTTAACGTAAAGAAAAACGTGGAAGAAGACGGCTTCCAAGGCATCATTCCGTGCGGCATTACGGAATACGGGGTGACGTCTCTGGAAACGTTAACCGGTATCGAGCTGCAGGTGGACGAAATCGGAAGGCGCATCGTTCCATGCTTCGCAGAAGTGTTCGGTTACGCTTCCGTTACTGCAGAAGAGATACTCCCATCAGTAAAGTCGTAGCGACCAACGCAAACAAAGTAACGTAAATGACGATCTTAAACAAACGCTTGTTCATAAGCGGCTCCACATCCTTTCAGACTTAGGCTTGCTCATATTTACATTGTAACGAATACGACCTCAGGAGGGAAGATCATGGTTCAGAAAGATAGATTAATCGCCGAGTTTATGGAACTGGTGCAGATCGACAGCGAGACAAAACATGAGACTGAGATTAGCAAAGTCCTTAAGGCCAAATTCGAGGAGTTTGGTCTGGAGGTGACGGAGGACGATGTGGCCGATAAAATCGGTCATGGAGCGGGAAATTTATTCGCTTGGCTCGCACCGTCGGCTGGGCATGAGTCCGTTCCGACCATTCTGTTCACTTCGCATATGGATACCGTCTCGCCCGGAAATGGAATTAAGCCGCGGCTGGATGACGACGGATATATTCGCAGCGACGGCACGACGATTCTTGGAGCGGATGACAAGGCGGGGCTTGCGGCAATGTTTGAAGCGCTGCGCGTTATTCGCGAGCAACAACTGCCGCATGGGGGCGTTCAATTCGTCATCACGACGGGCGAGGAATCCGGCTTGATCGGTTCCCGCGCAATGGATGGCTCCAGGCTGCGGGCCAAGTTCGGCTATGCGCTCGACTCCAATGGCGAGATCGGAGCGATCGCGGTGTCGGCTCCGACCAATTCCCGCCAGTTTATTACGATTAGAGGGAAAGCTGCTCACGCTGGCGTAAATCCGGAGGACGGCATCAGCGCCATTCAGGTGGCCTCCAAAGCGGTATCCCGCATGAAGCTTGGCCGCATCGATAGCGAGACAACGGCCAATATCGGACGCTTCGAGGGCGGAGGCGAGGTAAATATCGTTGTGGATACGATAAAAATTTACGCGGAAGCCCGCAGCCAAGTTCAGGAGAAGATGGAGGCGCAGGTCGAATCGATGCGCGAAGCGGTCGCCAGCGCTGCGCATGAATGCGGAGCCGAGTTTAATTTCGAAACGCTGACGATCTACCCGGCTTATTATCATGATGACAGCACGGAGGTCGTTCAAGTTGCGAAAGCGGCGATCGAGGCGATCGGACTGACTCCCCGCACGTTCTCATCCGGAGGCGGAAGCGACGCGAATATGTTTAATGGGAACGGCGTGCCGACCGTTAATCTGGCTGTCGGTTATGAGCACATCCATACGACGAAGGAGCAAATTAAAGCGGACGATCTCGCGAAAGCGGCCGAACTGGTGCTGTCGATCGTAGGCGAGACGCTGAAGCGGTAAGCGCAGCAAGGCAGTGCTTTGACCGTTTAAGGTCGGGGCGCTGCCTTTGGTTATTTCCGCGCGGGGAGATCGGCGTCAGCCGGCCGCATCGTTTGCTGAGCTTCTAGCAGCGAGACAAGCGGCGTGCGTGCTCCGCGAAGCTTCTGCTCCTGACGCAGCGCATGGCGAATTTCCCAAGCTTTGCCGACGAATTGCAGACGTTGCGGCGTTATATATTTTTTCAGCATGGTACAAGCCTCCTCGTATCGAATGCGTTGCTCGTTCCGTCTACCGTAAGGGGACGAGCCTTCTATACGTTGAGGGTATGCGCGTAAAAACGAGATTAGACTGGGGGATGCGAAATGAGCGCAAATAAAGACATTGCCTCTCACCCGTTCTATGAACGGACTTTGGAAAGCAAGCCGATTTTTGAAGGTAGAATCATATCTTTGCAGATCGATACAGTAAGTCTTCCAAACGGCGAAACGGCGACGAGGGAGATTGTGCGTCATCCCGGGGCCGTTGCGGTCGTGGCGCTGCTGGATGGCAAAATGCTCGTCGTAGAACAATTCCGCAAGCCGCTGGAAAAGGTGCAGGTCGAAATTCCGGCGGGCAAGCTGGACGCGGGGGAGGAGCCGGAAGCGGCGGCGCTTCGCGAGCTGGAAGAGGAGACGGGGTATCGCGCGCGCAGTATACGTCATCTGCATTCGTTCTCGACATCTCCCGGCTTTGCCGAGGAGGTCGTGCACCTTTATGTAACGGACGATCTTGAGCCGGGACAAGCGCATCTCGACGATGAGGAGTTTTTGACCTGCGAGGCGATTACGCTGGAGCAGGCGCAAGCGTATATTGCAGAAGGACGCATTTGCGATGCCAAAACGCTGCTGGCCGTCTATGCTTGGCGCATGTACGCGCTGACGGGGGCGTTCTAGCCGATGAGCGCTTCGCAAGCGGCTTCGGAGGCTCTGCTGTCCCCTTGCTTCGCCGATCTCCATGTTCATATCGGCCGAACGCAGGACGGGCAGTATGTGAAAATTAGCGGTAGCCGGAATCTGACCTTCCGCCAAATCGCCGAGGAAGCGTCCGACCGCAAAGGCATCGAGCTAGTCGGCATTATCGATTGTCATTCGCCGCCTGTACAGAAGGATATTCTGGAATGCTTGCATTCGGGAGAAATGGAGGAGGTTCCCGGCGGAGGGATTCGATATCGGAATACGACGCTGTTGCTGGGCGCAGAGATGGAGGTTAAGGAAGAAGGCGGGGGCCCGTTCCATCTGCTCGGCTTTTTGCCGAATTTGCAGGCGATGCAGGAGTGGACCGAATGGATGACGCCCCATGTCGCTAACATTCGGCTGAGCACGCAGCGAATCCGCGTTACGGCAGCAGAGCTGCAGGCGGAGCTGGTCGCTCGGGGCGGGCTGCTTATTCCGGCGCATATTTTCACGCCGCACAGAGGCCTCCTCGGCTGCTCCGCCGATCGTCTGGCGGACCGGCTCGATCCTGACGGCATTGCAGCCGTCGAGCTTGGCCTCAGCGCGGATTCGGATATGGCCGGACGATTGTCCGAGCTCGATCGCTATCCGTTCCTGACCAACTCCGATGCGCATTCTCCCGGCATGATCGGAAGGGAGTGCAACGAGCTGATGCTGCTAACCCCTTCTTTCGCGGAGTTTGCCAAAGCGCTTAAGGGCGAGGAAGGCCGGCGTATTCTGGCCAACTACGGACTGCATCCCGAATTGGGTAAATATCACGAAACCTCATGCACGGCTTGCAGTCGTACGATCCCCGAGACGGGCGAGGACGTTGAGGCTTGCCCTTATTGCGGAAGCAAGCGGCTGACTCGGGGGGTGTCCGGGCGCATTCGCCGATTGGCAGATCGCGAGCAGCCGATCCACCCGGAAGGAAGGCCTCCATATCGTCCGCAGGTTCCGCTGTCTTTTTTCCCAGGCATCGGTCCGGCTAAGCGCGAGAGGCTGTTTGCGGAAGTCGGCACGGAAATGGAAGTGCTCCACCGCGTTTCTGCAGATGCGATCGCCGCCGTAACCGGAGAGAGAATCGCCGAGATGATCGTCCGGGCAAGGGGAGGCGGGCTAGCGTTTACATCGGGGAGCGGAGGAAGCTACGGAACGATTCGGCAATCATAATCGGTACTTGTCCATCATACAATGAGGCACGGGATATGCCGCTAAAGATGGACAAGGGGGTTGGCCGCCGTGAACTTCCGCTTATGGAATTTGTCGGCTCGCGACAATTTAAATCTATACGTGTTTTTGGGTGTGCTTGTTCTGGTCGGGACGATCTTCGGGGCGATGCTCGTCTATGCGCTCACCTTGGATCAGCAGCAGGAGCTGGCCGATGCAATCGGCGTGTACTTGGTCAAAATCGACAGCAGCGGCAGCGTTTCGCCCGCATCGACGTTTCGGGAGAGCTTCCTGCTTTACGGAAAATGGATGCTGCTGATATGGTTTCTCGGGCTGTCTGTCATCGGTCTTCCGCTTGTATTCCTGCTTGATTTCCTGAAAGGCGTTCTGATCGGTTTTGCAGCGGCCGTGCTTGCACAGCAGTTTGCCTGGAACGGCGTGCTGTTTTTCCTGCTCGCGACCGGTCCGCGCAATGCTTTAGTCGTGCCCGCTCTTATGATCGCAAGCCTGTCATCGGCAAGATTCGCATATTTCGTCGTGCGTGAGCGGCTGTTCCGCCGCAAAGGGCAATTGCTGCCTCCATTTCTGGCGCATACGGCGGTTGCGGCGGCGATGTTGCTCGTATTGTGCGTCGCATCGCTGTACGAGGCGTTCGTGTCTCCCGATTGGCTAGCTCGTATCGTTCCTTTTTGACGCGGAAGTTTGACTAAATGAACAAGCTCATCCTATAATGGAAGGAAGTGCACCAGCGACCGGAGGGGAAACCATGGAAGCCCGCATTGAAAAAATAAAACAACAGTTGCAGTCCCATGGCTACAAACTGACTCCGCAACGGGAAGCGACGGTTCGCGTCCTTCTCGAGAACGAAGAAGATCATCTTAGCGCGGAGGACGTCTTTATGCTCGTCAAGGACAAAGCTCCTGAAATCGGTCTTGCGACTGTCTACAGGACGCTTGAACTTCTGAGCGAGATGCACGTCGTGGAGAAAATGAACTTCGGCGACGGGGTAGCCCGATACGATCTTCGTACAGACAGCAACAAGCACCACCACCACCATCTCATTTGCGTGAAATGCGGGTCCATGTCGGAAATTATGGAAGATTGGCTGGGGCCGCTCGAGGAACGACTGGAGAAGGAATACCGTTTTACCGTGCTGGATCACCGTTTGGATTTTCAAGGCGTCTGCGCCAAGTGCCAAGCGAGCGAAGGCGGCGGAGAGTAAATACTTACAACAAAAAGAGAGGCCTCCGACTTTTGTCGAGAGCGCCTCTTTTGCATTTTTACAGACGTTACAGAAGCTTGCGAATGTGCGCTTCGATTCGTTCAGGCGTAACGGTTGGCGCAAACCGCTTGACGACTTTGCCGCTGCGGTCAATTAGAAACTTGGTGAAATTCCATTTGATGCGTTTGGATCCGAGGAAGCCCGGCGCAGCTTTGGTGAGGTGACTGTACAGCGGATGTATGGAGGCTCCTTTTACATCGATCTTGGCATACAATGGAAAGGTCACGCCGTGATTGAGCTGGCAGTGCCGGGTGAGCTCATCTCCATCAAGGGGCTCCTGTTCGGCGAATTGGTTGCTGGGAAAGCCTACGACGGACAATCCTTGTTTGGCATAAGTCTCGTGCAGCTTCTGAAGGCCCGCAAATTGCGGCGCGAAGCCGCAATTGCTTGCCGTATTCACGACCAGTATCACTTTGCCCTTGTGCTCGGTTAGCGTGGTTTCTTCTCCTTTGCCTGTTATGACGGGGATGTCGTATATAGACATTTGGAAGCCTCCTGACGAATTGAACGTTATTAGCGGAAGGTCGCGTCCGCCCATTGGCGAACGGCGAGCGACGGGGAGATGGCATACTCTTCGTGAAGCATTGAGCAGAGCTGATCGTATTTCAGCTTGGACATATCCAAATCTCCGTTATCTGAGTGAAACTGCATGATCAGAAAATAAAGCTCCTCGGAGAAAGGAAATCTCTGCTCCATCAACTCGTAAATTTCGAGTGTTTCTTTGCGGCAATCCGAAGCCCGCCACATCTCGCTGACCGAGAGGGCATGCTTGTACCAAATATCGCGAAGTCTTTTACGCTCGTTCTCGGCCCACACATAGTCGGTTTCGGACAGGTAGTCGCCCTCGTAGCTCCGAAGCCAAGCAATATGCTGCGCGGCCGTCTCGGGATTGAGCTCGGGAAGAGACAACCGCCCGTTCTCCCATTCTTGAACGTCATACCGATTGTTGCCCAAATCCAGATAATAGTCGCTTCCGCTGTTGGTGAGACGTATCGTAAGACCGGCGGCTTCAATGGATTTGCGAATCTGGTATACGGTCGTGTACAGCTGCGTGAACGCCTTCTTGTACTCCGTATCCGGCCAAAGCAGGTCCAGCAAAATATCTTTGCGAACCGGCTGATTCCGCTTGTACACCATGTAGGCGAACAGCTCTTGCGCGCGGACGGTGCGCCAGGAGAACGGCTCGGCTTTGCCGTATTCGATCCTAAGTCTTGTGAAGCAGCTGATTGTGGCGACAGGAGGCTCGGTGCTGGCGGGACGAATGGAAGCCCTTAATTTTAAACGATTAATCGTATGCAGGAGCCTGTCGGCATTAATCGGCTTCAAAACGTAGTCCAAAGCGGCAAGCTCGAACGCCTTGATCGCGTATTCATGGTGAGCGGTTACGAATACGATCTCGATGTCATCGTTAATTTTATGAATCTGTTCAGCGGCTTCCAGGCCCGAAATTTCCGGCATGTCAATATCGAGAAAAGCGACATCTGGACGCAGTTCGCCAACTCGCTGCAGGGCCGCCGCCGCGTTCTGGAACTTACCCACGATCTCGATGTCGCCTATTTTCTCCAGCTGTCGTTCCAGATCCTTTAGCGCTAATCCTTCATCGTCTACTAGAATTGCTTTCATAGGGCATGTTTTGTCTCCTTGTTGGAATGCAAATGCAATAATTCATATATCGGCATTTCCCGGCGCGAAAATAAGACAATTAGCGAGCTGCCGGTTCGATTTGCAAAAGTCCGCTTCCCACCGCGTTTTTGCCTCCCGGAATTCGCAGAGCCGTCGCTTTCAGTCTGCGGGCAATTTCGGTCGCGGTCAACTTAGGACGAACGCCTCTGAGTAGAGCGGCGGCTCCAGTTACGTGAGGCGCCGACATGGAGGTCCCGGATTCCCTGCGGTAGGTGCCGTTCAACCAAGTGGACAAAATGCTGACTCCAGGAGCGGCCAAATCGATTCCTTTACCCCGACTAGAGAAGCTGGCCACGCGATTGGCGCGCGTGGTGGCGGCAACGGCGATCGTTTCCGGATAGCGGGCCGGAGCGTCGATCTGCGGCAGAGCGGTGCCGCTGTTGCCGGCGGAAGCAACGATGACGGCGCCGCGGCGTTTGGCTTGCCGAATTGCGTTTCTGAGCAGAGTACTGTCGCCGGCAAGGCCGAAGCTCATATTCAAAATGCGAATGCCCCTTGCCAAACACCATTCAATTCCTTCAATGATATCGGAAATAAAACCGGAACCGTTCGCGTCAAGTACTTTAACGGCATATAGCTCGACTTTGGGAGCCACTCCGTAGATTTTTCTTCTACCGGTTGCCGCCGCTATTCCAGCGACGTGGGTGCCATGGCCGTTGTCGTCGGCGTAAGATTTACCCGTTATTGTATTCACGCCGCCGGCGATAGCGAGATCGGGATGGCGGGCGATTCCGGTGTCGAGGATCGCGACTTTGATCGAAGCGCCCGAGTGCGACGCAGGCCAAGCCGGCGGAGCCTTGACACGGTTGACGTTCCAGGGGATACGGCTTTTGACGATGGCCGATATGCGCGATAGGTTAGCATTGACCAATCCATGGGCCTTTACTCTGCGATCCCGCTCAATGAGAGAAATGCGGGGGTGCTTTTGCAGCGATGCCCAGTCAGCGCTTTTGCTGCTGTGGCAGCAAATCATCCGCATGGAGTCGACTTGCTTGAGCGGTCGAATGCCTGCCGCGGTAAGCTGCTTAAGGCAGGCATGATAGTCCTGTATCCGGCGAAATACGATATTCCTTCGTTCCGTGCGGGACGTAGGCTTGCGTTTTACCGTCAGACTGAGCTGCTTTACCAATGGGTTCATCGGATGTTCTTTCCTCCTGATCGGATCATAACCGAGCTCATGACCGTATTCTGTAGTAGGGTATGGGAGTTCCGAGCATGAGGTGCAAGGAGGCGCGCACACATATTTTCGCAGGCCGGGGAGAAAGAATAAGGGAAGGACGAGTCTGTATACCGGGAGGAACGAGCATGATCGTTGGATTGCCCAAAGAGATCAAGAAGCAGGAGTATCGCGTTGCGCTTACGCCTGCCGGTTGCGAGATGATCGTAAAGCAGGGACACGGCGTCGTTGTGGAGCGGCAAGCAGGCGAAGGAAGCGGCTTTGCTGACGCCGAATACTTGGACGCCGGCGCCGGCCTGGTCGAAAGCGCGCAGGAGGTATGGTCGACTGCGGATTTAATCGTGAAGGTGAAGGAGCCGCTTTCCGAGGAATTTGCTTTTTTTCGCGAAGGACAAATTTTGTTCACTTATTTGCATTTGGCTGCAGCGCCGGACTTGGCCCAAGCGCTTGTGAATCGACGGGTGACGGCTATCGCCTACGAGACGATTCAAGCGCCAAACGGAAGCCTTCCGCTGCTTACGCCGATGAGCGAAGTGGCTGGAAGAATGGCGGTTCAGGAAGGCGCAAAATACTTGGAGGCGTTCCAGGGCGGTAGAGGCGTACTGCTCGGCGGCGTTCCGGGTGTGCCCCCTGCGGAAGTCATCATCATTGGAGGAGGCATCGTGGGGACGAATGCGGCCAAGATGGCGCTCGGTCTTGGAGCCGATGTCGTCGTTCTCGAGAAAAGCGCGGATCGGATGCGTTATCTCGACGATGTGTTCCAAGGGCGACTGCGCACGCTCACGAGCAATTCCTACAATATCGCCAATGCGGTGCGCAAAGCGGATCTTCTGATCGGAGCCGTGCTAGTCCCGGGAGCAAGAGCGCCCCGACTAGTAACCGAGGAAATGGTAAAAACGATGAAAAAGGGCGCAGTTATCGTCGATGTCGCCGTCGATCAAGGCGGTTCAATCGCTACAATCGACCGCGCCACCACACACGAAAACCCGACCTACGAGAAACACGGAGTTATTCATTATGCAGTCGCGAATATGCCGGGAGCAGTGCCTCGCACTTCGACGCTTGCGCTGACGAACGTGACGATTGATTATATTTTACAGTTGGCTGATAAAGGCTTTGAGGTTTCGGTGCAAAACAATCCGATGCTTGCGCTTGGCGTGAACGCCTGCCGAGGGGCGATTACTCATCCGCAGGTGGCCGACGCTGTAAGTTTACCTTATGCGAAACTGGAAAGCTTATGGTGAATGGAATGAATGCAACCCCTCCTTCATACGGTTGAGTATGGGCAAGGACAAGGAGGGGAAGAAGGATGAAGGGTCCGATGGAGAGATGGTGGGAGCGATTGCAGTTTACGCTCCTTTTTCTTGCGCTTGCGGTTGTCGTTCATGGTTTCTTCGGGTGGTTTCACGACTGGCTTGAACCTAAAGATCCTTATAGGACGCCTGAAGGAAAAGCGTTCAAAGTATTTATGACGGGAGAAGGAAACGATCCGGACGCCTCGCCCGGCGACCGTCTGCGATTGTTTTATTGGATGGGGGAGTAGTTTACGGAAGGAAATCGACCGATTCGCGTTGAATGTATCTATGTACAATTTTATTTTTGAAATCGGGATGTAACGGATAAGGTTTGAAGCAGGGAAAGGAAACCGGTATGGAATTGAGAAATTTGCTGAGTGCATATCTCTTGTATTTGAGGGAGGATCGAGGCGTTTCCGATGGAACGGCGCAAAGCTATTCGAGCGATCTATCCGACTTTCTGGATAGTCTGGACAAGCGCGGCGTCAACCATGCGACCCAACTAAGACCATTGCACCTGACCGCCTACACAAATGAGATGCGAGCACAAGGGAAATCGGCGGCGACGATTGCCCGGCGAATTTCCGCGCTTCGCTCATTTTGCAAATATCTCGTGCTCCGACGCGTCGTTGACGTGGATCTGACCATTCAGCTTGAAGCGCCAAGGATGAACAAGAAAGCGCCGAAGCCAATTCGCTCCGAGGAGCTGGACAAGCTGCTGTCTCTGCCCGATACGGAGCAGCCGACAGGGATTCGAGACAGAGCGATGCTGGAGCTGATGTATGCGACCGGGCTGAGGGTATCGGAGCTTGCGTCGTTGAATGCAGATCAGGTTAATCCGGAGATGGGATTTTTGCTATGCATAGGTGCGGACGGCCGGGAAAGAATGGTGCCGATCGGGGCAGGCGGAAGCTACTGGGTGTCGAGGTACGTACAAGAAATGAGTCCGGTTGCGCCGCAAGAGGATAAGTCGGGGGCTGCTTTATTTGTGAATCGGCAGGGGCAGCGGTTAACTCGGCAGGGAATCTGGAAAATATTGAAGAAATACGCTGGGCAATTGGGGATGGACGCGACCCCGCAGGCGCTGCGTCGCTCTTTCGCGTCTCATTTGCTGGCGAACGGAGCCGATCTGAGATCGGTGCAGGAGATGCTGGGAGTTTCCAGCGCCGCTTCGCTGCAAGCTTATTTGCCCGCAGCGAAACCGAGACTCACCGAGGTGTACGAGCGCAATCATCCCCGTGCGGGAATGAAGCCGGAAACCTGAATACGACAATTATGGCTTGCGAAAAGAGGAATCAGGCATGGCTTATAAACGGATTACAGTTATCGTACTGGACAGCGTAGGTATCGGGGAGTTGTCTGATGCCGGACAATACGGAGATTTGGGAGCTCATACGCTAGGTCACATTATCGAAAGATCGCCGGGACTTGAGCTGCCTAATATGCGCAAGCTGGGGCTTGGCAACATTGCGCCGCTGGGAGAGTGGCAGCCGGAGGCTGCGCCTAGCGGATACTATGGCAAGATGGCTGAGGTTTCGGTCGGCAAGGATACGATGACGGGACATTGGGAGCTGGCGGGACTGCGCATTGACAAGCCTTTCCGCACGTTTCCGGACGGCTTTCCCGTCGCTCTGATCCGGCAATTCGAGGACGAGACGGGGAGATCGGTCATCGGCAACAAGCCCGCATCGGGAACGGAAATTCTCGATGAACTGGGCGCGGAGCAAATGAGAAGCGGCGCATGGATCGTCTACACATCCGCGGATAGCGTCTTTCAGCTGGCTGCGCACGAGGACGTCATTCCGCTTGAAGAGCTGTACAACGCTTGTCGGGTGGCGCGCCGCCTAACGATGAAGGATGAGTTCTCGGTCGGCAGAGTCATTGCCAGACCTTACTTAGGCGAGCCGGGAGCGTTCAAGCGAACCTCCAATCGGCATGACTACGCGGTGAAGCCGCCTTATCCGACGGTGCTGAACGCGCTGAAGGCCGGAGGCGTGGAGGTCGTGTCCGTCGGTAAAATCAACGATATTTTCAGCGGCGAAGGCATTGCCCGAACGACGTCTACGAAGAGCAACGCCCACGGAATTGAGGTCACGATTCGGGAACTGCAGCGGGATTTCGGCGGTTTTCTCTTCACCAATCTGGTCGATTTCGATTCGCTGTACGGTCATCGTCGCGATCCGGAAGGTTACGGACGGGCGCTTGAGGAGTTTGACCGTTCGCTTCCGGACATTATGGCCGCAATGAAGGAAGACGATTTGCTGCTGATTACCGCCGACCACGGCAACGATCCGGTCCATGCGGGAACGGATCATACCCGTGAATACGTGCCTCTGCTGGCCTGGAGTCCGAGCTTCGCCGAAGCGGGACGGCTGGAGGATCGCGCCACGTTCGCCGATGTCGCGGCTACGGTGGCGGATAATTTCGGAATCGACTTCAAAACGCACGGCTCCAGCTTTCTCGCGCTGCTGAAATAAACCGATGGAATAGAGGAGAGGTTAATCCTATGCAAGCCATAACACAAACGATGATCGAAGAAGCGGCTGCGTTTATTCGCAGAACGACGGACATTCAACCGGAAATCGGTTTAATTCTAGGCTCCGGCCTTGGAGTGCTTGGAGACGAACTGGAGGATGCGGTTACGATTCCGTACGAGGATATTCCTCATTTTCCAGTTTCGACAGTAGAAGGACATGCGGGAGAGCTGTTGATCGGCAAGCTGCAGGGCTGCAACGTCATGCTGATGCGCGGCCGTTTCCATATGTATGAAGGCTATGAGCCTGAACGTACGGCATTGCCGGTGCGGGTCATGAAGGCTCTAGGAGTCGGAAAGCTGTTGGTGACGAATGCGGCGGGAGGCATTAATCTGGACTTCGCGGCCGGCAACTTGATGCTCATTGCCGATCATATCAATCTGACGGGTAAAAATCCGCTAATCGGCCCGAACGACAACGCGCTTGGCGTGCGGTTCCCCGATATGTCGGAGGCATACAGCAAAAGGTTGCGCAGCATCGCTAAGGAGACCGCGAAGGATCTTGGCTTTGAGCTTAAAGAAGGCGTGTACGTCGGCCTGCTCGGCCCGAACTACGAGACGCCAGCCGAAATCCGCATGCTGCGGACGCTTGGCGCTGATGCGGTGGGTATGTCCACTGTATCCGAAGTAATTGTCGCCCGGCACTCGGGCATCGAGGTGCTCGGCATTTCGTGCATCAGCAACGCGGCTGCGGGGATACTGGATCAGCCGCTCTCGCATGAGGAAGTTATGGAGACGACCGAACGGGTAAAAGAACAGTTTTTGTCTCTCGTGCTGACGGTTCTTCCGAAAATGTAGCAGCGGTAAACGCAAAGAAGGAGCCTGCCCTCGGGGGTAGCTCCTTCTTCTGTTATAAAGTTGCAAAATTATTTGAGAATATGCCTCTTCAGAACGTGGATATCATGATCGTGCTGTGTAGACTTGTCCATGAGATAAAGGATAGAGTCGTTGAAATGAGGGTGTCCCGCTTCTACCTTTTCCATGCGTCCGTTTATTTGGGTCATTTCTTGCTTAATTCCGCTTATAACCTGCTTCATTTCAGCCATATCTCTGCGCATCTCATGCTGTTCGCTCAGAACCTTCTCCACCATGCCGATCAGTTGCCTCATCATATCCTCCAGCCTGGCCAGACGCTCTTCGGACATTTTGTAGACCCCTCTCCACTATTGCTTGTTTACTAATTTTAGCAAACGTGTGTTCGGATGTCAAGATTCGAGGTTTTTCCGAGAACTTTTTCAGAAGTTGTTCAGGCGACGTTGCTAATATTCAGCTATGTGCTTTTTTTGCATGCGGAAAACGGAGAATGTTCGATAAACATCGGGAAGGCCGCATGTAAATGCAATGCTTACATAGAGAGGATGGATAATGTGAGAGCTAGTAGAGTAAGAGTAAGCAAGAACAGAGCTCGACAAGCCAAGCAGAAGCTGACGGTATTTGTCGCGCTTGCGTTGGTTCTTCAGTTGGTGACGCAATTGTTTGTGGCTCCTTCTTCGCAGGCTGCAGATACTGCGATTCCTGGAATTACATTTACCAAAGAAGCCTCAAAAACAGAGGTGGAAATCGGTGAAGAGTTTGAGTTTGCGATCAAATATCAAGCAGACGGAGCGACGCAGGTTGGCAATACTTTAGTTGTATCCGATGCTGTGCCTTCGGAGTTTGCTGTGGTAGACGCTGATCAATGGGACATTGTTTCCGGTTCTAATCTATCGATGATTCCCTATGAATTAGAGTCTGGCAGTTCTATTGTCGTTAGGTTTACGGTAAAAGCAAAAGCGACCTGTTCAGCTAGCCCCATTGTTGTAAAGAACACCGCCGAGCTTGCATTGCAGGGCGGATCCGGTCTTAAGGCGACCGCATCGGCGGATGTAACGATTAAGGCGGATCCTGATGCAGGAACGCCTGCTTGTGGAGGCGGAACAAATCCAGGTGGCCCGTCCGTACCGGATACAGTGTATGGGCAGTGGGAAGCTTTTAAAGTTCAGGATTTGCATGTCCCGGGAAATCCGGCGATCGTTGGCGGATTGGTTGAATACGAAGTAGGAATCCGCAGCGTTAAAAGTAATGCCAATGCGGGAGCTTTGCAAAATGTAACGTTTGTGGAGCATTTGCCGCCAGGAATATCTGTGGATAATTCAACAACTTTTATTGGTAAAATTACTCCTGGGTCGAAGTCACCGATTTTAGGTGACTATAATTCGGTTGCGAATACAATCACATGGAGCGGTGTTACGCTTGAAGCGGCAGAGTCGTTTCGGGCGGTAATCATTTTGGATTATCCCGATAATTTAGGTGTTGCAAGTCCAGGAAATCGTCAGAATACGGTAGAAATTACGTATGATCCGACTAATGATGGTCCCATTGATGGCGGGATTTTAGATCCGGCTGACACGACGGCAGAGGTTACTACTAAGATCGGTCCGCCAATTGCAGTGGCATCTGGATTGACGAAATCCAAACAGTACGAGTATCGCTGGCATGGTCAGGAACAGTGGTTTACCATTTCCGGTATCCGGAATGCAGCTAACGGGACAAACAATGTGCCTCTGAAAGATCTCGTTGTGGAAGACGAGCTGCCGCCTTATATGAACTATTCTTCAATCGAGATTCCGGCTGGTGCCAAGCTGGAATATCTGAAGGGAACAATCGGCACCGGCGCTGATGTAGAATGGTCCGATCCAGTGGCTCTAGCCGCAGGGACGATTCAGATTGGTGCTGGGAAAACGATCGATCTCCAATCGACTGAATATCTAAAGGCATTACGCTGGACGTTTTCTGAGCTTGAAGTTGGCGAGACGATTGGCGATATTCGTATTAACGGCACAATACTTGAAAAGAGAAACGATTCTCTTGAGGCTGTTGCTCACGGCGATACGGTTAACAACACGGTAACGTTGACTTACAAAGCTCCGGACGCTGGCTCTGGTTATGGGTATGAAGCTCAAACACCACTAAACGCCCAAGCAGGCTTTAAAATAAACGAGCCTAAGCCATGGCTGAATGCAGGCAAGGAAATAACGCCTCCAATTATCAACTATCGCCCTCTTAGTAAGGTTCCGTTCACATTGACGATCGGAAATGATATTAAAGCTACTGGGGATTACGAAGATCCAGTTGTATACGATTTGCTGCCAGTTAATTTCGAATATTACACCGATCCGAAGATTGTTGATGAGGCAGCCGCTCTCGCCGCTTCCTTCACTATTGAGGGGGATATTACGACTCCGAAACCAATAGCTAAAATTGTGACCAAAGATTATAACGGTACCGGTAGAACGCTTGTTAGATGGTCCTGGGCGGATATGGATGGCGTGAAACTGCACCCGGGGCAAGAGTTTAAGATTAAGTATAACGCTCTGGTTAAAGCAGGAACGCCGATTGCAAACAATTATGAGAATGAATTGTTTATCACGACTAAAGAGCCTAATGTACAATTCTGGCATAAAGATGATACGAATCAGTATTCTCCTGACCCAGTGGGGTTGCCTGCGTGGAGGAGTGCAAACACGCAAATTAAAAATTCGACTCTCGAATTGGCCGACTCTGAACTTGCTACCAACCAGTATTTTTGTAAAGCGACAGCAACGGTCGAAGTAAAGAAAAGTACTTTCGTTCAATCAACGAAGTGGAATCGCGGGGATCTTGCTCCGATTTTCATGGTGGGCGATGGTAGCGGCTATACGGGAGCACCCGCCATTCCGGTTCAACCGTTTGACACTGAGCCAGGACTGCCGGATTACACGGAATTCCCGTATTACAGTGTAACGTACGAGGGAGGAACGGCTGATTACAAGCTCGTAATCCGGAACAGCGGTAACACTCTGATTAGCAGTGTGGATGTTATCGATATTCTGCCTCATATCGGGGATAATGCGGTGAGAGTTTCTGGTTCTTCGTTTGAAGCTCGAAATTCGCAATGGCAGCCAAATTTGGCCGAAGTAATCCCATCCGGAAATGATCTGACATTCACTTCGAGCACCATGAATGGCAAAAAGGTCAAGTATGATTTGAAAACGTACTATAGCAAATCTGTTAATCAGGACACCGTTGTTAATTTTTCAAATGTTACTGGCAACAGAACAGGTTGGATCGCTCAAAGCAACTTTAACTCTGACGATCTTTCCGACATCAAGTCTCTATACTTTGAAATCTCGAATATTAGAAGTATCGATGATCAGGGGCATGAAACTCAGGGCTTTGCTGCAGGTGACTACATCGTTTTGGACTGGAAGATGGATGCGCCAGTAGGAACGCCGGTTAACAAGATTGCGTGGAACTCCTTCGCGATTCAAGCGACAGAGCTTGGCAGTAACGGCGGAGACGGAAGCAAAATGCTCCCAACCGCGCCGAACAAAGTCGGATTTGTTATTGATCCTGCAAGCACCCATGTTCCTCTTGGGGAAATCGGAGATTTCGTATGGTTTGACAGCAATAAAAACGGAATTCAGGATGAGAAATTTGAAGGAAACGGCCACCAGAATGCAGGCATCAACGGAATCACTGTCAATCTGTACAAGGACGGCAACTTCTATAAGTCCAGCAAAACGGGTTACGATTTCGAAGGCAAACCTGGGTACTACTTGTTCCAAGGCCTTGAAGCAGGCAATTATGTAGTTGAATTCGTACTGCCGAAACACTATTTACCGACGGTTGCAAATACTGGCGGAAGTGATCCGAACAATCGCACGAACGAGACGGATTCCAACCTAACGACTGCGGGAACGCCAGACAGCAATGGGTATACGCCGTATAAAACCGGTACGATTACTCTTGGGACGGCCGAGAAAAACAGAACGATCGACTTCGGACTGATCGAGACAAATCCGCCGAGCCCAGATGACGATTTCCCGGCAATTAATGTTGAGAAGACAATCGAAAGTGTGGCGCAAGGTACATCTTCTAAGGTGGCTCCGAACAATGAATATGTGTTGGATGGCAACGAAGTCCATTACAAAATTGAACTGAGCAACGATTCGTCCGTGACGATTCATAACATCAAATTCACAGACGAATTGGACGGAGGCAAGTCCGGCTACGCATTTACAAAATTGATTTATGACGGCGAAGAAATTGCGCTTAACGGCAACACCCATAATCGCCCGGATGTTATAACTAGCATAATGAATACAGGCAACCATCCTAGCATTGTTATCAAAAGCTTGGATGCGAACAAGAGCATTGTTCTCGAAGGTAACTACAACGTCGTATCAGCGGATGTAGATGGGACCGATCTTGTAAACAAAATTGTAGTTAATTACAATGAATCTCCTGATCCAATCGAGGATGAAGTAACGATTCCTACTGCTGGGGTTAAGGTTGAGAAGACGGCTAGCGCACTACAGGTTGCTAAGAATGCTGTTGGTGTGATGATCGACTATATCGTTAAGATTACGAACATCGGCAGCTACGATTTGTCCAACTTGAAGATTAACGATACGAAGTTCGGACCGATTCCGAATATCCCGTTGCTCTTGGTTGGGGAAACGAAAGAAATTGTGTACACCTATTTGGTTACTGCTTCGGATCAGAGTGGCACAAAGGTTGTTAACAAAGTTGGGGTAGAACCTGATGAAGTGCCTGAAGTTACGGATGAGCATGAAATTCCTGTAGTTAACGTTCCGGTAGGTTCTATTGGCAACTACGTCTGGTTTGATGAAAATGAGAATGGTCTACAGGACGTTAGCGAGAGCGGCATCAACGGAATTACTGTGAAATTGTTTAACGATACGGGAGTCCTACTCGCTCAAACTTTCACTAGAGATCATGAGGGCAAAAAAGGATTTTACCTGTTCCCGGGTCTGCCGCAGGGCAATTACAAAGTGCAATTCATCATACCTGATGATTATGGCATAACTACGGCAGAAGCAGATGGAACGGATCTGACCAATGATTCCAATACGACGGACGGAGACGGAATTACCACTATCATTCCAATTGGAGGGGCCGATCCTGATTCCGTATGGGACGATCTTACGATTGATCTTGGACTGATTCCGCGTGGAGAAATCGGAAATTATGTCTGGTTGGATCGCAACAGAGACGGCATTCAGAATGATGCAGACTCTGATGGCGTGAACGGCATTGAAGTTCAATTGTTTAAGGACAATAAGTTGGGAACGCCGATTGCAACGACAACTACTGCTACAAAAGACGGAAAGCCAGGTTACTATCTGTTCGACAATTTGCTGGCTGGTACGTACTATGTGAAATTCGTTATCCCTGTTGATTACACGAAGACAACGGCAGGTATCGGCGCTAAAGACAAAGATTCCAATCCGACAGATAATGACGGATTCACGAATCAAATTGTTATTGGGGGCGCGCCTGGATCGCCGGATTGGGTAGATCATACGATCGATCTCGGATTGATCGCCAAAGGAGCTATCGGCAACTATGTGTGGCTAGATAGCAATTCTAACGGCAAACAGGACGAGACCCAAAACTACGGCGTGAATGGAATTACGGTCAAATTGTACGATAAGGACAAAAATCTGCTCGCTGAAACGAAAACAAAATCTGACGGTTCCGGCAAACCGGGCTACTACCTGTTCGACCACTTGGTAGGTGGAGATTATTATGTTGAATTCCTCATCTCCAGCAGCTATAGGCTGACGAAAGCGGAAGAGGCAGGAGTAGACAGCGAACAGGATTCCAACAAGTTGACCGATGGTTTCACTACGCTAATTACGATTGGCGACGGAGCCGGCCAAGTTTGGGAGGATCTGAGCATAGACGTTGGCTTGATCTATGCGCCAAGCACAGGAGGCGGAGGCTGGATCCCAGGCCCAACGGAAACGCCTAAGCCGACGGAGGAGCCGAAACCTACAGAGACGCCAGGACCAACAGAGACTCCACAGCCTACAGAAACACCGGAGCCTACTCCGACTCCGGGGCCTACAGAGACTCCGAAGCCGACGAACCCAGGGGACAAAGTAAAAGAGGAAACAACTGTAGACAAGCCTGTTAAAGGCGAAGTCGAGGTCCCTGAGAAGGGCAAGGTCAAAGTCGGCGAAGAACCGAAGCACGGCACGGTGACGATCACGCCGGATGGTAAATGGAAGTATACGCCTGACAAAGGCTACAAAGGCAAAGACTCCTTCACCATCATCGTGACCGATCCGGAAGGTAATGAACAGGAAATTCTCGTCGAGATCGACGTGGATGATATTCCACTCGGCGGGATCGATGCGGGAGGAAAAACTCCGGGGAAACAATTGCCGAAAACCGGTGAAGACAGCCCGCTTCCTTTGCAGCTTGCCGGCATTGCGCTAATTGCTGCAGGCGTCCTTTTCCTGAACCGCAAACGCATTTTTCGTACTAAAAACCAATAAAAAGAGAATAGAGAGACTAAAGAGATAATAAAAAACAATAGAGATATAATATTCCAAACCTACCGAGAAATCGGTAGGTTTTTCCTTGCATAATCTATGAAAATTTGCTATACTTCTACTATAAAAGCAAGCTCGATAACGGCAAACCTGTCGAAAGGCAGCGACGCAAAGCTAGAGGGTCTTCCCTTCCGTTGGAAGGATGACAGCCAGCTACCGAAAGTCTCGGCTTTTTTTGTTTTCTTCGGACGAGCTTCACGATAAAGGCAAACCTGTCGAAAGGCAGCGACGCAAAGCTAGAGGGCCTTCTCTTCTATGAGGAATGGCAGCCAGCTATCGAAAGGAGTCAGGATTATGATTAAATTTACAAGAGTGTTACTGGCCGCTTTCGTTCTTTTCGCTACGATCCCGGCAATCGCTTTCGCCAATGCGCAAGCAAATAAAGTTACTTTGGATACGATCCAATTGGAGAGAGGCACGATTGGTATCCGACTGGCTAACAAGACAACAGTCGACATGAAGGCGAAGATTTCGAAGGGAAGCGCGAGCTATACATATACATTGAGCACGACAACTAACGACCAGACGGTGTGGCTGCCGCTCCAGTTGGGCAACGGGCAGTATGAAATTACGGTGCTTGAGCATGTTGTCGACAAAAAGTACCGCGTGAGCCTTACGGAGAAGGTCGATGTAACTGTAAAGAATGAGCCTGATGTATTCTTGAATTCGACGCAGACGGTAGCTTGGAAGGAAGCCGACAAGGCGTTGGCCAAAGTCAAGGAGTTGACGAAGAAAGCTGCTACGGATGAACAGAAAGCAAAGGCGATCTACGAATATATCATTCAAAATGTCAGCTACGATAAAGATTTGGCTCGTAAGGTTGCTGCGGATTACATTCCGGACATTGACGGAACTCTGACCTCGGGCAAAGCCATCTGCTATGGTTACGCTACTCTCTACGCGGCTATGCTGCGCAGCGTAGGCATTCCGACCAAACTGGCGATGGGCAAGACGAACTTGGTTGATGAATACCACGCTTGGAACGAGGTTTACTTGAACGGCAAATGGGTTGTTGTAGACACGACTGTTGACGCACTGCTGAGCAAAGGTGCCAAGAAGATCACATTTAACAAAAAAGCAAGCGACTACGCGGCAGTCAAATATTACTGATTGAACTTAAAAGCGTCCGGAATCGTTATAGATTCCGGACGCTTTTTTCGCATAATGAGTTTAACTTTGAGCTTCAACCCGTTCTGCGTGAACGATGAGACGATGCGTTGGATTGACTAGCGGATCACAAGTGATTAGTGTAAGAGTCGTTTTGTCTTCGTCTTTTTTCAGTACGGACAGATCGTTTGGAAGAACGACTTTAATGTCGGTCACCTTGTAGACGAAGCTGCTGTTTCTTGTCCGGATGTCGATTTGGTCGCCGATTTCCACTTCGTCAAGTCGATTGAACATTCGTCCTTTTGTTCGGGCCCGGTGCGCTGCGACGGCGGCATTGCCGACCTCGCCAAGCGGTGCGGTTTCCGTCATATGACCCGCACCTACCTTCATATTTTGCGCGGATGCTCCTTCTAAAATCGGTAGCTTAAGATCGATTTTGTCAATCTCGATAATCCCAATTGTTCGTTCATCCATAGGCTCTTGAGATTCCTCAGGGGCCTCGGACGCATCGGCTTTCGTTCCTTCTTGCTCAAGCCCTGCGTCAAGCACGTTAGAAAGTCGGCTGTACTCTGCTTGAATATTGTAGGAGCGTGCGGGATCGCCGGACGACAAAGATTGCTCCAATTCTTGCAAAATTTGTTTCTGTTCTCTATCTTGGAGGTACTCTCGTGCGAATGGAAAAGCTAGCAATGTTAGGCCTGCGGCGATCAAAGCGTAGGAAGCGATCTTCGTAACGGTTGTTCCAGTTCGTTTCATAGATTTACCATCTGCCTTTATCTATACATGATACGTTCAAACTGAAATAATAAACTATCAGGCTGAACAAAAACTGTACAAATAGTCAGTGTTTCTTAGGTCGCTGTAGGAAAGTTTAGAAAATGTTCAGTACGAAATGATATATATTGTTAGGAAATTGCATTCGCTTAATATTCGCGGAGATTATTCGTTGCTGTTTAATTTTCGATGATATACTACAATAAATAATAAAAATAATTTTCCTTGATTATGTACTGTTCGGCGTTTAAAAGATTGTAATGAAAGAGTTTGGTAGGGATGATAATGGAGAAAAATCAGGATAAAACGATTATTTTGATTCCATCGCTTGAACCGGATGAGAGGTTGCTATCCTATGTTCGGCAACTGCACAGTTATGGTCTAACGCATATTATTGTTGTGGACGACGGTTCCGGTGAGGAGTACCAGTCTATTTTTGGTGAACTCAAAGGGAATGGTTGTGTTTTGTTGAGTCATGAGGAAAATAGAGGAAAAGGAGCTGCGCTCAAGACGGGATTTCAGTATATAGAACAAAATTTTGACACAGTTTCCTGCGTTGTAACTGCTGATTCAGATGGACAGCACGCTGCCCAAGATGTGTATCTGCTTGCAGAAGAAGCGAAGCGTCATCCGGATGCATTAATTCTTGGAGTTAGGGACTTTAGCGGGGGAGGGGTACCTCCCAAGTCTTTGCTGGGGAATCGCATCACTTCATTCATCTTTGCCTTGTTGTATGGAAAGAAGCTGTCTGATACACAGACTGGGCTCCGCGCCTTTGGCTCTCGACTGTTGGCGTTTATGCAAAGTATTCGTGGTTCTAGATTTGAATACGAGTTGCAGATGCTCATTTCATGTATCCAATTCGGAATACCGATTCACACCTTGCCAATTCAAGTCATTTATGAAAACGGAAATGCGGGAACGCATTTTAAAGCAGTTAGAGACAGCGCCAGGGTAATGAGGGTTCTATTTTCCAATTTCGTAAAGTTTATTTCTTCGTCGCTTACCAGTGCGGTAGTCGATTTGGGAATCGCATGGCTTTTGCTCGATTTATTGCGACCGATACTGAATGAACAAGATTTTTTAAGGATCCTAACAGCAACTGTAACTGCAAGAATGATTTCAATTATGGTTAATTATTTGTTGAATAAGCATTATGTATTTCGAAAGAAGGACAGTGGGGGGAGCTTGTGGCGCTATTTGACGCTATGCGTCTTAGTGATACTGCTTTCCAGTACCGGAGTATATTTGTTCCATACAGTTTTCTCCATAGGTGAGAAAACAGCAAAACTTATCTGCGATGCTTTGTTGTTTCTGCTAAGTTATCAGTTGCAAAGGCGTTGGGTGTTTGCAGTAAGGAGGTAGCGTCGGTAATGCAAAGTGAAAAAAAACAAAATGTTCTGTTTGTGATCACAATGATCTTGATGTCTATTTATTTGCTATGGCGGACGATTTTTACGCTGCCGTGGGATCAAGGCTTTTTAAACTTGGTTTTCGGGATTCTGTTAATTGTTGCTGAGACAGTAACGGTGTTGACAACTTTTGAGCTGTTTTTTCAGAAGATGCAAAAGGAACGTACCCAACTTCCTTTTCCAACTATTCCTCCAGAACATTATCCTGATGTAGATGTATTCATAGCCACGCATAATGAACCGGTAGAAATATTGTATAAAACCGTAAATGCTTGCACCTTTATGGATTACCCGGACAAAAAGAAAGTTCATATTTATTTATGTGACGATGGAGGGAGGCCCGAGGTTGAATATCTTGCCAGACAGTTTGGAATCGGATATCTTGGCTTTCCTGAAAACAAGGAGGCCAAGTCTGGAAACCTGAACAATGCACTGAGTAAAACCTCCTCACCGCTTATTGCAACCTTTGATGCCGACATGATTCCACAACATACTTTTCTGATGAAGACCATTCCTTATTTTCTGTTGCCCAAGTTTATCGAGGAGAATGGAGTATGGCGCCCCAGAAGGAACGACGAATTTAGAAGAAAAGATAGGTTAAAGCTCGGTCTGGTTCAGACCCCGCAGAGCTTCTATAATCCAGATTTATTTCAATTTAATCTTTATGCAGAACAAGGGATTCCCAACGAACAGGATTTCTTCTCCAGGGAAGTTAATATTCTACGTAATGCTTCCAATGCGGTGGCTTATACAGGAAGCAACACAGTCATTTCTCGTAAAGGAATCGAAGAAATTGGCGGATTTCCGACGAAAACGATCACGGAAGATTTTGAAACAAGCATTCGTCTTCAGCAAGCCGGTTATATTACGTATGCAACTCAGGAAGTACAGGCCGCCGGTTTGACTACAACAACAATACCCGCAATGGTAAAACAAAGAATTCGTTGGGCCAGAGGTATTCTTCAAAGCTTGCAGAACACTCGAGCGATTTTTTCTAAAAAACTTCCTTTCTGGACGAGAATCACTTATTTAAGCAGCTTTATGTACTGGTGGTCTTTTTTTAATCGCTTAATTTTCATCTTGGCCCCAATTTTATTTGCATTATTTGATTTCCAAATTGTAAATACAAGTTTTTGGCAAATCTTAGTGTTTTGGCTTCCATCCTACTTTTGTTACAGTATGTCAATGCGTTATTTATCCAGCAACATTCGTAATCAACGTTGGAGTCAAGTCATCGATACCATCTTTATGCCGTATTTGATTGTTCCTGTATTGCTTGAAACTTTGCATATTCATGAAAGAAAGTTTAAAGTGACGAACAAGAAAAAAACTTCAGAACGAAAGTGGATGACTTCCTTTTTATATGCAATTCCACATCTCTTTCTTCTTGTACTATCTATTGCGGCAATCATACGATTTGTGGATGGTAAGTACGGCTTAGCTCTCTTCTATAGCAGTATTATTGTTTTTTGGTTGGTTCATAATATGATCGCTTTATGCTACGCACTGTTTTTCATGGTCGGGCGTCGTGCTTATCGAGAGACTGAGCGGATTCAGGCGCAGGAGGACGCTACAATTTATTTCAAGGAAAAGAACCTTCATTATCAGGCCAGAACCGTAGACGTATCAGAGCATGGCATTGCATTATACGTTACTTATCCCGTTTACTTGCCGCCTCAAACTACCGTCTCAGTAGTTGTGAAAACAGAGCGATATGAGGCAAAACTGGAGGCCGTTATTGTTTACGTAAAAAGAGAGGGAGAAGGTTGGCGCTATTCAGCTAAGGTTCAACCCGCTAGCGAAACAGATAAGCGCCATTACATGCAGATCATATACGACAGAAAACATTCTCTGCCAGAACAAATGAATCTTTGGAACACGGCATATGACGATATGGTTCGTAACGTAAAAAAACGAATTAACAAACCCATCTCGGATCAGAGAAAGATGCCACGAATTTCACTCCAGTATCCGATCGTTTTCACCAATGGTACCGAATGCACGCTACAAAGCTTTAATTATCTATTCTTTTCGGCCTCCGGTTTCCGAGGCGATATTTCAATAGGCGAAACACTTACTTTCTATACGGAAAGCAGTATTGAAGTTGTTGTGAGGAATACAGGGAAAGTGTCAGCACGTCAACAAGAGGTGCTTCTTTCCGTAGAAAATATTGATGAAATTGCAGGTCGCGGGCTTTTAGATCAGATGCTGGCAGATTTGAAATATTCACATTCTGAGAGTTCCGCATAATTTAGGAGAGATAGAAATGTCGATTCTGTTTCAATTCTTGATGGTGATTTTACTAGTTATCTCCTGTATTGGTTACATGATGCTAGTACGAAAAACACTTTCAATGCGCTGGGAGTTCATCCCCGTCTTTGTGTTTTCCTCTATTGCTTGCATTGTTTTTTTTGGAGGTTTGGTTGGGCAGCTTTTTATGGTCAGTCTTTTTCTATTTATCGTAGGGCTGTTGGCATTTGGAGTTATGATGTTTCTTTGGATGAGCAAGGGGGGGAAGTTTCATCTTTCTTTTTCATTGTTTCAATTTGTCTTTTTCCTAGGAAGCCTTATTTTTATGTTGGTACTATTCCAGAACAAACTGACACATTACGATAATTTTTCTCATTGGGCGGTCGTACTGAAGGTTCTGTTAAGTACGGATGCTTTTCCAACGCCGTCATCAAATCTCATTGATTTTAAAAACTATCCACTTGGTGTTTCTTCTTTTCTTTACTATGTCTGTCGCTTTTCGGGACACTCTCAATCCTTAATGCTTTGGGCGCAAGGGCTGCTTATTTTTTCCTGCTTTTATGCGATGTTTGGCGTTATTTCGGAAAAAAAACGATTCCTTCTATATGCTTTTCTAGGATTAGGTCTTGCTACACTTTCGTTTTTCAACATTACGATCCGTATCAGCAATTTGTTGGTTGATTTTCTGCTCCCCATTTATGGGTTGGCTATCTTTGCAATTATCTACCATTATCGAAATGACATTAAACGTGCGTGTATCGTGGTCCTTCCGCTTGCAGGACTACTGACTGTCATTAAAAGTACCGGCATTATTTTTATGGTAATCACTGTGCTCTTTTTGATCTATACTTCGTTAATCAACGGGAATAAGCCTAATAGGAAGAATATATTAGCTGTGATGGGGTTGCTGTGCGGCGCATTGCTTCCTTACTTTGGGTGGAGCTGGCGAATGGCAACTGTGTTTCAGGGAGTAGAGAACAAGTTTGATGTTTCGTCCACGGGTATTCAAAAGACCCCTGAACAGATGCGTGAAATAATTTCACTATTTCTGAAGTCCAGCCTCGATCTTACGACACGCCCAGCGATGGGAATTGTCACTTTTCAACTTATAGCGATTGTTGCCTCAGTTGTTGCAACCGTTATGCTGAAGAAAAAGTGGAACCTGTGGAAGGCTTTAATCGCACTGGATATCGTATTATTGTTATACTATGCGGGAATTTTGGGGCTTTACCTTTATTCAATGCCGCTTGATGAAGCTATTTGGCTAGCCGGCTTTGAACGTTATGCTTCAAGTATTGTAGTGCTCTTCGTCGGGGGTCTGGTACTTTGTGCTACGGTAGATATAGAACGCTCATTTCACTACAAAATTGGTGAAGTCCCCGATTATCAAGCTTTTAAAAGTATAGAAACTAAAGGTCGCTACCAAAATGGGATTTGGGCCTGTATGGCTATTACCATTACCTTACTGTTGTCGGAATATAACGGCATGCTCTCCATTGCTAAAAGCTATGAAGCTACGCTTCCGCACAAAGTATACACGATCACCGGGGATCGATGGTATCTAAATGGGGAGGAGGACAAAAGCAAATACCTGATGTACGCCTCGGATGCTGATCAGCAGGTGACGAACTATTACATGCAATATATTGGGAGGTATTTCTTATATGCCCCGCATGTGGACGGGATTTGTTTGTTCTACGAGGACAATATGGACAATCTTTTGAGCGGATACGACTATCTGGTTGTGGTGGAGAGCGATTCTGATGGAGATCGGTTACTGAAGAAGCATTACGATATTAATATGAAAGAGGGAATCTACAAAATTGCCCGTTCTGGCGAGCGGGTTGTTCTTACACTGCTTTAAGTACAAGTATCGCTCGCAAGCTTTCTTTCATTCTTCTTTTATTAAACCCTGATAAAGTAAGTAAATGAACACTCTACATGTTCAGAAATTGTTTAGAGCTGTGTGCTAAGATGCAACTCTGGCATCAGTGTCGACGACGTGTTTCTCCTTGTCGAGAAGCACGTTCTTTTTGTCGTTAGCTGTTTTATAAAATGATCGTTTTGAGGTGGCAAAGAAAGGATATTTTTATTCAACTTAGAAAAGTTTAGAAATTGTTCAGTAGGTTGTGTTAGAATAGTAAAGTCCAAAAAATGGTATTTTCATAGAATACGCTCGAAAAGTCGGAAAGCTGTACTGTTCTTGTCGAAGCGAGGAATCGTTTCTAGCACAGTCCTGTGAGTACATGAAGGGGAATTGGCATGAAGAAGTGGCTGTACAGTGTGTTGGCGCGACCGGGAACGATTGTTGTCTGTTTCACGGTCGCTTTGGCTCTAATTGTCTACACGATCTTGTTCGTCAAGCCTTACATAGGTATGGCAGATAACGGAGACTACTACAGGGAAATTCATAATCTTGGACTTTACTATTTAACTGACAACTTCGACGATCGCCACTTCGGCTACTTTAACCGTCTGTTCGGAATCAGGCAGTATCCGTTCGAGCAGACTACGCAGTTCGTATCCTCATTATCCTTGGTCATTCGAACCGCGCTATCGCTTGATTTATGGTTTACCTGGGACAATGTGTTTGATTTGCGCACGATGGGCGCCATTTATTCAGTTACCTATCTCGTTGCTTTTTATTTGCTGCTGAAGCTGTTCGGGACCCAAATGTCGCTTCCTGTTCTGGTTGGAACCGGAGCGCTGGCAGTTTTAATTTTCGGGGATGTCGGATACGTCGCCTATTTTAATTCTTTTTACGGGGAACCGGCCTCCTACATTCTGTTGTTCCTAACCTTAGGATTCGGCTTCAGATTGCTTCGGGAGCGAGTTCCGGCGACATCGGATTTTGTTTTATTTTTCTTGTGCTCGGCGCTTTTCGTAGCGGCCAAACAACAGAATGCGCCAATCGGTATTTTGCTGGCAGTCATTAACGCGCGGATTTTCTTTCTTAGGAAGGATATGCGCTGGAAAATCGTTGTTAGCGGCCTGACTTTCCTTCTGCTCGTCATTTCCGTATTCGTGTATGCGGCGATCAAAGACGGAATCAGCCACATCAATCAATACCATACCGTTACGAGGGGAATTTTGGAAAGTTCTACGAATCCGGAACGGGATATGGAGGAGCTTGGGCTGGACAAGAAGTTTTCCGTGCTGGCCGGCACTACCTACTACGATAAGTACAGTATGGAGCACTCCGAATCGGCATTAATGAACGAGCAGTTTTACCCGAATGCAGGGTATGGAGCGGTGCTCAAATATTACTTGCTGCATATGGATCGCGCCGTTCAAAAGCTTGATCTTGCTTCCAAGCACGCCTACTCGATTCGTCCGTTGGTCATTGGAAACTATGAGAAAACGGTAAACAAGGATTACGGCGCCAAGGCGGATTTTTTCTCGGTATGGAGCAGCTTTAAGGAAAAATTTTTCCCGAAGAGTTTCCGTTTTCTAGCGATTTTCTATGCCATCTACTACGGCTTTCTGACAAAATTCTATGTCGACTACTATCGAAGGAACGAGACGCGGGGAATGATTCGCTTGGAGCTGTTTGCCCTTGTCGGACTTATCGGAGTGCTGCAGCTGTCCGTCTCGTTCCTCGGAGCCGGCGATGCGGATTTGGCCAAGCATTTATTTCTATTTAACGTTACGTTCGATTGGATGTTTATCACAATGGCTGTTTATGTCATGAACTATGTTTATGTCAAAGCAAAAACAAAGGTAGGGGCAGGTGTGCTGAGTTGGAAGCCAAAAAGATCGATATCTGGGTAATCGCGCTGGCAATTGTCGCTTATGGAATTGTGAACCTCTTTCATTTGATGCCGAAAGAGTTTTATTTCGAGAACATGATTATGCTGAGTCTTCTGTTTGCGGCAGGTTTGCTTTCCTACTTCTCGGGCATGATTTTCGCGCTCGGGATGGCGGCAGTCGTCATCTTTTTCTATGGCAGCTACGTGATGTACGGCAATGTCGTTTTAGGCAACCCGGTGGAATCCCATGTGTACTATTGGATCGTTTTCGTGCCGCTTATAGCTGCGCTCTCGGCTACGCTTGGCGGAAGAATTCGCAAGGTGCAGACCGACAACATGAAGCTGACCCGCGAGTTCGAGGAATTCGTCACCGTTGACCAGCATACGGGCTTGGACAATGTCAAGGCATTCTACGGCGTATTAAATCAGCATATGGGGCTGTCCCGCAGATTTAAGCTGCCACTAAGTCTGATGCTCGTTAATCTGACGTATTATGACGATGTTCGCGGTATTGTCGGTCCAGAGAGAATGCGGGATATTCTGAAGGCGATCGGGGAGCAGATGGTGCAGTTTACTCGTACTGAGGATTGCAGCTATATGCTGGAGGACGGACGGACATTTGCTCTATTGCTATTTACGAACAGGGAAGGAGCGCTTGTCGTCAAGGAGCGAATCAAGGAGGGAATGAAACGGTTTAATCTCGATAATTCGGCCAAGCCGGTCAGCATCAAGACAGAGCTCCGAATCGGGATTACGGAATATGAGGATCACGAGCAGGACGTATTGGGCTTCCGCAAAGCCGCCGAGAAGGACATGGAATATGACGTTTAGCCGTTCGAAGAGCATCACACGGGCGATTGCGGTTGCTCTGATTTTGAATGTCTTTATGCTTGGGGGGCATAGCTTCACTTACGCATCCGCTTCATTTGACGGCAGTGCTACCGCGAACGTAGTAATTGTGTACGGCAATGCAAGCTTGGAGCATTCGCGGGATACTCGCAATGCCGAGCAGCTTATGAAGCTGTACGACAGCCTTAGAATGCATAGCAGAATTGTTTCGTTGATTCGCGTGGACGATTATCGGGCCGGGCAGATTCAGGGCGTCACTCACGTTTTTCTGTACGGATTGGCGGAGGAAAATATCAATGCAAGCCTGGGCGCCGATCTGCGTCGTTTTTCCGGCGTTATTGGCTGGATCGGAGGGGGGCTCGAGCGTTATTCCGATTACGGTTTGCAGGAGCGAATCGCCGCAACCGGCTATTCGAACCAATTCACCGAACTGATCTTCGGCCCGGGTGAGACGGATGATCGGTATGAAACTCGGACCTTGATCGGAGAAACGCTGCATGTTCCCAAGCTTGCGGCGAGCGACGGGCAAACCGTACAGCGGTTCGGATGGCTGTCGGATGGTCAGAAGCGCTATCCCTATGCCTTGCATGCCGACAAATTATGGGTGATCTCGGCAATCGGAGAGAACGCGTCGCTCAATGACGCTTTAAGTCGAATACTAGATCAAATGTTCGATGTACAACGATCGAGTTGGCCCAATGTATTGTTGATGCTAAACAATGTGAGTCCATTTATCGATCTGGAGAGGCTGCAATCGACTGCAGATTGGCTGTACGAACAAGGGGTGCCGTTTATCGTTGAACTCAGGCCCGTATTCGCGAATACGGAATTCAAACAGATGCAGCGTTATTTCGAGGTCATTCGCGAAGTTCAACGGCTCGGAGGTACAGCGGTTTTAGGCAACCTGCAGGGGTGGTATCCCCCGGATGCCTGGAATACGGACATCGAGCGGTATTCGGAAACAAACGTGACGAGCCCGGAGGACGCGGATGTTCTGATCGCCCTTTCGTTGCAGGCCTACTTAGAGGCTAGGATATATCCGCTTGCGTTTACGGGCCCGATGGATCTGCTATTCGATCAGGAATATGTGCGGACAATGTCATACTTCTCCACATTCGTACAGAACGGCGTCTGGAGAGGATACGTCAGCGACCAATTGCCGGAACAGGCGTGGGCGGGGAATTACGTTTCCGACAAAGCGCTGCTGCAGTTCGACAGCTCCAATGATTGGGAGGGGCTGCAGGCGACAGTCGAACGGCGGAAGAAAGACGGAGCGACCTTCGACGATTTTAGAAATCACCCAAATAAAATCTCGTTCGTTGAGTCGGACATCGCTTCAGTAGGCGGAGAGATACGGGTAGACGGACAACGCGTGCTTTACGAGAAGATGGTAACGGAGGTGCCTCTTGAACAGCCTCCTGCGGAGCTATCGGGCGTGAATCGCGGAATCAAGCAAACGATGTCTTTCGTTTTCATTATTGCCGGGCTAGTCGTCGGACTGTTCTTACTGGCTTTCGTAGCCGGCAAACGGATTGATCGTAAAAAGCATCTGAGGTGAGTGGGATGTCCAACGGCTTAGGCTTCGTAGATTATCTGTTTCTATATTGTATGATCTCTATCTGGGTAATGCTGTTCGTGAATATCGTGCTCATGATCGGCGGTTACCTCTACTATTTGAAAACGTTAAAGATGAATCTCGATGAGCCGTTGCAAGAGTATCCGACCGTTTCGGTGCTTGTTCCCGCCCATAACGAAGAGAAGGTCATCGGGCAGACGGTTAATGCGTTGATTGCTCTCGACTATCCTCGCGACAAGCTGGAAATTATCGTGATTAACGATAACTCGTCGGATCGCACGGGTGAAATTCTGGCCGAGATTCAGCGCAAAAATCCCGGCGTTAATCTCATTGTGCTAACGACGGATAAAATTACCGGCGGCAAAGGGAAGTCCGGCGCCTTAAACAACGGCTATCTGAGAAGCACGGGAGAGCTGCTCGCCGTATACGACGCCGATAACACGCCGGAGAGAAATGCGCTGAAGTACCTGGTGCATACGCTGTCTCGCGACGATAAGCTCGGAGCCGTAATCGGCAAATTTCGTACGCGCAACAAAACGAAAAACATGCTCACCAAGTTCATCAACATCGAGACGCTGGGCTTTCAATGGATGGTTCAGGCCGGCAGATGGCAGTTGTTTAATCTTTGTACGATTCCGGGAACGAATTTTATCGTCCGCAAAAAGCTGATCGAAGAGATGGGCGGCTGGGACACGAAAGCGATCGCGGAGGATACGGAAATCAGCTTCCGCCTCTATCGGCTCGGTTACAAAATCCAGTACATGCCCTTGTCCGTCACATGGGAGCAGGAGCCGGAAACGGTTAAAGTGTGGATGAAACAGAGAAGCCGCTGGGTTAAAGGAAACGTCTACGTGCTCGTGAAAAACTTCAAGCTGATGTTCTCCAAGGAATTCAGGCATGTGCGGTTCGACTTGCTCTACTTTTCCTCCGTTTACTTTCTGTTCCTAAGCTCTGCAATCATCTCGGACGTGATTTTTATTTTAGGCGCATGCAACCTGATTACTTACAATATCGCAGGCAATACGGTATTGCTATGGATTCTGGCCTACTTGGTGTTTGTCCTGGAGATGGCAATTGCGCTGAGCATGGAAAAGGGAGAAAGCAACGCCAAAAATATCGGTTTGGTCGCGCTGATGTATTTCACGTATTGCCAACTGTGGCTGATCGTGGCCCTTAAAGGCGTTTGGCAGTACATCAAGGACAGCGTGCTCGGTTTGGAAGCGAAATGGTATAAAACTGAAAGGTTCTAGGAGGTAAGTCATGAAGTCAAGGGGATCGGCCTTAGGTATATTTGTGCTGGTACTGCTGCTGTTTCTGACGACGACAACGGGCGCGTTTGCCGCGCTGGAAGAGACAGCTTCAGAGGAGCAGGCGGCGCAGTGGGAAGAGCAGGCTGAAGACGGCCCGCTGTTCAAAAATTATTTGCTAAATCGCGATATCGAATTCAAAGGACCTTTAAGTTCCGACCGCACTTATATTAATGTGGATAAGCACTGGCAGGTGCGCAAAGCATGGATAAGCTTGGCGGTTACGGTCAGCGATCTGTCGAAAAATGCCGCTTTGACGGTGTATGTCAACAATCTTCCGATTAATACCGAATTGCTCGCGCAAAGCGAACAAAGTCAAATTTTACGTTTGCCGTTGCCGTTGACGGCACTGAAGGAAGGCAGCAACGAGATTCGGCTCGAGGTGTCTACTACAGGATCGGAAAATAATGAGGCCGTGTGCATTGAGGAGACGGAATCCGGCAGGTGGGTGCTTATTCGCGGTACCTCTTATGTTCATCTGAATTTTAGCGAGAATGCGCCGACGTCGAGCCTTAACGAATACCCGTACCCGTTCCTGAAAACGAGCGAGAGTCCGCAAGCTCATTCGAGCCTCATTCTACTGCCAGATCAAGCGAGCGAAGAAGAGATAGCAGCTGCTTTGCGTATCGCCGCCGGTCTCGGGGCTTTGGCGCAAGACGAGAGCACAGATTTGAACATGGCTAGCTATTCTCAAGTAACCAAGTCCGAACTGAGCAAATATGACATTATTTACTTGGGCGGTTACGATCAAGCGCCTGCTGAAATTCGCTCGCTGTTGTCAGAGAGCGATAAAGCCGGGCTGTCTCAAGGAGCCGTCATTTTCAGAGGAGCGTCCCCCTTTAATAAAGAGAAAACGTTGATGGGGATTACGACGCAGGGCGACAAGGCCAATCTAGTCGACGCGGCCAGACTGTTCCAAAATGGGGACTTGATCTCGCAGATGGATGCTAACGTTTTTCTACTGCGGCACGATATGGAAGTCGGTACGCTTGCTGCTGCTGCTACCGATCAATATGTCCTGAAGGACATGGGGTACGGCAACGGTATTTACTTGGAAGGAAGATATCGGCAGCAGGCAACTGCAGGAATCAGGTTGACCTCCAATCGTCTCGTTGTTCCAGGCGCCAAGGCAGTCGTGCATTTCAGATACGCGCAGAACCTGGATTTCGACAAATCCTTGATAACGATTTATGTGAACGGGGTTCCGGTCGGAAGCAAGAAGCTCACGTCGGAGAATGCCCAGGAAGATAAGCTTGAGGTGCCGATTCCCGAGAATTTGATTTCCGCCGGTTATGTCGAAGTCAGTTTTTCTTTTGATTTGCTCTTGAAAAATATGGGCTGCGATCGGTTGCATGACGAAACGCCATGGGCTTTCGTGGATGGGCAAACGGCGATTTATTTGCCGACCAAGGGAGAGCGCGCGCTTCTGCTCGACAATTATCCGTGGCCGTTCGTCAAGGATGGCAGATTTAACGATACGGCCGTAGTTGTGTCGAGCCAACCTAGCAAACAAGAGTTGGATTTCGTTGCGGAGTTGTTCGGCTTCCTGGGCAAGGAAGTGAAGGACAATGAAGGGACGTTAACCGTCGTGAAAGATTCGGAGCTTAAGGAACTCGACAAACGTTATAATTACATTATGGCCGGAACGCCTAGTCAACTGCAGGCGATTCGGACAATTAACGAATCGTTGTGGTTCAAATATGACGACCAATTCGGTTACTTTCAATCCAATGAAATGAGAAGACTGCTGGAAAGCTTCTCTCGCAATCTTGCATCCGTGCAATTGGCAATTTCGCCTGTTAACCCCGAGAGGGGGCTGCTCATCGCGACGGCTCCCAAACAAGAGAATTTGCTTCACGTTAAGAAATATTTGACGGAGCCGAGGTTTGCTTCCAATCTGCTAGGAAACGCTATGCTCGTCGATCGCGAGGAGAACGCGACGAATCATTACTTCGCGGAAGAGGAAATTTTCTCGATTGCCGATCGGATTAATATGGGAAGCTCCCAGTTTAAAGTATTTGCTGTCATGTTTGCTACGGTCATGCTTTTGATTTTCATAGGGATTTTCTGGTATTGGAAAAACCGTAGAAGGAGGTAAGAGCTTTTGGCACGACCGATAAACCGGCGAACTCGGGGACTAATCGCTGCAGCTGTCGTTATAGCCGCAGCAGGGTTGCTGTGGTTGGCAGACAACGTTACATTTCCGAGCGGTCGCTTGGCATCGGAGGAGCAGGACGTTCGCGAGCTCAAAATAAAGTCCGGAAATTTGTCGGTCGATTATACGCTTGAACAAGCGCTTGCCGATGTGGAGCGGTTAGGATTAAACGCGGTGAATGTGCCGGTGATGGTCGAAGTCGACACTTTGACTTCCAGCCGGATGCGCGTGAACGGCGAGAGTCTAATGAAAGCTCAATCCGTGATACATGAGCTTAACAAGCGCAATGTGCGTGTATTACTGGAGCCTTACCCATGGATCGGCAAGGGCGTCTATTACGAGACCGATTGGAAGCCTGACGACGTTGAGCTTTTTTTCAGGGAATGGGGAAGGGCGGTTGATGAAATCGTAGATCGAATCGCCGTTCCCGAATCGATATACGCACTGTATGTGGCATCCAATCTTGTTTACTTGGAGACATACGAGAAACAATGGGCGGATCTGATCGATCGGGTGAAATCGCGTTATGACGGGTTGGTCACTTATCGGACGAATTGGTGGTATACGGCGGATTGGGACGCCGCCAGTCAGGAAGCCTACGAAAGAAAAATAGACAATAACATTTTTGGTAAAGTCGACTTTGTTTCAATTGCAGCGTATTTCGAATTGTCGGATCGGCCGGTCAATACGGTAAGCCAGCTAGTCGACGCCTTGCATTCGACAACCGTGTATGGAAGGAAACAGGACGTTGTTGATGAAATCGAGCGATTGCAAGCGCGGTGGAAAAAGCCCGTTTTTTTTGGTGAACTAGGCTTTCCAAAACGCGAATACGCAGCCAAACATCCTTGGAACCCTTCTCCGTCGGATAACTACAGCGCAGATGAGCAGGCTAGAGTATTTGAAGCCTATCGCCTAACCTTCACCCAGAACTGGTTCATGGGCTTTTCCGTATTCGCGATCGGCGAAGCGGGAGAGGACAAGCATTATTATCCATCGGAGCAGAGTGTGGAAGTGATACGTAACTGGTACTCATGACGAGACTGTCAGGAATGGAGAACATTAAAATGATCAAATACTCAGTTGTCGTTCCGCTGTTTAACGAGGAAGAAGTGTTGGAGGAAACCTATAAGCGCCTGACCGCGGTAATGCGGCAAACGAATGAATCCTATGAGATGGTTTTCGTGAATGACGGAAGTCGCGATCGGACGGCGGAGATTGCTGCCGAACTGTGCCGGAAAGACGAATGCGTGAGATTCATTCAGTTTTCGCGAAATTTTGGACATCAGATTGCGATAAGCGCAGGCATGGACTATGCGGCCGGACAAGCGATAATTGTAATCGATGCGGATTTGCAGGATCCTCCCGAAGTCATACTTGAGATGATTCAGGAATGGAAGAACGGTTATGATGTTGTTTATGGCAAGCGCTTAGTCCGCAAAGGCGAGACATTCTTCAAGAAAGCGACGGCTTCGATGTTCTACCGTCTATTGCGAAAAATGACCAGCGTCGAAATTCCTGTGGATACAGGGGATTTTCGTCTGATCGATCGCAAGGTGTGCGATGTTTTAAAGGGACTTACAGAAAAAAACCGTTTCGTTCGGGGATTGGTTAGTTGGGCGGGCTTCCGCCAGAAAAGCGTCGAATACGTGCGTGAGGAACGTTGGGCCGGAGAGACGAAATATCCATTGAGAAAAATGATCCGATTTGCGCTCGACGGGATTACGTCTTTCTCCCACAAACCTTTAAAAGTAGCGAGTTACCTTGGCTTATCGCTTTCTTTCTTTAGCTTTATTTATTTGTTGATCGTTCTTTATCAGAAAGTGTTCACGAGTACGACGATTACCGGGTGGTCTTCCATTCTGGCCGTTAATTTGTTCTTCAACGGCATCATTCTTGTGATCCTTGGAGTTATGGGCGAATACATAGGAAGGGTGTACGACGAGGCCAAAGGACGTCCTCTGTACATCGTTTCCGAGACAATAGGAATCAAACGTCAGGATCGCGTTGAAGTTCTAATCGGCACTCGTTAATCAACAAATTGAATAAATGATGCTCCGCAAGAGTGGCTCCACCCCGATGGAATATATTTCTTCCCCGAAGGACAGACTAGAAAAATGAAGTAAACCTCTAAAGGGAAGAAATTATTGGCCGACAATCGGCCTTTCAGGAGGGGGAGCCACTTTTGGCTTGTAAAGAGACACAAACATCGTCCGGACGTCGTCTGTGCGCCTGGCTGCTGGCCGGGATATTGACAGCGGCTCTGATTGCTCCGTCCGCTGCCGCAGCTCAGGAACCGGCTTCTAAGCAGCCGGCTGCGGATCTCGCGGCCAACGCCAAATCTGCGATTCTGATGGATGCGGACAGCGGTACGGTCGTCTACGAGAAAAATAGTACGCTCTCTTTGCCGCCTGCCAGCATCACCAAAATTATGACGATGCTGCTTGTGATGGAGGCGCTTGACGAAGGTCGGCTGAAGCTGTCCGACAAGGTAACGGCAAGCGAACACGCCGCTTCGATGGGCGGGTCGCAAATTTTTCTGGAGCCCGGCGAAGAGATGACCGTTGAGGACATGCTTAAGGGCGTCGCGCTCGCCTCGGGCAATGACGCCTCCGTTGCACTCGCCGAAAAGCTGGGCGGGAGCGAGCCGCAATTTGTCGCAATGATGAACGAGAAGGCCGCCGAGCTGGGAATGACCAACACGAAGTTCGTCAACTGCAACGGGCTGCCTGCCGAAGGCCACATGTCTTCTGCGCGCGATATCGCCATTATGTCCAGGGAACTGCTGAAATACGAAAACATTACGAAATATACCGGACTGTACCAAGATTATTTGCGCAAAGGCAGTCCCAAGCCGTTCTGGCTTGTAAATACGAACAAGCTCGTTCGTTTCTATAACGGCGCCGACGGATTAAAGACCGGTTTTACGAGCGAAGCGAAGTTCTGTTTGTCGGCGACGGCGCGCAGGGACAATTTGCGGCTGATTGCCGTCGTGATGGGCGAGCCCAATACGAAGACGCGCAATGCGGAAGTGTCGCAGCTGTTTGACTATGCGTTCGCTCAGTACACGAATGTCCCGATCTACAAGAAGGGCGATTCGATCGGCACTCTTCAAGTGGAGAAGGGGAAAGTAGCCAAAGTTCCGCTGACGGCAAGGCGTTCGTACAGCGTTCTGTTGAAGAAAGGCGACGCAGGCAAGGGCATTCGTCACGAGCTTGTGCTTGAACCCAACGTAAAGGCTCCGGTAGTGATCGGGCAGCCGATCGGCAAACTGGTCGTATACCGCGGCGATGACGTGCTGGTCGAGTTTCCGGTGGAATCTCCGGCGGCAGTCGAACGCGCCGGCTGGTGGGCGCTGCTGCGTCGAACGACAGGGCAACTATTTTTCTCAGGGGCGGACTGACTGCGCATAAGGCGGCAAGACGAAGTTTCGTCGCCGCCTCTTTCGCGCGTTTTGTCGATTCTATGGGGCCTGCTTCTAGTTTTGTCGGAGGGCAGGAATGAGGGAGCGCTTCGTAGAATTGGTGACGAGGCAAGCAGGATATGGGGAAGGGGAAATGAGGATGAGCTTGCAGGTTGAGCTGGAACAGCAACGCAATGTTTTGATCGTACGACTGAGGGGGGAGCTGGACCACCATACCGCGGACATCGTCCGCTTCAAGATGGAGGACGCGATTATGCGCGGGCGGTGCGATCATGTCGTGCTCAGCCTGAAAGAATTGCAGTTTATGGACAGCTCGGGGCTCGGCGTCATTCTCGGACGCTATAAGCTGCTTAAGAGCCGCGGCGGCAAAATGGTCGTATGCGATACGCAGCCCGGCGTTAAAAGGCTGTTTGAGCTGTCGGGGCTGTTCAAGATTCTCTCGTTCTATGATTCGGAGCGCTTGGCAGTTGCCGGTCTGGAGGTTGTATCATGAGTGGACATAATCATATGAAGCTCTCATTTGCGAGCCGTTCCGAGAACGAGTCTTTCGCGAGAGTGACGGTTGCGGCATTTATCACGCAGCTTGATCCGACATTGGAACAAGTGGACGAGATCAAGACGGTCGTGTCGGAGGCGGTAACCAACGCGATCATTCACGGCTACGAGGGAAGGACGGACGGTATCGTCACCGTCGAAGCGGAGCTGGACGGAGATATGATTTCGCTATCCGTCAGCGACCAGGGCAAAGGAATTGAAGATCTGGAGCTGGCCAGACAGCCGTTGTTCACTTCGCGCCCAGAGCTTGAACGCTCGGGCATGGGCTTTACGATCATGGAAAATTTCATGGACGAATTTGACGTCGTCAGCTCGGAAGCGGGCGGTACGTCTCTTAGGATGAAGAAGCGGATCGAGTCGAAAAAGGCGTTGTTTAACTAAAAACCGTGCGGCAGGGGTTGGAGGCATGGAATCAGAATGGAAACGATCGTCTCCGCCGGCTTATTTGGATGACGGAGAAGTGAAGCGCCTTATTGCGCTTAGTCAATCCGGAGATACGACCGCGCGAGACACGCTCGTCAATAGCAACATTCGGCTAGTATGGTCCGTCGTGCAGCGGTTTGCCAATCGCGGCTACGACAGCGACGACCTGTTCCAGATCGGCTGCATCGGTTTGCTGAAGTCGGTGGATAAGTTTGATCTCTCTTACGACGTGAAGTTTTCGACTTACGCTGTGCCGATGATTATCGGAGAGATTCAAAGATTTCTCAGAGACGACGGTACGCTGAAAGTGAGCCGCTCCTTGAAAGAGATGGCCAATCGCGTCCGCAAGACGAAGGACGAGCTGTCCAAGCGATACGGGCGTGCGCCGACGATTGGCGAAGTGGCCGAGGAGCTTGGCGTGACGCCGGAGGAAATCGTATTCGCGCAGGAAGCGAACAAGCCGCCGACATCGATTCACGAGACGGTGTTCGAGAACGACGGCGATCCGATCACGCTTATGGATCAGATCGCCGATGAATCTCAGGAGCGCTGGTTCGACAAGCTGGCTTTGACGGAAGCGATCCAAGGGCTGAGCGAGAGGGAGCGGCTGATTATTTTCCTGAGGTATTTCCGCGATCAGACGCAATCCGAGGTTGCCGGCAGACTGGGTATCTCTCAAGTCCAGGTCAGCCGGCTGGAGAAAAAAATATTGCAAAACATTAAAGACCAGATCGCGCAGTAGGTCGCTGCTTGCAGCAACGCGATCGCGGGAGGCGGACGCCGGAAACGGGCGGACGCCTTTTCTTTTTTTCCGAAATACGGTTAGGCTGCCGCTTTCCATTCCATACTAAGCGAAATGCCGCTTGGGGGAGGGGGAGTATGAGTCGCTCGCATGCAGAGGAGGAAAACAGGGTCGTCTACGTCCGGATGCGCAGAAGAGCGGTCGTTCGTCCCGGCGCCGTAATTCGTTTGGGAGACGTCGCCAGACTGGTAACGGAGAAGGAACTGCAAATTCGGCTTGAAAAGCTCGCGCTGCACAAGGTTACCGCTGGCGACGGCAATATGGTGCTGATCGACATGCTGCAAGTCGTTAAAGCGATTCGCGAGGCGGAGCCGGGCATGGTCATCGAGACGTTTGGAGAACCGCATGTGCTGCTGGAGATTTCGCCTGCCGGCGAAGTTAAACCTCGTCGGATTGTGCTTGCGCTTGCTTGGCTGCTGCTGTTTTTCGGCTCCGGAATGGCGATGATGAACTTCCATGCCGACGTCAATATGCCCGCGGTGCAGAAAAGAATTACCGAGCTGATTACCGGCAAAGACGGCGCCCATCCTTGGCTGTTTCAAATTCCGTACTCGATCGGGGTCGGAATGGGGATGCTGCTGTTTTTTAACCGACTCTTGCGCAAACGGCTGAACGACGAGCCGAATCCGCTGGAGGTGGAGATGTTCATGTACCAGGAAAATGTGAATCATTACGTCATTACCGAGGAATACCGTAAAAAACACGAGGACAGGACGGGGAGAGACGGTGACTGAAGCGCTTCGGGGCCTGCTGCTTGGCATCGTAAGCCTGGCTGGGGGCTTTGCCGTCGGGAGCGCCTTCGTAGCGCTGCTGATCGTGCTCGACTTGATTCCCAGACTGGTGCAGCTGACGAGAGGCCACCGCCGCTCAGCCGTGTTCGAATCCGCGATTCTGATCGGCTCGCTGTATTGGATTTGCGCGGATTTGTTCGACTGGACCTTCCGGCTGTCGGCGCGATTTCTGCTTATTCCAGCGGTATTTCAGGGCTTGTTCGTCGGTATGTTTGCCGCCGCTTTGACGGAGGTGCTGAACGTGATCCCTATCGTGTCTAAGAGATTAAAGCTTAAGCCTTATTTATTGCCGCTGTTGATGGCCATGGTGTTGGGCAAGGTGACGGGCTCGCTCGTCGACTGGCTGTGGTTGCAGCCTTAAGGAGCGTGAATGTGATGGAAACGACCGAGCAGGGCGGCGTGAATGACGGACATGCGGGCCGGCAGATGAAATTTCCGAAGGAGCTGATCCGGAAGGCTTCGGTTCGAAAAGAGAGTTCTTCGGGGGACGAGAGAGACGCGCGGCATCGGGAAAAGAAGGAGATAACGCCATCGGCATCGGAGACAGCTCGCAAGACGTCCGAGCGCATCCCCGACGAGCTTGAGCGATGGAAGCGACAGCTGACGGAGACGATTGGGCTGGACAAAAGCTTCGAGGTTCAAGTTCGGGAGATGATTTTCGGCGGCAGGAAGGTGGCGCTGCTATTCCTTAGCGTGTTCGCCAAGGATACGGCGCTGACGGAGATCATCAAGAGATTAACCTATCTGGATCCCGACAGTTCGCTGGATTCCGACGCACTGCAGTCTTTTCTGGAGTGCTATGTGCCTGCGGTACAGGTCCAGAGAACGGATTCTTTTCCGGAAATGGTCGACGGGGTGCTGATGGGCAATACCGCCTTTTACGTAGACGGGCAGTCGGCGGCGCTGATGATAGACGCGAAATCTTTCCCGGGAAGAAACCCGGAGCAGCCATCGTTGGAGAAGGTCGTCAGAGGCAGCCAGGACGGTTTTACGGAGACGCTGCTAACGAACGTTGCGCTAGTTCGACGGCGGCTGCGAGACCCGAATTTGCGCTTCGAGATTATGAAGGTCGGAAGACGGACGCAGACAGACGTCTGTATTGGCTATATCGACGATATCGCGAACACGGAGCTGGTGGAATCGATTCGGGACAAAATTCGCGCGATCGATATCGACGGCCTTCCGCTCGCGGATAAGCAGTTGGAGGAAATGACGGTCAGCAGCAACTGGAATCCGTTCCCGTTGGTGAGGTACACGGAACGGCCCGACGTCGTTGCGGCGCAACTGCTCGACGGAAGCGTTACCGTTATCGTCGATACTTCGCCCAGCGCGATTCTGTTGCCGACGACTTATTTTGATTTGGTGCAGCATGCGGAGGAAAATCGCCAAAACCCGTTCATGGGCTCCTATATGAGATGGGTGCGGTATTTGGGCATTCTCGCTTCGCTTGTACTGATGCCGCTGTGGTTTTTATTTAACGCGAACCCTGACATGCGCCCCGAATGGTTATGGTTTGTAGGGACGAACAAGACCGGTCAACTGCCGCTGATTATCCAGTTTCTGATCGCGGAGATCGGTGTCGATCTGCTCCGTCTTGCCGCGGTGCATACGCCCGCTCCTCTTGTCACCGCGATGACCTTGCTGTCGGCGATCCTGATCGGCGATATAGCGGTCAAGACAGGGTTGTTCGTCAACGAGGTTATTTTATATATGGCCGTATCCGCGATCGGGATGTTCGCGACGCCGAGCTACGAGCTGGGTTTGGCGAATCGGATCATTCGGCTCGGGTTGCTTCTCGCCGTATTTTTCTACCAGGAAATCGGCTTTGTGATCCTTGTAACGGCCGCGATGCTGTATTTGGCCTTCAAGCGATCGTTCAACGCGCCGTACTTATGGCCTTTCCTGCCCTTTAACGCAGTCGCGTTCCGCAACATCCTGTTCAGAATGCCGCTGTCGACGAACAAGAAGAGGCTGTCCATCTACCGGACCAAAAAAAATCGCAAGCAGCCGGTATAGCGTAAAGGCGGCTTCGTATGCCGGGTTTTCGGGGTTTCGGGCGGACGAAATGCCCCGACTGCCCGGCTTTTTGGCGACTTTTCATAAAGTTAGTGCAAATGTTGTGGCAAATCCTCCATATCCCCTCGGCCGGATTTCCGGTATACTGAGTGTTAAAGTGCAAACTCCGGAGAGGTCGGCTAACGGCCGTTTCCGAATTATTCGCCAAAGGGGAAAAGGATATGTTTTTGCATGGTACGAGCAAAATAAACAGCAAAGGTCATCTGGAAATCGGAGGATGCGACGTTACGGATTTGGCGAAGCAGTTCGGCACTCCGCTATATATTGTCGATGAGGCGTTGGTGCGTCAGCGCGCCCGCGAATTTATGGAAGCTTTCCGCGCGACGGGCATGCGTCATCAGGTAGCTTACGCCTCCAAGGCGTTCTGCGTCATGGCGATGTGCCGCGTGGCCGAAGAAGAAGGGATGAGCCTCGACGTCGTGTCCGACGGCGAGTTGTATACGGCGCTGCAAGCCGGTTTTCCGGCCGAGCGCATTCATTTCCACGGCAACAACAAAACGCCGGAAGAGATTTTGATGGCGCTGGAAGCGAACATCGGCTGTTTTGTCGTGGACAACTTTAACGAGCTGCACCTGCTGAATGCCTTGGCCGGAGAGCAGGGCAAGCGCGTAAACGTGCTGCTGCGCATTACGCCGGGAGTCGAGGCGCATACGCACGATTATATTTCCACCGGTCAGCAGGACTCCAAGTTCGGCTTCGACCTGGGCAACGGCACGGCATTCCAGGCAATCGAGACGGCGATTTCCTTGCCCAACCTTCAGGTGCTCGGCGTTCATTCTCATATCGGCTCGCAGATTTTCGAGGTTGAAGGTTTTCGGATGGCGGTCGAAAAAGTATCGGCCTTCGCGGTCGAGATTCGCGACAAGCTAAGCCATACGTTTTCGGTGCTGAATCTCGGCGGAGGTTTCGGCATCCGCTACGTGGAAGGCGACCAGCCGCTACCGCTCGGCACTTACGTGCAGGCGATCGCGGACGCCGTCCGCACGACTTGCGAGCAAGCGAGCTTCCCGCTTCCGGAAATCTGGATCGAGCCGGGTCGCAGCATCATCGGCGATGCAGGCACGACGCTCTACACGGTAGGAACGAGCAAAGACATTCCGGGCGTGCGCAAATATATCGCGGTGGACGGCGGCATGACCGACAATCCGCGTCCGGCGCTGTACGAGTCCAAATACGAGGCGCTTCTAGCCAACCGTGCCAACGACGCAGCGGAGGAGGTCGTCTCCGTCGCGGGCAAATGCTGCGAGAGCGGCGACATGCTTATCTGGGACTTGAACCTGCCAGCCGTTCAATCCGGCGACCTGCTCGCCGTATTCTGCACGGGAGCGTACAACTATGCGATGGCCAGCAATTACAATCGCATCCGTCGCCCTGCCGTCGTATTCGTCAAGGACGGCCTAGCAGACCTCGTCGTCGCTCGCGAGACTTACGAGAACATCATCGGCAACGACGTCATTCCGGCCCGCTTGCAGAAGCAGGCGGTCGCGAAATAAAATTTTCTTCCGGCGTAGCCGCGTTCCGAACCGGGACGCGGCGTTTTTGCTGCGCACGTGGCACGGCTGCGTGGAAATGTTGTAAAATGAGATGAACCGAACTAGAGGAGGCAGATTGTTTTGGCTAAACAAGCGAATATTAAAATGGCGGACGGCAACGAAATCGTCCTTGAGTTGTTCGATCAGGACGCTCCGAATACGGTGGCAAACTTCGAGAAGCTGGCTAACGAGGGCTTCTATGACGGCATTCCGTTCCATCGCGTCATTCCGGGCTTCGTCGCGCAAGGCGGTTGCCCAAACGGAAATGGGACGGGCGGCCCCGGTTACACGATCAATTGCGAGCACAACCAGAACAAGCATGAGCGCGGCAGCTTGGCGATGGCTCACCGCGGACCGAATACCGGCGGCAGCCAGTTCTATATTTGCTACCGGCCTCAGCCGCATCTGGACGGCGTACATACCGTGTTCGGCAAAGTAACGTCCGGTATGGAGCACGTGGATGCGTTACAAGGTCAAGAGAAGATGGAATCGGTGCGTGTAAGCTGACAATAATTCCAACCTAACTGCTTGCAAATTGGCAGGCGGAGTGATACACTGACTAACAATAGTTGCTTATCCTTCGGGGCGGGGTGCAATTCCCCACCGACGGTGATCGGCAGCGTCTCGGCCATCGATCTCATCGAAGCCGCTTGCGCCGCCGTCAGTCCGTGACCCGTCATTGCCGCTTCCGGTCCAACCGGCGACGGCTTTGCGGTGGACCTGGTGAGAATCCGGGACCGACAGTAACAGTCTGGATGGGAGAAGGAAGCACAGCGGCCATGCCGTATTCTTGAAAAGCGTCGACTCGTGGTTGGGAGAAATCAGAGAGATCTTTTACGGCTTTGATTGTTCCTTTTTTCACAAACCTGCGATGGAGACGGGTTGTTTCAGCATGCCTTCGATCTTGTTCTATTCGATCGGAACGAGCTGTTCTCTTTGCTTTTCGAAATACGACTGAAGGTCTGTTTAACGCTGTGCATTTAACGCCCCCTGGAGAATTTACGCCCGGGGGCTTTTTTGTTTGATCTCGGCGGGAGAGGAGGAGACGGATGGAAATACTGAATGACGAATACTACATGCGGCTAGCCTTGAATTTGGCGGACGGAGCCTCCGGTCAAACCGGCGTCAATCCCGTAGTCGGCTGCGTTGTAGTCAAAGAGGGTCGGATCGTCGGCTTAGGCGCGCATCTGAAGCGGGGGGAGGGACATGCGGAAGTTCATGCGCTTAATATGGCTGGAGAACAGGCCAGCGGGGCGACCGCTTATGTCACGCTTGAGCCTTGCAGTCATTACGGGCAGACCCCGCCTTGCTGCGAGCGTCTAATCAAGGAAGGCGTATCGCGCGTCGTCGTCGCTGCGGTCGATCCGAATCCGCTGGTTGCCGGACAGGGGCTTGCAAGACTTCGGGAGGCTGGCATCGAGGTGTTGGCAGGCGTCCTGGAGGCGGAAGCTGCGGTTCAGAACGAGGCGTTTAACAAGTTCATTCGCACCGGACTGCCCTTCGTCACGCTGAAGACGGCGATGAGTCTGGACGGACGCATCGCCACCCGCACCGGCCACAGCCGATGGATTACGGGAGCTGCCGCCAGGGAGGCCGTACATACGCTGCGGCATCGTCATAGCGGAATTATGGTCGGCGTTCAGACGGTTCTGGCCGACGACCCGGAGCTGACGACCCGCCTCAGCGTGCCCGCGCTTCATCCGGCTCGCATCATTGTCGATTCCAAGCTGAACACCCCGATTACGGCGAGAGTGCTGAACGAAGCCGCCCCAACGATCGTGTTGACTACGCTTCGCGCAGATGAAAGCCGTGCCGAACGTCTTAGGCAGCTTGGCGCCGACGTGCTGCGTTGCGGCGATGGCGAACGCGTCGATCTCGTCGCGGCGATGAGAGAGCTGGGGACGCGAGGCATTAGCTCCGTGCTGCTGGAGGGCGGAGGCGTGCTCAACGGCGCTATGCTGGAGGCGGGCCTCGTCGACAAGGTTAATCTGTTCTACGCTCCGATTATCGTCGGAGGAGAAGGCGCTCCATCCGCGTTCTCCTATGTCGGCCCGAACGAGATGTCCGCGGCGCTTCGGCTCTCCGGAGTGTCGATGCAAATCTACGGGGACGATTGGTGCGTGACCGGGTATCCGAGCAATCGGCTTGACCGGCCGGCGAACGAAGCGGGATTGCAGGAGCGCGCAGGTAAGGAGGATGTTCAAGATGTTTACGGGACTTATTGAAGAGATGGGCGTTCTGCGCTCCGTGCAGCGCAGGGGAGAAGCAATGATTATGGGCGTCTCGGCCTCCAAGGTTCTAGAGGATGTCAAGCTCGGCGACAGCATCGCAGTCAACGGGGTGTGTCTAACCGTCGTGTCGTTCGACCGAACGAGCTTTGAGGTGGATGTTATGCCCGAGACGTATCGCCATACGAACCTTAGCTCGCTGAAGCCCGGCGCTCCCTTGAATTTGGAACGGGCGATGCAGGCGGGAGGCCGCTTCGGCGGGCATCTCGTGCAGGGCCATGTCGATGGCGTCGGAACGATCAGAGGACGAACGGCGGAAGCCAATGCCGTCGTCTTCGCAATCGAGCCCAACGATCCGGCCATGCTGCGCCACGTCGTGCAGCAGGGTTCGGTTACGCTGGACGGCATTAGCTTAACGGTCGTCTCGACGAATCGGGACGAGGGCATTTTCACGGTATCGATCATTCCGCATACGCTGCGCGAAACGGTTCTGCAGCACAAGCACCCCGGCGATTCGCTGAATATCGAATGCGATATTCTCGGCAAGTACGTCGACCACCTGCTTGGCTGGAGAGATCAAGCGGCCAGCACGCGTAAAACTGGCGGCTTGACCGAATCGGTGCTGCGCGACAACGGGTTTATGTGAAAGGAGCGACCAACATGACAGAGCAACATTTTGACCGGATCGACGACGCGATCGAGGACTTGCGCCAGGGGAAAATCATTATCGTCGTCGACGACGAGGATAGGGAGAACGAAGGGGATTTGATCGCGCTGGCCGACAAGGCGACGCCGGAAGTGATCAACTTCATGATCAAGGAGGCCAGAGGGCTGCTTTGCGTGCCGATTACCCAGGAGCGGGCCGAAGAGCTTGACTTGCCGCCTATGGTCAATCACAATACGGATTATCACGGCACCGCGTTTACCGTATCGGTCGACCACGTGTCTACGACGACGGGAATATCCGCTCACGAGCGTTCATTAACGGTAAAGGCGATGATCGATCCGGCGGCAAGGCCAAGCGACTTCCGCAGACCGGGCCATATTTTCCCTTTGATTGCCAAAAACGGCGGCGTGCTCAGAAGAGCCGGGCATACGGAAGCGGCGATCGATCTGGCAAGAATGAGCGGGTCCGCGCCTGCGGCCGTTATCTGCGAAGTTATTAAAGAAGACGGGACGATGGCAAGGCTCCCCGATCTGCAGACGTTCGCCAAGGAGCATGGCCTCAAGCTGATCACGATCAAGGATCTGATCCATTATCGCAATGAGAAGGAGAAGCTGGTCAAACGCGAGGTCGCGGTCAGAATACCGACCGATTTCGGAACGTTCCAAGCAGTCGCCTACACGAACGAAGTCGATCGCAAGGAGCATGTCGCTTTCGTCAAAGGAGAGCTAGACGGTTCAAAACCGGTGCTCGTCCGTGTGCATTCGGAGTGCTTGACGGGCGACGTCTTCCATTCTCATCGCTGCGATTGCGGTCCTCAGTTGGAAGCGGCGCTCAGGCAGATCAACGAAGCGGGCAGCGGAGTACTACTCTATATGCGCCAGGAAGGCCGGGGCATCGGTCTGATCAACAAATTGCGCGCTTACGAGCTGCAGGAGCAGGGATTGGACACGGTGGACGCGAATATTCAATTGGGATTCGCTCCGGATCTTCGCGATTACGGCATCGGGGCGCAAATTTTGAAAGATCTCGGCATTCGCGACATTCGGCTGCTGACGAACAACCCGCGCAAGATCAAAGGGCTGGAAGGCTACGGTCTAAACGTCGTCGAGCGCGTTCCGATACAGATGCAGGAGAACGAAGACAATACGGGATATTTGCATACCAAGAAAGCCAAGCTAGGCCATCTGCTATCGTTCCAAGGCGAGCCTGACTACAACATTTGAGGGGATGAACGAACAATGTCAATCGTATATGAAGGTCACTTAGTATCCAAAGGGTTAAAATACGCAATCGTCGTCGGAAGATTCAACGAGTTTATTTCGTCCAAGCTGCTCGGAGGGGCGCTAGATGCGCTGAAGCGTCACGGAGCGGAGGATAGCGAAGTGGAGATCGCATGGGTTCCGGGAGCTTTCGAAATTCCGCTGATCGCCCAGAAGCTTGCGGAGAGCGGCAAGTACGATGCGGTCATTACGCTGGGCGCGGTTATTCGCGGCTCCACGCCGCATTTCGACTACGTCTGCAACGAAGTGGCCAAGGGAGTCGCCGCTATCTCGCTCAAGACGGGCGTGCCGACAATCTTCGGCGTGCTGACGACGGACAGCATCGAGCAAGCGGTGGAGCGCGCGGGAACGAAGGCTGGCAACAAGGGCTGGGACGCGGCTACGACGGCCATCGAGATGGCGAATTTGACGCGGGCGATCTCGGGCTGATAAGATTTCATTTTAGAAGGTAAAAGGGACGTGCGTGAAGGCAGGAGGAAACCCGCGTGGCAATGCTGTACAAGCTGGAGACGTTCGAAGGTCCGCTCGATTTGCTGCTCCATCTGATCGACAAGGCGGAAATCGACATTCAGGACATCTCGATCAGCGACATTACCGATCAATATATGGAATATTTGGCGGCGATGCAGGAGCTCGAGCTTGACATTACCAGCGAATTTCTTGTGATGGCGGCGACGCTGCTTTCCATGAAGAGCAGGCAGCTGCTGCCTAAGCCTCCGGTCACCGAGGAACCGTGGCTGACGGTCGATGAGGACGATGATCTCGACCCTCGCGAGGAACTGATTCGCAAGCTGATCGAATACCGCAAATTCAAGTCGGTGGCCGGGCAGCTGCGCGAGAAGGAATGGGATCGCAGTCAGGTGTACACTCGAGAGCCAACCGACTTAACCCCCTTCGAGAAGGCGATCAAGACGAATCCGGTCGAAGGACTGCACGTGGACGATCTCGTCAAAGCGTTCCAGAAAGCGATGAGAAGACTGGCCGGACGAAACCGGGTTTCTTCGATTCGCAAGGACGAAATTTCGGTCAAGGATCGAATTCTCGACATTATCCATACGCTCAAGAGCCGTTCGACCGAAGGAAAGCTGCTGTTTTCGCAATTGCTCAGGGAAGAGGAAGATCGCGAGGAAATCGTCGTCACCTTCCTGGCAATTCTGGAATTAATGAAGCGGAAGTGGATTTCCTGCCATCAAAACGCACTGTTCGATGAAATCGTGTTGTCGTGGACGGGGAGAGAAGAGAACGATGAATTACTCGACATTGAAATCGGTACTTGAAGGCCTGCTGTTCGTATCCGGAGACGAAGGGATCAGCGCGAAGACGGCCGCCGAGGTCGTCGAGACGGACGTAGCCGTCGTGGCGGACGTGCTGAAGGATTTGCAGAAGGATTTCTCCAAAAAAAGCCGCGGAATCCGGATCGCCGAAGTGGCCGGAAGCTTCCGGCTGACGACGGCCAGCGAGCATGCGCCGTTTTTCGAGAAGCTGGCTTACTCTCCCTCGCGTTCTTCGCTGTCGCAAGCAGCGCTTGAGACGCTGGCGATCATCGCCTACAAGCAGCCGATTACACGGATCGAGATCGAAGAAATACGCGGAGTGAAGGCGGATCGGCCGATTCACCATTTGGTGAACAAGGATCTGATCGAGGAGAAGGGCAGAGCTGATGCGCTTGGCCGTCCGATCCTATACGGCACGACTAAAGCGTTTCTCGACTATTTCGGATTGCCCGGCATCCAAAGCCTGCCTGAACCGACGTTCGCCGACGGCGACGACGAGCTGGAGGAGAGAACCAAGCTCCTGTTCGACCGAATCGAAGGTCGGCAGCTTTCTCTGGAAGATTTGGATCGGGAATTGGAATGAACGAAAGCCAGAAGGCCATACTACCCCTATGAAAGGCGGGGGAGGTATGGCCTTCTGGCTTTGGATCGCCTCGGCGGCCGCTGCGGCGGCGCTGGTCGCGGCATGGTTTTCGCCAATCAAAATCCGCGTCCGATACTCGCGCAGCGGTCGATTGGATCAGTTGGTCGTTGTCGTTCAAGCGTTGTTCGGTCTTTTCCGTTATCGGATTCTGCTCCCTTCGGTTGTCATTCGCGGCTGGAACGTCGTATACCGCGAACAGAGGACCGGCGGATTGCCTGGAAGGACGCAAGGAAGCAAAGCAAAGCGGATAGTGGGCAGAAAAACGATTATGCGGTACATAAGAGCTTACCGCTCGATACTCGTTTCCACGAAGAGGTTCAAACAATGGGCGAGACAAACGCTGAAGAAAGTGGAATGTACCCGGTGGAGACTCGATTTTCGCGTAGGCACGGGGGATGCGGCATCGACTGCGACTTTGACGGGCTTGCTGTGGGCTGTATCCGGCTGCGCTTCAGGCATCGCTAGCCGCATGCTCGCTTTCCGTACATCGCCGTATGGCGAGGTGACGCCGAACTATTCTGTACCCGAGTTTACGGTTGTATGGGAAGCGGACTTTCGCATTCGACTGGGAACGCTCCTAAGGGCATTTCTTAAACTCGGGGTAAGCACGATTCGCGTCGGTAAGGCGCTGCGGGCATGGCGGAGCTGGCTGACGCCTCCCAAGGAAGGTTTAAGCTAGTCGACACGCAGCTTGAACATCCCGCAGCAGGCAGCAAGTGGACGCATAAAGGCGTAGGGGATTCGGGCAAATTAGGTACACGAAAGGAGGAGTTGAAGATGTCACAGCATCAGCATCCGATTAACGGCTTAATGCAAACCGCAATGGAAAATATCAAGGATATGGTCGACGTCAATACGATCGTCGGAGAACCGGTGCAGACTCCCGACGGGAGCGTTATTATGCCGATTTCTAAAGTCGGCTTTGGCTTTGCGGCGGGCGGTAGCGAATTTTCGGCGATGGAGGATGGATCCGACCATTCCGGGAAATCCCGTTCTCACGAACAAGAAGGTCACCATGCCTCGGTTTCGCTTCCGTTTGGCGGCGGCAGCGGCGGCGGCGTATCGATTACCCCGATTGCTTTTCTAGTCGTCGGCTCTCAAGGGGTTAAGGTCGTGCCGCTGGACAATCAGACGCATCTGCTGGAGCGACTGATCGACGCCGCCCCGGAATGGGTCGACAAGTTAAAGCACGCCTTTATGCGTAATCCGAATTCTACGGAGACCATTCGAACGGTCGAAACGAAAACGTCGAACGATTCCTCGTTAATGTAAGATCCGAAATACCGACGAAGCGCCGACTCCTGAATAACGTCAGGAGGCTGGCGCTTTTTTGAGCCCGGAAGGAATCTATCCTCATACTTTAGGACATGCATACATAAAATGGAGTCAGAAGTGCCGTGCGCGTTCGATGCGTCCGGCAATCAAGTTCAAATTCGAGGAGGATCGGCATGCTGCTGTTCTTGGCCCGTCGTTTCAATATTTATCGTTTGTACGTGCTTAGCATCTGTCTGACAATTGCCGCAGCATTGTCCGCCTCGTCGGCAGCCGGAGCCGCTCGCCCGTCAGAGAAGCCTCCCGCGAATCAAGCCAAAGCCGCCGCGCTTGCCGATGTCGCATCCGGGCGGATTTTGTACAGTCAACATGGGGACGAGCCGATGAAGATCGCCAGCTTGACGAAAATTATGACGGCAATTGTGGCGATTGAACACGGCAATTTGGAGGATAAGGTAAAGGTGAGCAAACGGGCGGCCGGCAAGGAAGGTTCCTCGCTCTACTTGAAAGCCGGAGAGACGATCACGCTGCGCAACGCGCTGTACGGCCTGATGCTGCGCTCCGGCAACGATGCCGCAATCGCGATCGCCGAGCATGTCGGCGGTTCCGTCGAGGGCTTCGCTTTTCTGATGAACAAGAAAGCCGAGGAGCTCGGCCTGGAGAACAGCCATTTTATGAATCCGCACGGACTGGACGAGCCAGGCCACCATTCCTCTGCCAATGATCTGGCCAAGCTTGCCGTGTATGCGCTGCGCAACCCCGAATTCAAGAAGATCGTCGGAACGCAGGTACGATCGGCGCCGAATCCGAACGATTCCTGGGATTACAAATGGGTGAACAAAAATAAAATGCTGCAAATGTACGAAGGGGCGGACGGAGTCAAGACCGGCTACACGAAGCAGGCGCTGCGAACGCTCGTCAGCTCCGCGACCCGGGGCGGCCAGCAGCTGGTGGCGGTTACGCTCAACGACCGGGACGACTGGAAGGATCACGCCAATCTGCTGGATTACGGCTTTGCCCGATTTCCGCTCGTTCGCGTTGTCGGCGCGGGGGAACCGTTGAAGGAATATCCTTTCGAGACGGCAGAAGGCTTTGCCTATCCGTTCGCGCAAGAGGAGCGCGAACGTCTGGAAATCCGACTCGTTCCGCTTAATCCGGAATCCGTGCAGTATCGTCTGGGCTACCGCGGCCAGCTTAAGTTCATGCTGGACGGCCGCCAGGTCGGCGGAGTGCCGTTAGTGGCAGACGCAGAGCGAGAAGCTTCTACGCCGAAGTCCGGTCAAGCGCAGCCTCAGGCCGATCGCCCGTCCGTGGCCGCAACTGCCTCGCAGCGCACGTTCGGAACAGCGTTTCAAACGGTTCTGAAAGCTTTGTTACTGCAAGGAGGGGAATGAGCAGTGGTAAACTGGATATGGATGGGAATGATCGTGTTCAGCGTTATATACGGCGCCGCGAACGGGAAGATGGAGAAAGTTGCGGAAGCGGCGTTCGGCGGAGCGCAAACTGGCGTAACCGTATGTCTCGGGTTGATCAGCATACTTGTGTTTTGGATGGGGCTAATGCGAATCGCCGAGGAAGCGGGGCTTGTCCGTAAGCTGGCGCAGTTGATGGCTCCAATCGTCCGCAGGCTGTTCCCCGACGTTCCCGGGGATCACCCGGCAATGGGCTACATTTTATCCAATATGAGCGCCAACCTGCTCGGTCTGGGCAATGCGGCCACTCCGATGGGCATCAAGGCCATGCAGGAGCTTCAGAAGCTCAATCCCGAGCCGACCGTCGCCACCCCGGCGATGTGCACGCTGTTGGCGCTTAATACGGCCAGCATTACGCTCGTGCCGACGACGATTATCGCCATCCGGATGAATTTTGCGGCCGTTCATCCCGCGGACATTGTTGCGCCGACTCTGTTGGCTACATTGATCTCGACCGGGGCAGCTATTTTGGCGGACAGATGGTATCGCCGCCGCAGCAAGCTTCCGCCTGCCTTTAAAACAAACTGGGGCAACGGCGCGGGCGGCGCCTCTGTCAATCCGCCTTCCGCGTCCGCCGGAGGGGGCTGAGCGCATTGATCTCGATCATTCAGATCGTCTCGACCTGGACGATTCCCGTACTTATCGCTTTTATTCCTCTTTATGCATCGCTTCGCAAAGTGCCGGTTTACGAGACGTTTGTGGATGGGGCGAAGGATGGCTTTGGAACGGCGATCGGCATCATCCCTCATCTTGTAGGAATGATGACGGCGATCGGCATGTTTCGGGCCTCCGGCGCGTTGGACGCTCTAATCGGCGTCATTCGCCCGGCGCTTGAGCTGATAGGCATTCCAAGCGACGTATTGCCGCTTGCCTTGCTGCGGCCGATTACGGGAGCGGGGTCGCTCGCCTTCGTCACCGATCTGATCAAGGAGCAGGGACCGGACTCCTTCGCGGCGCGTGTAGCGTCTACGATCCAAGGCAGTACCGACACGACCTTGTACGTCTTGACTGTCTACTTTGGGGCAATTGGCATTCGCAATGCTCGCTATGCGCTCAAGGTTGGGTTGTTCTCCGACCTTGTCGGATTTTTCGCCGCGGTATTCGCTTGCTGGTTGTTGTTCGGCTTGGTATGATGGGTTAGAGGTGAAAGTCGTGGAGGAAAGATTACAGAAGGTTCTTGCGAACGCAGGCGTCGCTTCTCGGCGCAAATGCGAGGAACTGATAACGGCCGGCAAGGTGACGGTCAACGGGAAAGTCGTGACCGAGCTCGGTGCCAAGGCCGATCCGGCCGTAGATACGATTACGGTGTCCGGCAAGGCGATCAAGAAGGAAGCTAAAATTTATTTGATGTTCAATAAGCCCAAAGGAGTCATCACAAGCGTCTCCGATCCCAAGGGCCGGAGCGTTGTGATCGATTACTTGAAGGAAGTTAAGGAGAGGCTGTATCCGGTAGGCCGGCTCGATTACGATTCGGAAGGGCTGCTGCTGCTGACGAACGACGGAGATTTGGCTCATAAGCTGACGCATCCAAGCCATCGCGTGCCGAAGACGTATCATGCGACGGTTGAGAGAGTGCCGCACGGAAACGCTTTGGAGAAGCTCGCGAAGGGCATCAAGCTGGACGACGGCATGACCGCTCCGGCGGAGGTCGAATATCAAGACATCGATCCTGAGGGCAAATACGCCACCATAGCTATAACGATCTACGAAGGTCGCAACCGGCAGGTGCGCCGGATGTTCGAAGCGATCCGCCATCCGGTGACGCGGCTGAAACGCATCTCCTTCGGCGGGCTGTATCTGGACAACCTCCAGCGAGGCAAGCACCGCAAGCTTACCGCGGAAGAGCTGGGGAAGCTTCGCGAGATCGCGGATTCGGTTCAACTTGAAGAAAAATAGGATAAACCGTCGAGGGGCTTAGGCTTTTTGGCGGTTTTTTCTTTTTGGAAGGTCTCTTTAGCCCCTTTTGAAAGCCATTTGCACTCTACATTCTCCCCGCGAAACTCCATGTCGCCTCTCGAATTTCCCCCGGCCCAATTGTGCTAATTTAGACAAACAAAATAATGAAATGCCCGTAAAATCAACGTATACTTGATGTGGTTGATTGAAGCTAGACAAACTATCCGGTAAAATGGAACTAACCGAAACGCAGGTGGTGTTGACACGATTATGGGACGTTATCGGAAGCCGATTCAATATGCGATTTTAGCCGTCGTGATCCTGATCGGAGGATTCGCGATCGGCAATTCGTTGTTTTCGAAAAGCGTGGTCCTTGCGAAAGGCGACAAGCCGCCAATCTTTCGTCTGGTCGACCTGAACAGCCAGGTGCACGACATGACAGATTACGAGGGACAGCCTCTCATAATCAATTTTTGGGGAACCTTCTGTCCGCCGTGTCGCAATGAAATGCCCGCTTTGCAGCACCAGTACGACAAGTGGAAGGATCGGGGACTGAAGCTGATCGGCATCAATCTGAGCGAAGACAGGCTGACGGTCCAAAGCTTCATTCGTCAGATCGGCGTCGATTTTCCGATTTTGTTGGATAAGGACAAACAGACGGAAAGGAAGTACGGACTCAAGCAGTATCCGACAACGTTTTTCATCGCTCCCTCCGGAGAAATCCAGGAGGTCGTGATCGGCGGCGTGCTGACGGAGGAAGAGATCGAGCAAAGGATAGAACGACTCATTCAGTCGAAGTCGTGACGCCAGTCAGGGAGGATTAACCGTTGTTTCAGAACACGAAGTGCGAATGCGGCCATCAAAATCCTGTCGGAACGGTGTTGTGCGAGTCCTGCGGCAAACCGCTCGACGAAGCGCTGCTGAAGGATGAGAAAGCGCTGCTGGAAATGAGGTACGACGGCGTGGCCCGGAGATCGCAGAAAGCGAATCCGCATTTCGTCGATCGGATATGGAATTTCTTTTCATCGGTTAAAATTGCCGTTTATTTAATCGTAATTACGCTGATCGGCGCGTCGCTGGGAACAATTCTACAGCAGGAGAGCACGCTCATCAACTTGACCGAGCGCTCCGAATTTGCCGCTTATTACAAGGAGCAGCACGGTACGTTCGGCGTGATCTATCATGCGCTGGGACTGTCGCGGACGTATGAATCCTGGTGGTTTATCGGGCTGCTCGTCATGATCGGCACCTCGCTAGTCGTCTGCAGCCTCGATCGTGTGCTGCCGCTGTACCGTGCGCTGTCCAAGCAGCAGATTCGCAAGCATATGCAGTTCATCAACCGTCAGCATGTCGTCTACTCCGGAGAGCTAACGGAGGACAAACAGGCGTGGCTCGATCGGTTCGCGAAGGAACTGAAACGCAAGCACTATCGCGTCTTGCAAGAGGACGGAGCGCTGCTGGGGGAGAAAAACCGGTTCAGCCGATGGGGACCGTACATTAACCATATCGGCCTTATCGTTTTTTTGCTGGCGGTGCTCGGCCGGAGCATTCCCGCGTGGCATATGGATCAATACTTGACCCTCTACGAGGGGGAGACGCGGCAAATTCCGGGAACCAACTACTATATTAAAAACGACAAGTTCACGCTTGACTATTATTCGGAGGAAGAGCTGGCGAATAACCAGAAGGGCACGAAAGTTGTCAAGCTGTACGAGACGAAGGCACGCCTGTACGAATGCACAGACGCCTGCAACGATCTGACGCAGGAACCTGTTCTGAAAGAGGTTAAGCAGCACGACATTCGCGTGAACAGCGCCCTTACCTATGATGGGCTCAAAATTTATCAGAACAGCTATATGGAAAAGGTTCGCTTCATCTCGGTGCATCCGACACTGAAGGACGTCGCCGGAGGAAGCGATATCGGCAGCTTCGATCTGAGGATGGATCAGCCGGAGGCGGAATATAAGCTTGGGGATTATACGCTTAAGCTCATCGATTATTATCCCGACTTCGGATTGGACGAGCAGACGAGGCCGATGACCAAATCGCGCGATCCGAACAATCCGGCGTTTGTGTTCCGGATCACGGGTCCCGACGTTCAGGACAAAGGCGAATTGCATATTTACTTCGCTATGCCAAGCGAGAAGAGCAAGTATTACGAGAGCATTCTGAACGAGAGCTTTAAGCAGCGAGGAGACAGTTCGGGGCGCTTCTCCATTCAAGTGGAGAACCCGATTGTCGACGGGAAGATGAACAATATTGAATATTCCGCTTTCACCACCTACCTGAACATTCGCATGGACAAAGCGATGCCTTACGTGTGGGTCGGCGCGGCCATCTCCATGATTGGTCTGATTATGGGCTTTTATTGGCAGCACAGGCGGATATGGGTCCGGATCGACGGCGATTCGCTGTCGCTCGGGGGACATACGAACAAGAATACTTACGGCTTAAGAGCCGACGTGGCGGGAGCGCTGGGCAAAACCGGCATCGCCGTGGATCCCAAAACGCTCGATAACAGGAGGAATGTACGTTGAGTTGGTTGGATTTTAGCAGTGACGCATTTATCGCAGCCTTTTTTCTGTATTGCGCGTCCTTTATCAGCTATGCGATCGCGGTCGGCGGCAAGAAGTGGAGCAACCGCAAGCCGGCCGAGCATGCCGCTCGCTGGGGCAAAATCGCCTTCGTGCTTGCCGCGGTCGGCTGGCTGGCCCACCTGACGTTTTTCTTTACTCGTTGGTACGGCGGCGGCCATATTCCGACGAGCAATATGTATGAATTTATGACGTTCCTCGGCATGGCGATCATGTTTGCGTTTATCGTTATCTATGCGATTTACCGCAACATGATGCTTGGTGCGTTTACGCTGCCTCTGGTTATCATCATCATAGCGTATGCATCGGTATTTCCGTCTGAGGTTCAACCGCTTATTCCGCCGCTGCAAAGCATATGGCTAAAAATTCACGTGACGATGGCTGCAACGGGCGAGGCGTTCTTCGCGATCGGATTCGCTGCAGCGCTCGTGCAGCTGATCCGCGTCGTCGATTTTACTCGTACGGATAAGGCGGGACGTCGCGCTCAATTTTGGACGGAGTTTTCCCTGTACGTCATCATCGTGCTCGTCGGCTTCATTGTAGCGGTATTCGCTTTCCGCGGCGCAGGGTACGAAGCGTCCTTTAAGCAAGAGACGGTCACGATCGACGATGCCGGCAATGCGCTCACAAACACAGGCGAAGTGAAGTACACCTTGCCTCCGATAGTTGCGCCGTATAACAGCGAGACAGTCTCTTTCCAATCTTTCATTGGTCTTGAGAAGCCGCTGTTCGAAGCGCCGTCCTGGATGAACGGAGTCAACGCGGGTCGCAAGCTGAACACGGTTATCTGGTCCGTCATTGCCGGCTCGCTGCTCTATGGTTTACTGCGGCTCATTACGCGCAAGAAGCTGACGGCGGCGATCAACCCGCACCTCTCGGACATCGATCCCGACGATCTGGAGGAAATCAGCTATCGCGCCATCGCGATCGGATTCCCGGTGTTTACGCTTGGGGCGCTAATCTTCGCCATGATCTGGGCGGAAATCGCCTGGTCGAGGTTCTGGGGATGGGATCCGAAGGAAGTGTGGGCGCTTATTACGTGGCTGTTCTATAGCGCATATTTACATCTTCGTCTGTCGAGAGGCTGGCAGGGAACGAGGTCGGCTTGGCTTGCCGTCATCGGTTTCCTCGTCGTGATGTTTACGCTGGTCGGCGTGAATCTCGTCATTGCTGGATTGCATTCGTATGCCGGGGTATAATGGGGCACATAGGGTATAAGAGTCGAGAGGAGCGTTTGGACGCATGAATACGGGAAGTCGGATTTTGGTCGTGGACGATGAGGAACGCATTCGCCGATTGCTGAAGATGTATCTGGAAAAAGAGGGCTACGAGATCGAAGAGGCGGAGGACGGAGAGACGGCTCTCCGCAAAGCGCAGGATGAGGACTTCGATTTGATCGTGCTCGACCTGATGCTTCCGGGAATCGACGGGATCGAAGTGTGCTCCCGTCTGCGTCAGCAGAAGGCCACTCCTGTGCTCATGCTGACGGCCAAAGGCGAGGAGGTCAACCGCGTACAAGGGTTTGAGGTCGGCGCCGACGACTATGTCGTCAAACCGTTCAGTCCGCGGGAAGTTATCTTCCGCATTAAAGCGATTTTGCGGCGGTCTTCGGCCACGGCGTTCCTGTCGAAGGAATTGAATACGAGCAATAACATCGTCTTCCCTCATCTGGTCATTGAGCATGACGCGCATCGCGTAACGGCGAGCGGCCAGGAAGTGAATTTGACGCCGAAGGAATACGAATTGCTGCATTATCTGGCCAGCACGCCCGACAAGGTGTTTTCCCGCGAAGAACTGTTGAAGGACGTCTGGAACTACGACTTCTTCGGAGATTTGCGGACGGTGGACACGCACGTCAAACGGCTGCGCGAGAAGCTCAATCGCGTCTCGGCGGAAGCGGCGGCGATGATTACGACCGTATGGGGCGTGGGCTACAAGCTGGAGGCGACGAAGTAACGCATGGCCATTCTGCGAACCGTCGTCGGCAAAATGTGGCTGACGATCATGGGCTTGGTCGGCGTTGTCATTATCACCATCGGTTTCTTTTTGCTCGAATATATCGATATCAAATTTGCTAACCCGGTCATGATCAAGCATCTGTTCATCTACTCCGGAATCGTCGGCTTTCTGTTAACGACTTTCTTCGCCTTTTTCCTGTTGACCAAAATTACGAACCCGCTTCGCGAAATGAAGGACGCGGCCAACCGAGTCGCGCAGGGTGACTATACGACGAGGGTAGCGATTCGATCTACTGACGAGATCGGGGAACTGGCGAATACGTTTAACCAGATGGCTTCGGAGCTGCAGACGCTGATTCGGGACATTCAACATGAGCGCGATCATCTGAGCAGCGTGCTTCGCAGCATGACGGATTCGGTCATCTCGTTCGATTCCGAGGGCGAGGTTATTCTAACGAATCCGCAAGGCCAGCAGCTACTCAAGGATTGGCAGACGGTCGACTGGGCGGAACAGGACGAAGAGGCTCAGCAGCAGGATGAGCGCGTTCCCGGTCCGCTTCGGGAAACGTTCCGCAACGTCATTGCGGAGGGCAAAGAGCTGACCGTCAAGGTTCATGTCAAAAGCGGGGTTTGGTCGGTCGTCATGACTCCGCTCGTCTCGGCCGATTCCGTTCGCGGAGCGGTTGCGGTGCTGCGGGACGTGACCGAGGAATTCCGCGTTGATAAGATGAGGAAGGATTTCGTCGCCAATGTTTCGCACGAAATCCGTACCCCGCTGTCGATGGTTCAGGGCTACAGCGAGGCGCTCGTGGACGATATCGCTTCAACTCCGGAGGAACGCAGGGAGCTCGCGCAGGTCATTCACGACGAGTCGCTGCGAATGGGACGGCTGGTGAGAGATCTGCTCGACTTGGCCAGAATGGAAGCCGGCTACTTGGAAATGAATTTTCAACCGGTCGACGTAAATGCGCTTGTATCCCGGGTTTATCGAAAGTTCGCCGCGCTTGCGAAGGAAAGGCAGATCAAGCTGACGAAATCGGCGGACGACCCGGAGCTCACGCTCGAGGAAGGCGATGCGGATCGCCTGGAGCAAGTGCTGACGAATCTGATGGACAATGCGCTGCGCCATACCCCAGCGGGAGCGGCGATCGCCCTGGAGGCCAGCCGAGTCTCTGCCGTGCAAGGCAAATGGCTGGAGCTTAAAGTGATCGATCAAGGTCAAGGCATCCCGTACGAGGACTTGCCTTACGTGTTCGAGCGATTCTACAAAGCGGACAAGGCGCGCAAGCGCGAGACGACCGGCGGCGGCACGGGACTTGGACTGGCCATCGTCAAAAATCTGGTCGTTGCACACGGGGGGACGATTAGCGTATCGAGCGAACCGGGTGCGGGAACGACTTTTACAATTATGCTCCCTATGATGACAACCCGTAGAGCAGGCGGGGGAAGTTCGCAATAATGAAGAGAAGTTAGCAAGGAAAGATAAGCGATTCGCAACTTGGTTTTCCGCCGAGGCTTGCGGGTCGCTTTATTTATTGGAGGTGTGCTATGTGGAGATTATTAGCGATTGTTGCCGCCGTATTTTTAATAGCAGGCTGTCAGAATAAAGCTATTCAAGACCCGTACACCCTGCCTAAGCTCCAACAAGTGGAGCCGGCAGAACATCAGGTAATCGTTCGACTATTGAACGATGCTATGCTAGGGAAGGAAGTATACTCTCTCAAAGATTTGGTAGTAGACCCCGAATCGTATAAGAACGGCAATATTCAACGCGGCGATGTCGTTTATTTCTTCTATCCGGCTGAAGTTTTATCGAAGTACCCCGAGATTGAACTGCAGCAGGCGTTGCGGGTAGTAGCCCTAAGCGGCGAAACGATCAGCATGAAACGGGGACAAGTTTTTATCAACGGCGACAAGCTCGACGCTTTCTATGGCAAGGATATGAATAATGATGTGAAAGTGTTGAAGAAAAAGCTTAAGGAACCCGATTTGTTTGATTTTGAAAAGGAAAACTTCAATAATTTGATTCGAACGGTTGAAAGCGAAAATTTGGAGGAGCAGATTGTTCCCGAAGGCATGTTGTTTTTGCTTGGGGACAATCGAATGCGCGCCTTAGACAGCTACTTTTTCGGACCGATCGCTGAGGAGAATATTATAGGTAAGGTAATCGGTTATACGAAGTGATCGTTTTTTTGATTATGCCAAGCCAGGGCAGTCCCGGAGCAGGTAAGGGGGCAGTCCTGGTTTTTTCAATCTATGGTTTGAGTATGGACGCGATTTCACAATAATACGCTATATGGACGACCGGAGAGCAGCGCTACAATAAATAGAATCCATACGGGAGCGGACCTGTCCGAATGCTCAGACGACCGGAATCAGAGGAGGGCGAGGCATGGCGCTGATCGTGATGCTGGCGCGCCGGATCATCCAGAACAAGTGGCTCGTTGCCAGTCTGTTCGCCGGCATTCTCCTGTCCGTAGCGCTAGTCAGCAGCATGCCGATGTACGCGGAGGCGAATCTGTCGCGTATGCTGCTCAAAGATTTAGAGAGATTGCAGCAGGATACGAACGAGTACCCCGGCGCGTATTACGCCAGCATTGAGCTCTCTTCGGAGACGCCGGAGCAGGCGCGAATCAAGATCAACTGGTTTGATCGATTCATTCGCACGGAAGCGGCGCCGGACTTTCAATTGCCCATTCAGGAGCTGGTCGCGGAGATTGCCACGCAATCGATGAAGATGAAACGGGCGAACGATCCGAATCCGCTGACGGATCAAAATATGCAATGGGTGGCGCTCCGGGCGTTCTCCGGTTTGGAAGCGCATATCGAGCTGATTGACGGGCGGATGCCGGCTGCCGAGCCGAAAGAGGACGTATACGAGACGCTGGTGACGGAAAGAGGGCTTGCTCACTATAAGACGGTACTGGGTACGGTGTTCGTAATCGACGACGATAGATTGGCCGAGCCGATTAAGCTGAGGCCTGTCGGCGTATTTCGGAAAAAGGCGGATGAGGACCCTTATTTTCGCGCAAACGCATTAAACGATATGAACGGTGCGTTTATTGTGCCGTTTGAGCTGGCGCAGCGGCAGATTGTCAACGAGCAGCTTATGCCTGTAAGGGCTGCGGGCTGGTACATCGCGCTCGACTACTCGCGGATCGAATTGAGGAAGGTACAGCCTTTTCTGGACACGCATGAGCAAATTCGCCGAGCGATGCTCAAATATATGCCGCTCTTCCAGATAGGAGTCGAAGCGCGGGCGCACGATACGATCGAAGCCTATCTGGAACGCGCTGAGCAGCTGCGCAAGCTGATGTGGGCGCTGAACGCTCCGATTTTGACGTTGCTGATTTTCTATATGCTTATGGTCGCAAATCTGATTGTCGGTCGGCAAAAAAATGAAATTGCCGTACTGCGCAGCCGAGGGGCGGCGAGATGGCAGATTGTCGCATTTTATTTAGCCGAAGGTGTGCTGCTGTGCGTCGCAGCCGCAGCCATGGGGCCGATTCTCGGAGCCGGAATGACGGAGCTGCTGGGCGCATCCAACGGGTTTCTGGAATTTGTGCAGAGAGCGCGCCTGCCGATTCGTCTAACGGAGGAAGCCTATCGCTATGCGGCGGTCGCCGCCTGCGCTTGCCTGGTTACATTGATGGTTCCGGCGATCGCGGCCACAAGAGTGACAATCGTCGGTCACAAGCAGCAGATAGCCAGACGCGTTCAAACGTCGTTATGGCACAAAACGTTTGTCGATTTTCTTGCGCTCGGAGCCGCCTTCTACGGCCTGTGGACGTTTCGGCGCCGCCTGCACGATCTGCAGCAGCTCGGCTTACACGAAGGGGAGCTGAACCTAGATCCGCTGCAGTTTGCCGTACCGGCGCTGTTTATGCTGGGAGCGGGTTTACTGCTGCTGCGACTGTATCCATGGCTGCTCAGGGCGATCTATTGGCTTGGCCGCAGGTGGTGGCCGCCCTCAATCTATGCGGCATTGCTGCAAGTAGGTCGGTCGAGCGGCCAATATCAATTTCTGATGATCTTTCTCATTCTGACGATCGCAACCGGCATCTTCAGCGCTTCCGCGGCGCGAACGATTAATGCCAATACCGAGGAGCGGATTCGTTATGCCAACGGTGCGGATCTGGTGCTGACGGTCAACTGGGTCAACGATGCCCCTCCGCCGGGCAGGGACGTGATGCGCCCTGAAGCATTGGCGGAACTGGCGGGGCCAAGACGGATTCATTACTTGGAGCCGGCTTATGAGCCCTACCGCACTTTGCCCGAGGTGGAGCACGCCGCCAAAGTATTCACGAAGTCCGGGGCCGCTTTTGCCGTGGGCGACAAGTCGGGCAAGGCGACGCTAATTGGCATCGATACGGACGAGTTCGGCAGGACGGCCTGGTTTCGCGATTCGCTGCTGGCCTATTCCTTTAATGAGTATTTGAATTTGATCGCTGCCGACACTTCGGCGGTTCTCATCTCCGGTACACTGGCGGATATGACGGGGGCGAAAGCCGGAGACACGATCTGGATCGGCTGGCCGGAGGCGGAGAGTCAGCCGTTTCAGGTATACGGCGTGCTGGACTACTTTCCGACGTTTAATCCATTGCCGCAGGCGGGCGAGGGGAACGGCTACGCCAAGCAAAACGACAATGAAATCGACAAGGAAGCGAGCAAGGAAAGCAACAAGACGCCAATGCTCATTGTCGGACATCTGTCGCGCATTCAGTCCCGGCTTGCGCTGGAGCCGTATGAGATTTGGCTGAAGCTGTCCGATGGAGGAAAGACCGGTCAAGTGTACGAAGGGATTCAAGCGAGAAAGCTGTCGGTGTCCGGCATCGTCAATACGCGGGAAGAGCTCGTCAGGGCCAAAAACGATCCTTTTCTGCTCGCCCTTAACGGCGTGCTGACTATGGGCTTTGTCCTGGCGACCGGCGTCAGTTTTGCGGGATTCCTGCTCTATTGGATTTTATCTTTGAAAGGGCGTACTCAGCAAAACGGCATCATGCGCGCGCTCGGCATGTCGCTAGGCAGCCTGACGTTCATGCTGGCGGTGGAGCAGCTGTTTACTTCCGGCGCTGCGGTTTTGTTCGGTATTGCCGTAGGGAATGCCGCCAGTCTGCTGTACGTTCCGAATTTTCAGACAGCGTTTCAGCCGGGCTCCCTTGCACTTCCCTTCACTGCACGCTTCGAGCTGATTGATCAGCTGAGAATCTGCGCGCTGACTGGCGCGATGCTGGCAACCGGGCTTGCCGTCCTGTCCGTACTGTTATCCCGTCTGCAGCTTCACCAAGCGCTGAAGTTAGGCGAAGATTAAGCAGATTTATCTAGATAGGTGATGGGCAAATGTTGGCGGTTGCTTTATAATAACATAAGGAATTCAAAGTAAAAGCAAACAAAAACAACTGGGAGGAATTTACTTATGCCGAGTTTACGTTTTAGAGAAGACGGTACTTTTACAATTGTTCAGTTCACCGATTTGCACTGGAAAAACGGGGACGAGAAAGATTTGCAGACGCGCTCGCTTATGGAATTGGTCTTGAAAGAGGAAGCGCCCGATCTGATCGTGTTTACCGGGGACTTGATTTACAGCGAAAACTGCGAAGATCCGAAGCAGTCGCTGCGCGAGGTCGTTCGAACGGCGGAGGAGAGCGGAATTCCGTGGGCGGCGGTGTTCGGCAATCACGATTCCGAGGTGACTATAACCCGAAGCGAGCTGCTTGACGCATTGCTGACTAGCAAGAACGGGTTGAGCGGGCATACGCCGAATGTAAGCGGTTATGGAAATTACGCCCTGACGATCGGGGATAACGACGGAAAAGCCGCGGCCGCCCTATACTTCCTCGACAGCGGCGATTATTCGGATCTGCCGAACGTGGACGGGTACGCCTGGATCAAGCGGGATCAGATCGAGTGGTACGAAGCGGAGTCGCAGCGATTGGAGAAGATGAACGGGGGAACGCCGCTGCCGTCGCTCGCTTTCTTCCATATTCCGCTGCGTGAATACGCCGACGTATGGGAGCGTAAGCCTTGCTTTGGCCACAAGCACGAGAATGTATGCAGCTCGCAGATCAATTCCGGCTTCTTCGAAGCGATGGTGAAGCGCGGAGACGTTGTCGGCACCTTCGTCGGGCACGACCATATTAACGATTACTGGGGCGAGCTGTTCGGCATCCGTCTTTGTTACGGGAGAGCCTCGGGCTACAATACATACGGCAAAGAGGGGTTCAACCACGGCGCTCGCGTAATCCGTCTGACCAAGGGAGAGCGTCAGTTCGAGTCCTGGTTGCGGCTCGACGACGGCAGCATCGACCGGCAGACGGGCGGCAATCAGGAGCGGAAAGGAGACTAAGGCTCAATGAGCAGAAAGCTCAGTTTTCGGGACGACGGAACGTTCGTTATCGTGCAATTTTCCGATGTAGAGTTTATCGCCGACGGGGATCACGATCCAGACACGCCGGACATCAACGCTGAAACGAGAAGAACGATGGAGACGGTCATTGCCGTCGAACGGCCCGACTTGATCGTATTCGCCGGCGATGTGACGGCCAGCGCAAGAGGCAACGACCCGCTTGCCTCTTTCCGGCAGGCTGTTGCTCCGGCCGAGGAGCGGGGCATTCCGTGGGCGGCGGTGTTCGGCAACCACGATTCGGAAGGAGCGGTCGCCCGCAGCCGAATGCACGAAGAACAGCTGGCGCATCAACATAACGTCGCCGAAGCGGACCCGCCCGATCTGAGCGGAGCGGGAAACTTCAGCATTACGCTTGTCGATCGCAGCGGCTCCCCGGCAGCGGAGCTGTATTTTCTGGACAGCGGCGACTACAGCGCGCTTCCATCAATCGGCGGCTACGACTGGATTCGCCGGGATCGGATTCGGTGGTACACGGAGCTGTCTCGCGCCAGAGCCGAGGCCAACGGCGGAGTTTCGCTGCCTTCGCTCGCCTTCTTTCACATTCCGTTTCCCGAATATCGCGAGGTATGGGAGCAGCAGATTTGCGAAGGTCACTGCTATGAAGGGGTAAGCGCACCCCGGATCAATTCCGGGATGTTCGCCGCTATGGCGGAAAGAGGCGATATTATGGGCGCCTTCGTCGGGCACGACCATGCCAACGATTACAGCGGAACGCTGCACGGGATTCGTCTTTGCTACGGCCGTTCGACCCGCTATGTAAGCTACGTTGACGGGGTGCGTCAAGACCGCTTCCCGACAGGGGCGCGCGTCATTCGGCTTAAGGCCGGGGAACGCAGCTTCGAAACGTGGATTCGCCAGAACGACGGCAGCGTCGCCGAGCTGCCTGTGCATCACCCAGAACGCTAACGAGGAAAGGGAGCGATCGGATGAGATGGCAGACGTACGACGCGAACGAATGGCTATACCCCGATACGGACATTGCTCTGGACGGAACGCGAGACATCGTGCTGGAAGCGGCGCGGGGCACATCTGTCGGATATCAGATTCTGTGGGAGGAGTTGCCGTCCGATGCGGAGCTATCGTGGGAATGGGTTTCAGGCGGCGGGGAGCATTCCCTCAGATCCGAAGCCGTTGAAATGTTCCAGTTGGTAGACGCGAAGGTAAGCGAGAATACGGGTCCGGATTACTCCACCGTGCCGGTCGGAACGCCGGCAGACTATGTGACAAGGCTTGCTCCGTTCAGAGTGTACGATGCGCTTCGTCCGGTCGGCCGCGCGTTTCGCGTAGGCGGGAGCAAGACCGCGCTGTACGTCTGCTTTCGTATCGATGAAGCCTTACCCCCGCAAAACTACTTGGGAGAGCTGAGCTTCGAAATCGGCGGGCAGCGAGCAGCGGTTTCCGTTCGACTGGAAGTGTTCGCAGCCGTCGTTCCGCAGCGGGAGACGTTGGCGCTGACGAACTGGTTCTCGCTCGGCAACATCGCCGACCGGCACGGACTCGAGAAGAACTCCGAGCCTTTCTGGGCGATGGTTCGTCGTTACGGCGAGGCGATGCGCAGGGCGAGGCAGACGCATTTTATCGTCGATCCGGGACTTATCGAGATTCGCAAGTCCGTCGAAGGAAGCTATACGTTCGATTTCTCTCGGGCGGAGCGGTTGATCAAGCTGTTTCTGGAGCTTGGCTTCTCCCGTATTGAAGGCGGTCATGTCGCGACTCGCAACGGCTGGGAGGACCCTCGCTTCGTGCTGGTATACGACCGCGGCGTCGCGGCGACAAGCCCCGAAGGCTATGCGTTCCTTGCGCAATATTTGAACGCATGGCGGCAATTTCTCGCGGACAAGGGCTGGCTCGACATCATCGTGCAGCATTTGGCCGACGAGCCGATCGAACAGTCCGCGACGGATTACCGGGTGCTGTCCGGCATCGTCAGGAAGCATATGCCGGGCGTTCCGCTCGTGGATGCGGTCATCGATCCCGGGCTGGACGGCGCGCTGGATATTTGGGTGCCGACCAATCGGGATTTCGAGCGTCATTTGGCCGATTACGAGCGAATTCGCTCCGATGGCGATACATTGTGGTTTTATACGTGCTGGAATCCGGGAGGCCATTATATGAATCGCTTCCTGGACGTGCCGCTGCTCAAGACGAGGCTGCTGCATTGGGGCAACTATTTGTATGGGCTGGCCGGCTACCTCCACTGGGGCTTTAACTACTACTTCAAGGACCAGGACCCGTTCGAGACGAACAACCCGATGCTGGCTCCGGGCGTGCATAGCAAAAGAGTGCCCGCGGGCGATACGCATATCGTCTATCCCGGCGAGGGCGGGCCATGGCTGAGCATGAGGCTGGAAGCGATGAGAACGGGAGCGGAGGATTACGAGCTGCTGCGGATCGTTGATCGAGCGGATTCGGCTCTAGCCGAGGAAATCGTGCGCGGCTGCATGACGAGCTTTACCGAAGCGAATACCGAACCTGCTCATTTCCGCCGCATTCGGCGCAGGCTGCTCGAAGCGGCTTCCGCCGTTCCAACCGGAAGCTGAAGCGAAGCAAGCGCTAGGGGAGCGGGACTCGGCTACCGGAACGGGGGATCGATATGAATCTGCTGCGAAGATTGACCATTCGTTCGCAAATCTCCATTATCGCTTGCCTGATCGCGCTTGTCGTCATGGCGATTTTGTCGGCGAGCTACCTGCAGATGGCGAAAATGATCGGCTCCAACAACGAGAAGCTGACGAGCGATCTGGTGCTCCAGATGAGGCAGACGGTACATTCCAACAAGGACGTTCTGGAGCGTCTGATGATGAACATCGCGTTTAATATGGACGTGCAGAACTTCCTGATCGAACCGGACAAGACGGAGAGCTTTATGCTCTCCAAACGGGTAGACAATCTCTTTATTAATTCGAGGACGCTGAAGGAAGGCATCCTCGATATTGTCATTCACGGAGAAGACGGGCGTTGGATCGATATCGCCGGCGGGAGAGGTTTGACGAAGCCGTACCGGGGCGCGCTCACGGAAGGCAAATTCTTTCATTATTACGGGCTGCAAAATTTCGGGCGCCACTACGAGCTGGAGAACGTATTCCTGATCGGCTCGAAAATCAAATATTCGCAGCCGGGAGAACTGTTTAACGATACGATCGGCACATTGTTCTTCGTTGTCTCCCCGCAGGCTCTGCTCGGCGAGATCAGCGATCTGTCGGCGGAAATGAATACGATTTCATTTTTCGTCGATTGGCAGCGCAAGGTCGTCTCGGGCAACGAATCGCTGCACACGGTCGACGGTCTGGAGCTGCTGGGCGTCGGTCGCGACGGCTCGATCAAGCGGGAAGTAGAGTGGGAGGGCGAAACCTATATCGCCCACTCCGAGTATTTGCCGGATATGAAAAGCGCGATCGTCAGCATGATTCCGAAGGATGCGATTATGCGCGACATGAACGCGATTCGGATTTTCTTCATTGTGATGTTCCTAATCGGCGGTTTCATTATGATGCTGCTGTTCAGGGCGATTACCGGCAACATTTTGCACCCGTTGAAGAAGCTGATCAACTTTATGAGCACCGTGAAGCGCGGGGATCTCGCCAAGCTGAAGGGCAGAATCGATCTGGACGGTTACGTGGAAATCAGCCTGATGGCGACCGAGTTCAACAACATGCTGAACAAGATCGATTCGTTGACGCGAGAGCTGCTCGATACGCATGCCGCCCTATACGGCGCCGAGCTGGAGAAGAAGAAAGCCGAGCTCGCTTATTTGCGCAGCCAGATCCATCCGCACTTCCTGTACAATACGCTGGAAATGATCAAAGGCATGGCTGCGGTCAAAGGCGCGCAGGAAATCCGGGAGGCGGCTTCTTCGCTCGGCAGCATTTTCCGCTACAGCATCAAGGGGGAGAGCGTCGTGCCGTTTCAGACGGAGCTGGGCGTCGTGGAGTCCTATTTGCAGATTCAGCGGCTTCGCTTCGGCTCGCGGTTAAACGTCCAGATGGAGATTGACGAGAACTGTCTGAATTGCCATGTGCCGAAAATGATTTTGCAGCCGATCGTCGAAAATGCCGTCTATCACGGCCTTGAGCCGAAGGAGGAGCGCGGCGTTCTGCGCATTGAGTCGTTCTTGGACGAACGCCGCGATCTGATCGTCGTCGTCGAAGACGACGGAATCGGCATGGACGCGATCCGGCTGGAACGGCTGCAGGCGGCGCTGTCCGAGGAAGACTACCGCACGAGGCTGGGAGGCGAGGAGAGGCACAGTATCGGCTTCGCCAATGTAAATGCCAGAATCAAAATGATCTGCGGCCCGGACTACGGACTTCAGGTGGCCAGCAAGGAGGGCGGAGGCACGGTTGTCCGGGTGAAGCTATCGACGAAAGGAGAATTGCTTCATGCGATATAAGGTATTGCTCGTTGACGATGAGGCTTGGGTCATTGAAAGCTTGAAGGCGAACGTCGATTGGCAGCAGCATGGGTTCGAGGTGGCGGGAACGGCGTTAAGCGGCGGCGAAGCGCTCTCCAAGATCGACGAAATTCGGCCGGACGCGGTGTTTACCGACATTCGCATGCCCGGCATGAGCGGCCTGGAGCTGATCAAGAAGGGCAGCGAGCTTCCGAACCAGCGCGCGCATTACATCGTCGTGAGCGGCTACGCGGAGTTCGCCTATGCGCAGAAGGCGTTGACGTACGGAGCGTTGGCTTACTGCCTGAAGCCGTTCGACGAGAACGAGATCATCGCGATTTTGCACAAGATCAAACGGGAAAAGGAAGCAAGGCCGGCGAGGGCTCCTGAGCGCGGCAAAGCGCTGCAGGCGTTTCTGGAAATTCCGCTCGATGCTCACCGCGCCCAACTGCTGAATGAGCTGGAAGAATGCGGCTTGTCGATGGAGCCGGACGAGGGCGTCTGCGCGATCGTCTGCGCCTTGGGCGGTCCCCCGTCGGCACTCGCGACGCTTGAGTTGCTTCACGTTAAGATCGGCGCCTGCAAGCAGCTGTTTCTCGCGCCATGGGAGCGGATGGATGAAGCGATCGAAGAGATTCGCGAGGTGCTGGCCGACGGTTTGCGGGGCATCGGGGTCAGCGGTCGGATCACGGATATTGACCTGCTGACCGAGGAGATCGACGCCGCGAATGAGGCTGCCGACCATTACTTCATTGCCGGCAGCGCGGGAACATTTCGCAGGCGGAAGCCGAACAAGGCGGCCTTTCACGATGCGATGAAACAGCTCGGGGACGCCATCCACGAAAGCGATCTCGCCGCGGCGAACAGAACCTTCGACGCCATCGCCGCTTTGTTCCGAGACGCCGACCTTTCGGTAAAGCATGCGCTGCATCTGTACAATATGGTCCACTCTCTGATGTATCGCTTCCAATCCGATATTTCCGACGGCATGTTGTACAGCCATGAGCTGCTGCTCGCCGGATTTCCGTCGCTGGCGGAGATGCTTCATTATTTGCGCCAATTCGTCAGCCGTTATATGCTGGAAACTCCCGAATTCGATTCCCAGGATTCGAGCAATGAAACATTCCGCGCCATTCTGCAATTCGTCAATCAAAACTACCTCCAAGACATTTCCATCCAAAGCTTGTCCGGCAAATTTTATACGAACCCCAGTTATATCTGTCAGCTTTTCAAGAGAGAGGTAGGGGACACGTTCACCTCCTACATCGCCCGGCTGCGAATCACCTATGCGTGCGAGCTGCTCTCGCGTACCAATCTGCTTGTCGGAGAAATCGCCGAGAAGGCCGGCTATTCCGATTACTTCTACTTTACGAGATCGTTTAAGAGAATTGTCGGCAAGACGCCGTCGCAGTATCGCGAAGAGATGAAATAAAACGGTATGCACAATTTTTAGTGATATTATGAAAGCTCTTACATGAGGAGGCCGCTTCCCGTAATTCCAGGGGGCGGCCTATGTACGAAAAGTATACATTCCGCGAAATACTCCTCGCCCGCCCATCCCCTTACAATTAAAACGGAAGCGAGTGAAACCGCTTTCGGTAAACCTAGCTTCTACACTATTTTAGTAGGGGGACGAAGAATGAGGATAAAATGGCTTTCCACGATGCTCGTCGCGGTTATGCTGGTGCTGGCGGCTTGTTCCGGGGGGAACGATGGCGGAGGGAACGAACCGTCGCAGCAGGCTGCACCTGAGGCGTCGCAGCCCGCCTCGCCGGCGGACTCGGGCTCAAGCGAGCCTTCGCCCGCTGTCGAGGAGCCCACGCCCGCGCCTTCAGACGGCCCGATCGATTTGAAAGGACGGACGATCCGGATCGGACAATGGTGGGGAATGGAAAACTACCTTTCCGAAGAGGAGAAGGAGCTGCAGAAGAAGGCCGAAGAGAAGTTTAACGTCAAAATCGAATATGTCACCGTTCCGTTCGGAGAAATTCAATCGCGCATTATCACAACCTCGGTTGCGGGACAGCCGTTTGCCGACATTATTATGATTCCGCTCGAGTGGTCGATTCCGAAAATGGTGAGCGAGGGCTATATCCGCAACATCGACGACCTGGTCGATATGGCCGACCCGAACTGGAACTCCATTATGCTTAAGTACGGCAAATACAACGGCAAGCAATACAGCTTCACCGACAAGGACAACAACGGCCACGGCTTCTTCTACAACAAAACGCTGATCCAGCGCAACGGTCTCGAAGATCCCTATGAGCTTCAAGAGCGCGGCGAATGGACATGGGACAAATTCCTGGAGATGGCCAAAGCAGTAACGAAGGACGGCGTGTTCGGCGTATCGGAGTACGATGCGCCTTCGAGTCTGGCGATTCCGTTTATTTATTCCAACAATGCGGCGGTGACCAAGGACGACCAGATTACGTACGACGCTCCGGAAGCGCTTGAAGCGATTCAGTTCGTATCGGATCTGTACAACGTTCATAAAGTCGTAGGCGGCAAATGGGCCGAAGGCACGACTTTGTTCTATCCCGGCTACCGCTGGGCCGCTTACGACTTCAACGGCAGCATGGCCGACGATTGGGGCTACGTCTTTTTCCCGAAAGGGCCGAAGGCCGACAACTACGTCGTTCCGACTACGATCAATATGTGGCATCTGATGGCCGACGTAGAAAACCCGCGCGAGGTTATGGCCGTATGGAAGGAGCTTTACGAGCGGGATATCGAGAAGGGCTTTGACGCCGTTATCCGCGCCGAGGAAGCCAACTTCCGCAACCAGGAAGGACTTAATACGCTGCGCAAAATGCTCGGCAACGGGACCGTGCTGCAATTTTTCGCCTACGAGGGATTCAGCAACTACTTCAACGAAGCGATCAACAATATTATGGCAGGCAAAGGAACGCCGTCGAGCGAACTGGCGCGCATCAAACCGCTTACGCAAGCCGCTATCGACGTCACGCTAAAAAAATAGACGTCTACAATACTCAGCTGCGGTCACCCCAATGGGCTTAAACTGTTGGGGTGTCTCTCTTAAGCGGGAAGGGGATCCCTATGGTTCACAGGAACGGCTACAAAAGAGCGAAAGCGGCCCTGTTCGTGACGATATGCGCGCTGCTCCTGCTGTCCCAGCCGCATCGCTTGCAGGGCTTGTCCGCCGTCGAGGCGGCTTCCGGCAGCGAGCGTCCGACGCTTGATCTGGGCAGTCAAAACGAGGGGAGCTACGATTACTATCTACAGCAGCATCGCGATGCGCCAAGGCCCGACCGGGAGCTGGTCATCGAGGGAAGCGACTATGCAAGCGCCGAAGGGATGGAGTCGATCCGCGTGCGCGAAATGGAGGGCCAGTCCGTTCATGCGGCGGAAACCGGGGAGTCGGGGAGCATGACGTGGCGGGTTGAAGTGCCCGAAGCGGGACTGTACGGAATTGCGATCCGGTACTACCCCGTGAAGGGGAAAGGAGCGGACATCGATCGCGAATTGTGGATCGACGGCCAGCTGCCGTTCGCGGAAAGCAGGAATCTGGTGTTTCGCCGGGTGTGGACCAACGAAGGGGATACGATCCGCGACGACCGCGGCAACGATATGCATGCGAAGCAAATCGAACGTCCGATGTGGCAGGAGACGTTTGTGCAAAGCTCCGACGGCCGTCATAACGAGCCCTATTTGTTTTATTTGTCGGAAGGAAGCCATACGATTACGCTCGTATCCGCCAAAGAAAAGATGCTCGTCGATCACTTGCGAATCGCTCAGCCGGAGCGGGCCGAACTATACGAGGACGTATTGTCGCGGTACGAAGCGGCGGGTTATCGGGATGCGGCGGATGCGCTCGTTAAAGTGCAGGGAGAGCATGGCGTATTGAAATCGAGCCAGGTGCTGTACCCGGTTATGGACCGCAGCAGCCCGGCAACCGAGCCTTACCATGTGTCGCGAATCAGGCTCAATACGATCGGCGGCTATAACTGGTCGAGAGCCGGGGATTGGATTACTTGGGAAATCGAAGTCCCGGAGGACGGACTTTACCATATCGGCGTCAAGTATCAGCAAAGCTTTCAGAGAGGCGTAACCTCGTATCGGAAAATGTATATCGACGGCAAGCTCCCGTTCCGCGAGGCAAACAGCATTGCTTTTCCCTTTTCGACCGGCTGGCGGATGAACCGGCTCGGAGACGGGGCGGAGCCCTACAAGTTTTATTTGACGAAGGGAAAGCACGAGATCAAACTGGAAGCCACTTTAGGCGAGATGGCGGAGATGCTGCGCACCGTCGAATCGAGCGTCCTTGAGCTTAATCGGATGTATCGCCGCATCATTATGGTGACGGGCGTCGTTCCGGACGAGTTCAGAGACTACCAGCTGGAGCTGAAAATTCCCGAGCTGCTCGGCGTGCTCGACGAGCAGGCAGCCATCATCGAGAAAGTCGCTCAACGCGTCGAGGAAATTTCCGGGGGCAGCAGCGACCGGACCGCGCCGCTCAAACGGCTTGTGTACCAGCTCAGGGACATGGGGACAAAGCCGGAGACGATCGCTCGCCGCTTGGAATCGTTCAAATCCAATACGAGCTCCTTGGGCGACTGGATCTATTCCGTCGATTACATGCCGCTATCGATTGATTATTTGGCCGTTGTGTCGCCCGATCGGAAGCTGCCGGCCGCGGAGTCGGGCTGGTGGGGCAAGCTGGAGCATCAGACGAAGGCGTTTGCGTACTCTTTTTTCACAGATTACAACCAGCTCGGCGGTTCGGGGGGCGGCAAAGAAAAAATTAAAGTGTGGATCACCCAAGGGCTTGATCAAGCCAAGCTCGTTCGACGACTCGTCGACGAATCGTTCACGCCGGATATGGGGATCGACGTCGACATTCAAGTCGTAAACGAAAGCGTGCTGCTGCAGGCGATGCTGGCCGGGCGCGGACCGGACGTCTCCTTCGCGCTGGCCAACGATAAACCGGTCAACTATGCGCTGCGCAACGCGGTTGCGGATCTGTCGCAATTTCCCGGCTTCGAGCAGGTCCGAAGCCGCTTCCACGAGAGCGCCTTCGTTCCTTACGAATTCAACGGCGGCATCTATGGGCTGCCGATCGAGCAGAGCTTCTTGGTGCTTTTCTACCGCAAAGACATTATGGATGAGTTGGGCATGAGCATTCCGCAAACTTGGGATGGCGTGTTCGAGATGATCCCGGAGCTGCAGAAGCAAAATCTGCTGTTCGGCTTCCCGATCCAGGTGCTTGTCAAATTGGGCTCCAACGTACAAGGCAGCGCCGCGCTGCCCGTCAATCCGACCTATGGCGCGCTGCTCTTCCAGAACGGAGGAGAGCTGTATCGCGACGAAGGCAAGGCCAGCGCGCTGGATGCGGAAGTGGCGATCAAGACGTTCATGGATTGGACGGAGCTGTATACGACCTATAAGCTGCCGCTTACGACGGACTTCGTCAACCGGTTTCGCAGCGGCGAAATGCCGATTGCCATCGCCGATTATACTCGCTTCAACATTATCAGCATCGCGGCTCCGGAGCTGAAAGGGCTGTGGGATTTTACACTGGTGCCCGGCGTTCGCCAACCGGACGGAGAGATTCGCAGAGACGTTCCCGCTACAGGAACGGCAGCGGTTATTCTGGAGGACAGCAAGCATAAGGAGGCTGCGTGGAAATTTCTCGACTGGTGGACGAGTACGGAAATCCAGGCGAGATACAGCCTGGAGCTGGAAGCGATTTTCGGTCCGGCAGGCCGCAACTCCACCGCCAATCTGGAAGCCGTCGCGCAAATTCCATGGCAGGTAAAAAGCTATCAAACGCTGATGGAGCAATGGCAGTGGTCAAGAGGCGTTCCGGAGGTCGCAGGGGGCTACTTTACGGGCCGGCATCTGGACAACGCGTTCCGCAGCGTCGTCATCTCCAATGAGGACCCGCGGGAAGCGCTCGACCAGTACACCCGGTTCATTAACGAAGAGATCTTCAAGAAGCGCAGCGAATTCGGACTGCCAAATTAGCGGAAAGGGGGCGATAGGCCATGGCATCCGGCAAGAGCGGTACGGCTTTGGAGCTGAGGGGTTCGACCGGAGCGGTTAGACGGCCGAACGCGAGGCGGGGCAATCTGGCCCGGCTGATCGGCGAAATCAAGAGAAAACGGCACGGATATACGCTTCTTGCCCCGTACTTCATTTTATTTTTCACCTTTACGGCGTTTCCGGTACTGATGGCCTTTGCGCTCAGCTTTACAAGCTTTAACGTGCTTGAGCCGCCCAAATGGGTCGGATGGGAAAATTACGCGAACTTGTTCGTCAAGGACGAAGTGTTTCTCACCGCGGTCAAAAATACGCTGCTGTTCGCCGCCGTTACCGGACCGATCAGCTATGTCGCCTGCTTCTTCCTGGCATGGCTGATCAACGAGCTGTCCCCGGGAATACGCTCGGTTGTGACGTTGCTGTTCTATGCGCCGTCGATTTCCGGCAATGTGTATTTGATCTGGCAGGTGGCCTTCTCCGGCGATTCGTTCGGCTACGTCAATGCGTTCCTGATGAAATGGGGGTTCGCCATGGAGCCGATCCAATGGCTGCAGGATCCCAAATATATGCTGGCAATCATCATGGTTGTCCAACTGTGGCTGAGCCTCGGCACCGCTTTTCTTGCCTTTATCGCCGGCTTGCAGGGGCTGGACGCTACGCTGGTCGAAGCGGGAGCGATCGACGGCATACGGAACCGCTGGCAGGAGCTGTGGTTTATTACGCTGCCTTCGCTGCGGCCGATGCTGATGTTCGGAGCGGTTATGCAGATTACGGCGTCGTTTGCAGTCGCGGACGTCGCGACCAATCTCGTCGGCTTCCCGAGCCCGCAGTACGCGGGGCATACGATCGTGACTCATCTGAACGACTTTGGCGCGATCCGCTTCGAGATGGGCTATGCCAGCTCGGTGGCGGCCGTCCTGTTCGCGATGATGCTCGGAACGAATCTGGTCGTGCAGAAGCTGCTGCGGAAAGTAGGTGAGTAAACGATGTTATCGATGCCCGGACTTCGCTTAAGACGCAAGAAAAAGCTAAACCGTTCGATCGCGGTCGATTTGGCATTATTCCTGGTGCTGTCGGCTGCGGGAGCCTTCATGGCCGTTCCGTTCGTGTTTATGGTCAGCACGGCGCTGAAGCCTCTCGACGAGATGTTTCTGTTTCCGCCTACCTTTATCGTTCGCTCGCCCACGCTGGACAACTTTTACGATTTGACGCTCATTTTCGCCAATTCGTGGGTGCCGCTTTCCAGATACATTTTCAACACCGTATTCGTCGCCTTCCTCGGAACGGCAGGCCACGTCATTCTGGCTTCCATGGCGGCTTATCCGCTGGCGAAGCTGAAGCTGCCCGGGGGCAATCTGCTGTTTACGATCGTGATTTTGTCGCTGATGTTCGCGCCTCAGGTGACCGCCATTCCGAACTATTTGACCATTACGTGGCTCGGCCTGTTGGATTCTTACTGGGCTTTGATTTTTCCGGCGCTCGCCACTTCGCTTGGCTTGTTCCTAATGAAGCAGTTCATGGAGCAGATTCCCGACGCCCTGATCGAAGCGGCCAAAATCGACGGCGCAAGCGAGTACCGGATTTTCTGGAAAATTATTATGCCGATCGTTAGACCCGCATGGCTGACGCTCGTCATTTTCTCCTTCAAAGGGCTATGGGGCACCGGCAGCGGCGAACAAGGGGCCTCGTTCGTATACAGCGAGCAGCTCAAAACGATGGATTACGCCTTTGGCCAGATTTTGTCCGGCGGATTCGTTCGTTCGGGGCCGATGGCAGCGGCAGCGCTCATTATGATGCTCGTGCCCGTGTCGATCTTCATCCTCACCCAGAGAAGCGTCATCCAGACGATGTCGACTTCTGGGCTGAAGGACTAATTCAGAGAGGGGGTGAGCGTGTGGCATCCATAAGGAGCATTTTCGGGATCGCGCTGCTGGTCTGCGTTCTGTTAGGCTTCTCCGCTCCGGCCTATGCGGCGCTTCCCGACTACGGCTATAACTATTCTTATTGGCAGGAAGCGGAGCCCGCTCCTTATCCCTATTTGGCGGAAAAGCATATTTACGGGGCAACGCTGGGGATCGGCCATTTCAATATGCCGCAGGACGTGTTCGTGTCGAGCGACCGGCGTATCTATATTGCGGATACGGGCAACAACCGGATCGTCTGTCTGGACGAATCGGGCGGCTTGCTTCGCGTCATCGACCGCTTCGAATACGACGGCAAAACCGACGGCTTCAACAAACCTTACGGCGTGTATGTCGATGCGAAGCAGGACATCTACGTAGCCGATACGCATAACCGTCGGATCGTTAAGCTCGGCAGCGACGGCAAGCTGCTCGCCGTGTTCGGACCTCCGGATTCAAGCCTGCTTCCGCAGGATTTTCAATATTTTCCGCTGAAGCTCAGCGTGGACCGGACGAACCGGATTTACGTCGCGGCGCAGGGAGCCTTCGAGGGCATTATGGAGCTGGATGCCGGCGGCGGCTTCAAGGGCTATGTAGGTACGAACAAAGTCCGGTTCAGCCCGGCCGATCTGCTGTGGAAACGTATATCGACCCGCCAGCAAGCGGAGCAAATGGAGCTGTTCCTTCCGGTTGAATTCAGCAATTTGGAGGTGGACAAACGGGGGTTCATCTATGCCGTGTCCTCGGAAGCCAACTCGCTAACGCCGATCAAGCGGTTTAACCCGGCCGGAGAAGATATTTTGCGGCGGGAAGGCTACTTCTCGCCGCTGGGGGACGTGTCGGTCATTCGGCTGGACGCCTCGCAGGTCGACGCTCCGGAGCTGCGCAACGAAGGCAGCTCCCGCTTCATCGATATCGTCGCCGACGAAGGAGGCATGTACAGCGGACTCGATTCGACCCGCAACCGGATATTTACCTACGACCGCGACGGCAATCTGCTATACCAGTTCGGGGGTATCGGCACGCACGAGAACAATTTTCAGAAGCCGACCGCGCTGGCGATGCTCGGCGACCGCGTAGCGGTGCTCGACAACGAGACGAACCGCCTGACGCTGTTCGCTCCGACCCGATACGGCGGGCTGATCCGCCAGGCGGTCAAAGCCCAGGACGAAGGTCGAGCGGAGGAGGCGGCAGCGGCTTGGGAGGAAGTGCTGAAGCTGAACGCCAACTTCGATATCGCCTACATCGGCATGGGCAAAGCGCTGCTGAAGCAAAACCACAACAAGCAGGCGATGAGCTATTTCGAAAACGGCAACAATCGCAAGTATTATTCCGAAGCTTTTAAGCGGTATCGTAAGGATGTCGTGTGGGATCACTTCGGTGCGATCATGGGCGTAGCGATCGGCGCGTCAGTGCTGGCCGTTGCGGGCCGCATCTACTGGAAGAGGCGCCGTCCCCAGCTTTATTTCGTCGATGCGAGCGTGGCGAGAGCTCCCTTCTATACGGCGTTCAGACCGTTCAGCGGCTTCTGGGAGCTGAAGTACGAGAGCAAAGGACGGGTCTCCATCGCTCTTCTTATTATGGTTGTGCTAGTCGTGACGATGATTATGAAGCGGCAGTACGCCGGCTTCGTCGTGAACTTTAACAAGCTGAGCAGGCTGAACAGCGTGGATGAGCTGATTTATATCGTGTTGCCGGTTCTGCTGTTCTGCATAGCCAACTGGTCGCTGACGACGCTAATGGATGGGGAGGGCAAATTCCGCGAAATCGTCATGACGGTCGGCTACGCCATGCTCCCGCTTGTGATCCTGTACGCGCCGCAAATTTTATTCAGCAATATCATCACGCTGGAGGAGGCGCCGTTTTATTACTTGATCGAAGCGGTCGCCGTGATCTGGTTTCTGTGGCTGCTGTTCGTCGGCTTGATGACGGTGCATCAGTATTCGATCTTCAAAACGCTGCTGACGCTGCTGCTGACCTGTGTCGTGATGGCGTTCATCGTCTTCCTCGGCATTCTGATCTTCAGTCTGCTGCAGCAGATGACCGCATTTATCATTTCTATCGTCACAGAGATTCGGGCAAGGTTCTAGGGGGGACCGGCATGGGCAAAAAAACGAAATGGATCGTCATCGCAGGCTGCTGCCTTGCGCTTTCGACCGCAATTATCCTGCATGAGGTCGTCCCGGAAGCGAGAACGGAACCGGACATACGTGCGGAGAAGAAGGCGGCTGCGGAAAAAAGAGAGTCGGCGACGGTGAAAACAAATCCGGAGGCAGAAGTAACCGTTGCCGCGATCGGCGAGGCAGCCGCGGAGCTGCCGGCAGGCATGCGCGTCGTTGCGGAAAACTCGCGGCTGCAGCTGTTGCTGAACGACAAAACGACGGAAGCCGCCGTCAGAGAGAAGCGCAGCGGCATGATCTGGTCGACCAATCCGCTAGACCGCGACAAGGATTCGATTGCAACCTCCGTCAACAAGGCGGAGCTGGCTTCGCAACTGATTTTATCCTACTACAACGACCGCGGGCACGAATCGTTTATCAACAACGCTTCCGAAAGCATCGAGAAGGGGCAGTTCGAGATCGCGCCGATCGATAACGGCGTGCGCATCGTCTACGAAATCGGCAGCTCGGAGCACGGGCTTGGCGCGATTCCGCAGGTGGTTTCCAAGGAGCGATTCGAAGAGCGAATACTGGGGCAAATCGAGGACGAATCCGTCAGAAACCGTCTGCGCTCCCGCTTTTTTTTCAACGAGGAGCGCAGCGTCTATGAACGTAAAAAGATGCAGGATTACATCGTCAAAGACGTCGTCGCCATCCTCGAATCGATCGGTTATACGGCCGAGGAGGCGAAGCGGGACAGCGAGTCCGCCGGAGCGGCGAAGGAAGCAGGGAATGAGGCGCCGCGCTTTGTCGTCCCGATCAGCTATGAGCTGGATGGCGCCAACCTGGTCGTTCGCGTCGACACCGATGCGGTGGAGGACACGGAAGCTTTTCCGCTGCACGACATGCAGCTGCTTCCGTTCTTCGGAGCGGCCGGCATGGCCGAGGAAGGCTATATGTTCGTTCCGGACGGCTCGGGAGCGCTGATTGCGCTTAACGATACGAACAAAGGAACGCGGGCGTATGAAGCGCCGCTATACGGACCGGATCGGACGCCGCTAGATAGCGGGCTGACTCTTGCGCAGTATACGCAAATTTCCCGGCTGCCCGTCTTCGGGGTCAAACGCGGCAACGAGGCGATGCTCGCCGTTATCGAGCAAGGAGACGCCGTGGCCTCCATTCGCGCCGACACAAGCGGTAAGCTGAATAGCTACAATCGGATAGGCGCGTCCTTCCGGATGAAGAATATGGAGCCCGTGGAGTTCAGAGCCGGCTCCGTAACCCGGCAGGTTCCCAAATATTCGCAAAGCTACGATAGCGGAATTACGCTGCGATACGGCTTTCTGTCCGGCGACTCGGCGGACTATGTCGGCATAGCGCATTCTTATCGAGATTACTTGGTTGAACGTTACGGCCTGACAAGGGTTCAGAAAACGAGCGATTCCCCGTTCGTACTGGAGCTGATCGGTTCCATTCCGGTGCGCGAAACGTTTCTCGGCATTCCCTATAAGTCTGTCGAGCCGGTCACGACCTTCGAGCAGGCGATCGATTTAATGGACGCGCTGCAGGCGCAAGGCGTCTATCAAATCCGCCTGAAATATTCCGGCTGGTTCAACAAGGGCTATTATCACTCTTTTCCCGATACGATAAAGCCGGACTCCGTACTAGGCGGACGCAAAGGCTTCGCCGAGCTGGCCGGTTACGCGCAGGAGCGCAATATCGAGCTGTATCCCGACGTTGCGTTCCAGCGCGTGTACGTCAACGGCAAAGGGTTTCGGGCTTCGCGCGATGCGGCGAGGTTCCTGAACCGCAAGTCGGCCAAAAGCTATAAACCCGACATCGTGACAACCAATCCCAGCGATATGGAATATTACTTGCTGTCTCCCCGCAAGCTTCCGAAGGTCGTCTCCGAATTTCTGGACGATTATGCGCCGCTTGGGGCCGGGGGAATATCGCTCAGGGATCTCGGCGAGGATTTGAACAGCGACGTGACGCCCCGGGATACGCTGAACCGTCAGGAAGCGGCCGATCTGGCTGCATCGGCGCTGCAGACGATTCGGGACGCAGTCGGACGGACGCTGCTGAGCGGAGGCAACGCCTATGCCATTCCTTACGCCGACACGATTACGGACGCGCCGCTGGAGAGCAGCCATTTCAATATCGCGCCCGAGCAGGTTCCGTTTTATTCCATTGTGCTGCGCGGCTATGCCGACATTTCGGGAGCCCCGATGAATCACGGCAAGGATCAGGACCCGCGTTCCACCCTGCTGAAAATGCTGGAGACGGGCTCGAACGTGTTCTACCAGTGGTTTTACGAGGAGCCTTCGGCTATTCGCGATACGAAGCTAAACGACTTGTATTCCTCGCATTACGCCAATTGGCTTGACGAAGCGGTCGGCGTATACAAAGAAGCGAACGCTGTACTGAAGCAAGTGCAGGGTCAGACGATCGCGGATCATCGCAAGCTGGCGGATGGCGTCTATGAGACGACATACGAGAAGGGGCTAAAGGTTATCGTGAATTACAACAAAGTTGCGGTTACGGCTCAAGGCGCGGCAATCGAAGCGCTAGGCTACCGCGTGATCGGCGGTGAACTATGATAAAGCTGAAGCGAATGACGCTGCGCAGGCGGAAGGCGATGCTCGGCATTCTATTCGTATCGCCGTGGCTGCTCGGATTTCTGTTCCTGTTCCTCGTACCGCTGTACGAATCGTTCGTATACAGCATGAATTCGTTAACGCTCGTCAAAGGCGGCTTCGATACGAGCTATCAGGGCTTTGCTTTTTACCGCGAGTTGTTTCAGACTCATCCTACCTTTAACCGGGTGCTGACGGAATCGATAACGGATATCGTGATCAATGTGCCTTCGATTATGATTTTCAGCTTGTTCGTGGCGACGCTGATCAATCAGAAGTTTCGAGGGCGGGTATTCGCGAGAGCGATCTTTTTCCTGCCGGTTCTTCTGGCGGCCCCCGTATTGTCGCTGGAGAACAGCACGGAGATGAACACGATCGCCTCCTCGATAACGGGAGCCTCCGATGAAGGCGGATTTCTTTTTACGAGCTTTGAACTACAGCGCCTGCTGCTCGAAGCGGGAGCAGGGCAGGGCATTATCAACTATATTACGAGCTCGGTCGATCGGATTTACGAAGTCATCAGCTCCTCCGGCGTGCAGATTCTTATTTTTCTCGCGGCGCTTCAATCGATTTCGCCATCCCTGTACGAGGCGGCGAAGATCGAGGGAACTACGGGCTACGAAGCGTTCTGGAAAATTACGTTCCCGATGCTCAGCCCGATTTTGCTGACGAACGTCGTGTACTCGATCGTGGACGCCTACAGTCGCAATGCGCTCAGCCAGATGATCACCGATACGGCGTTCCAGTCGCTTAATTTCAGTCTGAGCGCGGCGATGGCCTGGGTTTATTTTCTCGTGGTAGCAGCGATTCTACTGATTACGACGACGCTCATCTCGCGCAAAGTATTTTATTACGACTAATCCCTCACCTAAGGAGGCGTGCGCCTTGAAGCCAGCAATTGTTCCCCGTGCAGAAGCGTGGTTAGAGCATGTCAAGCGGGTCCACCCGATCTATTGGGCGAAGCATTGGAGTTGGGTGACGGTGAGAGCGATTCTGGTCATCGGCTTTTGTTTCGTCATTTTGTATCCGCTGTTTTTTAAGCTCTCCGTTTCCTTCAAGGATCGGGCGGACATTTACGACACTACCGTGCTGTGGATTCCGAAGCATTTTACGTTCGACACGATCAAGATCGCCTTCAAAGCGCTGAATTACCCGAAAACCGCCTGGTATTCGTTCACGATTGCCGGCGTATCGACGCTGCTGCAGGTGATCTCTTGTTCTTTGGCCGCCTTTGCTTTCGCGCGGTTGAAGTTCAAGGGAAGCCATCTGCTATTCGGAGGAGTTATCTTTACGATCATCGTGCCGGTGCAGACGATCATGATTACAACCTATCTTAACTATCGCTACTTCGACGTGTTCGGGCTTGTGGGATTGTTTACGGGGCAGCGAGGCGTGAATTTGCTGGACAGCTACTGGCCCTTTATTTTGCAATCGATAACGGGAATGGGCATCAAGAGCGGTCTGTTCATCTTTATTTTCCGGCAGTTTTTCCGAGGCATTCCGACAGAGCTGGAGGAAGCGTCGTATATTGACGGATGCGGCGTTTTCCAATCGTTCTACCGCATTATGCTGCCGAATGCGATACCGGCGATCGTAACCGTTGTGCTATTTTCTTTCGTCTGGCAATGGAACGACAACTACTTCGTATCGCTGTTCCTGACGTCTACGGACGTGCTGTCGACGAAGCTGCCGGTCATGTGGGCGTCATTCTCGCTGACGGATCCGCTGTACGCCTACCTCGTCAAAAATGCCGGAGAGCTGCTGTTTATCGTACCGATCGTCCTGCTGTACATGTTTGCCCAGCGGTATTTCGTAGAGAGCGTGGAGCGAAGCGGACTGATCGGATAATTGGTATAATGAGGATCAGAGTACCTCTGTATGGCGAACCGGCTTGAGGGAGGAGACGGCAATGAAGCGTTCCCGAAAGATTAAGTTCATCCTACTGGTCATACTGATTGTGCTAGCGGTCAGCTTCAGCTCGTTGGAGCGCTCGCTGACTTCTTCTCCCGTAAGCGTTCGCCCGATGGGCGAGCATGTGACGCTGTCTATTGCCTTCTGGGATATTGCAACCGCATTCAAGAGCAAGGACGCCGTTCTTCAGAAAATCGAGAAAGAGTTTAATATGACGATCGAGCCGGTTCAGATTACGATGGCCGATTATCACCAGAAGCTGCAAATGTGGGCCACCTCGGATAAGCTGCCGGATGTGTTCGCCCATTCGATCGCCAGCGACTCTCCGGGCATATACAACGAATGGATCAAGCACGGGCTGATCAAGCCGCTGCCGGAGGATCTGACGCCGTATCCCTACGTCGATCAGATTGCGCAAATTCCCGATATCCGCCTGCTGCGCAAAGACAATCAGCTCTATATGCTGCCGCGAATCGGATATCCGACAAACCGATTGTGGATGCTGGAGCGGGTCGTGTTCGTCAGGAAGGATTGGATGAAGGACGCCTTGATTCGAGAGTTAACCGATTTCAAAGACTTTTCCAATATGCTGATGACATTTACGAACCGCCGACTCGGCAGCGGCTCGGAGCCGCCGATTGTCGGGCTTACCGCCGCGGGCATGAACGAATTGTCGTGGGCGTTCAGCTCGACTTTTCCTCAGTTTGCCGCCGGGCAATGGGTGTTCGAGGATAACGTGTGGATTCCCTATTATGCGTCTCGAAAAATGGATGAGGTCGTCGTGCAGCTGCGGGAATTGTACGAGAACGGCGCGCTGGACCCCGATTTCTATTACATGAAGGAAGAGGACGCCTTGTCCAAGTTTGCGCAGGGCCAAGCCGGTGCTCTCGTCTACCGCGCAACCCCAAGCAGTTTAAGCCGGCTTGAAGAGCTGTGGAACGACTATCAGCCGAACCGCAGCTTTCGCGATTCCGTCGATATTTTACGCTTATGGCCGTCTGAGGAGGGGCAGCGTTATTATTATGTTGCGCAGACCTACTGGTCGGAGACGTTTTTTAACGCCAAGATCGGCGACGAGAAAATGAGCCGGGTATTGCAGCTGTACGACTATTTGCTCTCGCCGGAAGGGCAGAGACTGACGAGCTACGGCCTGGAAGACGTCGATTACCGGTTGGAGGACGGTCATGTCGTAATGATTCGGCCGGTCAACGAAGGCAGCGGCAAGCCGGATGCGATCTCCAGCGTGTATCCATCCATTCCGATTTTCCGTTCGCTGGCGTCCTGGGGCAAGGAAACCGAGTTTCGCTTAAACGAGCTGAACAAGATCAGCTTTGGAGAAGAGAACATCCTCAAAAGCTTGTCCGAGATGGAATGGCTGATCAACAACGCCGTAGCGACGCCCGCTTACCACAAAATCAACTCTCTGTCCACGCCGGCCAAAGACAAATTAAGCGCAATGATTAATCCGCTCGAGGACGTCATTAAAGTGGTGATCAGCGCGGACGATCCGGTCGCCATGTGGCAGGATTACGTGCGGCAGTACAAGGAGCTTGGCTTGGGCGAGGCCATTGCTGAGGTTAATGGGGCGCTGAGCCGCCGAGATAACAGCTAAGCGAAAATGAGAAGGGAGCTGTCCCGTAAGCAGAGTTGCTTACGAGACGGCTCCCTTTTGTGTTCGTTGCGCTGACCCTATCAGTCCAAATGAACTTCCTTAGCGTTATTCAGATCCGGCAGAGCCGTGATCTCGCTCAGCACCTGCTTCGTAACGCCTTTGTCGACGCCCAGCACCATCACCGCTTCGCCGCCGACGATTTTGCGTCCGACCTGCATCGTGGCGATGTTGATGTCCTGCGTACCGAGCAGCGTGCCTACGCGCCCGACGATACCCGGCTTATCGTGATGCGAGATAAGCAGAATATGGCCTTGCGGCTCGACGTCGACCGGAAACTTGTCGACCTGCGTAATCCGCGGTCCGAAACCGTTGAGCAGCGTTCCGGCGACGAGGCGTTCTTCCTTGTCCGTGCGCAGCGTAACGCTGACTTGGTTCGTGAAGCCTTTAGTCGCATGGGATTTCGTGACGACGATATTTACGCCGCGAATTTTAGCCAGGTGCATCGCGTTGACGACATTGACCTGATCGGAGCCGAGGTGATAGGCGAGTACGCCTTCCACAACTCTGCGCGTCAGCGGCTGCGTGTCGACGTCCGCCAGTTCTCCCGCATAAGTGACGGCGATCTCTTTAACCGCGCCCACGGCGATCTGCGCCGAGAAGCTGCCGAGTTTCTTGCCGAGCTGGAAGTAAGGCTCCAGCTTGTTCATGACGTCGGCCGGAACCGGAGGCATGTTCACCGCGTTCTTGAACGGCTCGTTGCGCAGAATGTGCAGCAGCTGTTCGGATACGTCGATGGCGACATTCTCTTGCGCTTCGATGGTCGATGCGCCGAGGTGAGGCGTCACGATGATTTTCGGATGCTTCAGGAACGGATGCTCGGGAGCCGGCGGCTCTTCCTCAAACACGTCGAACGCCGCGCCCGCAACCTGTCCGGCGTCGATCGCTTCGACCAGCGCCTGTTCGTCTATGATTCCGCCGCGCGCGCAGTTAATGATGCGTACGCCGGGTTTGATTTTTGCGAATTGCTCTTTGCCGATCATATGGCGGGTTTCCGGAGTCAGCGGCGTATGAACCGTGATGAAGTCCGCTTCCGCGATAATGTCCTCAACCGAAGCTTTGCGCACGCCCATTTTATCGGCGCGTTCTTCAGTCAGGAACGGATCGTAGCCGAGCACGTTCATGCCGAACGCCTTGGCCCGGGAGGCGACTTCGCTGCCGATCCGGCCCATGCCGAGCACGCCAAGCGTCTTGTTGCGAAGCTCGACGCCGACGAACGATTTGCGATCCCATACGCCGCCGACCGTTTTCAAATAGGCTTGCGGGATATGGCGTGCAACGGCCATCATCATGGCGAAGGTATGCTCGCAGGTCGTGATCGTATTGCCGTCCGGGGCGTTGATTACGATAATGCCGCGCTTCGTAGCGGCTTCCAAATCGATGTTGTCTACGCCGACGCCCGCGCGTCCGATAACCTTGAGCTGCTTGGCCGCTTCCATAATGCGCTCGGTGACGCGCGTCTGGCTGCGTACGAGCAGAGCGTCGTATTCGCCGATGATGGCGACCAGTTCGTCCTCGCTGAGGCCTGTTTTCTTGTCGATAGTGATATCGGACGCTTCAACCAGAAGCGAGATGCCCAAATCGCTGATCGGATCCGATACGAGTACTTTGTACATGTGGAACCCTCCTTCAAAGTATATATAGGTTAATTCCAACGATTTGGAAGTCCCATTAACCTATATAGAAAACACCCTCAACCCCCGATTGTCCGCATAGGGCGGATTACGGAGCGTAGAGGGTGAATCCGCAAATTCACTGCTTTAAGTATCGACTTGCCACGAGCTTGATTCCAACTGCCTTTCCTATTTTATAGCAATAGGGCGGACAATTGCAATGGTGAATGTGAGACAATTGACGCTTTGTAGCGTTAAAGGACTAAAAAACTATTTTCCTGACGAAAAGAACGGGAGCTGCGGAAGCTGTTCGCTTGCGTATAATCTCGATTTGACTTCTTTGAAGTAATCGCTCGTCACCGCTTCGGTGCTGATCAGCAAATCCGCAACTGCGTTGAAGCTTTTGATCTTCCGTTTGTCGGCTTGGCCGGAGGCGATGAATTGATCGACCTTGGCCGCCAAATCGTGAGGCAAATACTCGGTAAGAGCGGCTTGCCCGGACATATAATCGGAAGAGGCTTTCAGTTTGACGATGAGCGGAAGTTCCTTCCAATCGGCAATCGAAATGGCGCTCATGCCGTCGATATTGGCCGGAATGTCCGCATTGACGGCTTCGGCCCACTTCAGCATCGAACCGAAGTAATCCTTCTGTCCGTTCAGCGCAAACTTCAGCGCTTCTTTATAGTAAGAGTTGGCATCGATTTTATCGAGCGCGGCCTGGGCGGAGCCTTCGTTTACATCCGCGGCCAAAGCGGCGAAGCCTTCCTCGAACAGCTTTAGGCTTTTCATGTAATTCGTTTGCGCCGATTTAAGCTGCGGGGAGACGGGCGCAACATAAACCCCCTTGATTGCGTCGTATTTAAGCTGGGCGGTTTTGGCGAGTTGCTTAAGCGTGGCCGAGCGGTCGGACGTCGAATCGCTCAACCACTTGTTGCGCGATTCGAGCCAGTCGTTTTGAAATTCACGATACGACAAAAATACGGTATGATAGAAGGACACCAAATCCTGCTGCTGGTAGGCGTTTGGCTGCGGAGAGGCGGTCGCCTCCTCGGCTGGTTCGGATATTTGACCGGCTTGAGCGCGGTCGGTGCCCACTTTGACTCCGTAGAAAAAAGCGCCAATCGCGACTACGAGCATGAGCAGGAAGGCAAGGGAAAACATAAGATCAGAACGGTTCAGACGCTTCTCCATCGGTTGCTCCTTTTATTAATGTTCTTTGTAGTGATTAATAGTCCTAGTATAGAAAAAAACGCCACTTTTGAACATACAAAAAAATGCAAAAATCGAGGGATCATGGGAAAATTCGACATTCGCAACATAAAGATTCGTAAAGTCACGGTAGATCAGCTGAACGACAGGATGTTGCTCGCCAATCTCTATGTGACTCAGGCGCTTACTCTTATTATCGGTATTGTATGGATATTATTTCAGCGCAGAAATCCTATAGAGCTGTTTTATTTTCCGGAAACTTGGGAATTTGCCGTCTGGGGCTGCGGATTGACGGGGCTAGTGCTGTTGTTCGATCTGTCGATTTCCAGATTCGTGCCCGAGGAAGCTTCGGACGACGGCGGAGTGAACGAACGGATTTTCCGAACTAGGCCGATCTGGCATATCGCAGTCATTTCCTTTGTCGTGGCGGTGTGCGAAGAGCTGCTATTTCGCGGCGCCGTGCAGCATGCGTTCGGGCCGTATTGGACCAGCATTTTGTTTGCGGCCATCCATGTTCGCTACTTGCGTCATTGGATCCCGACGGGAATGGTATTCGCGATTAGCTACGGATTGGGCTGGATTATGGAATATACGGGCACTTTATGGGCGCCGATTGTGGCGCACTTCCTGGTGGACTTCATTATGGGATGCATTATTCGTTTGCGGAGGGAAGAGAAATGAAGGAAGACCAAACGTCCCCCTTATCTGCATGGGAACGTTACGTGTCGGCCAAGAAAGCCGCTTTCGGCGCAGAGAATGACGAGGAAGCGCTGACTCTGGATCAACTGGAGGAGGCGATCGCGCAAGCCGCTGCGAGCGCGGGCGTGCCGGAAACCGGCATGCCCCCTCGCGCGGAAGTCCATCCCGTCAAAAGAAGCCAGATTTCGAAATGGTTTTACTTGACGCTGGTCGTCCTCTTCGCGCTGCTGGTCGCAGGCTTGATCTGGTGGGGACGCCAACAGCAGGTTTACAGCTCGATATCGATTGCGTTGGGATCGACGAACGAATAGCCTTTATCTTCAAGCTGCGTCAGCAGATCGTCCAGCGCCTTGGCCGTCCAAGGCAGCTCGTGCATGAGAATGTTGCTGCCCGGATGCAGCTGCTCCAGCACATTGTCGATGACCGTTTGAGGACGTTTGTCTTCCGCCAGCTTGTTCATGTCCCAATCCAGCGAACCGTTCGACCAGGTCATGAACAGCAGCCCGTTGTCTTTGGCGATCTGGCGAACGGAATCGTTCGACGCGCCGAACGGAGGGCGGAAGAACACAGGGGCTTTGCCGACCGTCTCCTTGACGATCTCCTGCACGCCTTCGATTTGCTCCTTGATTTTCGGAGCTTTTTCTTTTTTCAGATCGATATGATCCCAAGAATGGTTGCCGATCGGCTGCCCGCGTTCGTCGATTTTTTTCAGCAATTCGGGATTTGCTTTGACGCGGTAGCCGTTGACGAAGAAAATCGCTTTTGCCTGGTGCTTGTCCAGCGTATCGAGCAGAGGGTCGAGCGTCTCGGGAGCTTTAGGGCCGTCATCGAAGGTCAGAAGCACGACTTTGTTGTTGGTTGTCTCCTTGTCGATGGGGACGATAAAGTAGTTTTTGTTCATGCGATAAGCCTTCTCGACAGGCGTCGGTTCGGGCTCGGCGCTCGTTGGCGGAGTCGATTCGGCAGGAGTCGACTCCGAGGGAGACGGTTCCGACGAGGCGGACGGGGAAACCGTTGCCGTCGTTTCCGGTACGATTGCGGAAGCCTCGGGCGAAGCCGACGCGTTCGGCTTGCTTGCGCCGCCGCAAGCGGAGACAAGAGCGCTGAGCAGCAGCAGGGAAGTGCAGATCGAAATCAGTCGACGATTCATGTTGTAATTCCTCCGTTTGTCATTCATTAGCATGTTTGATTGTAACATATGCCGCCCTGTATCGCCTTATTTTCGACAGAGCCGTTTCCTTAATTTGATCCGCATGTCCGCTGCGACAGGAGCCACACTAACGTTAATAAGGGGGTGGCAATTGTGAAAATAGGGACTTTCGTAATGGGAGGACTGGCCGGAGCTGCGCTTGCCATTTGGTTCCAGCGCAATCGGAACCTGACGTCGGCTATGTCGACCGCAGGCCAGAATGTCAAGGAGCGCATGATGGGGATGAAGGACGACGCTGTCGAGAAGGCGATGAACATGAAGTTCGCGAGCAGCTTCCGTCGCCTTGGCGCAGAAAGCGGCAATGAACAGCATCGGCATCATACCTCTCGCCAAGCTTCTTCGCATTCGAATTTAGACGAAGAGGAAGGCGGAATGGAGCAGATCCGCAAGCTGATCTCGCAGGACCCGGAGGTCGGCAAGGAAGTGGATGCAATTCTTGGTCAGAACGGACATCCTCACAATTAGAACTGCGATTATCGGCGGCATCGTTTCCCCTTGTCGGGAGGAAACGGTGCCGTTTTTTTGCCGTTCGAGGGTTTTCCCTAGTGCATTTCGGCGGGAGAAGTGATAACATGATCTCAAGCAACTTTTCATTCACGCATTATATGCATAATCATAAGCTGTTATCACCGGCAGAAGGAGGATCCTGTCATGAGGATGGAGCGGCTTAGCCAAGACAAAATTCGGATTTTCCTCACGTTCGATGATTTGACGGAGCGCGGGATCCAGAAAGAAGATATGTGGCGCGAAATTCCGAAAGTTCATGAGTTGTTCAGCGAAATGATGGACCAGGCCTATAACGAGCTTGGATTCGATGCATCCGGACCGCTTGCGGTAGAAGTGTTCGCCATGCCTGCGCAAGGAATGGTCGTGATCGTTACCCGCGGCAAGCTGGAACGCGACGCCGAATCCGTCGTCGAAGACGAAGAAGAAGTATACGAACTGGAAGTGACGCTTGAACAAAGCGAAGCCATCATATATCGCTTCAAGGACATCGAGGATGCGATCGGCGCCGCGAAGACGCTTGTCGGCCGCCTAACGGAAGACGGTAAAATGTATCGGTATCAGAACCAGTGGGTACTGGTGTTCGACCCTGCCGGCTTGGAAAGCTCAAGCTATCATGCGCTGATTGCCGTGCTCGCCGAATATGGCGAAGCGACCTCGATTACGCCCGCCGTGCTGGAGGAGTACGGGAAGCTGATAATCGAATCCGACGCGATCAAAGTATTGGCGGAGCATTTTGCGAATTAACCCGTCAGTTCCGTTGTTCGATTCATGAGGAGTCGCCTGCGATTGCGGAGCGACTCTTTTGTAATGAAGCTGGGGAAGGGGGAACGACTGAATGCTGATTGTGTCGGTGCTGGCGGCTGCCATCGTGCCGGGGTTTGCTTTACTGGCCTATTTTTATTGGAAAGACCGCTATGACACCGAACCGATCTCCATCGTGCTGAAAATGTTCATGTTCGGCGTACTGATCGTGCTCCCGATTATGATCGTCCAGCGAAGCCTCGTTCTTTGGTGGGGAGAGTCCCCCTTCGTCTATTCCTTCATCATTTCTTCCGGCGTTGAGGAATTTTTCAAATGGTTCGTGCTGTACCATATTATTTACAACCACACGGAATTCGACGAGCCGTACGACGGCATCGTATACGCCGTCGCCGTCTCGCTAGGTTTCGCCACGTTGGAGAACGTTCTGTATGCCTTCTTGCAGCCGGCGACGTTCGGAACGCTATTTATGAGGGCGTTGCTGCCTGTTTCTGGACATGCCTTGTTCGGCGTGCTAATGGGCTATTCGCTCGGCAAGGCCAAATTTTCCGTCGGCAAGGGCGTCAAGCTGCATTTGTGGCTCGCCTTGCTTGTTCCGATCGTCTGGCACGGTTTTTACGATTTCATGCTGCTGACGTTCCCGCCGACATGGCTCTGGACGGCCGTTCCGTTCATGTTCCTGCTGTGGTTTATTGGAATGAGAATGGTGAACAACGCCAACGCGGTGTCGCCTTTTCGCTTCCTTAAGCGCGAGGAAGAGGTTAAATTTTAGCCGATCCGTCGATACTGGGAATGGGAATATCCGGTATGAAGGAGAGGATGCCGTTGTCGCAGCGGCTGAAGGTGACGATCAGGTGCAATCGATGCAACGAAAAATTCGTTTTGCGCGGACGCAAGGAACACGGCAAAGTCGATACCGGCTTTAAAATGTGTCTGTGCAGCAATGCGGACGATTTCGAAATCGTAGAGGAAGCGCTCGGGTAACGATGCTGCTTCCTCTTTTTCATGAATTCCAAAAGTTCGATTTTCAGCACGGAGATGAAAGTTGGCGCATAATGTCAGCCCCTTATTCCCACAATAACGGCATTACCTTGTGGCAATGAAAGGGGTCGGCTTTTCATGTACGCACGTTTAAGCTCCGTTATGTTTCCGATCTTTACGCTTATGTTTGTCGGAGCAATCGTCTGGGGATACCAGGAGCACCAAGAAAAAAATTCAGTATTGATCAAGGCGGAAAACCAGTATCAGCGCGCGTTTCACGACTTGAGCACCCATATGGGGCGGCTTCACGATCAGATCGGGGAGACGCTTGCGGTATCCTCGGTGTCGCACGGCATGCAGCGCAAAGGCCTCGTTAACGTCTGGCGGCTGACGAGCCAGGCGCAGAACGAGATCAATCAGCTTCCGCTCGCCATGCTCCCGTTTAACAAAGCCGAGCAGTTTCTGTCCAGAATATCCAACTTCGCTTATCGGACGGCCGTTCGCGACTTGACGAAACAACCGTTAACCACCGAGGAAGTGAAGATGATGAAGTCGCTGTACAAGGCGTCCGACGATGTGAATCGGGAACTGGGCAAAGTACAGGATGCAGTCCTTAAAGACCGACTGCGCTGGATGGACGTCGAAGTCGCGATGGCGAGCGAGAACGGGCCTCGGGACAACACGATTATCGACGGCTTTAAGGCGATGGACAAGCAGATGGGCGCCTATCCGGAGACCGATTGGGGACCTTCTGCGATGTCCTCCGATCGTAAGCTAAGCACGTCTGGATTGGACGGCAAACAAATGACTCCCGAGGAAATCAGAAGGAAGGCGCTCGAGTTTTTGGGAGCGCAGGCTCGAGGCGGCGAGGTCAGCGTTAGCGAGGACGGCAGCAAGACGGATATGCCGGCTTACACGGTGTCCGTTCAAGGGAGCGGGGGCGCGACGATTCAACTCGACTACACGCGCAAGGGCGGACATCTGCTCTGGTTTATGAACCCCCGGGAGGTCAAGTCGCGCAAAATCAACTTCGATACGGCGCGCAATAAAGGCTCGCAGTTTCTTGTCAGACACGGCTATCCGGATATGACGCCCATCTCTTACGACGAATACGATCATGTCTCCGTATTCACTTACGCGCGTACGATTGACGGAGTAAAAATCTATCCGGACAAGGTGACGGTGCGGGTTGCGCTGGATAACGGCGAGATCGTCGGCTTGCAGGCCAGAGACCACGTTTTCGCCAAAAAGCTGCTTACTCCCGGCAAGCCGAAGCTGACCAAGGAGCAAGCTCAGAAAGGGCTAAACCCCGACTTCCGGGTCGAAAACCACTCGCTTTCCTTGATCGAGAACGACATGAGGGAGCTGACTTTGTGCCATGAGTTTGTAGGCAGAGTCAACGACCACCGTTATCGGATCTATTTGAACGCGGAAACCGGTCTGGAAGAAAACATCGAGCAGCTCACAGACGCGGAAAAGTCGCTCTTTAAATAATGCATCGGCGAGGCTGTCCCACAAGCGCTTCAAATTGCTGTGAAAGATAATCGATGCACAAGTGAAGGGGATGTACCTCCTTCCGCTGCTATACGCTCCTGAACCTGAATAGGTAAACCCGTGATAAGGTCGCTTCAGGAGCGTATGAGGCAGTCTCCAGGCCACGATTGAACTCCAATATTTCCAGATAATTCAAGATAATATTCGTATAATCGTCGAAGGCGCTTTAGTGACACGTAGTCCCTGATCTAGCTTGATTTATATGGTTTTTCCTACAAACGTCCGCCGTTTGAGCCTGAGTGGGGTAGCTTTGTATGGTTTTTCCTACAAACGTCCGTCGTTTGAGCCTGAGTGGGGTAGCTTTGTATGGTTTTTCCTACAAATGTCCGTCGTTGAGCCTGAGTGGAGCAGCTTTGTATGGTTTTTCCTACAAACGTCCGCCGTTTGAGCCTGAGCAGAGCAGCTTTGTATGGTTTTTCCTACAAACGTCCGTCGTATGAGCCTGAGTGGGGTAGCTTTGTATGGTTTTTCCTACAAACGTCCGTCGTTTGAGCCTGAGTGGGGTAGCTTTGTATGGTTTTTCCTACAAATGTCCGTCGTATGAGCCTGAGCAGAGCAGTGTTGTACGATTTTTCGACTAACCTAGGGACGGCCTCATTTTCATTCCCCAATGTTCGCCCCCGTGATATAATATGTCGGTACGCAATGAAGTTGCTCCGAACATGTTTGCATGGAGGGTTAGGGATGCTGCCAAAAATCAATCAGATGATGTACATACAAACCGAATCCGAACCCGACTCGGAGTCCGTCACGCTCCGTTCGCGCGTAGCCGACGTGGACGACAGGAATATTTATATCGAAATTCCGTTGAACGAGAAGAACCGCCGTTTATACCGCACGAGCGTCGGTGAGCAATTGTTGGTATACTATTTTACCCAGGACGGAGTTAAGCATCTGTTCAACAGCTCTGTGCAAGGATTTCGCAAGGAAGCGGTTTCCCTTGTCGCCATTCGCAAGCCCGACCCGGAACAGATCACGAAGGACCAGAGACGCAGCTATTTGAGAGTGGAAACCAATCTGGAGATCGGCGTCAAACTTGGAGACAAGCTGCGCTTCGTAGCCGTAACCGAAGACCTTGGAGGCGGAGGCGCTTCTTTCCTCTGCGAACGCAGGTGGCCGATCGAACCGAATGTTACGCTCTCTTGTTGGTTATTATTAAGCTATAGGGGCGGATCGATCTCGCATGCGAAATTCGAAGGAGAAGTCGTCAGAGTGCTTCCCGTCGAACCGGACAAAAATCTGGTTATGCTGCGTTTCGCGGATATTACCGAATCCGACCAGCAGAAAATTATTCGCTATTGCTTCGAGCGCCAATTGGAGCTGCGCAGGGATTGACGCCTGCCGCACAACCGACTGTTCCGTGTCTCGAGGCTAAGCTTGGAGGCAGCGGAATGGCGGCAAAAAGCAACAAAATCGATCCTGCCGATTTCACGGCATGGTCGGATCGCGCGGAAGCATGGATCGTCAAGGCGATCAAAACTCTTCTCGTGCTTTTGATCCTGTCCCAGGTCGCTTTGCAGTTCCCCGATATACGGCAATGGCTGGCGTCTGCGGATCACTCCGAAGGGGTTCCCTATCGGAATTCACCGCCTTGACGTCTTGTTTTTTTGCATAGAGTGTAGCCCTGTGGTATAATTTTCTCGATCCGTGCAGGCTCAGCCTGCCTTATTTTTTGATATCAAGGTTTTCTTGTTGTCTGCTGTAGGAGGCTAGCTGTTCGCTCATGGACGTATCTCACACTCATCGGATTAATATCGCGATCGACGGGCCTGCGGGAGCAGGCAAAAGCACGGTCGCCCGCAAGGTGGCAAGCGCCCTTCAATATGTCTACATAGATACGGGGGCGATGTACCGAGCGGTTACGCTGAAAGTGCTCGACTCCGGGGTGCCGAAGGATGACGACGAAGCTGTCGGTCAATTGGCGGACGGACTGGATATCGTTCTTCTGCCGGGAGGCGACGGCCAGCAGGTGCGCGTGAACGGCGAGGACGTTACGGCTAAGCTGAGATCGCTCGAGATCAACCGCAGCGTTTCGTATGTTGCGCGGTTGTCGCGGGTTCGCTTGCGCATGGCCGAGCTTCAGCGCAATATGGCTGCAGGCAAGGGCGTCGTCATGGACGGTCGGGACATTGGAACGCACGTGTTGCCGGACGCTGAATTGAAGGTATTTCTGACCGCGACTCCGCGAGAGCGGGCGAAGCGGCGTTTCCTGGAGCTGGAACCGGGAACGGAGATTACGCTGGATCAATTGGAACGAGAGATTGAGGAACGCGACCGGCTCGACAGAGAGCGGGAGATAGCGCCTCTCCTCCAGGCTGCGGATGCCCGCCTGCTGGACTCCACGGGCATGACGGTGGACGAAGTGGCGGAAGAAATCGTACAATGGGGACTTGCGGCAGTAAGAACCATTTCAGCGGAGGAGAAGTAGACTATGTTATACCGGATTGCCAGAGCCATACTCCGAGTCTTGTACGCGCTTCTCTATCGGCTGGAGGCCAGAGGAATCGAGAACATTCCCCGCGAAGGCCCGGTAGTGCTGTGCAGCAACCACAGGAGCTTGCAGGATCCCATCACTTTGGGGGTATGCGTACCCCGCAAAGTTCATTATATGGCCAAGGAAGAGCTGTTTCGCATTCCGCTGTTCGGATCGTTGATTCGAGGAGTAGGAGCGTTTCCTGTTAAGCGCGGAGGCGTGAGCAAGGAAGCGATTCGCACAGCGATTACGCTATTGCAAGGCGGCAATGTGATGGGAATTTTTCCGGAAGGCACTCGCAACGAAGCGGTGGGCATGGGCAAACGCGGGGCCGTTACGATGGCAGTTCGCGGCAAGGCCATTGTCGTTCCGGTTGCACTGGTCGGCGAATACCGTATTTTCCGCAAGATGGTTGCGGTATACGGCGCTCCGATCGATCTGAAGCCTTTCGCGGAGCAAGGCACGACCGAAAGCATGGAGGAAGCGACCGAGCTGATCATGTCCAGAATTAAGGAAATGATGAAGACGGGACAGCCGGCGTCTTGACGGATGCATGTTTCTTGTCGGAAACCCTCATACTAAAGGCATTATTTGGTTCTCATGTTTTCGGGTAAGTAAGATTTAAGCGCCGCGAAGCGCGAGCCTGCTGGCCGGGCTGCGCGGGTTTAAATAAAGTTGGGGTAGATCTGAGGAGGTAATTTTCATGTCTGAAGAAATCAACGTTCAGGAAAACGCGGCAGAGCCGGTGGCGGATAACGTCAGCCAGGACGCGCTGGAAAATGTCGTAACCTTGAAGAAAGGGGACACCGTGAAAGGTACGGTGGTCAAAATCGACGACAATCAAGCGTACGTTAGCCTTGGATATAAATACGACGGCGTTATTCCATTGCGCGAGCTTTCTTCCGTGAACATCGACAACGCGGCTGAAGCGGTGCAGATCGGCCAAGAGGTCGAAGCGAAAATCGTTAGCATCAACGACGCCAAGGAATCGCTCGTGCTGTCCAAGCGTCAAGCGGACGCACCGCGCGCCTGGGATGAGCTGCAAGCGAAGTTCGACAACGGCGAAGCTTTCGAAGTCGTCGTAACCGACGTCGTTAAAGGCGGCCTCGTTGCCGACGTAGGCGTACGCGGATTTGTTCCGGCTTCTATGGTAGAGCGTCATTTTGTAGAGGATTTCAGCTCCTACAAAGGCCGCACGATCAAAGTCAAGGTGAAGGAAATCGACCGCGAGAACAACAAGGTCATTCTGTCCGCCAAAGACGTTCTGGAAGCTGAGTACGAAGAGAAGAAACAACAGATTATGGGCAGCCTGGAGCCGGGCCAAGTGCTGGAAGGCAAAGTTCAACGCCTGACTCCGTTCGGCGCGTTCGTCGACATCGGCGGCATCGACGGTCTCGTCCACGTTTCCGAGATCGCTTGGCAGCACGTTGCCCATCCGGCGGATGTCGTATCCGAAGGACAGGACGTTAAAGTAAAAGTGCTGAAAGTCGATCCTTCGATCGGCAAAATCTCCTTGAGCATCAAGGCCGCTCAACCGGGTCCATGGGAATCGGCTGTAGGCCAATTCAACATCGGCGACACGGTAACGGGCGTCGTTAAGCGTCTCGTCAGCTTTGGCGCATTCGTTGAAATCGCTCCTGGCGTCGAGGGACTCGTTCACATTTCGCAAATCGCGCATCGCCATATCGCGACGCCTTACGAAGTGTTGAAGGAAGGCCAAGAAGTTCAAGCTAAAGTTCTGGACTTCAACCCTGCCGAGAAGCGCGTCTCCCTTTCTATCAAAGAAACGGAAGAAGCCCCGGCTCGTCCGGAGCGCGAAGCTCGTGCGCCGCGCGCGCCTCGCGAAGAGTCGAACCTGCCTCCTGCGGAAAGCATGAGCTTTAACCTCGGAGAGCGCTTCGGCGACAAGCTGAGCAAGTTCAAGTAATCGTTACATCGTTAATCGATGGAGCCGTCCCGTATTCGGGACGGCTCTTCTTTATTTTCTCGGCGGCGATAATTTTACACAAAAGTGCCTTTCATTTTCTTCCCGTTTAATAAATGGCGTCTAGAATGAACTTGCAGTCAACCATTTTGGGAGGGAAATAAAAAATGATTAAGCTGACAAGGAAGCTTACGGCACTTCTGCTTACTTTATCGCTTGCAGCCGCCTCGTTGCTGGCCGGTATTACCGGAGCAGTCGCGGCCGATGCGGCTCCGACGATTACGATCGCTCCGATCGACCGCGCGATTGTTCTAGCCGGCCAGAAATTCGACTTTCGGGTAGAGCTGAACGGAGCTGCGGTTAAAAAAAGCGAGCTGAAGGTAACTGTAAACGGACAGGATGCGGAAGCTTATTTCGGCAAAAAAGGCGTATTCACCAACGCGAACGCTAACAGCTCCGAGCTTACGATCCGTCAAGTCAGCTTCTCCAAGGCGGCGAAAATCGGAATTAAGGCCGAAGCGAAAGCGGCCGGCAAAACGGTAAAAAAGACCGTGTTTTACGAAGTCTACGAAGCGGTAGGCAATCCGAAGAAGGCGAAAAACGTCGTTCTGATGATCGGGGACGGAATGAGCGCCAACATCCGCACCGCCGCTCGCGTCGTCTCGAAAGGAATCGACGAGGGCAAGTTCAACGGATGGCTGGAAATGGAGAAAATGGAGTACATGGGGCTAGTCACGACTTCCGGAATGGATTCGATCGTGACGGACTCCGCCAACTCCGCTTCCGCTTATGCGACCGGCCACAAAACGGCGGTTAACGCCGAAGGCGTATACCCGGACAATACGGAAGACCCGCTTGACGATCCGCGTGTCGAGAACATCGTAGAGCTCGTTAAGCGAACGAAGAAGATGTCTACTGGCGTAGTTACGACGGCGGACGTAACGGATGCGACTCCGGCGGCGATGGCGACTCATACCCGGAAAAGAAGCGCATCGGAAGCGATCGTGAACATGTTTCTGGAAGCGGGCTCGCGGCCTGACGTAATTATGGGCGGCGGTCTCGAATGGTTCCTGCCGGAGAGCGCCGGAGGCAAACGCAAGGACGGAACGAACAAAATCGATGCGTTTAAGTCGCTCGGCTACACTTACGTGACGAATGCGACGGAGCTGAATAAGGCAAATAGCGCCTCCAAGCTGCTTGGCTTGTTCAAAAAAGGCAATCTCGACGTCTACTTCGACCGCGAATATACGAAGCCGGTGAACAAGGCGATCGTCGGCGAATATACGGATCAGCCTACGCTGCTGGAGATGACCTCGCAAGCACTGAACGTGCTCGGCAAAAACAAAAACGGCTTCTTCCTGATGGTCGAGGGCGCTTCGATCGACAAGATGGCGCACCCGATGGATCTCGAGCGCTTGATCTGGGATACGATCGAGTTCGACCAAACCGTCGGCTTAGTGAAGCAATATGCGGCCAAGCATCCGGACACGCTTATTATCGTGACGGCGGACCACGGCCATTCGATGACGCTTAACGGCACATACAATACAGAGGCGGCAAAAGGCAAGACGGGCGAAGAGCTGAGAGAGTTCGTCGGTACCTACGCGGATTCCAAATTCCCGACTTACGTCGACGCGAACAAGGACGGGTTCCCGGACGACCCGGATTCGACCTGGAAGCTGGCTGTAGGCTGGGGCAACCATCCGGATCACAACGACGACTTCCTGACGAATCCGACGCCAATCAGTCCGACGATTCAAGACCCGAACGTTACGGATAAAGCCTGGTACATCGCCAATCCGGACAAGGACCCGAACGGTATCCACTTTACGGGCAACATTCCGCATGACGAGGCGGTAGAGGTGCACACTTTCGACGACGTGCCGGTCAACGCTTCGGGTCCGGGGGCTCAGCTATTCTCGGGTTACATGGACAACACTCAAGTATTCCGCAACATCGTAACGGCGCTGGGCATTAAGGCGACCTCCAAGTAACGCAATATCATCGCAAGCAGGAGCCCCCCCGACTTACCGGGGAGGCTCCTGTTGTTTAATATGGCGGAAGCGGCATGTTTTTTCGGGTCGTACGGCGCATACTACCGAATGGAGGTGGGGAGATGTCGCCATTATTCGGCGCCGCATTTCTGTGGCTGGTCGCCGCGATCTTGTGGTGGAGCGGCTGGAGGGAGGAATCGACGGATGATTTGCCGGGTTGGGCGGTTGGGTTGTTTCTGGCCGTATGGCCGTTGGCCTGGCTGGGAAAAGTTCCTCTTACCGGCTCCTTATCGGTAAATGGCGCATCGGTATGGACGTTGTTTTCCATCGCGCTGGTCAGTTGGCGATTGCCGGCGGCAAGAGGTTGGACAGCCGTATGCGGAGGACTGCTGATCGGTTCGGTAGCGGTATTGGCCGGTAAATTGGCGTATATCCCTTCCGGCTTTGCTCCCGCCGGATCGTCTTGGGCGATCGCTGCGCTGATTGGCTGGCTGGCTGCGCTGCTGCTTCGTACCGCATCCGAGCAAGCTCTGGCTGTTACGGTATGTCTGTTCCTGATCGCGGTCGCTCACGCTTTTGCCCGCGCCCAATCAGCCGAACTGCCGGTCGCGGTGCCGGATGAGGGGCTGCTGGCTTGGTGGATCGCGTTGTTCTGCGCCAGATTGTGGACGGCATTTGTCAAAGCGGCGGGCGAGTGGGTCAGAAAAGGGGCGGTTAAGACAGGCGGAAGATGAGGAGGACAAAAGATCATGATGCTGGATTGGCTGCATTCTCACAAGGAGCTGACCGCCGTCGCGATGGGGACGGCATTCGGTATGGCCGCCCGCATCGCCATGCTGCGCAGCGATTATCGGCAGTACCCGGCGTATCCGCACGGCAAAATCATTCATCTGGCGCTCGGGTTGATCGCCGGCGCGCTTGGCGCGGTCGCCGTTCCGGCCCTGTTCAATAAGGATTACACGGCAATCACGTTCATGTCGCTTGCAGCGCAGCAGTTTCGCGAAGTGCGCAATATGGAGCGCAATACCCTGACGGCGATCGACGAGCTGGAGCTTGTGCCGCGAGGGGCTGCCTACATCGAAGGGATATCCGTTGTGTTCGAAGGCCGCAATTATTTGGCGATCTTTACAGCGCTACTGACGAGTCTGTTCGCTCAATGGATTGCTTGGTGGGCGGGTCTGGGTGCCGGCGTTCTCGCGCTGGTCGTCTCTCATTTTTTCATGAGGGGGAAAAAAATTTCCCATATCGCTCATGTCCAAATGGCTCCGATCAAGCTGGACGGGCCGAATCTGTATATTGGCGATATCTACATGATGAACGTCGGTCTGGACGAGAACAGGGACATTATCCGCGAGCAGGGAATCGGATTTATACTGACGCCTCAGAGCGACGACGCCCGCGTGACAATCGCCAATCTAGGACAGCGTCAGGCGATTCTCCACGACGTCTCCACCCGTCTTGGCGTGTACCGAGACGAAGGAGACCCTGGGCTTCTGCCGATCGCCAAGCTCGGCTTGCGAACGGGACAGCTGGGTCTGCTCGTGCTGCCCCGGGAGAAGGATACGGACAAGGCCTATGAAGCGGTGAGAGGCGTTCCGTTGCTGGAAGCGGCGGTGCGCAAGCCGACGAAGGCGAACCGCAAAAGCTTGGAGGCGAAATCCAATGGCTAGAATCGTGGGCATCGTGACGACCAGGCGGGAGGAGGTCGGAGGAGGGGCGCCGATCTTCTACGCGGAGGACAGGGCGCGCTTGCAGCAAGTTTCTCATCTGCTGGAGAAGATTTTGGACTGCGCCGCCCACACGATCGACGAAGACTTGTTCATTATTGTAGAGCGGGAATAGCGAGAAAATGGCAATATCCGTTAGCCAAGCCGCCCGATTTTTGGTATGATGAAATTTGCGATTGTTTCAGATGCCGAACGCGCCCTGCAGGAGGACGTGCGGATTTATTGAGGAGTGGAAACCAATATGGCAAGACCGATTATTGCGATCGTAGGGCGGCCCAACGTAGGCAAATCTACGATTTTTAACCGGATTATCGGCGACAGACTGGCGATTGTCGAGGATAAGCCGGGCGTTACGAGAGACCGGCTATACGGAACGGGCGAATGGAACGGGCGTTCCTTTAATATTATCGATACCGGGGGCATTGAGATTGACGGAGAGGACAGCTTGCTCCGCTCCGTACGCATGCAGGCCGAGTTGGCGATTGAGGAAGCCGACGTCATTATTTTTATGGTCGACGCCAAAGCCGGAGTCACGAACGCGGACGAAGAAGTGTCGCAAATGCTGTTCCGTTCTCGCAAGCCGATCGTGCTTGGCGTGAACAAGGTCGACAATCTCCAGCGCATGGACGATATTTACGAGTTCTATTCGCTTGGTTTCGGGGACCCGCTGCCCTTGTCCGGTTCGCACGGAACGGGAATCGGCGATTTGCTCGACGCGGCGGTAAGCAAGCTGCCGGTCAAGGAAGACCAGGAATACAACGACGACGTCATCAAAGTCGCGTTGATCGGACGGCCCAACGTGGGCAAATCTTCGCTCGTGAACGCGATCCTCGGGGAGGAGCGCGTGATTGTGAGCAATATTGCGGGCACGACGCGCGATGCGATCGATACTCCGTTCGAGAAGGACGGCCAGAAGTACGTGCTGATTGATACGGCCGGCATGCGCAAGCGCGGCAAAGTATACGAATCAACGGAAAAGTACAGCGTCATGCGGGCCATGCAGGCCATCGAGCGGGCGGATGTCGTGCTCGTCGTCATCAACGGGGAAGAAGGCATTATCGAGCAGGACAAACATATTGCCGGTTATGCGCACGAGAACGGCAAGGCCGCTATTTTCGTCGTGAACAAATGGGATATCGTCGAGAAGAACGACAAGACGATGCAGCATTTTACGAACTCGATCCGCGAGCAGTTTCTGTTTATGACCTATGCTCCGGTCGTATTCTTGTCCGCGCTTACGAAGCACCGTCTGACGAAGCTGTTCCCCGTCATCAATCATGTGGCGGAGCAGCATGCGCTTCGCGTGCCGACGAACGTGCTGAACGATATTTTGACCGACGCGATTGCGATCAACCCGCCTCCGACGGACAAGGGACGCAGACTGCGTATTAACTACATGACGCAGATTGCCGTCAAGCCGCCGACGATGCTTATATTCGTCAACGACCCCGAATTGATGCATTTTTCTTATGAGCGTTACTTGGAGAACAAGATCAGGGCGGCATTTGCGTTCGAGGGTACGCCGCTCAGGCTGTTCACTCGTAAGAAGTCCGATCAAGAATAGGGGAGACCGTACGTGGTAAACACGATTATCGCGATTATCGTCAGTTATTTGCTTGGCTCGATCTCATTCAGCATTCTCGTCGCCCGCTGGCTCAAGAAGATCGACATCAGGGATCATGGAAGCGGCAATGCGGGAGCGACGAACACGTTGCGCGTGCTGGGCAAGGGCCCTGCTATCCTCGTCTTCTTGCTCGATATCGCCAAAGGCTCCGCAGGCGTGCTTATCGGCTCTTGGCTTAGCGACGGCAGCGCAGCGGTGGAAGTCGCTTGCGGCTTGGCGGCGATCGCGGGCCATAACTGGCCGATCTACTTCCGCTTCAAGGGCGGCAAAGGGATTGCGACTACGGTCGGCGCATTGGTGGTTTGGGCATTTCTTCCGACGCTGATCGCCGGCGTCGTAGCCATCCTCGTTATCGCGGTGACGCGGTACGTTTCGCTAGGCTCGATGATTTTCGCCGTGCTGCTTCCGATTCTCGTATTTTTGTTTGACAAGGATACGGCGTTTCTCTGGGGAGCGCTCGTCGTCGCCGTGCTGGCGATCGTCCGTCACCGCAAAAATATTACGAAGCTGATCAACGGCACGGAAAATAAACTCGGCAGCGGCAAAAAGGGTGAACCTCATGGCGCATAAGAAGGTAGCCGTCCTCGTGGCGGGCAGCTGGGGAACGGCGTTGTCGCGCGTGCTTGCGGACAACGGGCATCGCGTCCTGCTCTGGACGCGAAATGCGGCGCAGGCCGACGAAATCAATCGACTGCGCCGCAACGAGAAGTTTCTGGCCGGCGCGGAAATTCCGGAAGGCATTACAGCGACGACGGATATGGCGGAGGCGGTTAGCGACGCCGAGGCGGTACTGTTCGTGTCTCCGTCGGCGGCGATGCGCGACGTTGCCAGACAAGCGGCGGCATACATAGGCCAAGACGCGTTGGTCATCCATGCGACCAAGGGCTTTGAAACCGATAGTCTGAAACGGATGTCTACGGTTCTGTCGGAGGAGCTCGGACGGTCCGAGCAGCGCATCGTCGTTCTGTCGGGTCCGAGTCATGCCGAGGAAGTGATCCGCCGGCATCCGACGACGATCGTCGTAGCGGCCAAAGAAATTGCCTGTGCCGAATCGGCGCAGGATTTATTCATGAACAGCTCGTACTTCCGCGTCTACACGAACCCCGACTACGTAGGGGTCGAGACGGCGGGAGCGATCAAGAACATTATCGCGCTGGGCGCGGGCTTATCCGACGGTCTCGGCTACGGAGATAACGCCAAAGCCGCGCTTATTACGCGAGGCTTGGCGGAGATCGCCAGACTGGGCGAAGCGATGGGCGCCAATACGCTTACGTTTGCGGGCTTAGCGGGGGTGGGCGATTTGATCGTCACCTGCACGAGCCAGCACAGCCGCAACTGGCGAGCGGGTTCCATGCTAGCACAGGGACTGCCGCTGGACGAAGTGCTGCAGCGGATGGGGATGGTGGTCGAGGGAGTCCGAACGACGAAGTCGGCCTACGTGCTTGCTCGTCAGCACGGCGTCGAAATGCCGATTACGGATCAGCTCTACGCCGTCCTGTTCGAAGGGCGTCCGCCGGAGCAGGCCGTGGAATCGCTGATGGGACGCGTGAAGACGCACGAGATCGAAGAAGTCGCTTCGGAAGCCAGTCGCGGCCGCACATTGCGCTGATTGCGCATATGCCTGCCAAGAAATAAGAAACGCCCACACCTTCCCGGCTATCTCCTCATAGGATGCAGTGCAAATACCCGGAGGAGGGGAAGCATGGATAAATTTCCGAAGGACCTGCTTGGCGCGGTCAACAAAAAGTCGGGCAAAAACATTTCCGAAAAATCGGTCAAAAAAATCGCCAACAATGTGACTTCCACTACGATGCAAAGCGAAGCGCAGATGCGGCAATTGATCAAACAGGTGTCCGCAATGGCGAACGTTCCGGTAACCGAAGAGACGATCAAGGAGATCATCGGCACCGTGAAGAAGAGCGGAATGAACTTGAACAGCTTGGAGTCGCTCGTCAAAATGATGATCAAGAAGTAACCTGCCCGCGTGTCGCCGCTTGGTCTAAGCTGGCGGCGCGCGGGTTTCGTTTGGGCGTTTTTTGTCATCTATCGTGTCGAATGGTATAATATTAAGCATTTGAGCTTGTTGGAAGAGGGAGGCGACAAATAATGGTTCTAATGCTTCAAGCATATGCGGCGGCCAAGCTAGACCCGATGAGTAAAATGTGGATGTCCTTCATCGGGATCGGACTGATGGTAGTCGCGGCTCTTATTATTACATACGCTCGCACCAAAACGAAGGGCTGGGTTCGCCTCGTTCTTACGCTTGTTGCGGTCGTCGTGCTGATCTACGGCATGATCAGCGGCTTAATCTCTATTATATAGTTCTTTTTTTGCAGGAACGGGGGAGACTGGCATGATTACTTTAACGGGACGAACCGTAACGAAAACCGTCGAGACGCAGTTGGGCAAAACTCTGCTCAAGATCGCCCAGGAAGCGTCGATAGACTGGCAATTCAATTGCGCGAGAGGAACTTGCGCGAGATGTCGATGCATCGTGCAGGAGGGGGCGGAGCTGCTCGCGGAATCGAGCGACGCCGAATGGGATCGTCTCGGTCCGGACGAGCTGGACGCCGGCTATCGGCTTGGCTGTCAAGCGATCGTAGAGCGGGAAGGCGTTATAGTTGCTGTCAATAAAACGTATTTCTAAGTTGGAAATGGAAGTGGCCGATATGGGGAGCGATGTTCCGACAGACGCCCTGACCGAGCTGGCCTCGGTGCTGAAAGACGAGGAAGTGCGATTCGTAATCGGAGGCAGCACGGGGCTGGCGCTGCGGGGAGCGGAGCTGGGGCGGCCGCCTCGGGATCTTGACATTTATGTCGACGAAGAGGATGTCGGCTTGGCGCACAGGCTGCTGCGGGCCTATGCTCTGGACGAGCCGGAAAGCAGCGTGACGGACCGATACCGTTCCACGCTGTCTCATTATCGGATAGCAGGAGCGATGGTTGAGCTGGTCGGCGGCTTTCAGGTAACTGCCTGCGATTCGGTGTACTTGACGGAGGTCAGGGAGATGCTGCATCCGGCATGCGATCTGATCGATCTAGGCGGCATCGGGTTGCCGGTCGTTCCGCTCGGACACGAGCTGATTTTTAATTTGCTGCGCGAGCGGCAGGATCGTGCCGAAGCCGCCGGCAAGCTGATCGCCGCGGATCCGGCGAGACATATACCGAAGCTGCGACTGCTGCTGGAACGAAACCGGCTGGCAGAGGGCGTCTCGGGACTTGCGCTGAAGCTGGCGGGAGCGGGAGAGCCTGCGGGCTTGACGGAGCTTTCGAATCGGGAGGGACGGCCGTGACGGCGCGGCATGTGGTCACATTCGAGCCGGACGGACGAAGCGCATCCGTCCGAATCGGTTCGACGCTGCTGGAGGCTTCGCGTAGAGCCGGCGTTTCAATCCGCACCCGCTGCGGAGGCGTCGCAGGATGCTTGATGTGCAAGGTAAACGTGTCCGATGAGCAAGCGGCATGCTTGAGCTCCCCTACGCCAGCCGAAATTCGTAAGCTGGGTTCGCTGTTGTCGGAGGGCGTTCGCCTGTCGTGTCAGGCGAGGACGAAGGGAGACGTCACCGTGATCGTGCCTGAAGATCCGCTTAAAGCGGCGATTCGCAAGAAGCTGGCGGAGCAGCAGGAAGACGATTGGTGGAGTTAATCGATGAGGCAGGGGGAAGTAAGGTGAAGGCTCGTTTTATGCAATTCGTCGGATTGGCGTTTTCCGCGCTGCTGCTTGTCGCTTTGACGGGCTGTTTATATCCGGAGGATCGAACGCCGCGCAATGACGCGACTGCCAGAGAAGCGGTGCTGACCATTCAGGACGCCGTCGATCGTTTTCAGGAGCAGACTGGCGTGCTGCCGATTCAGAATGCGGCCGAGACCGTGCCGCTGTACGAGAAATATAAAGTCGACCTGGGCAAGCTGAAGCGGATGGGCTATATCGGCCATATTCCGTCGGCCGCTTTCGAGAACGGAGGCGCTTATCAGTTTCTGATCGTCGACGAGGAGAAGAAGCCTCTCGTTAGGCTGCTTGACGTAACCGCGTTCCAGGCGGTAGACGGCGTACAGAAGAAGATGGACCAATACCGTTCGTCCCGAGGAAATCGGCTTGCGGCGGGAGACGAGGCTTATCCGGGGTTCCGTACGGTCGACTTTTCCAAGCTGGGCATGAAGGACCCGGAAATCCGCAGTATGTTTTCCAATCAGACGCTGAACTGGCTTGTCGACGATCAAGGAAAAGTATATGCGGACTACGGGATTGACATTGCGACTGCGATCCAAAAGGCGGGTACGCAGCCGAGCGCTAACGAAGATATGCGCCGCGAGCTCGTGGAAGCCTCCTATTTCGTTCCCGTGCGTTCCCCGGAGTATCGCTGGGTCGACGGAGAGCCCCGGGCTATCGCACCGTAACTTAGCTGCGCTATTCTTGTAATATTATAAAAAAGACGAAGAGAGATGACATACGTGTCTCTCTTTTTTCATATGCTCAGGAGGGAAACGAAGGAGAGCGCGGCGAGCGGTGGCTTGTCAGCAAACATTTTGTGCGGACGGCGTCATAATCGTGACATTCGCACATACAATGTTACTAGTCCAAGTTCGTGTACGAGTTCCGCCCTGACGGCGGGTCACGAAAGTTTCGCGATTACGATGGGAGGGAATCTCAGTGGAAAAAGTGGACATTTTCAAAGATATCGCCGAACGCACCGGCGGCGACATCTACCTCGGGGTCGTGGGTGCCGTCCGCACGGGCAAATCGACCTTTATCAAACGGTTTATGGAAACCGTTGTACTGCCTAATATTGCTTCGGAGGCCGATCGGGTCAGAGCGATCGACGAACTGCCGCAGAGCGCGGCGGGCCGCACGATCATGACGACCGAGCCTAAGTTTGTGCCGAACAATGCGGTGCAGCTGAAGGTGGCCGAGGGGCTGGAAGTAAACGTGCGTTTGGTCGATTGCGTCGGCTATACGGTCGATGGGGCCAAAGGCTTTGAAGACGACGGCGGGCCGCGTATGATTACGACGCCTTGGTTCGAAGATCCGATCCCCTTCCAGGAAGCGGCTGAGATCGGCACGCGCAAGGTGATCCAGGAGCATTCGACGCTGGGCGTCGTCGTGACGACGGACGGCTCGATTGCGGAGATTCCGCGCAGCGCCTACGTGGACGCCGAAGAACGGGTCGTCAGCGAGCTGAAGGAAGTCGGCAAGCCGTTCGTACTGATCGTCAACTCCGCGCGGCCGAAGAGCGAGGAAGCCCAAGCGCTTCGCAGCGAGCTGGCCGTTAAATACGATATTCCGGTTATGGCGGTCAGCGCCGCCACAATGGGCGAAGAGGACGTCATGGGCGTGCTTCGCGAAGTGCTGTACGAGTTCCCGGTACACGAAGTCAACGTGAACTTGCCGAGCTGGGTTATGGTGCTCAGCGAAGGTCATTGGCTGCGCTCCGCTTACGAGAACTCGGTACGGGAGACGGTCAAGGACATCCGGCGTCTGCGGGATGTGGAGCGCGTCGTCGCGCAATTCATGGAGTACGATTTCGTTGCCCGCGCCGGCCTCAGCGGCATGAATATGGGGCAAGGGGTCGCCGAAATCGATCTGTACGCTCCCGACGAGCTGTACGACAAAATCCTGATGGAGGTTGTCGGCACGGAAATTCGCGGCAAGGATCATCTGCTGCAGCTGATGCAGGAGTTTTCCCACGCGAAGCGGGAGTACGACCGGTTCTCGGAAGCGCTCGAGATGGTCAAGACGACCGGCTACGGCATTGCGGCGCCTTCTCTGGCCGAAATGGCGCTTGACGAGCCGGAGCTGATCCGTCAGGGTTCGCGCTTTGGAGTGCGGCTGAAGGCAACCGCCCCTTCGATTCATATGATCCGCGTCGACGTCGAGTCCGAATTCGCTCCGATTATCGGCACCGAGAAGCAGAGCGAAGAGCTCGTTCGCTATCTGATGCAGGATTTCGAGAACGATCCGATCAAAATCTGGGAATCCGATATTTTCGGACGCTCCTTGCATTCGATTGTCCGCGAAGGCATCCAGGGCAAAATCGCGATGATGCCGGACAACGCCCGTTACAAGCTGCAGGAGACGCTTGGCCGTATTATCAACGAAGGCTCCGGCGGGCTGATTGCTATCATCCTGTAAGCGGCGCTTAAATCGAGGCTTTCCCGTAAGTCATCTTTCAGGTGACCGAGGGAGGGTCTCTTTTCTTTGTCGATGGGAGGTGAACGGGACGGCAATGCGAGGGCGGGAGATATCCGAGTTCCATCCTAGGAAATGTAAGCGTAAAACTATTGTCGATTAAAAGAAGTTGCAAACTTGGATATTGTCAATCTGCGAGAATTCTCCTAAAATGATTTGATGGGCGAAGCTGGACAGGTTGTTGCTGCATACATAACGAATAGAATCACTTTAATATTTTATAAAACCGATTGACATACTTGGATTAAATGATTATAGTAATTCTATCATCCAGCAACATATGAAATGGGAGGCTTACTTAGAGATGAAACAACCGAAATTCAAACGATCATGGCTCGCGCTTGCATTGGCGCTCGTAGTGGTGCTCGCAGCCTGCGGCAAAAAAGAAGAAAACAACGCAGGCGGTTCCTCGCCAGCGGCATCGCCGTCGGCATCCGCTTCCGAATCGGCTTCGGCGGATCCTTCCGCTGACGCGGGCATCGAAGCGCTTAAAGGCAAGAGAATCGCGGTTGTTATGCGCTTCAATACCGGTACTTTCTCGGCTCAATACGTAGACGGCGTCAAGAAGCAAGTGGCGAAATACGGCGGCGAAGCGACGATTCTCGCTTCCGAGAACGACCTGGCGAAGATGGCGGCCAACTTGGATTCCGCCGTTAACCAGAAGTTCGACGGAATCCTCGTCGACCACGGCGATGCGGCGGCGCTGACGAACGGGCTGAACAAGGCGAAAGAAGCCGGCATTCCGATCGTAGCGTTCGACTCCGGCCTGAATAGCTTTGAAGGCATTACGAACCTGGCGCAGAACGACCAGCTGTTGGCCGAGTTCACGTTGGAGAAGCTGGCTGAAGAAGCCGGCGGCAAAGGCAACATCGTTAAAGTATGGGTAGCGGGCTTCCCTCCGATGGAGAGCCGTCAAATCTCTTACAAAGCGTTCACGGAGAAATATCCGGACCTTAAAGAAATCGCGGCATTCGGCGATGCCAGCAACCCGCAGCTCGATACGCAGAACAGAATGGAAGCCGTTCTGAAGCAGTATCCGAACAAAGGCGATATTACAGCGGTGTGGGCGGCTTGGGACGAGTTCGCCAAAGGCGCGGCTAACGCGATCAAGCAAGCCGGACGCGATGAAATCAAAGTGTACGGCATCGACCTTAGCGACGAGGACTTGAAAATGATTCAAGATCCGACCAGTCCGTGGGTGGCCTCCGCAGCGGTAGATCCGACTTCGATCGGCACGGTTCAGGTCAGATACCTGTACCAAAAGCTTCACGGCGACAAGACGGATGTAGAAGTGCAGCTGGAGCCGGTATTCGTGCATCGCGACGCGCTTCCTACCGACAAAGTTATTACGACGGCAGAACTGTCGCAATATGTCGAAGGATGGGGCAGCAGCGACCTCGGCAACACGGATTACCTGAAGGCGCTGGAGCAAACAGTCGGCGCGCAATAATTTCAAGCAAGCGATGGCTAGGCACGGCGCGGGAGAATACCGCGCCGTTTCCTGCTGTCCGAACGATATATCATTCTTCGAGGAAAGGGCGGGGTTCCGATGGCGTTGGCCGATCAAGCCTCCGTGCTGCACATGAACGGCATTTCCAAGTCGTTCGCGGGCGTTCAGGCGCTAAATAACGTGGATTTTAACGTTCGCGGCGGAGAGATCCATGCGTTGCTCGGCGCCAATGGCGCAGGCAAGAGTACATTGATGAAAATTTTGTCGGGAGCCTATGAGTCCGACGAAGGCACAATCGAGGTTGGCGGAGGCTCGTACGTTTTCCGGACCCCGGCGGAATCCAAGAAGGCGGGAATTCACTGCGTCTATCAAGAAGTGGACACTTCCTTGGTCGCTCATCTCACCGTGTCGGAGAACATCTTTCTTGACCGGCTGGCGTCTTCCGGGCAGTCAGCCTGGCTGCGCTGGGGCAAGCTGCACGAGGAAGCGGGCAAGGTGCTTGAGCGCATCGGGCTGACGCTGTCGCCGCGGACTCTGGTTCGCGATTTGACCTTGTCGGAGAAACAGCTTGTGCTGATCGCAAGACTGTTCGCCGAGAACGCCAAATTCGTCATTCTGGACGAGCCGACTGCGCCGCTCAGTCTCGAAGAGACGGAGAAGCTGTTCGAGATTATGCAGGGCCTCAAGGCTGCGGGCATCGGCGTCATTTTTATCTCGCACCGCCTCCCGGAAGTATTCCGCATTAGCGACCGGATTACCGTCATGAGAGACGGTCAGCGTGTGCTAACCGAGAACAAGGAAAATATTGAAGCTGCGGGCGTCGTCAAGGCGATGCTCGGCAGAAGCTTTGAGGAGGAGTATCCGAAGCTTGAGACGGCGCTTGGCGAGCCGGTGCTCCAGGTGAGCGGGCTTCGATCGGGAAGGCGCGTTCGGGGCGTGGACCTGGAGGTGAGGCGCGGAGAAATCGTGGCCGTCGTCGGGCTGGTCGGCGCAGGGAAGACGGAGCTGTCCCGCGTTCTGTTCGGGGCGGATCAAGCCGATCAAGGAACGGTAACCGTCGCCGGCAAGGCGGCCGATCTAAGCTCGCCAGCCGAGGCAGTGCGCTCCGGCATAGCGCTTGTGCCCGAGGAGCGGCGCAAGGAAGGCATTCTCGTTCGCGAGTCCGTTCTCCACAATTTGAGCGTTCCGCTGCTTCGCTCGATCAGCAGATTCGGTTTTATGTCCGGGAAGTCCGAGCGGGGTTACGCCGACAAGCAAATTGCCGATTTGGGCATCAAAACGCCGTCCGTATCGCAAATCGTCGCTTATTTGAGCGGGGGCAACCAGCAGAAGGTGGCGATTGGCAAATGGATCGGCACCGGAGCGGACGTTTATTTGTTCGACGAGCCGACCAAAGGCGTCGACGTCGGCGCCAAAAGCGACATTTTCCGGATTATCGGGAAGCTCGCGCAGGAGGGCAAGGGGATTTTGTACTTGACGTGCGAATTTGCCGAAGCGCTCGGCTTGGCGGACCGCATACTCGTCATGTGCGACGGGACGATCGTAAAATCATTTAACCGCGGCGAAGCTACGCAAGAAGATCTCTTGTACTACGCGAGTGCGGGACGGGAGGAATTAGCGTGAAAAATCGCCTGCTGCCATTTACGTTCAAATACGGCGCGCTTATTTTTATCGGCTTGGTCATTTTGTTTTTCTCGTTGTCGAACGAATACTTCTTCACCTACAGCAACATTACCGATATTTTGCGTTCGATTTCCATTGTGACGTTTGTCGCGATCGGAGTAACGATCTCGCTGACCGTAGACGGCTTCGACCTGTCGGTTGGCGCAACGGTATCGCTGTCTACTGTCGTAACGGCGACGATGATGGTCTGGTTCGAAATGCCGCTTGTCGTCGTGCTGGTCGTTCCGCTGCTCGTAGGAGCGCTGGTAGGGCTGCTTAACGCCTTGCTGATCGTCAAGATCAGGATTCCCGACCTGTTGGCGACGCTGGCGGTGATGTACATCGTCAATGGCGTTCACAAGACGTATACGAAGGGGTATTCGATTTACAGCAACATGCCGCTGTCGGACGGCTCGACCGCACCGGGCGTTATGGATCCGTCCTTCCTGTGGATCGGCCAAGGCAAGCTGCTCGGCATTCCGTTCCCGGTAATTCTCATGCTGCTGGCAGTGATCGGGGCGCATGTATTTTTTAAGTACACCCGCTGGGGCCGGCAATTGATCATGACTGGCGGCAACGAGGAAGCGGCTCGGCTGTCCGGCCTCAAGGTCAAGCGCGTTCGTGCGCTCGCCTACGTCGCCTCCGGCGTTTTCGCGGCGATCGGCGGCATTCTGTTCGCTTCACGGATCGGCTCCGGCCAGATCGACGCCGGCGCGCCGATGCTGATGGAAGCGGTCGCCGCCGTGTTCGTAGGCTATTCGGTATTCGCCGCCGGCCGCCCGAACATTATCGGGACGTTCTTCGGCGCAGTATTGATGGGCGTACTCGTTAACGGCCTGACGATGATGAACGTTCAGTATTATACGAACGACATCATCAAAGGAGCGGTGCTCGTTCTGGCGCTGGCCGTCACCTTCATCCACCTCAATCGTCGAAAAGCGGGCTAAATGGGCTCTAAAACAGCCGAAAATCGCGCCGCGCTTGAAACTTCGCGATTGCGGAGTGTATAATTTCTGAAGAAACGGATAAAAAGATAACATGCCATCCTATCTGTCGGGGAGGTGAATGAATTGAATAAAACCGAATTGATTGCCAAAGTGGCCGAATTGGCCGAACTGTCCAAGAAAGACGCGACGCAAGCGGTAGACGCCGTTTTCGACGTCATTTCCGAAGCGCTGCAAAACGGCGATAAAGTCCAACTTGTCGGATTTGGCAACTTCGAAGTTCGCGAACGTTCCGCCCGTAAGGGCCGCAACCCGCAAACCGGAGTTGAAATCGAGATTCCGGCCGGGAAGATCCCTGCTTTTAAGCCGGGCAAAGCTCTCAAAGAAGGAATCAAGTAAGAGCTTCGCGGCTCTCCGGCCTTCTGATGAGGCCTTATACGCCCATAAGAAACGCCAAGACTATCTTTTGCAAGCTCCTTCGGGAAGCGCAAGAGATAGTCTTTTGTTTCTGTTGCTAGCTCGGATTGCCGTGTGCTATAATTCGAGCTGTATCTGTAACGGGACGTGGCGCAGCCTGGTAGCGCGCACCCTTGGGGTGGGTGAGGTCGAGAGTTCGAATCTCTCCGTTCCGACCATAACATTGCGGCGACTGTCTTCTCCCCGATATCGTCTCGGGAGAGGGGGCAGTTTTTGTTTGACATTGCTCCGTCTTTTCCTTCATCATGAAGCTATAAGGAGGCTGCGAATAATGGAAAGAGAACAAGAATACATCGTCATTAAAGCCAAGGATAGCGGAGTGCAGGTCATCGGATTGACGCGAGGCCAAGACACGAAGTTTCATCATACGGAGAAGCTGGACAAAGGAGAGGTGCTGATCGTTCAGTTCACCGATCATACGTCCGCGATGAAAATAAGAGGAAAGGCAACGATTCTCACGAAACACGGAACTGTGGAGACGGATGCCTGATTTAACCTAAATAAGCTTCGCAGGGGCGCAGGCATAGCCTGCCCTTTTTCTATGTACAATGGGTATGGAGGAACCTCTAGAGGTTGCACTTGTAGCCTCTCGAAAGGAAAGGGGAAATCGCCATGCGTATTGGCCGTTATCTTTCTTGGATCGCGTTCGTCGCGACGGGATTCGCCGTTGTACTGCTTCTTGCTCGACTGCCTGCCGCCGAGCAAAGCCTTAATCACCGACTGTCCTCGGTATCTGTCTTCGAACCGGAGTCCGCCGCGAGATTGACCGACGATCGGCTTGTGGACGCGTTGTCGGCGATTCCGTTGAGCAATCGGCCGATTAGACTGGAATGGAATCACGGCATTCTGGCCGTCGATCTGCGAGGAGAAGAGCCACGTCTTCTTAATCGCGATATCGCGCTGCTGCTCGGCTTTGCCTATTCCGACGTTCGCAACGTTAAACAAGTGCTAATCCGAGCGTTCGAATCGCGAGGAGAGCGGAAGGTGCTGCTGCTCGCGGCGGAAACCCGCAAAACCGATTGGACGGAAGAGGAACTGGCTCTGCTGAGACAATCTGCGGACAACCCGGGTTCGGAGCTTGCCGGGCGTTCAACCAACATACGATGGACGATCACGGCGGCAGGCAAGCGTTGGTTCGGAAATTTTGCAAATTCATGAACAAAATCCTTGGCTTATGCGAGCTTTTCTAGGATATGTTATACTAGTTGGGATAAACGTCGGAAATGGTGTGTCGGCAGCTAGTTCGGAGGCGGAAGCAATGAGCAAATCACGTATTGACCAATTGGCAAGTAAGTACATGAGCCACGATATGATTAGCCTGCATACGGAATTACCCGATTTCCCGAATGGCAGGATTTCTTTGCTATACACCTTGCTAAGCCATCAGCCGCAGGCGGCTTCTCACAAGGAATTGCTTTCGGTCGTCACCTCCCTCGTACAGATGGGGCTAGATACGCACGACATGGTCGAAAATGCAACCGGGGCTGCTGCGGTCGGCACGCTAGGGATGCGTACTCAGCAGTTGCGGGTGTTAGCCGGAGACTATTTCAGCAGCCGGTTTTACCATCTGCTGTCTCAGGCTGGGCAAATCGAGACGATTCGTCGTCTGAGCGAAGCGGTCTGCGACATTAATCGGCTGAAGATGAGCTTCTATGGCAAAGCAAAACAAATGAAGATGAATGCAGAAGAATATCTTCAATACGGCGTTGATTTAAAAGCCGGGCTTTTTCTTTCTTTTACGGACGCGATGAACGGACTGCACGCCAAGCTGTGGCCGGAACTCGTCAGCCGGTTCAGCCGCTGCGAGCTGCTGCTGCAGGAGATCGGCAAAGTGGAGCAAACGTCGTCGCTGTCCGATAGCTGGGGCGTTTGGCATATTTTGCAGGAGGGTACGGAAGAGGATCGCCGTCAGCTCGAAGACGGCCAGGCCGATTCGGGAATGATCAAGGCGCTGATGAACAAATACGGCGTCTCTGAGAAGCTGGGCGCGCTGCTGCGGCAGTCCGTGGCCCAACTGCAGACGCTTGTGCAGAGGTTTCAGTCGGACAAGCTGACAAAGGAGCTGCAGCCGCTGCTTGAGCCTTTCTTGACCGCGACGGGTCAGATCAGGGCAACCGCATTGAAGGAGCTGGGATAGACGTAATGATGGACGCGAAATCGAAAGAGCGGCATGTGCATGAAGTGTTCGAGCGCATCGCTCCCAAATACGATCTGATGAATGACATCATCAGTTTCAGAAGGCATAAGGCATGGCGCCGATTTACGATGCGCAAAATGGACATCCAACCGGGACAATCTTCCCTGGATCTATGCTGCGGCACGTGCGACTGGACGATTGCGCTGGCCAAGGAGAGCAAGGGCGGCCGTACGGTTGGGCTGGATTTCAGCCGTAATATGCTGGAGATCGGTCAGGCGAAGGTGGACAAGCTCGGCTATAGCAACCAAATCGAGCTTGTCCAAGGGAATGCGATGGAGCTTCCCTTCGAGGACAACAGCTTCGACTTCGTGACGATCGGCTTCGGATTGCGCAACATACCGGATATCGTCAAGACGTTGAAGGAAATGAAGCGCGTCGTGAAACCCGGCGGCAAAATCGTCTGTCTGGACATGTCCAAGCCGACGTGGCAGCCGTTCAAGAGCATTTATTATTTTTACTTCGAGAGAGTAATGCCCTTATTCGGAAAATGGTTCGTCAAAAGCTACGAGCAATACCGGTGGCTGCCGGAGTCGCTTGCGTCTTTTCCCGATCTTCAAGCTCTTGCCGAGCTGTTCCGTGAAACCGGCATGCGCAACGTGAAGGCCTATCCGTTTTTCGGAGGCGTAGCCGCGCTGCATATGGGCACGAAAGGGAATGAAATCGTATGATCGCCAAATTGCGCGTTTTTCTAGAAATGATTAAGTTCGAACATACGCTGTTCGCGCTTCCTTTTGCCTATGTCGGGGCTATTCTCGGCGCGGTAACCGTCGAAAAGCGGCTTCCGGAATGGAGCGAGTGCGGCTGGATTTTACTAGCGATGGTCGGCGCCAGAACGGCGGCGATGGGACTGAACAGGCTGATCGACAAAGCGATTGACGCCCGCAACCCCAGAACGGCCAATCGGGCGCTGCCTGCCGGTCTATTGAAGTCGGCCGAGGTCATTGTCTATATTGTCGTTTCGTTCGTTCTGTTGTTCTGGGCGGCGGCCAAGCTGAATCCGTTGGCTGTAAAGCTGCTGCCAATCGCCGTGTTCATGACGGTTATTTATTCGTATACGAAGCGTATTACGTGGGCTTGCCACATCGTGCTGGGTCTGACGCTCGGTTTGGCTCCGCTCGGAGGATGGGTCGGCGTGACGGGCGGCGTCACCTTGGAGGCGATGATCCTGTATGTGACTGTTGCGCTCTGGAGTGCCGGCTTCGATATCATCTATGCTTGTCAAGACGTGGAATTCGACCGCAAGGAAGGCTTGCATTCGATTCCCGCCCGGTTCGGAATCGCCGGCGCTCTCTGGATCGCGCGCGCGTTCCATGTGCTTACGGCCGTCGGGTTTGCGCTGATTTTGGCGTTGACCGATCTCAGCTGGTGGTACTTCGCGGGAATGATCGTCTCGGCCGCGCTGCTTCTTTACGAGCACAGGCTCGTCAAGCCTAACGATCTGAGCAAGCTGAATGCGGCGTTCTTTACGATGAATGGCATTTTGAGCGCTGTTATTTTCGTGTTTACGTTCATCGATCTGGTGGTGATAAGATCGTGGTAAGCGGCATTAACGCTTCCGCGAAGCGCTGGGTAGTCGGCATTACCGGGGCCAGCGGAGCGATATATGGAGTTACTTTGTGCCGGCAATTGTTAAATGCCGGTTTTCATCTGCATTTGGTCGTATCCGAAGCCGGGTGGCGCGTTCTGAAGGAAGAGCTAGGTTGGAACGTCACGAATCGGTTAGAATGTATAAATAAAGCGTTCGATTCCGCCCAGGCGGAAGGCAGAATGACGTACCACCCGCTCGGCGACATCGGGGCAAGCATTGCCAGCGGTTCGTTCAGATGCGAAGGGATGGCGATCGTGCCGTGCTCCATGGGATCGCTGTCCGCGATCGCAAGCGGTGCGTCCACGAATTTACTAACCCGGGCGGCCGACGTCATGCTGAAAGAAGGACGTCCGCTGCTGCTCGTGCCGCGCGAGACGCCGCTGAACGCCATTCACCTGGAAAATATGCTCAAGCTGGCGCGTCTAGGCGTGCGAATCATTCCGGCGATGCCTGCGTTCTATAACGGACCGCAGACGTTAGACGACGTCGTCGATTTTATCGTCGGCAAAACCATGGACGGCATGGGCATTGAACATAATCTCTATCGAAGATGGGGCCACCCGAATGAATAATACGAATTCGCGGCCGATCCGGCTCGGCCGCATCTCTTACACGAATGCTTGGCCGGTGTTTCATCATTTTGATCCGACGCAACTTCCGTTTCAGACGGAAATCCACTCGGATTTGCCCGCGACGCTTAATCGCAAGCTGAGAGCGGGCGATATCGATATGGCGGCGATTTCTTCTTATGCTTACGGAATTTCCGCCGACTCTTACTACTTGCTGCCCAATTTGTCGGTAAGCTCATTCGGAAGAGTTCAATCGATTTTACTGTTTCTCAAGTCGCCGCTGGAGCAAGTGCTGCATGGCAAAATTGCGCTCACGACAGCTTCAGCCACGTCAGTCAACCTGCTGAAAATTATTATGGAGAAGTTTTACGGAGGCAAACCGACTTACGAGGACGCGGAACCGGTGCTGGAGCAGATGCTGGAAAACGCGGACGCGGCGCTTCTCATTGGGGATCACGCAATCCGAGCGTCATGGACCAATCATGGCTACCGAGTGCTGGACCTCGGGGAAGTGTGGAACATTTGGACAGGCCAGTGGATGACGTACGCGCTATGGGCGGTGCACAAGGAAACAGCGCATCGCTACCCCGAAGCGATTCGGGAAATCTATGAAGCTTTGATAGCCGGCAAGAGCAAATCCTATGACGATATGGAGCCGATCGTGGACAAGGCGCTTCGCCAGATCGGGGGAACGGCCGCTTACTGGCAAGGCTACTTCGGCAATTTGTGCCACGATTTCGGAGATGCGCAAAGGTCGGGACTCAAGCTTTATTTTCAATACGCCAAGGAACTCGGACTGATCGAAGGCGAGCCCGATATCGCGGAATTGCCGCTGCCCTATCTTCTAGATAACCTATCCAACCGCAGGTGAACTTATGAAATTAATGCAGCTCTACGCATCGTTAAAACCCGAATTGCAGGCGATCGAGGATCAGATGGCACGGACCGTCACCTCGGATTTGCCGATTCTGAGCGAGACGTCGCTTCATCTATTGAAGGCCGGCGGCAAAAGGATCAGACCTGTGCTCGTGCTGCTTGCGGGCAAGTTCGGAGACTATTCGCTCGAGACGCTCAAGAAGGTCGCGGTGCCGCTTGAGCTGATACATATGGCTACGCTCGTGCACGACGACGTGATCGACGATGCCGATACCCGTCGCGGCCAACTTACCGTGAAGTCGAAATGGGACAACCGGATCGCGATGTATACCGGAGACTATATTTACGCCAAGGCGTTGACGGTTGTAACTGAGTTGGACAAGCCGCGCGTTCATCAGATTTTGTCCGGTACGATCGTACAGGTGTGTATCGGCGAGATGGAGCAGATCCGCGATTTCTTCAACGTCGATCAAAGCGTACGCAATTATTTGCGAAGAATCCGGCGGAAAACGGCGCTGCTCATCGCCATAAGCTGCCAGCTGGGCGCAGTTGCGACCGGAGCTCCGGCCAACATCTGCAACGCGCTGTACAGCTTCGGCTATAATCTAGGCATGAATTTTCAGATTATGGACGACTTGCTCGACTTGTGCGGTACCGAGAAGGCGATCGGGAAGCCGCCGGGCAGCGATCTTAGGCAAGGCAATATTACGCTGCCCGTCCTATACGCGCTTAGGGAAGATTCGATTCGGGACCGTCTGCTGACGGAGATCGAAGCGATCAAGCAGAGTGACGGCCGCGCTGATTCCTCGGCGGCGGTGAAGCTGGTACGTTCAAGCAAGGGCGTGCAGGAAGCGGAACGAATGGCGGACCGCTACATCGCCAAGGCGCTGAAGGCGCTTGATTCGCTGCCAAATATTCCGGCCAAGCGGAATTTGACGGATATTGCAAGATTCGTGGCGAAACGCAGCTACTAGAAGTGATGAAAAGGCTGTTTTTATGGTAATATAGAAAATGACAAGCAGGTTGAATTTGGAAAGGAGGAGGAACATGGAGAGAACATACTTAATGGTGAAGCCGGATGGCGTGCAGCGCGGGCTGATCGGCGAGATTGTCGGGCGCTTCGAGCGCAAGGGGTTAAAGCTGATCGGAGCCAAGCTCATGCAGGTATCCGTCGAGCGCGCCGAACGTCATTATGCCGAGCATAAGGGCAAGGATTTCTACGAGAAGCTGCTCCAGTTCATTACATCGGGTCCCGTATTCGCGATGGCGTGGGAAGGAGATCAGGCTGTGGCTCACTGCCGCGCGCTGATCGGTAAAACCAATTCGCTGGAAGCTGCTCCGGGAACGATCCGCAGCGACTTTGCCGTACATACGAATTTCAATTTGATTCATGGCGCCGATTCCTTGGAAAATGCGGAACGCGAAATCGCCATTTTCTTCTCGGATGACGAGCTGGTTTCCTACGATAAAGCCATTCAAGCGTGGATATAAGGGAGAGAGCAGAACGTCATGGGAGACATTCGTTCCATTCCGGGCGCGAGCTTGAGCTCGGGCTTTTCCGAGGACGAGGATTTTTCGCGGTTTATCGTGAATATCAAGAGACTAACCTCCATCGATCTGTCCCAGTATAAGGAAAATCAGATGAGGCGGCGGCTGACGACGCTGCGAATGAAGCACGGATTTCGGTCTTTCGACGAGTATTTCGCGGCTTTGTCGACCGAAGCCCGGCTGCGCAACGAATTTCTCGATCGGATGACGATCAACGTCTCCGAGTTCTGGCGCAATCCGAATCGCTGGCAGGTGCTGCGGGAGAAGTTTCTTACGCAGATGCTGAAGCAGTCTTCTCGGCTGAGTATATGGAGCGCTGCCTGTTCAACCGGGGAGGAGCCTTACACGCTGGCGATGATTATGGATTCGCTGGGCGCTCTCGACAGGTCGACCGTGCTCGCCACCGATATCGACGACGGCGTTCTGGCCAAAGCAAGAGAAGGCGTTTATTTGGAACGTTCGCTGCGGGATGTACCGGCCGACTTCAAGTCAAAGTACTTCATTCCGGAGGACGGCGCTTTTCGCATCGACAGCCGCTTGAAGAAAGCGATCAAGCTGCAGAAGCAGAATTTGCTGCTGGATACGTTCGGAAGTCATTTTGATCTGATCGTATGCCGTAACGTTATGATTTACTTTACCGAAGACGCCAAGCATATTTTGTACGGCAAATTCGCGCAAGCGCTTAAGCCGGGCGGCCTGCTGTTCGTCGGCAGCACCGAGCAAATTTTCTCGCCGGGACAGTATGGACTGGAGACGGCCGATACTTTTTTCTACAGACGTGTGAATTGACGTATGTGAATGAATCTTCCAACCGATAATAAGGCTAGTCGAGCCATGCGGAGGGTGTCTATGGACAAACGCAAAGTGATCGCGGCTTATCGGCGAGGATTGATATCTGTACAAGAATGCGCGCAAATATTAGGCCTGGATAACGTGGAGCTACTCGGACATTTGAGAGATCCGGGAACGCCGATAACGAAAGCCGGCAAGAAGCAGTCCGTCCGTACGTGACGGGCTCTTTTCTTGTCAAACGCTTTAACGCTGTACTATAATGATCAGAGATAGGCACGGCTTGCGTGGATATAAAGGGAGGAACCGGAGTTGAGTTTACGTTATTTAACCGCGGGAGAGACGCATGGCCCGCAGCTTACTGCTATTATTGAAGGATTGCCCAGCAACCTGGAGCTGGATTTCGAGGAATTGAATTTTCAATTGCAGCGCCGTCAGAAGGGTCATGGGCGCGGTCGCCGCATGCAGATCGAGACCGATACGGCGCAGATCGTAGGCGGAGTGCGCCACGGCCGGACGACTGGGGCGCCGGTAGCGGTTGTCGTGGAAAATAAAGACTGGAAGCATTGGACTTCCGTCATGAACGTCGAGCCAGTCGAAGGCAGCGATGAGACGAAGCGCCGGGTGTTCCGGCCTCGTCCGGGGCATGCCGATTTGAATGGCGGTTTGAAGTACAACCTGCGCGACTTGCGCAACGTGCTGGAGCGCTCCAGTGCCCGCGAGACGGCGGCGCGAGTCGCGGTCGGCGCCATCGCTCGCCAACTGCTCGGTGCTTTCGGCGTTAAGGTGGCCGGCCATGTCGTCTCGATCGGAGGCGTCGAAGCGGCCGCTCCTAACTTGCCGATCGATGAGTTGATCGCGGTGACGGAGGAATCTCCGGTTCGGGTAGCGGATAAAGAAGCGGAGCAGAAAATGATCGAGCTGATCGACCGCACGAAAGCGGACGGCGATACGATCGGCGGAGTCGTCGAGTGTATTATTACGGGTCTGCCTGTCGGACTGGGCAGCCATGTGCAGTGGGATCGCAAGCTGGACGGGCGCATCGCGCAAGCGGTCGTGTCGATCAATGCGTTCAAGGGCGTCGAGGTCGGCATCGGCTTCGAAGCGGCACGCATTCCGGGTTCGCAGGTGCACGACGAAATTTTGTATTCCGAGGAGAAGGGCTTCTATCGGGGCTCCAATCGCGCGGGCGGCTTCGAGGGCGGGATGACGACCGGCGAGCCGATCGTCGTACGCGGTGTAATGAAGCCGATTCCCACGCTGTACAAGCCGCTGGCAAGTGTGGACATCGATACGAAGGAAGCGTTCACTGCGCAGGTAGAGCGCTCGGATGCTTGCGCCGTTCCGGCTGCAAGTGTCGTGATGGAGCATGTCGTCGCTTGGGAAGTGGCGAAAGCGTTCCTGGAAAAGTTCGGCGGCGATTCCATCGAGGAAATGAAAACAAACCTGGACAGCTACTTGAGCCAGGTCGGGGCGTACTAATGGCGAGCGGAACGAGAGAGCTGACCGTAGATCTCGGGGAACGTTCCTATCCGATCTATATTGGAACAGGGCTGATCGCGCAATTGGGGGAGAAATTTGCCGAGCGTGGTTTCCCTGTCAAATCGCCGATCCTGCTCGTAACCGACAGCGCCGTCGAAGGTTTGTATGCTTCAGCGGTTGAAGAGAGCCTGCGCGCGCGGGGCTATACGGTCGCACGAGCGGTCGTCCCGTCCGGGGAAGCGTCCAAGTCGTTGGAGATGCTGGACACTCTCGTTGAACAGGCGCTTAAGGCGGGATTGGATCGGAAATCGACCGTTATCGCTCTGGGGGGCGGAGTTGTGGGCGATCTGGCCGGCTTCGTGGCTGCATCTTACATGCGCGGCGTGAGGTTCGTGCAGATTCCGACGACGATTTTGGCGCATGACAGCAGCGTCGGGGGGAAGGTCGCCGTTAACCACCGTCTGGCGAAAAACATTATCGGCGCGTTCCATCAACCCGAGTTTGTGCTGTACGATCTCGACACGCTGGCCAGCTTGCCGATGCGCGAAGTGCGCGCCGGTCTGTCCGAGGTGATCAAGCACGGGCTGATCTGGAACGCGGAGTTTGTTGCATGGTGCGGCGATAATGCGGAGCGGCTGCTCGGGCTCGACCCGGATGCGCTCGGCTATGCGCTGTATGAGGGCTGCAAGGTGAAGTCGATTGTCGTTTCCCGCGACGAGCGCGAGAACGACTTGCGCGCGATTTTGAACTTGGGCCATACGATCGGGCATGCGCTCGAGGCTGTGGCCGGATATGGCGAGCTGTTGCATGGGGAAGCGATCGCCATCGGCATGGTCGGCTCGGCCAGGCTGGCGGGACGGTTCGGCTACGCCGCGGACATCGAGGAGACGACGGAGCGGATTTTCCGCAAGTTCGGGCTGCCCGTTCGCATCCCGGAAAGCTGCCCGACCGACGAGATTATGAGCGCGATGCTGCACGACAAGAAATTTTCCGAAGGCAATATGGTGTTCGTCGTGCCTACGGCGATCGGAAGCGTGGAAATCCGTCGCGACGTGCCTTCTGCATGGGTTACGGACATCGTGAACGGATTAAGAGAGGGGAAATAGACGAACATGAGCGTTAGGGGAATCCGCGGAGCCATCACAGTCGAACACAACGAGGAGCAGCTCATTCTGGATGCGACCGTCGAGCTATTGAACGGAATCGTTGAAGTGAATCAATTCGAGCCGGAGGACATCGCAAGCGTGCTCGTCACTGTTACGCAGGACCTGGACGCTACGTTCCCGGCCAGAGCGATCCGCCAGATGGCGGGATGGGAGCTTGTGCCGCTCATGTGCTCGCTTGAGGTGCCGGTCAAGGGCAGCCTGGAGAAATGCATCCGCTTGATGGTGCTCGTGAATACGGACGTGGCGCAGAAGGATATTCGTCATGTCTACTTAAACCGCGCGCAAGCTCTTCGTCCGGATTTGGCGGCGAAGTAGGATTTTAAGCGCTTGGTAGCATAGTCGCTGCAGCGCGATTGAGTCGGGTTCTGGAAACGTATCGGAATGATCGAGCGTTTTTTGCTTGATAAGCTTGAAAAGTACGGACCAAAATGGAATAATTAATCCAGATATTAGCGTGAAGCACACGCCGTTTCTCTCTTCGGAGGGAGCGGCGTGTTTATTTTTTATAAGGGAGAGTGTGGATTATGAGTCATTCGTTGGCGTTCGCAGACAAGGAGTATGAAACATTGCTTGAAGAACAGAGGAATATGGCCTCAGGTCCCCGGCTTGAACTGCTGCAGAAACATGGGGAGGCTGAGCGTAAACTGCTGATCAACATCGTGTGGCCGGTGAGACAATCGTTTAAGGGATTGATTTTGGAGAAGGAGATTGTGACGCTGACAGGTGCGAAAGCTTATATCGACGTCTTCGACGAAACGGTTTTCTTTGGGCTCGAAGCGGAAGGCTATACCGTTCATGCGGGCAATATTACGCGCGCGCGGTTTGATTTTGAGAGAAATAAAGTCCGCTCAATGTCGGCTCTTGGAATACGATATATTCCGTTTAGCTACGACGAGATGGAAAAGAAGCCTGAGGTTTGCCAGCGTTCGCTGTTTGAACTGTACGGCAAATACGGTACGAACGCGGATAGCGCAACCTACAAGGAGGCAACTTCGTCCGAGCGTGAGCTTATTCGATATGCGATGCGGTTGGGCAGACCGTTTCAGATGCAGGAGATGCGAAGTTGCCTGGGGAAAGGTCCGGAAGCGTGCCGTGAAATTGTTCGCGGTCTGGTGAGTAAGGGGATTGTACATCCGGTAAAGCCGGGTTTGAAAAGAAACCATTTCTATACACTGGACAAGGATGCCGGACGTTTGTTGTGGTAGCGTGGCGTTGAACGGCGAGTAGCCTTCATTTAGTGGCAGCGCGGAGCAGAGGAAAGGAAAGGAAAGGAAAGGAGGGAAGAGGGAGGGATGAGGAAGCGAGGAATGAGGACAGGGGACGGATGAGCTTATGATTGGCATGGGATTAGCATGGTGATTGATGGTTTTCGATGGTATGCGGGCGAATGGCGCGGTGATGGATGGTTTCGGCGGTATGCGGGGTGAGCAGCACGGTGGTTGATGAGCGTCAAATACACTAAAGCGGAAAATCCCTCTTAATTTCTATAAATGGACCATTATGAGCGAAATAGAGCGGATTATCTAGCTTAAATTTGGAAAAATCCGATTATTCGGAAAATAAGCCGGAAAATCCGCTCTATTTTCGCCGATTTTGTTCAGTGGACGAAATTAAAGCGGAAAATCCGCTTTATTCACAGACGAGGAATAAGAGTGACCGTTCACCCGCCCAGTTGCAAAATTAAGCTGAGAAATTAAGCGTTGACGCCATAACTGCCTGATGCTATAGTAATTAACATATTATGCGGAGCGGAACGGTCGGCCACAGGGACGACAACTTACGCGGAAGCAGCCTAGCAGAGTTGAGATCAGATGAGCGGAGTTGCCGTATTCGACGTGCAGCGCGGATTTGCCGTGCAGGTGTCGGAAGTCGGTCAACATAATCTTATCTATGAACGCATCTCTGCGCAGCAGAGGTGCTTTTTTGATTTTCGGCGAAGAGGGCGCAGCCCGAGCCGACGGGGGAGAGATCAGGATGGATCAGCGTGAGCTTCAGGAAATCAAAGCAATGGCAGGACGCTATAACGTCATTCCGGTCGTACGCAAGCTGCTGGCGGATACGGAGACGCCGATCCGGGTGTTCCAGCATTTGAGCAGAGATAAACGGGCGTTTCTGCTGGAAAGCGTCGAGGGAGGCGTCAAGTGGGCCAGATATTCCTATATCGGCACGGATCCGTTTCTCGTGCTCAAGCTCAAGCATAACGCGCTGACGCTTGAAGAGAGAGGCAAAGTAGAGTCGTATACGACCACTGAGCCGTTGCAACTGCTAAGGGAGAAGCTGCGATCCTACCGGAGCCCGGCCGTGCCCGAGCTTCCCCCGTTTACAGGCGGCGCGATCGGATTTTTCGGCTACGACCTGCTGCAATATTACGAGCGGAAGCTGCCGCCGCACAAGCAAGACGATTTGAACATGGACGACATGCAGTTTATGTTCTGCGATCTGGTCATCGCTTTCGATCATTTCAAGCAGCATGTGCTTGTCATCGGCAACGTGCACATCCCTGAAGGGGCCGGCGATGCGGTCATTGAAGCCTCCTATCTGGAGACGCTGAACGGGATCGACGATACGATCCGCCGGATTCAGCAGCCGATTCCGGTGCAGCCGTCAAGAAGTACGCCTCCGCAGGATCCCGAGCTCGGAGAGGTTTCCTCCAACCTGACGAAGGAGCAGTTTATCGACAACGTCAATCAGGCGAAGGAGTACATTCGAGCGGGAGATATTTTTCAGGTGGTGCTGTCGCAGCGGTTTCACATCGAGACGGAGGTCGATCCGCTTCATGTCTACCGCGTGCTGCGAACGATGAATCCGTCGCCGTACATGTATGTGCTGAAGCTGGACGACGAGGTAATCGTCGGCACGTCGCCGGAGCTGCTCGTTAAAGTCGACAACGGCAAAGTCGAAACCCGCCCAATCGCGGGAACACGGCCGAGGGGCAATACGCCGGAAGAGGATCTGCAACTGGAGCGAGAGCTGCTCGCCGACGAGAAGGAACGAGCCGAGCACGTCATGCTCGTCGATCTGGGCCGCAACGACATCGGCCGCGTATCGACGTTCGGCACGGTGAAATGCGACAGCTATATGGAGATCGAGCGCTACTCCCACGTCATGCACATCGTGTCCAACGTAACGGGCGAACTGCGGCCGGACAAAGATTTCTACGACGCATTCCTGTCCTGTCTGCCTGCGGGCACAGTATCGGGCGCGCCGAAGCTGCGGGCGATGGAGATCATCGCGGAGCTGGAGAACGAAGCGAGAGGCGCCTACGCCGGAGCGATCGGCTATCTCGGCTTTTCGGGTAACTTGAATACGTGCATTACGATCCGAACGATCATATTCAAACATGGCAAAGCGTACGTGCAGGCAGGGGCCGGAATTGTCTGGGATTCCGTTCCGGAAAACGAGTACCTGGAAACGCAGAACAAAGCCAAAGGGATGCTCAAAGCGATCCGGGCAGCCGAAGCGGCTTTCCCGCCTGCCGGCGCGAAGCGCAACGCGAGCGAGTTCTCGACCGTACTGGCGGGAGATCGGCGCACGAATCTGGATTACGATTGATCAAGAGGAGGACTCGGGCAAAATGAGCGAAACGATAGCATTGAGTTTGCCGCAGGCGCTCTCCAAGCTGATGAGCGGGGACGATTTGACGAGAGAAGAAGCGTTCGGCGTGATGACGACAATTATGAAGGGCGAAGCGACCCCGGCGCAAATTGGCGGCACCGTGATCGCGCTGCGGATGAAAGGCGAGACGACGGATGAAATTCTCGGCTTCGCCGAGGCGATGCGGGCGGTCTCCAACCGGGTCGCGACCGAGCACAACAACCTGCTCGACACATGCGGGACGGGCGGCTCCGGCGTTCATAAGTTCAATATATCGACGGCCTCGGCGATCATCGCCTCCGCCGCAGGCGTTAGAGTCGCGAAGCACGGAAACCGCGCGATGTCCGGCAAGGCCGGCAGCGCCGATGTGCTGGAAGCTCTCGGCGTCAACATTAATCTGACGGCAGAGCAGGCGGCCGAATGTCTGGAGCAGACGGGAATCTGCTTTATGTTCGCGCAGCTCTACCATCCGGCGCTCAAGCATGCGGCGGCTCCGAGAAAAGAGCTGGGCGTGCGCACGATCTTTAATATGCTTGGACCGCTGGCCAATCCGGCCAGGGCTGACCGCCAAATGATCGGCTTGTATGATCGCTCCCGCACTTCGACAGTCGCTGAGGTGCTGTCCGGTCTCGGACTGAAGCGGGCGATGGTCGTCGGCAGTCATGACGGTCTGGACGAAATCAGCATTTCGGCGCCGACGCAGGTGTCGGAGCTGCGTAATGGCGAGGTCCTTACCTACGACATTACGCCCGAGGAAATCGGTCTGTCGACCGTCTCCCTGAAAGCCGTGCAAGGAGGCAACGCGATGGAGAATGCGCACATCATTCGCCGCGTCCTGGGCGGAGAGAAGAGCGCGTATCGCGACATCGTACTGGCGAACGCGGGAGCTTGCATTTACGTTGCCGGACGCGCCGACTCGCTGAAGGATGGAGTGGCCGTGGCGGCCGAGACGATCGCATCGGGCCATGCCGCCGACAAACTGCAGCAATGGATTGCTACGACGGGAGAGTTGAGCCATGTTTCTTGATCGGATCGTCGCCACCAAACATCAAGAGGTGGAGACGCTTAAACAAACGCTGTCGATATCCGAAGCGGAGAAGCGGATCGCCGAGCTTCCAGCCTGTAAGGGCTTCGAGCGAGCGCTTGTCGGCCGCAACCGTCCGGTCGGGCTGATCGCGGAAGTCAAGAAGGCCAGTCCCTCCAAAGGGCTGATCCGTCCGGATTTCCATCCTGTCAGTCTGGCCCAGGCGTACGAGCGCGCCGGAACCGACTGCATTTCCGTGCTGACGGATGTCGACTACTTCCAGGGAAGCAACGATTACTTGACGGAAATCCGTAGTCAGGTTAAAGTTCCTTTGTTGCGCAAAGATTTTACGATCGACGAACGGCAGATTTACGAAGCGAGATTGATCGGCGCGGATGCGATTTTGCTGATCGCGGCCATTCTGACTCCGAAGCAGCTCGCGGATTTCCATACGCTTGGACGCGACCTCGGCCTGGATGTGCTTGTGGAGGTGCATAATCGTCCGGAACTGGAGACGGTGCTGGAATTTGGGCAAGCGACGCTTATCGGGGTCAACAACCGCGATTTGAAAACGTTCGTTACCGATCTGTCCGTCACGGAACAGTTAATCGGGCTTATGCCGTCCGGGGTCGTTGCGGTCAGCGAGAGCGCGATCGCCACGACGGACGATGTTGCTTACGTTCGCAAGGCGGGGGCGCAGGCGGTGCTGATCGGCGAGCATTTTATGCGTCAGCCGATCGTCGAGGACGCGGTAAACGCGCTGCTCGGACCCGCGCAGAAAGAAGGCGCAACGCAATGACGGACGAGCGCAAGGCGGCAGAACGGTCGACTTCCGTGAAAATATGCGGGATCAAAGAGGAAGCGACCTTGCAGGGCATGGCGGGATTGCAAGTCGACTATATCGGCTTCGTGTTTGCCAAGAGTCGTCGGCAGGTGACGCCGGAGCGGGCCGCCCAGCTCCAAGAGGAAGCGCGGCGCGTTTCGATGGCGAGAGGCAAACCGCCGCTTACCGTCGGCGTGTTCGTCAATCCGACGCTTGAGCAGCTTGCGCAGACGTTAGCCGTTGTGCCGCTGGATGTCGTGCAGCTTCATGGCGAAGAGACGCCGGAGTTTGCGCGCGAGGTGCGGGAGCGTCTATCCGTCGACGTATGGCGGGCGCTGTCGGTGGGGGACGAGGATTCGGCCGAAGGAGCGGCGCGTCTGCAAGCCTATGCCGGCGTTGTGTCGACCGTGCTGCTGGATACGGCGGGCGGAGGAACGGGAAAAACTTTTCGCTGGGACGTGATTCCGGCTTATCAGCAAGCAGCTGCCGACAGCGGACTGAGATTGTTTGTTGCGGGCGGACTGTCCCCGGACAACGCGGACGAGCTCGTCGCAACATATCGGCCCGCAGGCGTCGACATCTCCAGCGGCGTGGAGACCGACGGGGCGAAGGACATCGGTAAAATCGCCGCATTTGCAGAAAGGGTGAACTGCGCATGAGTCAAGTGCCGGATCAGCACGGACGCTTCGGTCCGTTCGGCGGAAAATATGTGCCTGAAACGTTAATGAACGCCTTGATCGAGCTGGAGGACGCTTATCAGAAGTATAAGGACGATCCGGAATTTCTGGAAGAGGTCCGCTATTTGCTCAAGCAGTATTCCGGGCGGCCAACTCCGCTGTACTATGCGGAGAGGTTGTCCAACCAACTCGGCGGCGCGAAAATATATCTCAAGCGCGAGGATTTGAATCACACCGGAGCGCACAAGATCAACAATACGATCGGACAAGCGGTGCTGGCGAAGCGGATGGGGAAGAAAAAGGTTATCGCCGAGACGGGCGCAGGCCAACACGGCGTCGCCACGGCTACGGTAGCCGCTTTGATGGGGCTGGAGTGCAAGGTGTTTATGGGCGAGGAGGATACGAAGCGCCAGCAGCTTAACGTGTTCCGCATGAAGCTGCTCGGCTCCGAGGTCATTCCCGTGCTGTCGGGAACCCGCACTTTAAAGGATGCTTGCAACGAAACGCTGCGTTACTGGGTCAGCCACGTTGAAGATACGTATTACATTCTCGGCTCCGTAACCGGACCGCATCCTTATCCGATGATGGTCCGCGACTTCCAGCGGATTATCGGTCTTGAGTCTCGCGAGCAAATTCTCGAAGCCGAAGGCCGTCTGCCCGATGTTGTCGTGGCGGCGGTCGGCGGAGGCAGCAATGCGATCGGGATGTTCCATCCGTTCATCGGGGACAAAAGCGTTCGTCTTCTGGGCGTGGAAGCGGCCGGTCGAGGCGTCGACACGGAAGAGCACGCGGCGACGATGACCAAGGGTCGTCCGGGCGTTTTCCAAGGTTCGATGAGTTATGTCCTGCAGGACGAAGGCGGGCAAGTGCTGCCGGCTCACTCGATCTCCGCCGGACTCGACTACCCGGGCATCGGACCGGAGCACGCGTATCTGAAAGATACGGAGCGAGCGGAATATGTGCCGATTACCGACAAGGAGGCGCTTGACGCGCTGTCCACGTTATCCCGTACGGAAGGCATCATCCCGGCGCTGGAATCGGCGCATGCGATCGCGCAAGTGCTTAAAATCGCGCCGACGATGAGCAAGGACGAAATTATCGTCGTCAGCCTGTCGGGACGCGGGGACAAAGACGTGGAATCGATCATGTCGTATTTGGCGAAAGAGGAGGGGCAATCGTTATGAGCGCGACCAATGCGATCGACGCGGTATTCGCGAGGTTGAAGGAAACGGGCGAGACGGCGCTTATTCCGTTCATGACGATGGGCGATCCCGACCTCGAAACTTCTGTCGAGCTGTTGCAAGCGGCCGAAGAAGCGGGAGCGCACATGATCGAGCTGGGCATTCCCTATTCCGACCCGCTCGCGGACGGACCGGTCATTCAACGGGCGTCCGAACGCGCCCTGCGCAACCGGATCAGCCTGCTGGATTGCATGTCCGTCGCTTCCAAAGCAAGGGAGCGCGGCGTGAAGCTGCCGTTCATTTTGTTTACTTATTTTAATCCGGTGCTGCAGCTTGGGCTTGAGCGTTACTTTGAACTGCTCAAGGAGCATGGCTTCAGCGGCATGATCATCCCCGATCTGCCGCTGGAGGAAGACGGCGAAGTTCGCGCTTTGGCGGAAGCAAGCGGGATTCATCTTATTCCGCTCGTTGCGCCGACCTCGGAAGCTCGGGTTGAGCGAATTGCCGCCAGAGCCCAAGGCTTCGTCTATTGCGTCTCCTCGCTTGGCGTGACGGGCGTACGCTCCTCGTTCCACGAGGGCATCGATTCGTTCCTGGCTTCGGTGCGCAAGGCGGCGAGCGTGCCGATCTGCGTCGGCTTCGGCATCTCGAATCGCGAGCAGGCGGAGCGCTTTGCCGGCCAATGCGACGGCGTGATTGTCGGCAGCGCCATCGTGCGCCAGGTAGAAGAGGCGCTGCCGCTGTTGACGTCCGAGCAAGCGGGCGAACGGGAGCGCGGTCTGGCCTCCGTACGCGATTTTATCGCCGATCTGAAGCCGCGCGTCACGGCCTGATCCCATCATTTTTTACGGGAAAAAGCCAAAAGCCACCTGTACAGCACCGCGTTGGTGTGTCACAATAGAAGCACTATAATTTTACGGAGCGACTGATGTCCCGCTAGCGGCGGGACAGGCAGCGCTCCGTTTGCCGTATCTTTAGGAGGGACAGCGATGCAACCGAAACCGAATATTGTCCACTTGCCGGTGTATCAGCCGGGCAAGCCGGTAGAAGACGTAAAGAGAGAGCTGGGCTTGACCGAAGTGATCAAGCTGGCGTCCAACGAAAATCCGTTCGGCTGCTCGCCGAAAGCGAAGGAAGCGATCTCCCGCGAACTCGAAAATATGAGCATCTACCCGGACGGAGCCGCCGTGGAGCTGACGAACGCTCTGGCCAAGCATCATGGGGTGAATCCGGATCAGGTCATTTTCGGAGCGGGCTCCGACGAGATCATTCTGATGATTTGCCGCGCGTTCCTGCAGCCCGGGGACGAGACAGTGATGGCGGATCAGACGTTCCCGCAATATAAGCACAATGTGACGATCGAGAACGCGAAGTCGATCGAGGTGCCGCTTAAAGAAGGCACGCACGACCTCTATTCGATGCTGGAACAGGTAAATGAGAAGACGAAAATCGTCTGGATCTGCAACCCGAACAATCCGACCGGAACAATCAATACGGCGGACGAGGTGGAGTGGTTCCTATCCAAGGTGCCAAGCCATGTGCTTGTCGTGCTTGACGAAGCTTACTGCGAATATCTCGACGATCCTTCCTTCCCGGACGGAATCAAGCTGCTGCAAAAATACCCGAACGTCGTCGTACTCAGAACATTCTCGAAAATTTACGGACTCGCTTCGCTGCGCATCGGTTACGGCATCGGACAGCCCGACGTCATCCGCAGCATCAATCAGGTGCGCGAGCCGTTTAATACGTCCCGGATGGGTCAGGCGGCTGCGCTGGCAGCGCTGCAGGACGTGGAATTTATCGCCTTCTGCCGCGAAGAGAACAAGAAGGGGCTGGCCTATTTCCGTCAAGCGTTCGAAGATTTGGGCTTAAAAGCGTTCCCGGCGTACGGAAACTTCATTATGGTCGACGTGCAACGTCCGGGTCAGGAAGTGTTCGAGGCGCTGCTTCGCAAAGGCGTTATTATTAGAGCCGGGCACAAGCAATATCCGACGAGCGTGCGAATTACGGTCGGCAATGCGGAGCAAAATGCGAAAGTGGTCGCCGCGCTAACTGCGGTTCTAAAAGAAATCGCGGTAAAGGTGTGACGGTATGAGCGGAGAGTTTAGCGACTTTACGGACTTTAGCGATTTTGATGAAGCGAATCCGATTCGCATCGCCATCTTCGGCGTCGGCTTAATCGGCGGCTCGCTGGCATTATGCTTCAAGGGCAAACCGGGCGTGCACGTCGTCGGACATTCGATCAATGCGGCGTCGACGGAGAAATATGTGGCGCTCGGAGTTGTGGATTCGGCCACGACTTCGCTGGCGGAGGCGGCCCAGGACGCCGATTTTATTTTCCTGTGCGTGCCGGTCGGGCGTTTGGAGGAGTACGTGGACGAGCTGTCCAAGCTGCCGCTTAAGCGCGGCTGTATCATCTCCGACGTTGGCAGTACGAAAGCTTCCGTTGTGCATCATGCCGACAAGCTGGGCTTGCGGGGCGCCGTCTTTATCGGGGGACACCCGATGGCGGGCTCGGAGCGTTCGGGCGTCGAAGCAGCCAGTTATTATTTGCTGGAAAACGCCTATTACGTGCTTACGCCGACGGCGGAAACGCCGCCCGAGTATGTCGGCAAGCTGGAACGGCTGCTTAAGCATACGCGCGCACACATCGTTAAAACCGATGCCGTGCAGCACGACGACATCGTCGGCGCGATCAGCCATCTTCCGCATATCGTCGCCGTTGCGCTGGTCAATCAGATTGCCGGGTATAACGAGTCGAACGAGCTGTACATGCGGCTGGCGGCCGGCGGTTTCCGCGACATTACGCGCATCGCGTCCAGCGATCCGGTTATATGGCGCGACATTTTGCTAAACAATCGCGACGTTATGCTAAAGCTCGTTCGCGATTGGCAGGGCGAAATGGAGCGTTTCGCGGCGCTGCTGGAACGGGAGGACGGCGAGGGGATTGCCGAACAGTTCCGCTCGGCAGGGGTTTTCCGCAGCCAGCTTCCGGAGCGGCGCAAAGGCATGATAACTTCGCTGTTCGAATGCTACGTCGATGTGCCGGACCATCCGGGCATTATCGGCAAGATCGCGACAGAGCTCGGGCAGGCGAAGATCAACTTGAGCAACTTGCAAATTATTGAGAGCCGAGAAGACGTGCCGGGTATTATGCGGCTGTCGTTTAAGCAAGCCGACGATCTGGACCGGGCGACAGCATTGCTCAAATCGCTCAATTACGACGTTCATATGTGATCGTTTGATCAAGATGAGCATCCCTCTAGTGCGCGAAATCGGCATTTGCCGTTTTCGTCGTGGCGGGGTGCTCTTTTTCATACGCAAATAAGAAGCGGTATTGTCAGCATTAAGTGAGTAAATTTGAAATTTCCATATCCGGCTTTTATAATGAACGAAGTATTCGCATTCATTCTCAGGAGGGAACGTCATGTCCGAATGTAAACTGTTTGTCGATTATGATCAACACGAGAATGGAGTCCAGATCGTAGATTTAATAGAGAAGCTGGCCGACAGTCCAGAGAGCGCGCAGCTCGAAAGTCTCATTATCGGCGACTGGGGCGGCGCCTACGAGCATGATTCGAGCCCGGTTGTCGAGTCGCTAGTTCGCTTGAAAGACCGTTTTCCGCAGCTGCGCCGTTTGTTTATTGGCGATATGTCTTACGAGGAATGCGAAGTCTCCTGGATTAATCAATCCAATATCGGACCGATTTTGACCGCTTATCCTGAACTGACATCGTTGACGATCAAAGGAAGCACGGGTCTCAGCCTTGATCCCGCTAGTCACGAGAAGCTGGAGGAGCTTGTCATTATTTGCGGCGGACTGGGCAAAGAGGTCATCGCCAGCATTAGCGAAGGAAGCTTCAAGAGCTTGAAAAAGCTGGAATTGTATTTGGGGGTAGAGGATTACGGTTTTGACGGCGGTCTGGAAAACATTCTCCCGCTGATCGAGCCCGGCAAATTCCCGCAGCTTACTTATCTCGGCCTCAAGGATAGCGAGATTCAAGATGAAATCGCGATTGCTGTAGCGAACGCTCCGATTGTCGATCAATTACATACGTTAGACCTCTCCATGGGCACATTGTCGGATGAGGGAGCGGAAGCCCTCCTTCAGAGCGAGAAGGTCAAGAAGCTGGAGTTTCTTGATCTAAGCTACCACTATATGTCCGATAAAATGATGAAGCGTTGGCAGGAGTCGGGCATTAAAGCGGATATTAGCGATCATCAGGGCGACGCAGAAGATGAGGATTATCGTTATCCTTCCTTGACGGAATAACGATGAAAGCGATGATTATCATCGGCAATTCCGGCAATAGAAGAACGAACGGACTGCAAGCGGCGAGAGCTCGGCTGGGGTTGCCCCCAGCCTTTGTTTTAGATTACATCGATGTGCTGCAGGGAAAATCGTCTTTACGTTCGCTTGCCGAGCGGTTGAGGCAAATAACGGATGAACCGCCGCTGCTGCGGATCGACGCGCCGGGGGAGCATTTTGAAGTCGAGAGAGAGCTGATTGCGCTTGGCGCTTCCGATGCGGATCGCCCCGGTCTCGGTGACCTCGACGATCGCTGGCTAAAGACGGAGGGCAAAGCGCCGTTTCAACCTGTTTCATCGCGGGCTGCCCGCAGCATGAAGGAAATCAAGGGCAAGCTGTATCATCCATCCCAGTGGTTTCGCGGGTATTGCCGTTTGCTGTCGCAGTTGGAACGGGAAGCCGGGCAACTGTGGACCGAGCCTTGTTGGATGAACGCTCCTGAAGACATTGCGGCCATGTTCGATAAGAGGCTGACGCACCGGTTGTTATCGTCCGCCGTATTGCCTGTGCCGAGAAGATTGGCTGCTCCGGAAGCGCTCCCGGATTACGATGCTCTGCGCGAGGCGATGGATAGCGAGAGAGTGCGCCGGCTGTTTATAAAACTCGCAACAGGCTCGGGAGCCTGCGGCGTAATCGCTTATCAAGTCAATCCGGTTACAGAGGCGGAATCGGCGGTCACGACAATCGGCGTGGAAAACTATGCGGCCAAACCTCCGTTATTTTATAACGTCAAAAAGCTGGTGAACTACACCGAGCAGCGTTCCATCCGTCAAATCGTCAACTGGGTATTGGGGCATGGCGCTCATGTGGAGCAATGGATTCCGAAGGCCGCTTATCAGAATCGCACGTTCGATATCCGGCAGCTTGTCGTGTCCGGCAAGTCGTGTCATAGCATCGCCAGGGCAAGCAAAACACCAATAACGAATTTGCATCTTGACAGTCAGCGTTTGAGTTTAGACGAGGTTGGCTTGTCCGAAGAACTGCAAGCTTCCGTACGCCAATGCGCCGAACAGACGTTAGCGGTATTTCCGCGTTCTGCCGTTGCCGGTATCGACGTATTGCTCAGCAGCGGCTCCTATCGGCCTTTTGTGCTGGATGTGAATCCGTTTGGCGATTTGCTCTATGATTGCTACTACGAAGGATCGAATCCTTACGAATGGGAAATGAAATCATGTTTAATATGAACGAAATTGTAGGCAGTCACGATCTTCTCATGATTACATTGGACACGCTGCGCTATGACGCGGCAGTCCTGGAGGAGAAGAATTGCCCGAATTTGTGCGGCGGCGGGCATTGGGAGCTGCGGCATACGCCGGGCAGCTTTACTTATGCGGCTCATCACGCTTTTTTTGGCGGATTTCTGCCGACTCCGGCGACCAAGAACAAATCGGAACACGTGCGTCTGTTTCATTCGAAGAATACGGGATTAAAGACGCATCCGCATACATGGCAATTTGATTCGACTGATCTCGTATCCGGGCTGCAGGCGGAAGGCTACCGTACGATTTGCATTGGCGGCGTCATTTTTTTCACCAAAAAAGTTCCGCTGGCCAAAGTGCTCCCCGGCTATTTTCAGGAGAGCTACTGGCGAATGACGTTCGGAGTGACGAATCCGCGCTCGACCGAACATCAGGTCAACCATGCGCTCAAGCTGCTGCAAAATGCGGATCAGGGTCAGCGTCTGTTTCTGTTTATGAACGTATCGGCGATTCATGGACCGAATCATTATTTCGTGCCGGGTGCGAAAGTGGACTCGGTTGAGACGCAGCGAGCGGCGCTTCGCTATGCGGACGGTGAGCTCGGTCGGCTGTTTCAGGCTTTCAGAGAACGGGAACGACCCGTATTTTGTATGGTATTCTCCGATCATGGCACCGCTTATGGCGAAGACGGCTATCAAGGCCATAGGTTGGCGCATGAGGTCGTATGGAATGTGCCTTATCGGGAATTTATTTTGTAAGGGGAGAGGGATTACGATGAACCAAGTAGACCATTTACGCAGTTGGAAGGATCATCTGACCTCGGAGCCTTATCGCTCTTATTTGTACTCTTATCCGCACAAAACCGCCTATCGAACATTGGAGACGAAGCTGCCGCTTTCCGAGCTATGGAGCCGGGAGCTAGCGGATACGTTCTTTTTATATATGCATATTCCGTTTTGCGGGGCTCGCTGCGGCTTTTGCAATTTGTTCACTTTACCTGACAAAAGAGCGGACGTACACGCCGAATACGTGGATGCTCTGGAAAGACAAGCCGCACAGTGGGCTCCGTTCATTCGGAGCAAGCCGATCGCCAGGTTTGCCATCGGTGGAGGAACTCCGACTTTGCTCGTCCCCGAACAGCTTGATCGATTGTTTCATATTGCCCAGCATGTTGTAGGCATGGACCCGTCTCAAGCTTCCATCTCGGTAGAAACCTCTCCCGAAACGGTAACTCCCGACCGCTTGGCCATACTAAAAAACAGGCAAGTCGACCGGGTCAGTATGGGCATTCAAAGCTTCGTCGCGTCCGAAGCGGAAGCAATCTACCGTCCGCAGAAGCCGCAGGAAGTGGAAACGGCTTTGAAGCTGCTCAAGCAGCAGCAATTTCCGATTCTCAATCTGGATTTGATCTATGGACTCCCCGGTCAGACGCTCCAATCCTGGATGTATTCGCTGGATCGGGCGCTATCTTACGAGCCGGAGGAAGTGTTTATTTATCCGCTGTATACGCGGGAGCATACGATTGTCAAGCCGGAGCAGATCAGACAGAGCGGCGAGGATCGGAGGTTGGAGCTCTATAAGGCTGCGCGGGAGCGGTTGCTGGAGCGAGGGTATACTCAGTATTCGATGCGCAGGTTCGCCAAAGCGGAAGCCGGCTCGGACAAAACGCTGCTTTCTTACGGCTGCCACGACGAAGGTATGATCGGACTCGGTTGCGGAGCGCGCTCTTATACGAATACGGTCCATTACTCTTCGCGCTACAGCGTGGGACGCTCCGCCACGGCGAGCATTATTGCCGATTATGTGGCTCAGAACGATTACAGCTATGCCGATTACGGGGTTGTGCTTAGCAAGGACGACCAACAGCGCCGTTTTATTCTGAAATCGTTGCTTCATACGGAAGGCTTGGCGCTGGACGGCTATGCGGAGCGGTTCACGGCGTCGGCTCTCGCCGATTATCCCGAACTGAACCAACTCCTGGATACCGAGCTTGCCGCGATTGAGAATGGTACGCTGCGGCTCACGTCGGAAGGGCTGATGTATTCCGATGCGATCGGGGATTGGTTCATCTCGCCGGAAATACGGGAGCTCATGGAAAGCTGCGTGGTCTCATGATAGCGACGGTTTATTTTCGCGGGAGCTTAAGCTCCTGCAATTACGACTGCCCGTACTGCCCTTTCAGCAAAAACATCGATAGCAGGGAAACTTTGGCTAAAGATCGGTTGCAGGTTCACACCTTCGTGGATTGGGTAAAGGATCAGGAGAAGAGCGGGCATCAGTTGTCCGTGTTTTTTAATCCTTATGGCGAAGGACTCACGCATCGCTGGTACAGGGAAGCAATGATTCAGCTGTCGCATATGCCGCATGTTCGTAAAGTCGCGATCCAGACCAACCTCTCTGCCAGCCTCGATTGGACAGATGATTTAAACCCGGCGACGGCCGCATTTTGGGCAACCTACCATCCCGGTCAGACGAAGGAAGAGCGATTTGTGCAGCAATGCGGTGAGCTCTATCGGCGGAAAATTCCGTTTAGCGTAGGCTGCGTCGGCGTCAAGAGCGCGTTCCAGGCGATTTCATCCGTTCGTGAGGCATTGCCTGAAGATGTGTACCTGTGGGTGAACGCCTATAAAGATCAAGCCGATTATTATTCGGACGAGGATTTGGCGTTTTTGACACGTATGGACCCTCATTTTGCGCTTAATGTGCAAAATTATGACAGCATGGGCAAGTCGTGTCGTGCCGGGCAACAAGTGTTTTACGTTCAGGGAGACGGCCGCGTGAAGCATTGCTACAAGGATCGTCAGGTAATCGGGAATTTGTACAGGGACGGTCTGGAGGGAATATCGAAGGAACGTCCGTGCCGGATGAAGCAATGCGATTGTTATATCGGCTACATCCATATGGAGGGGCAAGCGTTTGAACCGATTTATGGGGAGCGCTTGCTTGAACGAATCGCTTTCATGTAGAGGGGGAGCAGCTGTTGGGCTTGTGCGCATTGGACTGAGGCAGGGGGAGAGGCGTCTATGGGGACAGATGAAGAGGCGGATGCCGAGATAGAGAGAAGGTTAACGGAGCTTTGCGGTTGGAAGCTGGCAGCGACAATATGGTTGACGGGACTTCCCAGCTCGGGGAAGACGACAACGGCATTCGCTCTTGCGGCGGCGCTTCGGGAAAGCGGCGTTAAGGTCGAATGTCTGGACGGCGACGAGCTTAGGCGCAAAGTCGGGCGTGAACTGGGGTTTAGCAGAGAGGACCGGCTGGAAAACATTCGCCGCGCCGTCTACATCAGCAAGCTGCTGAACCGCAACGGGGTTACGACGGTGATCTCGATGATTGCGCCCTATGCGGAAATGCGCGACTACGCGCGAGCCGAGCTGGAGTCCTACGTTGAAGTGTATGTGCATTGCCCGCTGGAGGAATGTATACGTCGGGACGTAAAAGGTTTATATGCCAAAGCGATCAAAGGCGAGATTGCTGCATTTACCGGAATTTCGGACATTTACGAGCCGCCGACCCATCCGGAAATCACGATCCATACCCATACCGACGGGGTCGAATCGAATGTACGACAAATTTTAGACTCCCTCGCGCGGATTGGTACAAATAGAAGCTAGTCTGCGATAGCTGGGGTAGATCGGCGTAAATAGGAGATATTCTGCGGTAATTGGGTGGGGGGGATAAGTATAAAGGGGCTTGCCTGCGACATTGGAGGCGGACGCTGCTACGAGGAATCGGCGCATAAGGAAGCAGCAGTTTGCGCTACCTTGGAAGTGGGAGATAAGACCGCCACACGGTCTTATTGGCCCGGTCCGGTGTCGGAAGTGGGAGATAAGTCCGCCACGCGGTCTTATTGGCCCGGTCCGGTGTCGGAAGTGGGAGATAAGTCCGCCACGCGGTCTTATTGGCCCG